>Ga0181536_10000074_pt1 | contig 104847 bp, 102 predicted proteins | sample PEATcosm2014_Bin_41_FD_121105 | JGI IMG/M metagenome (GOLD analysis project Ga0181536, IMG submission 121105) | Peatland microbial communities from MTU Mesocosm Facility, Houghton, MI, USA - PEATcosm2014_Bin17_60_metaG | ecosystem: Environmental > Terrestrial > Soil > Wetlands > Peat | place... | reverse complement strand
GTCCGTTCGTGTGGACCAAGACGGCCGAACAGATCCTCGAACGCCTGGCCGCCTACTGCACCGCCATCAACGCCAGCGCATGATCCAGTTTTCAGGGCGCTTCAATCTTCCGGGACACTAGGGAGACCCTTGTCATTTGATGGACTACTGGCATTCTCGGGGAACGCATCCTTTTTTCTGGTGATGATCGTGTTGTTCGCCGTTTCATGGTCCACATGGGCGTGGATGCTGCACGCGTGGTCCACGCCGACGACATACCGTCGCACTGGAGGCGATTTTCACTTGCTCTTTCACGAACCTTGCTTCTCGTTCTCGCTCATCGTTCCCGCGCGCAACGAAGAAACTGTGTTGGCGGCGACTCTTGACCGCCTCGCAATATTGGATCATCCCTACTACGAGGTAATCGCGGTCGTCGGAGACGATGACGCACCCACTCGCCAGGTGGCCGAGGCGGCGGCGGAGCGCCATCCCCAGAGAATCCGGGTCATCGTCGACACGTCGGTCCCGAAGAACAAGCCGCAGGCACTCAATGCAGGGCTCGCAGCCTGCCGCAACGAGATTGTTGGGATCTTCGACGCAGAAGATGACGTCAGCCTCGATGTCCTGCGTCAAGCGGACGACGTCTTCGAGCGCACAGGTGCGGAGGTCGCTCAGGGGGGAGTACAACTCGTCACGCTGCGGAACTCGTGGTTCTCCGCGCGCAACTGCCTGGAGTACTTCTTTTGGTTCCGCAGCAGACTCCACGTCCATGCAGAACACGGCTTGGCTCCCCTTGGCGGAAATACGGTCTTCTTCCGGCGAGATGCCCTCCTGCGGACGGGAGGGTGGGACGGAACGATCCTGGCAGAAGACTGTGACATCGGAATCCGGCTAAGCGCAAGCGGTTCGGACGTCGCGGTCTGGTTCGATGCCCACACGGCAACCAGGGAGGAGACACCAGCAACACTGCGGGCCTTCATCAAGCAGCGAACCCGTTGGAACCAGGGGTACATCCAGGTCTTGCGCAAACGGAGCTGGAAGGTGCTCCCGACCCGCCGACAACGAGCGTTGGTGCAGTACGTCCTCGTATTTCCGCTCATTCAAGCGGCGACAGGGTTCCTCTTTCCTGCTGCGATCCTCCTCGTAATATTCGGTCAGTTACCGCTGCTGCTCACCCTCGCAGCGTTTGTGCCATTGCTCATAATGGTGGGAATCGTCGCCACCGAACTTGTCGGACTGTTCGAGCTATCGCGGACGTTCCACCTCGGAGCTGGTCTTCGCGATTATGCGGTCGTCGTCTTGACGACGATCCCCTACCAACTCATTCTGGCGTTTGCTGCCACCCGGGCCATATGGAGAGAGGCGCTCGGACGGCGCGGTTGGGAAAAGACCGAGCACGCTGGGCTGCACAGAACTCCCGTCGCCCTTCTTCCCATCGGGGAGACTTAATTGTCCGCGGTAACCCTCGTCGAGGTTGACCGCGACATACCTACGGGAATCGTCAATCAGGTCACGGACTCCCGTCCGAAACGTTCGATCGAGGGAGTGCTCCGATGGGCCCTTCCGATCCCAGCGCTGCTTCTAGTGGGAGTCGTGCACGCTGTCGGCATGGCCGTCTGGCCGAGCTACGGTAACGACGACGAAGGGACGTACATGTCCCGGGCCTGGGCGGTGCAAACCGGGCTGGGTGCACACCACGGACCTGCGCCTTACACCTATTGGTACGACCATCCGCCGTTCGGATGGATTCAGCTCGCTCTGTGGACCTGGGTCACCCACACCTTCCAGGCGGGCACCGTCGCCGTCGCCTCCGGGCGAGCCGACATGCTTCTTTACACCCTCGTTACGGCGGTACTCGTCTACACGATCGCGCGACGGTTGGGCTGCTCCGTCGTCATCGCCACCGGAGCAACGCTTCTGTTTGGTCTGAGCCCGCTCTCGGTGGAAAACATGCGGATGGTGATGCTCGACACCATCGGCCTCCCCTGGGTACTCGGTGCGTTCGCCCTGGCTCTCTCATCGCGCCCGAAGCTGTGGACCTTCGCAGCGAGCGGCCTCTGCTTCGCCGCCGGAGTGCTGTCCAAGGAAACGTACCTGGTCCTCCTGCCCGCCCTTCTCTGGCTGGTCTGGCAACGAGCGGTTGGTCCGACGCGCCGAATGTGTCTGACCGTGTTCTCCGCGGTCACGGCCGGCGCCCTGCTCTTCTACCCGCTCTACGCCGTGTTGAAGGGGGAGCTGTTCCCAGGCCGCGGCCACGTGAGTCTGATCGGTGCCATCGCGTGGCAGCTATTTGGTCGTCCGGGCAGCGGCAGCGTGTTCCACGTGGGAACTGATGCGCACAACCAGGTCCTCGGCTGGCTCCACGTCGACCCGTGGCTGCTTGGTCTCGGTGCCGCCAGCCTGCCGGTCACCTTCTTCGTTCGGCGGCTCAGGCCGATGGGCGCTGCCCTCGCCCTCCTCCTCGTGATGCTGCTTCGGACCGGCTACCTCCCGGCCGCGTACATCACCGGGGTGCTGCCGTTCGCGGCCATCGCAGTGGCAGGAGCCACCGACGCAGTGTGGCGGTCGGATCCTGCGCTCCACTTTCGACGCATGAGAAGCGCCGTGCGAAGGTTGTGGCAGGGGCAACCTCACTCCGACGGGTCTGCGTTTCGGAGAGGGCTGTTTTCCCGGACCTTGGTCGCGGGGTTCGCTGTGGCCATCTCCGTGATTGTGATTCCGCAGTGGGCGAGTGCCGATCATGCCGCGATGACGACGGACACGACCCGTCCGTTCCGCCAAGCTGAGGCATGGATCACGCAACACGTTCCACGATCGGCCACGTTCTTGTGTGACGACGACGTATGGATCGACCTGGTGGACGATGGCTATGAACCAGACAAGGTCATCTGGGCCTGGGAGCTTGACGACGATCCGGAGGTGCGCGCTCGGTTCCCCCTGGGTTGGCGACAGGTGGACTACATCGTGGCCACCCAGGTCCTTCTCGGCGACCTCGACGCCCCCGTCAACCACCTGCGTCAAGCCAGCCAGGCCCTCGCCCACTCCACGGTTGTCGCTCAGTTCGGGCCCGCATCGAACCGTGTATCCATCCGAAAAGTCGAACCCTCCGGAGAGTCCCTGAGCGACACCGTCCCTACTCCTTTGGTCGCCAAGGCGTACCTACCCGGCAACCTGGGGATCGTGCAAGGGTTGCCGGTTCCCGTGACATTCTCGGTCCTCGACACCAACAGCCAGCCGATCCCTGTTGCACTCATTTCGGCGGCAGACCTGAGCGTGTCGTTTAATGGCGGTCCTTACGAACGGGCGACCTATGTGGCAGCCGCGAAGGTATTCGTTTCTCTAGTACCGACCTCACGCACCCTGGCACCCGGCAGCTATCCATTGACCATCACTAGCAACTCACCGTCCGTGCCGATCAACCCCATCACCGTCACGGTCAAGATCAACAGTTAACGCCGCGGGAAAGGTGGCGCACTCATTAGGTCCTCTGACGCCAAGACGTACCGACCCACCAGGGGCGCTGCTCCTTGTGTTTGCCGAGCAGGATCGGGCGTATCTGGTGGCTCTGGAGCTACATACTGGACATATACCCGAGATGCGGATGATCGAGGAGGAATAGGGCGCAGGCTTCGCCAGCCTGGGTCTGCCCAAGGGTCAGGTTCGTGCGAGTACAGTCGTGCTCGGTCGTTAGTCCGGGGTGCATGATGAGCGACGTTTCGCAAGGGCCGGGATCGGCCCCCCTGGGTTCCATCCGGTGGAACAAGGAACAGTGGGACGACCCCGACCGCTGGTATGACAACGGCGACAACTGGACGTTCCACGCCGACGCCTGTGGCCAGCCCTACGCAAAATGGAAACAATCACTTATTGATACGTTTCTGGAGCCATACCTCGGTCCTGAAGTGGACGTGATCGAGATCGGACCTGGGCATGGGCGATGGACCGAGTTCATCGTTGGTCGCAGCCATTCATTGACCCTGATCGATCTGAGCGTTAGCTGCATCGACGTGTGTCGGGCGCGCTTCCTGTGCTATCCCGAGGCCTCGTTCATCGCCAATGATGGGCGCTCGCTCCCTGTTGCCGACGCATCGGTGGACCTGATCTGGTCGTTCGGGAGCTTCGTCCACATCGACCCGCAGGACATCGACGCGTATCTGGCTGAGTTCCGGCGCGTGCTTCGTCCCGGAGGTCGCTTCGTCATTCACCACGCCGGTTGGTCGGAATGGAGCCGTCGATTGGTTCCGATTACCGGGCAGGCCGGGAAGCTCGGACGAGTGCTGCAACGTCGTCTTGCTGAGGGCTGTTGGCGATCAGCGACACTCCGGGTGGCGATGTCGTCGAAGCGATTCGCGTCGATGGCAGCGGACCATGGTCTATGCATTGACGAGCAGATCCAGACCTGGGGTACCCACAACGAGTTCGGGCTTGCGTTCAAGGACGTAATCACTCTCGGATCGCTCCGACAGAACCGGTCCGACGCGAAGCGAAGACAGCCTTAACGGTTCGATCACTCCTGGCGTCATGGCGGAGGAATGGGACGACTTCTATGACCTCGTCCCGGCGTTCGTCGCAACGCACGCCCCTGCTTGGATGGGTGACCTGGAGGAGGTGGCGGCGTTCTTGGACGGCCCCGAGATTGGCGACGACGCACCGCTCACCGAGGAGGATCGGGCCTACCTGGCCGCACTGGAGCCGCTGCTCGACACGTACCCGAGATGCGGATGGGCGAGGAGTAGAGGGCGCACGCTGCGCTAGGTGGTAGCCAGAATGTCCACGTAGCAGGACACCGTCAGTGGCGGGAACCCTATCTTGCAGGTGAGGGGGCCACCGAATTTCCAACTCGCGGTTCCCGTGAACGTTCCATTGATAGCACCACTCATCTGCTTTGATGAGAATGTTGCCGAGAAGCTAGTGCTGATTGGCGCGGCGGGGTGCGTCGCGTTGGCAGTCCCCATGTTTGTCAGCACCACGATGGCCGACTTCTTGCCGGTACCGGTGTTGGTTGCCAACTGACCCGTCGCGGTGGCTTGGAAGGTGGGCACTGTGGCATGCCTGCTGGGCGCTCCAGCGGGGTCGGTGCTCGCGGAGAAAGCACCGGCGTCGTTGATAGCGCCGTCAGAAAGTTTAAGCCGGATTGTGACCGATCCAGCTTGGGCGGCTTCGGTGGTCAGACCGATCAGGAGTCCTGCCGCCAGAATTGGGCTAACGAATCCAATGAGTCGCTTCCATGTCACGATCCTTGTGCGGCGTTGCATTTCGGTTCCCCCTATCGAGCGGCAGCGAATCCTGGGCGGCGTCACAGGCCCAGGTACCCCGGCTCGCCTGGACGAGTACGAGATCAGAATAGAGCGGGGCCGAGACTTAGGTAACCGCGAACGACTGCGTGCTGGTTACCCCCGCCCACCGACGAGCGCTGTCAGTCCTCGGGGAATGCCCGGTCCACGGCATCGGTGAGGTCGGCGACCGACAGGTGCAGATACCTCGTCGTGGTGGCGATGGTGGCATGGCCCATGAGCCGCTGGACGACGTGGATGTCTTCGCCTCGGACCATGAGGCTGGTGGCGTAGGTGTGACGCCAGCGGTGGGCGAAGTGGCGACCCGAGACTCCTGCGGACGCCCCCGCCTCTCGCACCAGGCCGTGGACGCACCCACGGCTGTAGCGACCACGGCCTTTGCGCTTGGCGTTGGGATTGGCGAACAGGTACGGGGAGGCCGGGAGCGTAGGCCGCACGTCGGTCAAGTACTCCTGGAGTGCCGTCGCCAACGGGTGCGGGATGGGGACCACCCGAGGCTTGCGTCCCTTGCCCACAAGCGAAATGCGTCGGGCATCGAGGTCTACCTCGGCGGTGGTCAGGGTCGCCAACTCGTTCAACCGCAGTCCGCTGTAGCGAAGGGTAAGCAGAATCACCCTGCCCACCTGCCAGCGGCGACCGGGTTGGGCGGTGGCCCAGCCGATGATGTCGTCGGCCTCAGGCCCGGTGTAGAACTCCGCCCGTGGGGTCGACGGACTCGGGAGCTTGACGGCATCTGCCGGGTTGGCCGCACACAGGCCCTCGGCGACGAGGAACCGGTAGAAGGAGCGCAAGGCGTACAGAGCGGTGACGCGGGTAATCGGCGCATTGCCCCGCGTGCTCTTGTGCATAAGCCACGACCGGACATCGGACGGGGTGGCATCTTCCACGTCCACAGATGGGTTCGTGTCGGCCATGTGGCGGAAGAAAGACCGGACGTGGCTCAGATAAGTGTCCACCGTCGGCTGCGTCCGGTCCTCCAGAAGCCGTAGGTGGGCCACGTAGGCGTCGAGGAGGTTGTCCTCATCGGGAGTCTTCCCGTCGAGGCGGCTCGTGGGGACGGGACTGGGCACGATGGTCAGACCGGGGTTGACCCGATCCTTGCGCCCCGGAGGGGTGGTCAGGTCCGTCCTGCGTTTTGGTGATCCGGCCATCGTCGCCTGGTCGGCGGCGTACCCGGTCGATGTCTCGTCGCGTGGGCGACCTCTGCTCGGGGCACACCAGGGACGGACCGCCGACTTCACCGGAGGTATCCCCCAGCCATGATCATCAGCATCCTCTATTGCCTGGCCATGTTGGTTGCCGTCTGTGGCGTGCTGTTGGTGGCCGAGATGCTGGCCACGAAGGTACGCGGTCGGTGAGCGACGACGGCGCCCAGGGACCGCCGCCGCAGTGGTGGGGGAGCGACGGGGAGCGGTATCGGAAGGGGACCCCATGAACGACACCCTCGTCACCCACCTCGCCACCATCTACGAGCCGCTCCTGGCCTATCTCGACGATGACGACGAGATGAGCCTGGACACCGTCTGCCGGTTGCGCGAGTACGCCGACGCCCTGCTCCACGGGTCCGTCACCACCGTCGACCTGGCCCACGCCTGGCTCGACTTCTATGACCTGGCCCCGGCGTTCGTGGCCGCCTATGCCCCCGACGACGTGGGGGAACTGGAGCAGAAGGCGACGCTGTTGACGGCCCCCCACGACCACGAGCCGCTCACCGAGGACGACCGCCGTTACCTGGAGGCGCTCGGTGTCCACCTGGACCTGTACGCCGAAGTCCGCGACACCGAGGAGTGGCGCCGACCCGTGCTGCAGCCGGGATCCCAAACCGGTCCGCCGTCGCGGGCCACGACGTGGCCAAGATAGGACATCATGAGCAAGCCCCTCGTCGTCTACCTCGACTCCATCGACGAGCGGCTCCTGGCCTACCTCGACGAAGCCGCAGAACTCCGCCTCGATACGGTCCGACGCCTGCGCCTGTATACGAGTGCATTGCTCAGCGGCTCCATCTCGCCGACCGACGTGGCCGAGGACTGGCCCGACTGGTTCGACCTGGCGTCGGCCTTCGTCTTGGCCTACGGCACCCGGCAGCTGGAGGAGATGCAGGACGAGGCCATGTTTCTCTACCGTCCGCAGATCGGTGACCACGAACCGCTCACGGGGACCGACCGCACCTACCTGGCCGCACTGGAGCCGCTGCTCGACACGTACCCCGAGGTGCGGATCACCGACGATGAATAGGAGTCGACCGTGAATCACCCTGTCTACGCCGTGCTGTTGCTGATACTGGTCGCTGGGTTGGTGGCCCTCGGGGTGCTCGCCGTGGTGCGTATGTGGAGCGACCCCCGTGGCCGTGCACCGGTCCAGAAGGCGACGCCGCCAACCCCGCTGGACGACCCGGCGTTCACCGAGTTGCGGATGCGCTATGCGAGAGGCGACATCGACCGGGACGACTACCTGGAGCGAGCGGCCATCCTGGGCTACCCGATGTGGAACGTCTCGGGTGGACCCCCGCCTGGGCCGCAGGCACCGCCGAGTGGAGGGGTGTAGGCGCTCCCACTGGCATTCGGCTCTGAGGTGGGGCCGATTCAGCCCGCGTGACCGACCAACGGCGGTTGCGACCGAGACGTTCCTGGTGAGCCCTGGGTCGGTGAACAGGTCGTGACCCCTCCACGTCGGGGCGGTGGGCAGTTGTCCGCATCCGCCGCCCGCCAGAGCTGACCTTCAAGCGTCACAACCGCCATGCCGATACCCGACCCATGGAACTCGGCGAACTCAGTGACCGTGACCTCATCGCCGCCCTCCGAGAAAAGCGCCTGAAGCGCGAGTACCACTACACCAAGTGGAACCGGGAGGAACGCCTGGCCTGGTGGGGAGAGGTCATCCCCCTGAGGGAAGAACTGCACCGCAGGCACCCCATTGTGCTCCCACCGGAGATCATCAAACGCAAGCTGTGGAGGTCCGAGTACTTCCTCTACCTTGCGACGTGCGGCGGACGTAAACGAACGTCTCGGGATCACCTGCGGTTAGTTGCCCAATCGGTCCTCGACATGGCAAGAGCCGTCACGCCGCAACAGATGGAAGCGGCTGATTGTCGTTTGGACTCGGGCGCTCGGCGTATCTGGTACAGCCTTCTGCCCGAGTACGACGGACGTTTTGACCCTCCCGGCTGGCGACGCCCAGTCCTGACGACGGCGTCACCACAGTCTTGAGCAGCAAGCGGTACGGGGAATGCCGAGGCACGGATCCTTGGCGAAGCGGCTGGAGGAGTGGCGCCCGTCCTGAGGTCGGTGACGGCGCTCCGCTCACGGGGAGCGATCGCAGCTACCTGGCAGCACTGAAGCCGTTTCTGGACATGCACCCCGAGATGCGGACGGACGGGAAGTAGGGCGTACGTTGCGCCAGCCAGGGTCTGCCCAAGGGTCAGGTTCGTGCGAGTACAGTCATGCTCGGTCGGTAGCCGGGGGTGCATGATGAGCGACGTATCGCAAGGGCCGGGATGGTGGCTGGCAACGGACGGCAAGTGGTATCCGCCAGAACAGCACCCGAACTACCAGCCGCCTACGCCACTACCTCCTCCGCCTCTGGACCCGGCCACGCCGCCCGCCTCGGCTGGGCCCGGTCCGAGTGCCACCTCCCGACCAACTGGGAGCACACCGCCGTTCAACTTCGACGCCAAGCGGTGGTCGCAGGCCGAGCGCATCACCGGCGTGGCCACGCTCGTGTTGTTCATCTCGCTGTTCCTGCCGTGGTTTACCTACAACTTCGGGTTTGCCTCGGTGTCGGTCGACGGTTTGTGGCACGGCTGGATGTACCTCGTCCTGCTCCTGTGCCTGGCCATCCTGGCCTATCTGATCGTCCGCGCCGGGTTCGGGGAAATTCCGTTCAAGCTGCCCATGCCGGAACAGCAACTGTTGCTGATCGCCACCGGCGTCAATGCTGTGCTCAGCATCCTCGCCTTCGTGTTCAAGCCCGGTGGGATCGGGTTTAGCGGCATCGGATGGGGCTTCGGGGCCTTCGTGGGCGTCGCCGCATCCATCGTCGCCGCGGCCCCGACGGCCGTCCCCGCCGTCCAAGCCCGCCGCGCTGGTCACTGACGGAACGAAAGCCCTTGGACGAACCCGCGGTCGGCGACGACGTGCCGCTCACCGAGGAGGATCGGGCAGACCTGGTGGCGCTGGAGCGCTGCTCGACGAGGACCCCGAGATGCTGACCGCCGCCGGATGAACGCGGTCCCAGAGTTGGGATTGCCTCCGCTCCGGTTATTGTCAGCGACGCCGTGAGGAGGGCACTCCGCCAGCGAAGGTCGCAACGGCACCGGCGAGCCAATGACCGTTGCGAAGAAGGTCCACCTGAAAGCTACAGCCAGCGCCAACCGGGACCGGCACCGTCAACACGCCGCTGCTTCCTGTGGCCGATCCGATGGGCGGCACCTTCTTGTTATGTCGAAACCACAGATTGAGCGTCCATGTCGCCTTCGACCCCGCTGGAATCGTGAATGAGGACGCCGTAGGAGCGACGGACCCTGCGAAGGCACGACGACCATTGTTCGCGGAAAGCGTCACCGCCGTTCCCGAACAACGAACGCGGGATCCGCTGGAGCCGACGCTTCCACCGGAGCTACCGCTTCCACCGGAGCCACCGGTGGTACCGCTTGCGCCGGGCGTAATGCCTCTGCCGGATGAAAAGGCTTGCCCCTCGGTCGAGCCGGACATTCTGGTCGGCGTGTCCAATGGCCTGGTGGGTGCAATTGGGAGAACACGGTCGCCTGTCGGTTGGATCCCGGCATCGGACCCGCCGAGATTCGACATCGGGGTACCGGCAGCGCTACTGCCTCTTCCATCGGGATCGGATGATCCGGTTCGAATGGCCGTTACGGTTGGGCCGATACCCCGAACGGCGAAGGTTAGGGAACCACCGGCGATGAGAAGCAAGCTCACCAACGCAGCCGCTGGCTTCACAGCGTGGACCGTTCACCCGCTCCTGCGAGCGGCCGCCCAGAAGCATCCAACCTCATCTGGTCAACACTGGAAGAGTCGCTCGTCGTCACAATGGATGAGTCGGGGTTGCCCGGCGGTCAGCCACGACTCGCCCGTTCCCGAGTGGTTCGATGATGCTCCTACCGGGTCAACCGGGTGTCACGAAGCGACCAACCTTGGCCCAACGCTGCCCCTAACTGTCGGTGTTTTCGCCAAACGCCCGGTCCACGACGTCGGTGAGGTCGGCGACCGACAGGTCTGGACTACCCAAGCAGCAATCTTCGCTGCCCGTCAGTTGTGAGTGACGCAAGCAGGTCCGTAGGACCCCAGTAGCTCTGACTACCGTCGCAGCAAAGACCCTCGGCAATGACCTCCTGATCCTTGTCGAGAACGGGCAACCACAACCGGTCGCCTCGATGGCCTACTTATCGGCTCGGACGCGCACGGCCAGTAACGCCTGATCTTGGTCCATGACGATACGGAACGGTCCACCGGGTTTGGTAAGGGTGTCTAGGAGCTTTGTGTTCGTTGTCGAGTTCTCCGTCATGTCGATTACTAGGTACTGGATTGCTGCCGGGTACTCAGGGGGTTCGGTGGACGTGGCTCCGTAGTACGAGCGGATCCATGGGTTCGGAAAAGTGTAAAGCTGATCGCGATGCGAGAGGTGGGGAACAACGGTATAGCTGGCTGAGACGCCTGCACTGGAGGGAATCATGTGCACCATCTTGTTCAGTTCCTGCACGCGGGTACTTGCCACAAGCGCCCAGACCCCGCTGTCATACTGCTTGGAGTCGAGTGGTGATGGCGACCAAGCCACATTTGAAAACACGGCAACCACGCACAATGCGCCCACGACGGCGCGCAGCCGGTTCTCCCGAAAACTCTTGATCCCCTCAACCATGGCAAGGAAGATGCCAGCGGCAACGAAGGACGTATATTGAAACCTGATGTCGTGGGCGTACCCCTCGTTGTTGATGATATTTTCCAGCAGCGTTGGAACTGCCAGAAACAACGTTACCGGCGCCAGGAGCGCTAACCCAGCGACGGGCAAGAATAGCTCCGCGTAGTATCGGTACCGGTCAGGCTGAACGACCAGGTTCCATATCCGCATCGGGTGGCGGAACGCGTTCCATACGATTTGGCCCACTGAATTGCCTAATGCCGAGAATCGATACAGGTAGAAGGGGGCCATGGCGGCGTTCGCGGCAGGCATGATCACCTCCACGCAGATGAGGAACCACGACAAAGCGCCCACCAGGGTGAGAAGTCCTGCCCGACGGTGGTGGCGCAAGGCGAGCACTATTCCAAGGGCCATGATGGGCAGCGCGGCGTCTTCTTTGCACGCTAAGACGAGGACGACGCAGACGCCGTACCAAACCCAGCGTTCGCGGTCGGCGAACCAATACGCAAACAAGAAGGCGGGAACGCCGAGTGACTCCGGGTGAAAGTGCCACCAGTTCATCCACTCCACGCTCGGATACAAGAGCCAAGCGAACGGAATCCCGAGCGCGAGCCATGGTTTGCCGAATCGATCCCGGGCTAGCAACCAGAGCGGGACAGCCGATCCGGCGAAGGCGAGCGTCTGGACCATGTACAGGAAGTGAGGTCCGGCACCGATCCAATAAAACGGCACCAGCAGGTAGATGATCGGGTTCACATGGTTTGCCCACATGTTCAAACCGCGGATGGTTACGAACGGGTTCAGGTGGTGGGCCGCCAGCCAGATCTCCTGGTCGAATATGCCCATGTCGTAATCGAATGTCCCGAAATTCGCTTGCTGGAGCCACGTCAGCCATCCGAAGATCCCGATATAGGTCAGGATCATTGCGGCGAGGACGGACTCGGGCCGTAACCAGACACGAGTTATGCGTCGAAGGCGCAGGTATGTCGGCTGAACCCACGGAGCGAACCCGAGGTCTACCCACGGACGTTCGATCGTCGGTGGGTAGCTTTCGACGTCGTCCGTAGGTGTCTTGCCAATGGTCACGGACGCTCCCCGGGGCCATGAGGCCTGAACCAACAGATTACTTCCAAGGAAGCGTTTTCGTGGGCCTCGGCACCAATCCACGCGAGCCGAGCAACCGGGCGCCGCCGTTCAGCTTCGACGCCAAGCAGTCACGGCGCGGTCAGCTAGCGTTGTGCCGACCCGGTAGCCGCCCCCGCGATCAAGTCCTGCCGCGCCGGTCGCTTACTCGGAACGAGAGTGCGGCTGGTTCAGATACGGAAACGCATGAGGACCGCCGGCGTCGCTGTAGCGAACGGCGCGTGGCTGGCGCGCGTGCACTATCGGTTACGCCAACGTGGTGCTGCGCCCGCTGTGCGGTGATTGACGGGACCCCGACCGCACGGGGACCGGCCGCACCGCCCTGGCCGCACTGAAGCCGTTCTACGACACGTACCGTGAGATGCGGACGGACGAGGAGTAGCGACCGGCTCACGGCCCGGGGAGAGGACCTCGTCCACGTTCACGACGACGACCGAGCCAGGTTCGACAACGCCCGCGCCTCCGTCGACCACGGCCACCGTCCCCCCGACCACTGCTCCACCCACCACGACAACGTCACCGATCACGACCATTCCCCCCACGGCCACCACGACCTCTTAAGTTGTTCTGTGATCGAGATCGTCTTCGCCGTCGATGACTGAACCACCGCGCCGGACACGGCTCGGTGACCTGGGAATTCACTAGGGAGCGTGCGTGAATCAGGGGTTGGCGTGGGTGAGGAAGAGGGGGTGGCTCGGCGTCGTCGCCGCCCTCGTCGCCGTCCTCATCTGGGCCACCGCCACCGGCGACTTCAGCAGTAAGCCGTCGAGTCCGCCCACCGCGCACGAGCACACGCCGGGCACCGGCACTGGTGGTGGTCCCCCGACCGGCTCGCAGTCCGGGGGCGGCGTGCCGGGTGGGATCGTCGTCGGGGCGAACGCACTGACCGCCACCTACACCTTCTCCATCTCGGGCAACATCACCACGCCCTTCTACCCCGGCGTCAGCCAGAAGCTAGACCTGGTGTTCACCAACCCGAACCCCGTACCCATCACTATCCCGGCGGGGGGCGTCACCATCACCCTCTCGACCAGGCGGGCCGGGTGCCCGTCGTCGCCGAACTTCAAGGTGGACCAGTCGGTGACCGCCAGCGTCACGCTCCCGAAGAACTCGACCGTGTCGCTCTCGGGCCTCGGCGTGACCATGGCCCAGTGGCCGGTCATCACCATGGTCGACACGCCGTACAACCAGGACGCCTGCGAGGGGGCGGTCGTCACCCTCCGCTACTCGGCGGTGGGGACCTGATGGCCTGGTGTCGCTTGCCGCTGAAGCTGCGGAGTCGGCGTCCGCCTCGGCCATGGTGACGACGGGCGTGGACCTGTCCGGTGGCCTTGTCTTGGCGCAACGCCCCGCGACCGGCCGGGACACGGCATGGCGCTGGCTGGGGTCGCTGATCGCCGCTGGTGGAGTCGTTGCCTGGGCCGTGCTCCTGCGACCGAGCGATGTGGGAAACGTCGCCTACGGGATCATCACCGTCTATGTCATGTCGATTGCGACCGTGATCCTCTTCGCCGCCTGGTCGACGGCGCACCCGGTCCATGTCTCGTTGCGTCCAATCCCGACTGCCGTCGGAGACTTGCCCTTGAGCTACCTCGACGAGAACGGGGAACTGCGCCTCGACACGGTGAAACGCCTGCGCCTCTATGCCAGTGCCCTGCTCAATGGTTCGATCACTCCCGCCGCCGTGGCGGAGGATTGGGGCGACTTCTATGACCTCGTCTCGGCGTTCATAGCAACGTACGCCCCCAGGTCGATGGCGGAGTCGGAAGGGGCGGCGACGTTCCGGACCGACCCCAGGGACTGACACCAGCGTGACGATCCCAGGGCACTCAACCAAGTCGCTGCGCCAACTCGGCATCACCACCGCCAAGTGGCCGGTCATCACCACGGTCGAAACCCCTCACAACCAGGACGCCTGTGAGGGTGCCCTCCTGATCCTCCACGACCTCGCGGTGGGGACCTGATGGCTAGGGGCAAGCACTCCGTCGGTGCCGGCGGTGACCCCGGGGACAAGACCCCCCTCGACACTGCGGCCGCGAAGCAGGGAGCGGAGCGGTGGTTGGGGTCCGACATGAACTGGTACCCGGTGGAACGGCACCCCCTCTACGACGGACCACCACGCACACCACCACCGCCGCCACTTCCAGAGGGAGTCGTCCCCGTCTACTGGGAGCGCGAACGACAACCAAGAACACGCACGCGGGGAAAACTGGCGCTGGGATTGGTGCTTGGCGCCGTCGCCATCGTCGCCCTCGTCGTGTTCGCCACCCACCCCACCCACGCCACCTCATCGTCGACTCCGGTGGTGGCCGCCTCTGGGGGGACCTCAACGGTGTCACCCACCACGTCGCCACCCACCACCGATCCGAATCCGACCACGTCCACGTCCACGACGACAACGACCACCACGACAACGACCACCACGACCACGCCGCGTCCGGTCAAGACCACTGTCCCGACCAAGACCACCGCTCCGACCAAGACCACCGCTCCACCGGCTACGGTTCCACCGACGACTGCTCCACCGACTACCGTCCCACCGACTACCGTCCCACCGACCACCGTCCCTCCGACGACCACGACCACCGCTCAGGTCGGCCCGTGAGGTCGTGGGTCGGCAATGACTTGCTCACGCCCGGCTCGATGACCGAACGCTCGGTCCGGGCACGGAGGGGACCCAATGAACGACACCCTCGTCGCCCACCTCGCCGCCATCGACGAACGGCTGGCTGCCCATCTCGACGATGACGACGAGATGGGCCTGGACGCGGTCTGCCGGTTGCGCGAATACGCCGATGCCCTGCTCCACGGGTCCATCACGACCGTCGACCTGGTCGAAGCCTGGCCCGACTGGTTCGCCCTGGCCCCGGCCTTCGTGGCGGCGTATGCCCCTGACGAGGTGGGGGAACTGGAGAAGAAGGCGACGTTCCTGGGGACCTCCGAGACCGACGAACACGATTCCCTCACCGAGGATGACCTCCGTTACCTGGAGACGCTCGGTGTCTACCTGGACCTGTACGCCGACGTCCGCGACACCGACGAGTAGCCGAGCGCCCGAGGTGACATCGTGAGCAAGTCCCTCGTCGTCCATCTCGACGCCATCGATGAGCAGCTCCTCACCTACCTCGATAAGGACGAGGAACTGCACCTCGACACCGTCGAGCGGCTGCGCTTCTACGCCACGGCACTGTTCGACGGTTCCATGACCCCCAATGCTGTGGCCGAGGACTGGCCCGACTGGTTCGACCTCGCACCGGCGTTCGTGGCGCATTACGCCCCGGCGTGGATGGTGGAGCTGGAGGGGTCGGCGGTGTTCTTGGACGGCCCCCGAGTTGGCGACGCTGCGCCGCTCGCCTCGGCCGACCGGGTCTATCTGCTGGCGCTGGAATCGCTGCTCGACGCGTACCCCGAGATGCGGATGGTCGAGGAGTAGCGTCCGGCTCACGGCACCGGGAGCATCCAAGTGCTGCCGTGAGGGCTCCTCAACCGGTCCGCGGTTACGGGCCACGCCGTGGCCAAGATGGGAGCATGAGCGAGTTCCTCGTCGTCTACCTCGACAGCATCGACGAGCATCTTCTGGACTACCTCGACGAAGACGACGAACTGCGCCTCGACACGGTCCGACGCTTGCGGTACTACACGACGGCCTTGCTCGACGGCTCGATCACTCCCGCCGCCTTGGCCGAGGATTGGGACGACTGGTTCGTCCTCACCTCGGCGTTCGTAGCCACATACGCCCCCGGCGAGGTGGAGGAACTGGAGGAGGCGGCGACCTTTCTGGACGCCGCTGGGACCGACGACGATGCCCCGCTCACGGAGGAGGATCGCGCCTACTTGGCCGCGTTGGAGCGCCAACTCGACATGTATCCCGAGATGCGGACCACCGGGGAGGAGTAGCGCCAGTCGTCGGGGCGCCGTATCACCTCAGCGACTCTTGCCTGTGACACCGGAGACTTGTCGCGTAGGTGTGTCGCCACCGGCGGGCGAAGTGCCTGGTGCGAGATGGGGGCCGCCGGGGCTTGCGCCCCTTACCGGCATGCGAGATGCGCCGGGCGGAGGTCCACCTCTTCAGTGCCTAGGGTAACCAATTCGTTCGCCGTCACGAAGGCGACCCAAGCGCGTACTTCCGACAGCGCCAAACGGGTCGTGGCCACGGTGGCGACGGGGGCCATCAGCGGGACGATCACAGCCACGACGATGCCCTGGCCATATCAGCCTGACCCAGCGAAGCCGCTGAGCCTTGCGGACCACGATCTGATTCATCTTCTTCGACGCCTGCACGCAGCGCCGCGTGGAGATTCTGGCCAGCCGACTGCACGCGCCGGCGTGCTACTGGGCAGCAATGTTCACTTTGGACTCGCCAGCGCGACGACCGATCCGAAGGGCTCGACCAAGTCGCTGCTCCAATTCGGCGTCGCCGCGGCGCCTCGTGAACCACGCCCTCGTCACCCGCCTCGACTGCCGACGAACCGCTGGGAGGCTGGCGCCATGAGGGGACGGCCGACCATGATCTATCTGAAGGGAAGCAAGCTCCCAGTCCAGTGTCGTTGTGGGTGCAACGTCTTCACGAAGCGGCCGGTCCGGCGAAGGTACAAGTGCACCGCCTGTGGCTCGAGGTACGTGAAGCCGAAGCGCTGAAGCCGCTCGCGCTGGATCGTGACCGTAACCACAGGTCGGCCGACGACGAGGTGATGTGGGCCTCGAAATGGCCGGCCGGGCGTATTTGGCGGCGCTCGGGCTTGGATTCGACCGGTACCGGGAGACACGGATGCCCACCGAGGAGGCGTACTGCCCGGACCCCGGGGCGTCGGCGCGTCCGGTCCGCGGCGTCGGCCCGGTCGGTGTTGGTGGGGGGACCCGGCCGATCCGCGGTTCCGGGCCGCGTCGTGGTCAAGATGGGATCATGAGCGAGTTCCTCGTCGTCTACCTCGACAGCATCGACGGGCGCCTCTTGGACTACCTCGACAAGGACGAGGAACTGCGCCTCGATACCGTCCGACGTCTGCGGTACTACACGACGGCCTTGCTCGACGGCTCGATCACCCCCGCCGCCCTGATCAAGGACTGGGCCGACTGGTATGACCTTGTCCCGGCCTTCGTGACGGCGTACACGCCCGAGTGGTTAGAACAACTCCAGGAGGCGGCGCTGTTCCTCGACGGCCCCGAGATCGGCGCCGACGCACTGCTCTCCGATGCCGACCGGGCGTACCTGCTGGCGCTGGAGCCGGTTCTCGACATGTATCCCGAGATGCGGAACGCCGAGTAGGAGGAGCGCGAGCCGGACCGGGCGCTCGGAAGCGCCCGGTCCACGGCGTCGATGGGGTCGGTGTCCGACAGGTGCAGATACCGGGTCGCGGTGGCGATGGTGAAGTGGCCCATGAGTCTCATTGCCCCTTGCCCTCGCTCGCTGCCTTCGACTGGTCGCTACCGGCCTTCTGGACGGAATCCAGACCCGGCCCCCGACTGCGCAGATGGCCTGTGCGTAGCCCGGCGTCGTCTCGCCGGGCGCGACAAGTGGAGGGCGAAACGTACGTTCCGCCCTCCACTTGCGAACATCTCGCCGTGCTGATGACCCACCGCCGTGACTGGCTCAGCCGAATGTGACGCTCCCACTCGTGATCGCCATCTTGGCGAGGCCTTTCTTCGACGCACAGTCACTTCCGAGCGTCGCGGTGCTGAGGCTGGACAACACCGTGGCCGAAGACGTACTCCCGGAGTACGACCCAGTAGAGACCCCATTGGTTAGGCTGAATCCAACGGTCGGGTTGGTGATTGCCGTCCACCGTCCGAAGGTGGCCGAAGTCGGCTTGATCGTCTTGGGCGCCCACTTCACGGCGAATGTCTCGGTCTGCGTCGGGCTGGGGCTGGCCAGCGCCGTGCAGCTGTTGGAACCCGTGGTGATCGTTGACGTAACCTTGCCGGACTTAGGCGTCGGTGTGCCGCCGCTGCAGCTGCTCACCGTAACGGCCACCTTCGACGTTTCGGTGGAGGACGCTCCGGCGCTGGTGAGCGCGGGCTTGAAGGTGATGGTCCCCTTGACCCCAGTGCAGGTGACCGTACCGGACCCCGTCGAGGACTTGTGCGGAATGGCTCTGGCGAAGGCCGATCCACTACCGACGACGGCGACCATGCCGAACGCCATGGCCATCGACGCGGCTCCAATGACGATTTTCCTGGTGATTTTCACGTGTACGCCTCCTGGCAATTGAATAGACCTACCTCCTGAGATTTGGATAGACCTACTTGTTGAACGTCTCGATGGTGGACCGCGTTACGGGTGTTCGCGGCCGGAAAGCCCGCTCCAGCGTCGGTGAGATCGGCATCCGACCAGTGCAGGTACCGCGTCATGGTGGCGATGTTGGAGCGACCCATCGGCCCTGTCCTCGGCTCGGATGCCCCCACCGTGGCCCTCCTACCGTGGGCCTCCGCAGGATCGGCCACCAGGGCCAAGAGACCTTTGTCGGCATCCTCGCCACCAGACGCCCACACCCGCCTCGGCGAGAAACTCCCGCCCCGGCCGTTGCCGTGCAACACGGCGACGACCCGCAGCGCCCGACGGCGGCGTGCCGGGGGATCGGCTGCCTGGTTGCGGTCCCCGGTCGGCGAGGATGTCACAGGATCTTCGAAGCAACTTCCCAGCCCCTGCCAACGTCCAATGCTGACGATGCCCGGTGGTGACCGGCCCATGTCCGTGCGCCGGCAGCGCCGCCTCACCACGGCGGTGCCGGCGCGGGGGCCGGCCACCCGCAGCGTGAGGGGGCCGGCAATGACGAATGATGAAATGACTCGCCTGGTCACGGGCGTGACGATTCATGTCATCGAGGCGGAGCGGTTGCTCGCCCAGGTCGACACGAAGGACGCGGGTGCTTGGACCGAACCCTTGCGGGCGCAGGTCCGACGTTGCGCAGCCGAGATCTCCGTGCTCAGCGGGCTCGGCTGAGCGGCCGGTTCCTCGCCGCGGTGGCACTGCCCGCGGGTGGCGTCACCGAGACTGGTGCCGGTCCAGGTACGACCCGCGCGTCCCGCGCAGTGGGTGCTGGCGGCGTTCCAGTCGGACGACGTCGGGCGGGAAGACGTCGGGGAGCACCCAACGGTCCGAGAGTCGCCACAGCAGGTAGCCGCGCTCGCGCACCCCAGCCACGACGAAGCCTCCGCTCCACGCACCGATGTATTGACTGCGGACGTAGACCTTGGTCCCGACCGGGAATGTGGGTGGCGCTTGCGTGGTGGTCGCCACCTCGTCGGCTTCCAGTGCCACGAGGAGATCCTGCCATCGCCGGGACGGGCCGCTGCGGATGGTCCGCCCCGGCCGGTCGCTCTGCCGGCCCCGGCGTCAACGGCGGTTTCGGTTGCGCCCGACACGCCGGCGCGCCAGGCTCTGGGACGATGGAGGAGCGCTTGGAAGTCCGGCGGACCATCGCCGCCGAGCCGGCGACCATCTTCCGGCTGCTGTGCGACCCTCAGGGTCATGTGGCCATCGACAGCTCGGGCATGCTGATGGACGCCACGGGCGATCCGGTGACCGCTGTCGGCGACAGTTTCGTCGTGCACATGGACCGCGAATCGCTGAACGACATCCCGATGGGCCGGTACGACGTGACCGTGACGATCTCGACGTTCGTCCCCGACCGCGAGATCGCATGGAAGATCCTCGGCGTGATGCGCCCGGCGATCGGCCACGTCTACGGGTACACGCTCGAACCCGTCGACGGGGGCACGCTGGTCACGTCGTACTACGACTGGTCCTCGATCGACCCCGTGTACCAAGGGGCAGGGATCTTCCCCGTCATCTCCGAGGGCGCGCTTCGGGCCACCCTCGGGATCCTCGATCGGACCGTCACGCGCGCCGGCTCCGGCCGGTCCTCCTGAGTCGATTCCCGGGCTCGGGGACCTGACCCCGTGCGTCTCCTTTGGATTGAGGTTTCTTGGTCCGAAGGCGCAGTCCGCGATGGGCCGCCGTCCGTAACGCCTCGGACCGCCCTGAGGACACAAGGAACGTGAACGCGCCGTGGTGGGGTCGAGGGCCGAAGACCGGGAGCGTGTCGGGCCGGGCGCGAGGCGCCGCGGTCCCTGGCATCGTACGCTTCGCGCCGTGGAGATGGACGTAGAACTGCTGAGCCGGCTACGCAACGGCGACGAGGAGGCGTTCGTGATGCTGGTGGCCCGTTACCAACAGCCCATGCTCCGCCTGGCCCGTTCCATGGCCCCCAGCCAGGCCGTGGCCGAAGAGGCCGTGCAAGACACGTGGATGGGAGTCGTCCGTGGGATCGAGCGCTTCGAGGGGCGCTCCTCGTTCAAGACGTGGCTGTTTCGGATCCTGGTCAACCGGGCGCGTTCGGCCGGCTCCCGGGAGCGGCCGAACGCGCCGATCGAGTCGCTCCATGCCGTGGACCCCGACCGATTCGATGCCCAGGGCCAATGGGCCGATCCCCTCGAACGGTGGGTGGAAGACAGCGATGATCGCCTCGATGCCGCCTCGTGGCTGCCGGTGGTCAAGGCGGCTCTCGACGACCTTCCCCCTCGTCAGCGACAGGTGGTGATCCTGCGCGACGTCGAGGGGCTCACCAACGACGAAGTGTGCGCCGTACTCGGGATCAGCGTCGGCAATCAACGAATCTTGTTGCACCGCGGCCGCGCTCGGCTGCGCCAGGTCCTCGGCACCGAGATGGCGAAGGACTGACCGATGGTGTCGTTGCGCAAGAAGGACATCGTGTGTCAGGAGGCGGTCGAGCTCGTGACCGACTACCTCGAGGGATCGCTGTCGCGTCGTGATCGTCGTCGTTTCGAGCGGCACCTGCGGGCCTGTCCGAACTGTGCGGCCTATCTGGAGCAGATCAAGATGACGATCGAGTTGTCCGGCTCGGTCGAGCCCGATGATCTGAGCCCGCAGGCGAGAGACGAGCTCACCGAGCTCTATCGGCGCTGGCGCGCCGAGTAGGTTCCGTCAGAGTCCCGAGGCAAGACGATGGGAAGCAAGTAGGCGAAGGCAATGGCGATCGGTATCCAATCACGTCGCCGAGTGGTCGCGGCGATGGCGATGAGCGCAGGAAACGCCCACCGACCAACATTGGCCGACTGCGAGTCGAGTCGTCTTCGTCCACGTCGACGCCGAAACGATCCGACGTGCTCGGGGTTTGGCCCAGGTCGCGCTGGCGCGCCGCCGAGGTCGGGCTACAAGGACGGGTGGTCCCCGTTTCGACGAAGCCACCGGAGCCCCCGGGCGGCGAGCACGGCCGCAGTGGTCCCGATCAGCAAGAGGTCGACGGCGACGTCCACATGGCCGATATCGGCACACAAACCCACCGTCTGAAGTCCTTCACCACTCGCAGTGGCGATACGGCCAAAGCAGTGGCGGTGGGGCCGATGTGGGTTTAGGTTCCCATCCGCGTCTTGTTCGCGAATGCGCGGCACAATCGAAGGGTCGAACGGGGGAGTGGCAACGCCGAAGACCATGGAAGATCAACGCGAACTGTCCGAACTTTCCGAACACGCAGAGACGCGCCTGGCCTACGCCCGCGCCGTCGGGGCGAGGCTGCGTGCGGTGCGTCACCAGACCGGGCTGTCGCTCATGGACGTCGAGGCCATGTCCAATCAGGAGTTCCGGCAGTCGGTGCTCGGGTCCTATGAGCGCGGCGATCGTGCCATCACCGTGCCGCGGCTCCAACGGCTCGCCCGCATCTATGACGTCCCGATCGACCAACTCCTGCCGCCGGAGAACACGAGCTTCGCGGCGCGACCCGCGGCCGGCGACGACAGCGACGGTCTGCCCCGCCCGGCGCGCGAGCAACGTCTCAAGGTCTCCATCGACCTGCCCAAGCTCCGGGCGGGTTCCGGGCCCGAGCGCGAGCTGCTGCGGCGGTTTCTCGAGATGATCCAACTCCAACGCCAGGATTTCAACGGCCGGATGATCACGATTCGCTCCGGTGACCTCCATGTCATCGCCTGCATCCTCGGCATCACGCCCGACGCCATGGATCGTCGCCTCGACGACCTGGGTCTGCGCGTCGACTTCTTCGCGACCTGACCCGGTGGCTGGACGCGCTCGAGCGGGCTCGCGCCGGCGGCCGCGACGAGGCGTGTGGCGCTCTTAGCCCTCAGAGCTCGTCTTCGCACCCGTGTTCGACGGGTGGGCCCAGTACGACTCGGCCAGCGCGGTGGGGATCACCGGTAGGGCTCCGGGCTCCCGGACGTTTCGCACGACGAGGAACACGTCGGGCAGCGCCGGCAGGACATGGATATGGAGTCTGCTCGTCGGCGTCTTGCGCTCGCCCATGTCTCGAATCGTGTCCCGGCCGCATCAAGCGGGTGCCACGCTCCGGTCAACTCTCGGACAATGGGCCCGGACGAGCACCTGGACGGCGACCCGCGACGAGCGCCCGGGCGCCGGTTCGCGCCACTCGGTGCCGAGGCCGTCCGGTGGCGCCAGACTAGAACAGGTTCTATGCTCGGAGTCCGCCACGTAGCCAACCGGGCGGTGGCGCGACCCGGCCCGCTTGCGGCGGCCGACGGTTCAGGAGGGCAGGGCAATGGCGAAACCGGTGATCGTCGAGGCGGTCCGCACGCCGATCGGCAAGCGCAACGGACAGCTGGCCGGGCTGCATGCGGCGGAGTTGCTCGGTGCCGCGCAGGTCGAGGTGGTCAAGCGGGCCGGCATCGACCCGGCCGACGTCGAGCAGGTCGTCGGGGGATGTGTCACCCAGGCGGGTGAACAGGCCTCCAACGTCACCCGCACGGCGTGGCTGAGCCAGTCCCTGCCCTACGAGGTGGCGGCCACCACCATCGACTGCCAGTGCGGGTCCTCGCAGCAGGCCAACCATTTCGTCTCCAACCTGATCGCCGTCGGCGCCATCGACGTGGGCATCGCCTGCGGCGTCGAGGCGATGAGTCGCGTGGGGCTCGGGGCCAACGCCTTCAACGGGCCGGGATCGTCGCGCCCCCCCGACTTCCCGTGGGACATGCCCGACCAGTTCGGTGCGGCCGAGCGGATCGCGGCCAAGCGCGGCATCACGCGCGAGCAGGTGGACGCCTTGGGCCTCGCCTCCCAGCGCAACGCCGCTCGGGCCTGGGCCGAGGGACGCTTCGACCGCGAGGTCGTCCCCATCGAGGCGCCGGTGGTCGGGCCCGACGGTCCGACCGGCGAGCGCCAGGTCGCGACGCGTGACGGCGGCCTGCGCGAGACGACGGCCGAAGGCCTGGCCAAGCTCAAGCCCGTGGCCCCCGACGGCATCCACACGGCCGGGAACTCGTCGCAGATCTCCGACGGTGCCGCCGCCGTGCTGTGGATGTCCGAGGACCGGGCCAAGGCGACCGGGCACCGGCCCCGGGCCCGGATCGTGGCACAGGTCCTGGTCGGGTCCGACCCCTACTACCACCTCGACGGGCCGGTCGAGGCGACGGCCAAGGTGCTGGCCAAGGCCGGCATGACGATGGCCGACATCGATCTCTTCGAGGTCAACGAGGCCTTCGCCTCGGTGGCCTTGTCCTGGGCCCAGGTCCACGAGCCCGACATGGACAAGGTGAATGTGAACGGCGGCGCCATCGCGCTGGGCCATCCGGTCGGCGCCACCGGGAGCCGGCTGGTGACGACCGCCCTGCACGAGCTCGAGCGTCGCGACGCCCAGTTCGCCCTCATCTCCATGTGCTGCGGCGGCGCCCTGGCCACGGGCACCATCCTCGAGCGGCTCTGAGCACCGTGATGGTCGGCACCGAGCACCTCATCTTCGAGCGCCGCGGCGCGACGGCCGTGGTGACCCTCAACCGCCCCGAGGCGAAGAACGCGCTCAGCCTCCCGATGCTCGTCGGTCTGGCCGATGCCTGGCAGGAGATCGACGGCGACGACGACATCCGCTGTGCGGTGCTGACCGGGGCCGGCGGCAGCTTCTGCTCGGGCATGGACCTCAAGTCCATGTCGGGCCCGGCGGCCGAGGAGTACCGGCCCCGCATGGAGGCCGACCCCGACCTGCACTGGAAGGCCCTGCTGCGCCACTACCAACTGCGCAAGCCGCTCATCGCCGCCGTGGAAGGCTGGGCCGTGGCCGGCGGGACCGAGATCCTCCAGGCCACGGATATCCGGGTCGCCGGAGCGGGGGCCAAGTTCGGGGTGTTCGAGGCGCGCCGGGGGTTGTTCCCCCTCGGCGGGTCGACCGTGCGGTTGCGCCGCCAGATCCCCTTCACCGTCGCCATGGACCTGCTCCTGACGGCCCGCGAGGTGAGCGCCGAGGAGGCGCTGGCCATCGGGCTCATCGGCCGGGTCGTCCCCGACGGCACCGCCTTGGACGAGGCCCTGGCCATCGCCGAGGTGATCTGTGCCAACGGCCCCCTGGCGGTGGAGGCCATCAAGCGCTCGGTGCGAGAAACCGAGGGCATCCCCGAAGTCGAGGCGCTCAAGATCGAGCTCGAGATCGGCATGCCCATCTTCGCCACCGAGGACGCGGCCGAGGGACCCCGCGCCTTCGCCGAGAAGCGCACGCCGGACTTCAAGCGTCGATGACGCCAGGTGGCGAGCCGGGGGTATCGGACTTCGGCATCTCGTCAGGCGAGCCGCCGTCCAGCCGATCACCGGGTCCGTCGGGCCACGGCCGAGGCGAGGACGACGACCCGCGTTTCGCCCTGGCCGCTGCCGTGCGCCGGGTCACCGCCCTCGTCGTGGGGGCCAACGTTCCCGACGAGGAGATTCGCGCCGCCACCACCGCCGTCGACGAATTGGCCGACGCCTTGGCCGCGGCCGCCGGCCCGGGCCGGCGGCCGCGCTCGCAGCCCGACCCGCTCGGACATCCCCAGGACTTCTTCCCGACGAGCCCGGTCATCGGCTTCGCCAACCCGGTGGCCCCGCCCGTGCAGGTCGAGGTGGTCGATGGGGAGCTGCGGGGAACGGCCACCTTCGACGACCAGTACGAGGGCCCGCCGGCATGCGTCCACGGGGGGGTCATCGCCCTGGTGTTCGACGAGATGCTCGGTGCGGCCAACATCGCCGCCGGCCAACCGGGGATGACGGGGACGCTGACCGTCCGCTACCGCCGCCCCACCCCCATCCGGACGCCGCTGCGCCTCGAGGCCGCGTTCGTGTCGAGAGAGCGGCGCAAGATCACGACCCGGGGGGCCATGTACCACGGCGACGAGTTGACGGCCGAGGCCGAGGGGATCTTCATCGAGCTCATTCCCGAGCGCTTCATCGAGGTGGTGGGCAGGCATGGGGCCACGGCCGAGGTCATGGCCCAGATCCGGGCCGACGCCCAACGCCACGGGATCGGAGGCCACGAGGCGCCCCCCGGCCCCGACAGCTGAGAGGCGGCGTCCGCCCAGCGCCGAGGACCGCCCACCGGTCTGCCCCCCGGTCTGCGGCGAGCCGCACCCCGTGGCCGGCCCTCAAAGACCGGGCCCGATGTGCCGATATCCACGGGGACGGCCCTTCCCTGCTCGGGCCGCCGGCGAGGACGGCGCGCGTGACCGACGGACGATGGCGATCGCAGTGCAGCTCGGCGACGCCGGAGCCCACGGATCGGACCCTCGGCGGGCCCGGGCGAACCCCCACCAGCGAGGGGGCGCCCGAGGTCGTCGGCCCCACCGACGAGGACCTCGCCGTCTTCCTCGACCTCGGCACCGAGATCTTGGGCGTCTTCTCGCCCGACGGCAGCCTCAGGTGGTGCAGCGCCACCGCGGCGGCCGCCCTCGGTTACGACGAAGAGGGGCTGCACCACCTCGACCCGGCCCCGCTCGTCCATCCCGAGGACGCGCCGCTCGTCGAGAGGCTCGTGCGCACGTCGGGATCGGGGGTGGGGTCGGCCACCGCCAGATACCGGGCGCGCGACGGGTCGTGGCGCTCGTTCGAGTGGACCGCACGCGTCGAGGCGGGGAGCGGTCTGGTCGTCGGCGTGGCCCGCGACGTGACCGGGCGATTGCACGCCCGCACCGACCTGTTCACCGGCGAGACCCGCCTCCAGGCCATCGTCGACCACTCGACGGCTGCCGTGTCGGTGAAGGATCTTCGGGGCCGCTACGTGTTGGTCAACGACGCGTTCGTGCGTCCCTTGGGATTGACTCGCCTCGACGTGATCGACAAGACGGCCCGTGAGCTGTGGCCGAACGCCTCGACGCTGTCCGACGACCGGGACACCCGGGCCGTCGAGGACGGTGTCGGGTCCATGTATGACGAGGTGCTCCACCTCGCCGACGGGCCCCACACGTACATGACCGTCCGCTTCCCGCTTCGTGACGACGCCGGCGCCGTCGTGGGTGTGGCCGCCATCGCCACCGACGTCACCGAGCGCAAGCGCGCCGAGGTGATCCTGGCCCGGCGCGACCGGCTCCTCGACACCATCGTGCGTGCCTCACCCGATGTCGTCACCGTCCTCGATGCCAAGGGAACGGTGACCGAGATCAGCAAGGCCTCGACTTCCATCCTCGACGATCAGCCGAGCCCCGACGATCTCGACCGGATCCTGCACCCAGACGACCGGCCCGCCGTCGACCGGGGGTTCAGGGATCTCCTGGCCCGGCGGATCGACCATCTCGACATCCGCCACCGCGTGCGGCGTGCCGACGGGGAGTGGGTCACCTTCGACACGCACGCCGAGGCCGTGGTGGGGGAGGACGGACGAGCGAACGGAGCGGTCGCCGTGTCGCGCGACGTCACCGCCGACCTCGAGTTCGAGGAGCAGCTCCGGGCCGCGGTCGCCGCCGCCGAGCAGGCCAGCTCGACCAAGAGCGACTTCTTGTCCCGGATGAGCCACGAGCTGCGCACCCCGCTCAACTCGGTACTCGGCTTCGCTCAGCTCCTCGAGATGGACGCGCTGGGCTTCGACCAGGCCGAAGCCGTCGGCCATATCCTGCGGGCCGGGAGGCACCTCGTCGACCTCATCGACGAGGTGCTCGACATTGCCCGCATCGAATCCGGGCGTCTCAACCTGTCGGTGGAGCGGGTCCACGTCGCCGCCGTGCTGCGCGATGCGGTGGATCTCACCCGGCCCCTCTCCGAGCGCAGCGGCATCTCGGTCTCGCTGGTCGTCGACGAGACGGCGGGCGCGGGCCATGTGGCGGCCGACCGCCAGCGATTGCTCCAGGTGATGTTGAACTTGTTGTCGAACGCCGTGAAGTACAACCACCCCGGCGGCACGGTCGAGATCGGGGCCGGGCCCGCGCCCGGCAACCGGGTACGGATTTCGGTGACCGACACCGGGCGCGGCATCCGGCCCGAGGACCTGCCCCGCCTGTTCGACCCCTTCGACCGTCTCGGGGCCGAGCGCACCGGCGTCCAGGGCACCGGCGTCGGGCTCACCTTGTCGAAGCACCTGGTCGAGCGCATGGGTGGCGAGCTCACGGTGCGCTCGGAGCCCGGCGTCGGATCCGTGTTCAGCGTCGAGCTGGCCGCCGTCGAGGCCCCCGACACTTCGTCCCCGACCACGCCATCGCCGACGGCGTCCGCGGCGGCCGGTGTCTTTCGGGTCCTGTACGTGGAGGACAATCTGGCCAACCTCGAGCTCGTCGAACAGGTCCTCGCTCGACGGGCCGGGATCGAGCTCCGATCCGCCATGTCCGGGGGCCGGGCCCTGGAGCTGGCGCGCCGGCACCGGCCCGACCTCATCCTCCTCGACCTCCACCTTCCCGACATGCTCGGGACCGAGGTCTTCGACCGGCTCCAATCCGAGCCCACGACGGCCGACATCCCCGTCGTGGTGGTGAGCGCGGACGCCACCCCCACCCAGATCGAGCGCCTCCTCGGCGCCGGGGTGGCCGCGTACCTGACGAAGCCCATCGATGTGCGGGAATTGCTCGATGTGGTCGCCGTCGTGGCCGCAGGGGAGCGGGTGTCATGAAGGACACCGTCGCCGCCGAGCACCGGTCGACGTTCATCGAGCTCTCGGGCCAGATCCTGTGCATGGCCGACCTCGGGTGGTCGCTCGTGTGGTGCAATCCGGTGTTCGAGCGCACGCTGGGCTATCGGACCGAGGAGGTCATCGGCCGTCGGATCGAGACCCTGGTGCACCCCGACGACACCGACGCGCGCGCCGTTCTGGCTACCTTGGCGCGCGACGGCGGCGAGGTGTCCGGGCTCAGCGCCCGTACGCGGTCGGCCCGGGGCGGCTGGCGACGGCTCGAATGGACGTTTCGTGTCGACGTCGACCGCGCTCGCGTCTACGGCGTCGCGCACGACGTCACCGATCGCCTCGCCGCCGAGACGTCGTGGCGCGAGAGCCAAGCGCGTCTGCGTTCCATCTTGGAGCATTCGCCGTCGGCCATCTTCCTCGAGGACCTCGAGGGTCGCTGCCAACTGGTCAACCGCGAATGGAGCCGCCTCACCGGCGTGCGCCCCGAGGACGCCATCGGGCGCGTCGCCTCCGACCTGTGGCCCGATGCGGCCCCGGCCGCCACCGTCGACGACGGTCTCGTGCTGGCCGAGCAGGGCGCGCTGGTGACCGACGAGCGCCGACGCACCTCCGACGGCCTGCGCGACTACCTGTTCGTGCGATTCCTCCTGCGCGACGGCTCGGGGACGCCCACGGGCATCGCCGGCATCGCCACCGACATCTCCGAGCGCACGCAGGTCGAGCGGGCGTTGGCCGAGCGTGATCGCGTGCTCGACACCGTGTTGACGGCCTGCCCCGACATCATCTCGCTGGTGGACCGCCACGGGCGCATCCGCCAGGCGAGCCGGTTCCAGCGATCCGTCCTCGGCTGGGCCGAGGGTGTGCCCGACGGGGACATGTTCGCCCTCGTGCACCCCGACGACTTCCCGGCGGTGGCCCAGGCGCTCGTGGACATGATCGACGGCAAGGCCGATCACGTCCACATCCGCAGTCGGATACGCCACGCGGACGGACACTGGATGACGTTCGACTCGCGGGGACGGGCGCTCGTCGACCAGGACGGGAATTTCGACGGTGCCGCCCTGGTGTCACGCGACGTCACCTCCAAGCTCGAGTCCGACCAACGGCTGCAGGCGGCCCGCACGGCGGCGGAGAACGCCAGCTCGGCCAAGAGCGAGTTCCTGTCCCGGATGAGCCACGAGCTGCGTACCCCGCTCAATGCCGTCCTCGGCTTCGCCCAGCTCTTGCAGATGGACGGGCTACCCCCGGCCCAGGCCGATGCGGTCGACCACATCCTCCGGGCCGGCCGCCATCTGCTCGACCTGATCGACGAAGTGCTCGACATCGCCCGGATCGAGTCCGGCCACCTGGAGTTGGCCATGGCCGCGGTGGGCGTCGAGGAGACGGTGGCCGCCGCCGTGCTGCTGGCGCGGCCGCTGGCCGAGCGCGGTCAGGTATCGGTGCACTTCGCCGTGGGCCCCGACGGCGGTCCGGTCGTCCAGGCCGACCGCCAGCGCCTGGTGCAGGTGCTGCTGCACCTGTTGTCGAACGCCGTCAAGTACAACCACCCCGGCGGTCGGGTGGACGTCACCTGGGAGCCGATCGACCGACGCCACGTTCGCCTGACGGTGGCCGACACCGGCCGCGGTATCCCGTTCGAGGATCTCGACCGGGTCTTCGTCCCCTTCGACCGCATCGGAGCCGAGCAGAGCGGGGTCGAGGGCACCGGCGTGGGTCTGGCCGTGTCCAAGCACTTGGTCGAGCGCATGGGTGGCCGGGTCGTCGTGGAGTCGGTGCCCGGTGCGGGCAGCCGGTTCTCCATCGACCTGGTGCTGGCCGACGACGCAGCCCAGACCGGTGAGCACGCGCCCGGCCCGGCGGCGCCGGCGCCACCGTCGGTGCCCGGCGCCGTGTTCCGCGTGCTGCTCGTCGAGACCGACCTGGCCAGTCTCGACCTCGTCGAGCGCATCCTGTCGCGCCGGCCCCGGGTCGAGGTGCTGGCCGCCATGCACGCCGGCCTCGGTGTCGACCTGGCCCGTGAGCACGCGCCCGACCTGGTGCTGCTCGACCTGGACCTTCCGGACATGGCCGCGGCCACCGTGCTCGAGCGGCTCGGCGCGTACCCGCCCACGGCCGAGATCCCGGTGGTGGCCGTCAGTGCCGATGCCTCGCCCTCCGAGGTGCGCGAGTTGCTGCGCCGCGGCGTGGTCGGCCACCTCGGCAAGCCGCTGGACGTGCGGGCGCTGCTCTCGCTGGTCGACACCGTGGCCGCCGCACGCGGCTGAATCGTCGGCACCCCGGGTGGCTCGGGCGGCGAACGCGACGGTGTGCCCGGAGGCGGCGCACGGGTGCTCGACCGGCCGCCGCCGAAGCTCCGGGCCACGGGTCCCGCCTCACTAGCGTGGTGGGGTGGACCTGGTCCTCGCCTTCGCCGTCACCTTGCTCGTGGCCCTCCTCTTGTCGGGCGTCCTGCACCGCGGCATCTTGTCCACCGCCGTGGTCTTCCTGGCCGCCGGGATGATCCTCGGGCCGTTGGGGATCGGCACGGTGCGGATTCACGCCGGCTCCGAAGGCACCCGGGTCTTCGTCGAACTGGCGCTGTTCGCCGTGTTGTTCACCGACGGACTGCGGGTCCGCGCCGAGGACCTGGCCAAGCACTGGCGTCTGCCGGCGCGTGCCTTGTGCATCGGCATGCCCATCGCCGTCGTCGTCACCGGCGCCCTGGCCCATTTCGTGGCCGGCTTCGCCTGGGGCACCGCGCTGCTCATGGGCGCCGTGTTGGCCCCCATCGACGCCGCCTTCATGCAGGCCGTGGTGGGCAACGAGGAGATGCCCGAACGGCTGCGGCGCCTGCTCGGCTTCGAGGCCGGCCTGGTCGACGGTTTCGTGCTCCCTCTCATCCTGGTGCTGTTGTCGGTCCTCGGCGTCCACGACGCGACGCCCTGGGGCATCGCCCGGGGGCTGCTGCTCGGCGTGGCCACCGGCGTCGCCGTGCCGGCCGCGGTGGTGTCGCTGGAACGTATCCGGTGGGTGGCGATCGCCACCGAGTACCGATCGTTGTTCGCCTTCGCCGTGGGCTTGTTGGTGCTGGCCTTGTCGGCCGAGGAGCACGCCAATGTCTTCCTGGCCGGTTACGCCGCCGGGGTGACCCTGGCCTCGACGAGCACGGACCTGGCCGAGGAGTACGCGCCGCTCGGTGGCCGGGTGGCCGAGTTGTTGAAGCTGGCCGCGTTGATGGTGATCGGCATCCTCGCCACCACCGCCGAGACGGGGTCGCTGCGCTGGACGGGCGCGCTGTTCGTCGTCCTGGCCATCGTGGCCGTGCGCCCGGTGGCGATGGGGATCGCGCTGCTCGGCAGCGACATGGTGGGCCCCGAACGCCGGGCCGCCGCCTGGCTCGGCCCGCGGGGGTTCGCCTCGGTGGCCTACGCGCTGACCGTCGTCGAGCTGGCCCACTTCGGGGACGTGGACCGCGCCTATTTGGCCATCGTGGCCGTGGTGGCCGGTTCGATCGTGCTGCACTCGTCGACCGACACGGTGGTGGCCCGCGCCCTGGCCCGCCGGGAGGAACGCGAGGCCTGAGCGTGCCCGTGCCCGCGCCGGGGCCGGACGCAGCGTGCGCCGGTGCCCGAGCTCAGATGGCGCGCTGGCGCCCTTCCCAATAGGGGTCGCGCAGCTTGCGCTTGTAGAGCTTGCCGTTGGGGTCCCGCGGCATCTCCTCGGTGAAGTCGATCGACTTCGGCGTCTTGAAATGGGCCATGCGCCCCTCGCACCAGGCCAGGATCTCGGCCTCGAGCTCCGGGGACCCGACCTCGCCGTCGACCAGCTCGACGACCGCCTTCACCTCTTCGCCCCAGTCCTCGTTGGGGATGCCGAACACCGCCACGTCGACGATCTTGGGATGCCCGAGCAGCACGCTCTCGATCTCGGCCGGGTAGATGTTGGCGCCCCCGGAGATGATCATGTCGGTCTTGCGGTCGCACAGGAAGAGGTAGCCGTCGTCATCGAGGTAGCCGACGTCGCCCACGGTGAAGAAATTGCCGATGCGGTTCTTCTGGGTCTTGTCCTTGTCCTTGTGGTACTCGAAGTCCACGCCGGTCATGGCCATGTAGACGGTGCCGATCTGGTTCGCCTCGAGCCGGTTGTTGTCGTCGTCGAAGATGGCGATCTCCGAGATGGGCCAGGGTCGTCCCACCGTGCCCGGCTTCTTCAACCACTCCTCGGTGTTGACGATGGTGCCCCCGCCTTCCGACGCGGCGTAGTACTCGTCGATGACCGGTCCCCACCACTCGATCATCTGGTGTTTGGTGTCGACCGGGCAGGGGGCCGCGGCATGGATCATGTGGCGCAGCGAGGACAGGTCGTACTTGTGGCGCGTCTCTTCGGGCAGGGCGAGGAGGCGGTGGAACTGGGTCGGCACCATGTGCGAGTGCGTCACCCGGTACTTCTCGATCAGGGCGAGCATCTCCTCGGCGTTCCACTTGTCCATGAGGACTACGGTGTGGCCCATGTGGATGGCCGCGCCCGAGAAGCGCAAGACGGCCGTGTGATACAGCGGTGAGCCCACGAGGTGGACGTTGTTGTCCCGCGACTGGATCCCGAAGAGCAGGAGGATGCCGGCCAGGCCCAACGCGCTCTCGTCGGGATCGGCCCCCGACAGCGGCCGGCGCACGCCCTTGGGGTTGCCGGTCGTGCCCGACGTGTAGTTCATCGTGTCGCCGATGGCGCGATCGGCGGGCAGGTCGGTCTTCTGGTTGTCGCGCAGTTGGGCGTAGGAGGCGAAACCGGTGATCTCGCCGACCGCCAGGCAGCGGCTGGCGGGGACCTCGGCCTCCTCGGCGGCGTCGAGACAGGCGTCGGCGAAGCGCTCATGGCCGATGAACACCGAGGCTTCGGAGTCAGCGACGATGTATGCGATCTCGGGGGCCACGAGGTGGTGGTTGATGGGCACGATGTACCACCCGGCCTGCAAGGCGGCGAGATAGATCTCGAACACCTCCACGCAATTGGGCAGGACGAAGGCGATCGTGTCCCCCTTGCGCAGGCCCAGCTGGCGCAGCGCATGGACGACCTGGTTGGCGCGGCCCAGCAGTTCCCCGGCCTTCAACTCGCTGCCGTCGGGCCCGACCAGGGCCAGTGCCCCGGGCTCCTCCTGCGCCATCGCCCAGAAGCCGAAATCGGCCATCGTCGCTCCCCTTCCCGGGCGTCGCTCGGCGTGTTGCGGACGGCCCCGCGCATCGATGCTGCGGCACACAGAGTGGCGCAGCGGTCGCGAGCGAAGCTAGAACAGGTTCTCGTAACGGTCAAGCCGCCGCCGACCCCCGAAACCGGTCGGGTCGCCGGCGACGACAGAGCGCGGAGGTCGGCGTGGCAGGGTTCCTCGAGGGCAAGGCGGTGGTGGTCACGGGGGCGGGCGGCGGCATCGGTCGGGCCTGCGCCTTGGCGTGCGCCGCCGAAGGCGCCCGCGTCGTCGTCGCCGACATCGGCGTGGGCCTGGCCGGCGAGAACCCCACCAGCGAGGTGGCCGACGCCGTGGTGGCGGAGATCGAGGGCCTCGGCGGGGAGGCGGTGTCGGTCGCCGAGGACGTGAGCACCATGGACGGCGGCGAGCGCATCGTGGGCACCGCGCTCGAGCGGTTCGGCCGCATCGACGGCGTGGTGGCCGTGGCCGGGATCCTGCGTGAGCGGATGCTGTTCAACATGGCCGAGGATGAGTGGGACGCCGTCATCGCCACCCACCTCAAGGGCCACTTCACCGTGTTCCGCCACGCGGCCGCCGTCATGCGCAAGCAGGAGAGTGGTTCGCTCATCGGTTTCACCTCGGGTGCGTTCGCCGGGAGCGTGGCCCAGGCCAACTACTCGGCGGCCAAGGGCGGCATCGTCTCGCTGGTGCGATCGGCCGCTGCCGGGATGTACCGCTACGGCGTGCGGGCCAATGCCATCGCGCCGATCGCCCGGACCCGGATGTCGGCCAACGTCCCCATGGAGCTGGCCGAGATGGGCGACCCCGAAGACGTCGCCCCCATGGTCGTGTACCTGCTCTCCGACGCCGCCAGCCACGTCACCGGGCAGGTGTACACGGTGGTCGGCTCGAAGATCGCGGTCTGGAACCAGCCGACGGAGGTCCGGGCCATGTGGACCGAGGGGCGCTGGACGCCCGAGCAGATCGCCGAGCGCATCGACGCCACGGTGGGCGTCGAGCGCATGGGGCTCATCGATCGCCTCGAGGCGTACCGGGCCGCGGCGGCGGACAAGGCCAAGGGCTGAACGGACGAGCCCAAGGCCTGAACGGACGAGCCCAAGGGCTCGACAGAGGGGGAACCGTGCGCTTCAGCTACGCCGAGTCGATGACCGACCCGTCGTTTTACGTCCCCTTGGCCCAAGCGGCCGAGGACGCCGGTTACCACGGCTTCGTCGTCCCCGACAGCATCTGCTACCCGCGCGTCTCGGACACGCGGTATCCGTTCAACCCCGACGGCAGCCGGGAATTCCTGGAGGACAAGCCCTTTCTCGAGCCGTTCGCCCTGGTGCCGGCGCTGGGCGTGATGACCAGCCGTATCCGCTTCGTCACCTTCGTGCTGAAGCTGCCCATCCGCCACCCCGTGTTGGTGGCCAAGCAGGCCTCGTCCGCCGCCGTGCTCGCCGGGGGCCGACTGGCCCTGGGCGTGGGGACCAGTCCCTGGCCCGAGGACTACGCGCTGACCGGCGTCCCCTGGACGGGGCGGGGCCGGCGAATGGACGAGGCCGTCGACGTGATCCGGGGCCTCACCTCCGGAGAATGGTTCGAGTACCACGGCGAGGTGTTCGACGTCCCCGAGGTGAAGATGTCGCCGGCGCCGCCGACGCCCATCCCGATCCTCATCGGCGGCCACGGTGAGGCCGCCTTGCGCCGGGCGGCCACCATGGGCGACGGATGGCTCCACGGCGGCGGCGACCCCGAGGCGCTGCCCGGGCTCCTGGCCCGACTGGGAGCCCTGCGGACCGAGGCCGGCCGCGACGGCGAACCGTTCGAGGTGCACGTGATCTCCATGGACGCCTTCAGTGTGGACGGGGTGCGCCGGCTCGAGGACCAGGGCGTCACCGACGTCATCGTCGGGTTCCGCTGGCCCTATACGGTCGGTCCCGACACCGAGACGCTCCAGACCAAGGTGGACGCCTTGCGCCGGTTCGCCGAGTCGGTGATCGACGAGGTCGGCGACTGAGGCCCTGACCGGGAGACCGGAGGACGGAGGCATCCATGGGAGTGGCGCGGGAGCTGGCGAACCGGTCGATGGCGGCCATCGAGGCGAAGGACCGCCAGGGATGGCTGGCCCTGTTCGCCGAGGACGGGATCGTCGAGGACCCCATCGGCCCCTCGATGTTCGACCCCGAAGGCGTGGGCCATCGGGGCCCCGAGGCCATCGCCCACTTCTACGACACGGTGATCGCCATGAGCGACTCGATCCGGTTCCACATGCGCGAGTCCTACGACTGCGGCGTCGAGGTGGCCAACGTGGGGGAGATCCACATCACCATCGGCGGGAAGGTCGGCATCTGCCCCCTGGTGTCGACCTACCGGGCCTCACCCGACGGCAAGCTGGCCGCGCTGCGCGCCTATTGGGAGCAGGACAAGCTCACGTTCTCGTAGCCGCCCGTCTCGGTCGCCCGGGCTCGGCCCCGCCCCGTGTCTGGACGTTCGGCCCTATCGGGTGCACGGGCCCGGAGCGACACTGAGGATGTGACGAAGCACCTACACCCCGAGCCCGCTTCCGACGTGTGCGAGCGCTGCGCGGCCAACGAGAACGTGGTCAAGGGACTGTGTCATCGCTGCCGTGAGTTGCTCCTCGGTCCGGGCACGCTGCTCGGGCCCGAACACCAGGAGAAGCCCCACCAGGCCGACACCGAGCCGCTGCACAGCCCACCGTGGCGCCGCCGCGGCGCGTGAGGTGAGTCGGGGGGCGCCGACGGCTCTGGCGTCGCGGGCGGGCCCGGAGCCGGTTACGGTTCGGCCCGGGGCAGGCCCATCGGATTCGGGAACGGGATGACCTCGGCATGGGTGACGGCTCGGGCCGCGACGTCGAGATCTCGCAGGAGGCCGTCGAGGGCGGCGTCGTCGTCGAGCATGGCGTAGGGGCGGGCGGCGAGTTCGTCGGTGCGGGTTTCGACGTGACGGTGCATGGCCATGCCATGGTCGGTTAGTTCGCCGTCACGCAGGGCGCCGCGAGTTGTGAGCCGGGCGGCGGCCTCGTGCCACTCCTCGAGGGACCACCCGCGGTTGTCGCGCAGGACGTGATCGGGGGTGCCGTCGGCCGCGGCGGCCAGGAGGTGTGCTTCGCACCCGTCGATGCCCTCCGCCGCCAGGACGGCAACGTGCCCGTCGCCCCGGTGCTCGCGCAGCGACGTGCAGTGCTGCCACAGCGCTTCGACGGCGTCGTCGGGAGGCTCCAGGTCGCGATTGGCGGCGAACAGCGGCCGACCGGCCCCGTCGGCGCCGTCGACGACCGCGGCCAGCGTCTGACCGGCGCGGCGGGCGAGGGCGTCGATGGGCGGGTACAGCCGGCGCAGGGCCGCCGCCGCCGATGCCCGACGGGCGTCGAGCACTTCCGCCGGTGACGCCAGCGACCAGGCGTCGGGGATCGAGCGTCGCACCATGTCGGGGTGGAAGTTGTAGAAAGTGGCGATGACCAGTCCCGGTCCCACCGGCCCCATCGGGGCGGCGCGAGCCCCGAAGTATCCCATCCAAAAGCCGCGCAGCCCGGCGGCGTCGAGGGCCTCGCGGCACTCCGTGGCGAAATAGGTGACGGCGTGGAGCGGTTCGATCCGCCGCCACAGGCGCCGAGCCGGACGCGGGCCCGCCCCGTGGACCCCGGTGACGGGCATCGGGCCCCTCCTTTCGACGACCGACGGACTCGACGCTACGTGATCGTCCCGGCCCATGCCCGAGGGCCGTGGCGCGCCGGCGTGGTCCGGACGTGACGCGCCAACCTCGGGATGCGTTCCGACGGCTGCAGGTCGGCCTGCTGGCCCTGGCGCTCGTCCTGGCGGTGGGAACCGTCGGTTACCTGTTGTTCGGGTTCGATCTCCTCGACGCCATCTACCAGACGGTCATCACCGTCTCCACGGTGGGCTTCAATTCCCCGCGCCCGCTCGACGCGGGGAGCAAGGCGTTCACCATCGTCTTGATCCTCGTGGGCGTGGGCGTCGCGTTGTACACCTTCTCGTTGGTGCTCGAGCTGCTCATCGAAGGCCACATGCGAGATCTCGTGAGGAGGCGCAAGATGGAACGCGATATCTCCCGGATGTCGGGTCACGTGATCGTCTGTGGCTGGGGACGGGTCGGGCGCGAGGTGGCACGGTCCCTCGTCATCGCCGGCCGGGACGTCGTCGTCGTCGACCGCGACCCCGATCGACTGGGCGAAGTGCCCTACGCCGTCGTCCACGGCGACGTGACCGATGACGAGACGCTGCACCAGGCGGGCATCGATCGGGCCGCCACGCTGGTGGCCGCCCTCGACACCGACGCCGACAACCTCTATGTGACCGTGGCCGGCAAGTCGATGCGTCCCGACATCCAGATCATCGCCCGCGCCCGCAACGAATCGTCGGAGCCGAAGTTGCTGCGTGCCGGGGCCGACCGGGTGGTCAACCCCCAACAACTCGGCGGTGACCGCATGGCGTCGTTCGTCACCCAGCCCCACGTCGTGGACTTCGTGGACGTGGTGATGCACGACGGCACCTTGGAGTTCCGTCTCGAGGAATTGGCCGTGTCGTCCGCCTCCCCGCTGTCGGGCGCCACCTTGCGCTCGGCCCATCTGCGCGACCGGACCGGCGCCCTGGTGCTGGCCATCCGCCATCCCGACGGGGGGTTCGTCACCAACCCGTCGCCGGAGACCGTCATCGCCGCCGGCGACGTCCTCATCAGCGTGGGCACGGCCGGTCAGCTCGAAGCGCTGGCCGACTTCGCGGCGCGGCGCTGATCCGTCGAGCCGGCGCCGACGCACAGCCCGACGCCGACACTCAGCCGGGCGCCGACCGAGCGTCCACCAGCTCGTCGAGCAGGCGGTGCGTGGCGTCGGCCACGGCGCGCACGGCCCGGTCGAACGCCTCCTGGTTGGTCCTGGAGGGGGCCCGGTAGCCACTGATCTTGCGCACGTACTGCAAGGCGGCGGCCTCGACCTCCTCGGGGGTGGGTTCGGGGTCGGCCCCGCGCAACGTCTTGATGCTCCGGCACATGACGCGACCATGGCACATGAGGCCCGGCCGTGGTGGGCAGCCGTCAGCCGGCGACGGCGTCGAGCAACTCAGGGCCGTCGTTGCGCACGTCGTTGACGGCGGGGTCCACCCGGTGCGACGCCAGGGTCCCGGCCGGTGCCGGCGCCAACAGGGTGCCGAGCGCGCCGAGGTCGTGGAGGCCCGGGTCGAGCCACTCGTCGTAGTGGCCGGCCTCGACCACCACCGGCATCCGATGGTGGACGGCGGCCACGTCGGGACCGGCTTCGGTGGTGACGATGGTGCACGAGCGCAGCACGGCGCCGTCGTCGGGGCGCCGGCCCGGATCGTGCCAGCGCTCCCACAACCCGGCGAACGCCAGCGGCGCACCGTCGGCGCGCCGGAAATAGAAGGGGACGCGGCGCCGGGGGGCGTCGGGGTCGGGCGCCCGCCACTCGTAGAAGCCGTCGGCGATGACCAGGCAACGACGGTCGGCGAACGCGTCCCGGTAGGCCGGCTTGGTGGCGAGCGACTCGGCACGGGCGTTGATCATCCGGTTGCCGACGGAGGGGTCCTTGGCCCACGGGGGGACCAGTCCCCAGCGAAACGACGCCAGCACCCGACCCGGCGCGCCCGGGCGGCGCCCCGCGACCAGGGCCAGCACCCCCTCGGTGGGGGGGAGGTTGAAGCGAGGGGTGCCCTCGGGGTCGATCCCCGGTGCCAACTCGGCCTGCAGCAGCCGCGCCAGGCGCGACGGCGGGGTGTGGAGGTCGATCCGACCGCACACCGTCGTCAGCCTTCGTCGCCGGGCGCGGCCTCGAACTCGAGGGACAGGGAGTTCACGCAGTAGCGCATGCCGGTGGGCGCGGGCCCGTCGGGGAAGACGTGGCCGAGGTGACCGCCACAGCGCGCACAGGTGATCTCGGTCCGGCGCATACCGAAAGACCGGTCCTGGTGTTCGTCGACGACACCGTCGGCGACGGCCTGGGTGAAGCTCGGCCATCCCGACCCGGAGTCGAACTTGTCGTCGGAGCGAAACAGCTCGGCCCCACACGCCGCACAGCGGAACATCCCGGGGTCGTGGACGTCGAGGAGGGTCCCGGTGAAGGCGGGCTCTGTCCCCTTCTCCCGCAGGACGTGGAAGCGTTCGACGCCCAGTTCGGCTCGCCATTGGTCTTCGGGCTTGGTGATCTCGGGGGTCATGGCCTACCTCCTGGTCGTGCCCATGGTCGCACGGGCGGGGGCAATCTCGCTCCGGGCCCCTCGTCACCGCCCGGTACCGTGGGGTCCCATGACACCCGATCGACCCGGCCACCAGGACGACGACCGGGTGGCGGAGCCGTCGGCCGGCGTCGGTGGCGCCGACGGCCGGGTCGAGGAACACGAGCACCTCTCCGACGAGGATCTCCGGCTCATCGACGCCTATTGGCGGGCGGCGAACTACCTGTCGGTCGGCCAGATCTACCTGTTGGACAACCCGTTGCTCAAAGAGCCCCTGCGACCCGAGCACGTCAAGTCCCGCCTGCTCGGGCACTGGGGCACCACCCCGGGACTGAACTTCGTCTACGCCCACATGAACCGGGTGATCCGGGCCTGGGACCTCGACGCCATCTACGTGACCGGCCCGGGCCACGGTGGCCCCGGGGTGGTGGCCAACGCCTATCTCGAGGGCACCTACAGCGAGCTCTACCCGCATATCGGGCGAGACGAGGAGGGGGTACGTCGGCTGTTTCGCCAGTTCTCGTTCCCCGGCGGCATCCCGAGCCACGCCGCCCCCGAGACGCCGGGGTCGATCAACGAAGGCGGTGAGCTCGGCTACTCCCTGGCCCACGCCTATGGCGCCGCCTTCGACAACCCGGACCTGCTCGTGTGTTGCGTGGTCGGCGACGGCGAGGCCGAGACCGGCCCGTTGGCCACCAGCTGGCACTCGAACAAGTTCTTGGACCCCGCCCGCGACGGGGCCGTGCTGCCCGTGCTGCACCTGAACGGCTACAAGATCGCCAACCCGACGGTGCTGGCCCGGATCCCCGAGCACGAGCTCGTCTCCCTCTTCGAGGGGTACGGCTACCGGGTCCACATCGTGGCCGGCCACGACCCGGCCGCCATGCACCGGCAGATGGCGGCGACGCTCGACGCAGTGGTCGAGGAGATCGGTGCCATCCAGCGCGCCGCCCGCCTGGGCGAGCTGGCCCACCGGCCGCGCTGGCCCCTGATCGTCTTGCGCAGCCCGAAGGGGTGGACCGGGCCCAAGGAAGTCGACGGCCTCCAGGTCGAGGGCACCTTCCGTTCCCACCAGGTCCCGTTGGCCGAGGTGCGGACCAATCCCGAGCACCTGGCCATGCTCCAGGACTGGATGCGCGGCTACCGGCCCGGGGAGCTCTTCGACGAGCACGGCTCGCTGGTCGAGGAACTGGCCGAGCTCGCCCCGCGCAGCCACCGGCGCATGAGCGCCAACCCACACGCGAACGGTGGCCTCTTGCTGCGCGACCTCGAATTGCCGGACTTCCGCCACTACGCCGTCGACGTCCCCTCGCCGGGGACCACCACCGCCGAAGCGACCGCGGTGCTCGGCGGATTCCTGCGCGACGTGATCGACGCCAACCGAGACAACTTCCGCCTGTTCGGGCCCGACGAGACGGCATCGAACCGTCTCGGTGCGGTCTTCGAGGTCACCGACCGGGCCTGGGACGCGGCGCGCATCGCCAACGACGACCACCTGGCCCCCGACGGCCGGGTCATGGAGGTGCTCTCCGAGCATCTCTGCCAGGGCTGGCTGGAGGGGTATCTGCTGACGGGTCGCCACGGCCTGTTCAACTGTTACGAGGCGTTCATCCACATCGTCGACTCCATGTTCAACCAGCACGCCAAGTGGCTGAAAGTGAGCCGGGGCATCGCCTGGCGCCGACCGGTCGCGTCGCTCAACTACGTGTTGTCGTCGCTCGTGTGGCGACAGGACCACAACGGCTTCTCCCACCAGGACCCCGGGTTCATCGACCACGTGGTGAACAAGAAGGCCGAGGTCGTCCGCGTCTACCTCCCACCCGACGCGAACACGTTGTTGTCGGTCGCCGACCACTGCCTGCGGTCGAAGGACTATGTGAACGTGATCGTGGCCGGCAAACAGCCCGAGCCGAACTGGCTGGGCATCGACGACGCCGTCATCCACTGCACCCGAGGGGCGGGCATCTTCGAGTGGGCCAGCAACGACGCCGACGACGAGCCCGACGTGGTGATGGCGTGCTGCGGGGACGTCCCCACCCTCGAGACGTTGGCGGCCGTGGACCTCCTCCGTCGCCATCTCCCCGAGCTGCGAGTCCGTGTCGTGAACGTCGTCGACCTGATGCGCCTCCAGCCGGACACCGAGCACCCCCACGGCATGCCCGACGCCGAATTCGACGCCCTCTTCACCACGCAGAGCCCCATCGTCTTCGCCTACCACGGCTATCCGTGGCTCATCCACCGCCTCACCTACCGCCGCCACGGGCACCACAACCTGCACGTACGCGGCTACAAGGAGGAGGGCACCACGACGACACCGTTCGACATGGTCATGTTGAACGACCTCGACCGGTTCCACCTCGTCATGGACGTGATCGACCGGGTGCCGGGCCTGGAGTCGCGGGCCGGGCACGTCCGCCAGGAGATGACCGACCGGCGCCTGGCCGCTCGGCTCTACACCCGTCAGCACGGTGAGGACCCGGCCGAGATCCGCGACTGGGCCTGGCCGTACTGAGCAGCCGGCCGTGCGCGTCCTCGTCGTGAACGCCGGCTCCAGCAGTCTGAAGCTGCGCGTCCTGGACGCGCAGAACCAGCTTACCGCCACGGCAGACCTGCCGATCTCCCAGGGGACCTTCGACCTCGCCGCTCTGGCCGACGCGCTCGGCACCATGGGAGCGGTGGACGCCGTCGGCCACCGGATCGTCCACGGTGCGACGCAGTTCACCGGGCCGGTGCGCATCGACGACCGCGTCGTCGAGCGGCTGCGCGCCCTGAGCGACCTCGCGCCCTTGCACCAACTCCGGTCACTGGCCGCGCTCGACGCGACCGGCGCCGCTCTCCCCGGTGTGGACGCGGTGGCCTGCTTCGACACGGCGTTCCACGCGGCGATGCCCGTCGGCGCGGCGACCTACGCCCTTCCCGCCGAGTGGCGGACGCGGTTCGGCTTGCGACGCTACGGGTTTCACGGCCTGTCGCACGCCTACGCCTCGCGCCGGGGCGCGGCCCTCTTGGGTCGGCCCGTCGGGGAGCTGCGCATCGTGACCTGCCATCTCGGCGCCGGGGCGTCGTTGGCCGCCGTCAGCGGTGGTCGGTCGGTCGACACCACCATGGGCTTCACCCCGCTGGAGGGTCTGGTCATGGCGACGCGGGCCGGAAGCCTCGACCCCGGACTGGTGCTGTGGCTGGCCGAGCACGTGGGAACTCCTCCGGCCGAGCTGGCGGCCACCTTGGAGCATCGTTCCGGCCTCCTCGGGTTGGCCGGGACGTCGGACATGCGCGCCGTGCTGGCGCGGGCCGAGGCCGCCGAGCCCGACGCGTGCCTCGCCCTCGACGTCTACGTGCACCGGCTCCGCGGGGCCATCGCGGCCATGGCCGCCGCCATGGGCGGGTTGGACGCACTGGTGTTCACCGGCGGGGTCGGGGAAAACGCCCCCGAGGTGCGCGCGCTCGCCGTGGGGGGCCTCGGCTTCCTGGGCGCCTTTCTCGACCCGGTGGCTAATGCGCAGGGCCACGGGGATCGGGCCGTCGGCGCGGCCGACAGCGCCGTCTCCGTCCTCGTGGTCGCCGCCCGCGAGGACCTCGAGATCGCCAGGGAGACTCGCCGCGTGCTGGCCGGGGACGACGGTTCCTGAGGCGGGCACCGGCTGGTGCTGCGCCCGGTGGGTGCTTCGGGGCGTTTGCTAACGTCGGCTCACGAACGGCTCCAGTGGGGGCCGCGTGTCCCACCGACCCCCGACCACGCCGAATGGACCTGCGCGACAGCCCCGAGGACGCCGAGTTCCGCGCCGAGGCGCGTCGGTGGTTGGCGAGCCATCTCGTCGGCGCTTTTGCCGAGGCCAGGGGGGCGGGCCGCCCGGGCCGGGAGCACGAGGACCGCGAGATCCGCCTGGACTGGGAGCGGGCCCTCGGTCGAGCCGGCTGGACCTGCGTGGGTTGGCCCACGCATTGGGGCGGACGGGGTGCCAGCGTGTCCCAGCAGGTGATCTGGAACGAGGAGTACGTCCGGGCCGACGCGCCGGCGCGCGTCGGGGTCGTCGGCGAGGGACTGCTCGGGCCGACGCTCGTGGCCTATGGCACCGACCTCCAGCGCCGACGGTTCCTCGAGCCGATCCGACTGGCCACCGAGATGTGGTGCCAGGGCTACTCCGAGCCCGGTGCCGGGTCCGACTTGGCCAACGTCCAGACCAAGGCGGTCTTCGACGGTGACGAGTGGGTGGTCACCGGCCAGAAGGTGTGGACGTCGTACGCCCAATGGGCCGACTGGTGTTTCGTGGTGTGTCGCACCGACCCCGACGCGCCCCGGCACAAGGGGCTGAGCTATCTCCTGGTCCCCATGGCCCAGGCCGGCGTGGAGGTGCGTCCGATCACCCAGCTCACGGGCACCAGTGAGTTCAACGAGGTGTTCTTCGACGGCGCCCGCACGGGGCGCGACATGGTGGTCGGCGAGGTCAACGACGGCTGGCGCGTCGCGCTGGCCACCTTGGGCTTCGAGCGCGGCGTGGGCCTGCTCGGCACCATCCTCCACTTTCGTCGCGAGCTCGACGAGGTGCTCGACCTGGCCCGCAGGCGGGGCCGGGCGTCGGACCCGGTGCTGCGCCAGCGCCTCGCCGACGCCTGGATCCGCCTCTTCATCCTCCGGGCCAACACCTTGCGCTCGCTGTCGGGGCTCGACGGTCCGGTGGCCCCACCGGAGGCCTCGATCGCCAAGCTCTACTGGTCGCATTGGCACCGCGACGTGGGCGAGCTGGCCATGGACGTCCTCGGTGCCGATGCCCTGGTGGGCGAGGGCGGCTCGGGCGAGCTGTCGGACCTCCAACGCCTGTTCCTGTTCGCCCGGGCCGACACCATCTACGGGGGCTCGAGCGAGATCCAGCGCAACATCATCGGCGAGCGCGTGCTGGGCTTGGCCTCCGAGCCCAAGGCGCCGGTGGCGTGAGCGGCCCCGGAGCGCGACCGGTGCCCGGTCCTCCGCCGGCCCCGGGCCCCCACGGGTTGCTGGCCGACCGGGTCGTCGTCATCACGGCCGCCGCCGGGACGGGCATCGGCTTCGCCACCGCCCGGCGCTGTGCCGAGGAAGGCGCCGTCGTCGTGGTCTCCGACACGCACGAGCGTCGCCTCGGTGAGGCGGCCGAGGCGCTCTCCGAGGTGACGGGCGCGGTGCCGCTGGCCGTGCCCTGCGACGTCACCGTCGAAGCCGACGTCCAGCGCCTGTACGCGGCGGCGGTCACCGAGCACGGGCGGATCGACGTGGCCATCAACAACGCCGGCCTCGGCGGCAACGCCCCCATCGTCGACATGACGGACGAGCAGTGGGGCGTCGTCCTCGACGTCACCCTCACCGGCACCTTCCGATGCGTACGCGCCGCCATGCGCCACATGCTCGGTCGCGGGTCGGGGGCCATCGTGAACAACGCGTCGGTGCTCGGATGGCGCGCCCAGGCCGATCAGGCCCACTACGCGGCGGCCAAGGCGGGCGTCATGGCCCTGACGCGTTGTGCGGCGGCGGAAGCGGCCCCGCACGGGGTGCGGGTCAACGCGGTGTCGCCCAGCCTGGCCATGCACCCCTTCCTCAATCGGGTCATCTCCGACGCCGAGCTCGAGGTGCTGCGGGCCCGGGAGCTCTCGGGCCGTTCCGCCGAGACGTGGGAAGTGGCCAACGTCATGGTCTTCCTGGCCAGTGACTACGCCAGCTACCTCAACGGTGAGGTCGTCTCGGTGTCGAGCCAGCACCCGTGAGCAACCCGGCGCCGTCGGTCGAGGACCCGCGCGGTGACCTGGAGTTCGGCTCCATCCCGGGTCTGGTCGCCGCCGCCGCCGATCGTTTCGGCGATGCCGAGGCTTTGGTCGACGGGGAATGGACGTGGAGCTTCGCCGGGCTGGCCGACGCGGCGTTGGCGGTCACGCGGGCGGCCATGGCCGCCGGCATCGCACCGGGGGAGCGGGTGGGCCTGTGGGCCCCGAACATCGCCGAGTGGGTCATCGCCGCCCTCGGCCTGCTCGGTGCCGGGGCCGTGCTCGTGCCGGTGAACACCCGCTACAAGGGGACCGAGGCGGCCGACGTGCTCGGCCGGTCCGGCGCGGTGGCCCTGTTCACCGTGCGCGGGTTCCTCGACCTCGACTATCCGGCCATGCTCGAGGGCGAGGACCTGCCGTCGCTTCAGCGCATCGTGCTCCTGCGCGACACGGTGCCCGGTGGCGAGCGCAGCGAGCCCACCGTCACTGACGAGGTGCCGATCTTCGGGTGGGACGAGTTCCTGGCCGGGGCCGACGGGATCGTCGAGGCAACGGGCGCGGTGGTCGGCCGGCCGGTCACCGACGCCGAAGCCCGGGCCCGGTGGGCGACGGTCGCCGGTGGGGACACCTCGGACATCATCTTCACCTCCGGCACCACGGGGCGGCCCAAGGGTGCGGTCACCACCCACGCCCAGACCCTCCGGACCTTCGCCACCTGGTCGTCGATCGTGGGGCTGGAGGCGGCCGACCGCTATCTCATCGTCAACCCGTTCTTCCACACCTTCGGCTACAAGGCGGGCATCGTGGCCTGTTTGATCCGGGGGGCGACCATCGTCCCCGAAGCGGTCTTCGACGTGGACCGGGTGCTCGAGACGATCGACCGCCGCCGCATCACGATGCTCCCGGGCCCGCCCACGCTCTACCAGTCGATCCTGGACCATCCCCGGCGAGCCGAGCACGACCTCTCCAGCCTCCGACTGGCCGTCACCGGTGCCGCCGTGGTGCCCGTCGTGCTCATCGAACGGATGCGTGCCGAGCTGCACTTCGAGACGGTCCTCACGGCCTACGGGCTGACCGAGTCCACCGGCGTCGTGACCATGTGCCGGCGAGGAGACGACGCGACGACCATCGCCGAGACGTCGGGACGGGCGATCCCCGACCTGGAGGTGGCCGTGGTCGACGACAAGAACGCCCCGCTTCCCCCCGCCGCGCCCGGCGAGATCGTCGTCCGCGGCTACACGGTGATGTCGGGATACTTCGAGGATCCACTGTCCACGGCCGAGGCCATCGACGGTGACGGTTGGCTCCACACCGGCGACATCGGGATGCTCGACGAGGCCGGCAACGTGAAGATCACGGACCGCAAGAAGGACATGTACATCGTGGGCGGGTTCAACGCCTACCCGGCGGAGATCGAGGGGATGTTGCTGCGCCACCCGGGAGTGGCGCAGGCGGCGGTGGTCGGCGTGGCCGACGACCGCCTCGGCGAGGTCGGTCTCGCCTTCGTGGTGGCCCGCCCGGGGGTCGATGCCGACGCCCTGCCCGATGCGTTGATCGCCTGGGCGCGTGACACGATGGCCAATTTCAAGGTGCCGCGCCGGGTCGAGGTGGTCGACGCACTCCCTCTCAACGCCAGCGGCAAGGTCTTGAAGACCGAGCTCCGGGCCCGCCTGGCCGGCCACTGAGCCGCTGGACCCCGACACGCCGACACGCCGACACGCGAGAACAGGAGAGAGTGATGCGAGGGATCGTCTACACGGGCGCCGATGCCGAGGCCACCGACAAGCTCCAGATCGGCGACCCCGGTCCGACCGAGGTCAAGGTGAAGATCGAGGCGGCGGGCGTGTGCCACTCGGACCTGTCGGTCATCGACGGCACCATCCCGTGGAAGGCGCCCTCGGTCCTCGGCCACGAGGGTGCCGGTGTGGTCGAGTCCGTCGGCGCCGAGGTGCGATCCGTGAAGCCCGGCGATCACGTGGTCATCGCCACCCTGGCCAGCTGCGGGACGTGCCGGGCCTGCAACACCGGCCATCCGACGTGGTGCATCCGGACCCTCGGGAACGTGTCCACGCCGTTCACCTACGACGGTGAGCCGGCGTCGAACTTCGCCGCCGCGTCGGTGTTCGCCGAGTACACGATCGTCAAGGAGGTCCAGGCCGTCCGGATCTCGAAGGACGTCCCGTTCACCTCGGCGTGCCTGATCGGCTGTGGTGTGCTGACCGGCGTGGGGGCCGTGCTCAACCGGGCCCGGGTGGCTCCCGGCGACACCGCCGCCGCGTTCGGCGTGGGCGGCGTGGGGCTCAACGTCATCCAGGGGTTGCGCCTGGCGGCGGCCAGTCGCATCGTGGCCGTCGACACCGTTGCCGTCAAGGAGGACCTGGCCCGCCGGTTCGGCGCCACCCACTTCGTCGACGCCTCGAGCGTCGACGCGGTGGAGGAGATCCGCAAGATCGTGCCCCACGGCCCGCAGTCGACGGCCGGAGCCCTGGGCCCGGGCGGGGTGACGTGGGCGTTCGACTGCGTGGGCCATCCGGCCGTGCTGCGCAACGCCGTCGACGCGCTCGATTGGGGTGGCACCGCCGTGGCCATCGGCATCCCGCCGCGCGGCACCGAGGTTTCGATCGACGTGAACGGGCTGTCCTACGTGGACCGGGGGCTGCTCGGGTGCCGCTACGGGTCGGCGCGCCCGCACCACGACATCCCGCTCATGGTCGAGCTGTACCTCGAGGGCCGCCTCATGCTCGATGAGTTGGTCACCGAGACGCGTCCGCTCGAGGCGTTCCGCGAGATCATCGAGGACATGCACGCCGGGCGCCTGGCTCGGGGCGTGCTCACCTTCTGAGGGGCGCGTCGCCCCGCGGTTCAGCGGCCCCGGTTGGTGGCGGCACCCGACGCCTGGTCGACGTCGTCGCGCTCCAACTGGTCGACGTCGAGGAAGACGCCGTAGACGCCGCCTTCCTTGGTGGCGACGATGCGCCGGACGTGATGACGGACGAGGGCCACGAACAGCGTGGCGCCACCGACCGGGCTCGGGTTCAAGACGGTGGCCTCGACGACCTCCCCGTCCTCGCACTCGACGGAGATGCGGCTGTATTCCGCCGGCACCTCGCCGGTCACGATGGACACGGCGTCGGCCTCGGTCTGGCCCGAACGGTCGAGGCCGGGCGCCAGCACGTAGTGGGCGCCGCGTCCGGCCGGGGGAGTCGCCGCTACCGGCGTCCTCGGGGCGGCCGAAGAAGGCGCGGGCGTCGGCGGCGTGTCGTCGACGAGGTCCTCGGCGCGCGGCATGGCCGCGCCGTCCTTGGCTCCAACAACGCCTGGCTTCATCTTGGCTCCTTCGGTTCGGGTCTCCTCGACGGCCGTGCTGCTGGGCGCCGAGGCGCCGAGGGGGGCGGGAATGGGGACGGGAACGGGGACGGGAACGGGGTCCTCGCCGACGGGGACGGCGACCGGGACGGGCGCGGGCATGACCTGTTCGGTCCACTGGGCCCCGTCCCAGAAACGCATCTGGCCGGGCCCGGTCGGGTCGGGGTACCACGCTGCCTCGGGGCCGACGAGAAGGTCCTCGTCGGTGCCGGTGCCGGTGCCGTCGGCGCCTTTGCTCGCCAGGGCCAGCTCGGCGTCGTCGGGTGCGGGCTCGGTCGGCGGCTCCTCGAAGAAGAAGCGGTTCCCGTCCCGGACGCGGTTGGTCGGTTGTCCTTGACTGAAGTACCGGCCGTCGTGCTTGCCGTAGGGATCGTCGAACCAACCGTCGCGCTGGTTCATGACGGCTCGCTGGCCGGGGCCGGCGCCCCGCTCGGCACGGGCCCGCGCAAGGCGAAGACGGGGAGCGGGTTCATGGCGGCGAGCACGTAGGTGTCGTCGGCGGACAGCGGCGGTGAGAAGAAGTAGCCCTGGGCCACGTCGACACCGAGCTCGCACAACACGGCGACCTGCTCGGAGGTCTCGACCGCTTCGGCCACCGTGCAGATGCCGAGCGAGCGGCACAAGGTGATCAGGGCTTCGACGACGGCCCGGCTCGGGCTGTCGGGCGTGGCGAGCCGGGCGACGAGCGACCCGTGGATCTTGATGGTGTTGATGACGCCCGGGTGCATGTTCTCCAGGACGCCGCCGTCGGTCCAGACGTCGTCCACGGTGAGCTGGATGCCCAGTCGGGCCATGGCGTGGAGGTCGGCGACCGCCGCGTCGTCGACCACGCTGGTCTCGGTGACCTCGACGGTCAGGCGATCGGGGTTGAGGCCCGAGTGCTCGAGGGCCGCCGCGGCCGATATGGCCGCCTCGCCCCGGCGCAGCTGGAAGACCGAGCAGTTCACCGCCAGCTGGAGATCCGAGGGCCACCGCGCCGCCTCGGTGCACGCCTCGGTCACGACCCACGCCTGCAGGGCGGTCATGTGCCCGTTGGCCTCCGCCCACGGGATGAGGGCATCGGGGGCGATGGACCCGCCGGTGCTGTCGTGCCAGCGCAAGAGCGCCTCGAAGCCGAGCAGGCGCCCGGTGCCGAGGTCGACTGCCGGCTGGAAGACCAGCGCCGGGGCGCCGTCGAGGCCCATCTCGGGCGCCGGCATCCGCTCCGGTCCCGGCGATTCCGTGACCGGGGTCGGGGTCTTTCCCGTCACATTTGTCACAACAATCCCATCGGCTCGTCCCCGCCGCGCCTTGAGCGCATTGATCCTCGATGGCGCCGGGTGGGCGCCCCCGTTACCATCGCCAAGGATATGACGGTCCGTCAGATCCGCGGCGACCACGAGACGGTGACCGACGTCCTGCGCGCCGCGGCCCGCACCAACGCCGAGGTCGAAGCCTTCGTCGAGCCGGCGCGACCCACCGGCGAGGGCCGTGATCCCTCGTCGCGCCTGGTGGCGGCGGGGGCGGACGGTCGGCGCCGGCTGACCTTCGCCGGCTGGGACGCCCTGGCCGATCGGGTGGCCGCCTTGCTGGCGGCCGAGGGGGTCGGCCGAGGCGATGTGGTCGGCCTCGTGGTCCCCTCGTCGATCGACTACGGCCTGTGCTACCAGGCCGCCGCCCGCCTCGGTGCCGTGACCACGGGCGTGAACCTCCGGCTCGGGCCGGCCGAGGTGGCGTCGATCGTCGCCCGCGCCCACCCGACGGTGACCGTGGTGGACGTCGACGCCGTCGAGCCCGACGTCCGCGCCCGGCTCGGCGACCGGGTCGTGGCGCGCACGGACCTCGGCTCGGGCCCCGACGCGGCGCCGGCGCGACCCCGACTCGACCCCGCTGACCCGGTGGCCATCGTGTGGACGAGCGGATCGACGGGCGTGCCCAAGGGAGCGGTGTTCGATCACCGGGCCCTCGCCGCCGTCGCCGCCGGAACCGACGTGCTGTCCCAGCCCGGGGACCGGCGGCTCTCGCCCTTGCCGTTCGCCCACGTGGGGTTCATGACCCGACCCTGGGACGAGATCGCCCACGGCGTGAGCACGGTGATCACCCCGCAGCCGTGGTCGGCGGGTGACGCCATCGGGCTCATGGCCTCGGAGCGGGTGACCGTGGGCCAGGGCGTGCCCACGCAATGGGCCCTGGTGCTGCGCCACCCCGACCTCGACGCCGCCGACCTGTCGCCGCTGCGCATCGCCGGGACCGGCGCCGCCCGGGTGCCCCCCGAGCTCGTGCGCGAGATGCGTGAACGCCTCGGGTGCCCCGTGGTGGTGCGCTACACCTCGACCGAGGCATCGCTCGGCACCGGCACGGTGCCGTCGGACCCCGACGAGGTCGTGGCCACCACCGTCGGTCGGCCCGTCCCCGGCGTCGAATTGGCCGTCGTCGGCACCGACGGCCGGGCTCTGCCCCCGGGGGAGATCGGCCGGGTGCGGCTGCGATCCGGAGCGGTGATGCGCGGGTATGTCGGTGACTGCGCCGGCGGGGTCGTGATCGACGCGGCGTCCAGCGCGGAGGCCCTCGACGCCGCGGGATGGGTCACGACCGGGGACCTCGGCAGCGTGGGGGAGGACGGCAACCTCCGGCTCGCTGGCCGGGTGACGGAGATGTACATCCGCGGCGGGTACAACGTGTACCCGGCCGAGGTCGAAGCGGCGTTGGGCACCAACCCGGCGGTGGCGGCCGCCGCCGTGGTGGGGGCGCCCGACCCCGTCCTCGGCGAGATCGGCGTGGCCTACGTGGTGGCGGCGGGCGCCGACGACCCGCCGACGCTCGAAGCGCTGCGGGCGTGGTGCGGCGCCCGCTTGGCCGACTACAAGGCGCCGGACCGCGTCGCCATCGTCGACGAGCTTCCGCTCACGGCCATGGGCAAGGTCGACAAACGCGCCCTGGGCGCCCTCGCCGCCGCCCCCGGCGCCGATTCGACGCCGCGGCCGGCAACGACGAAGGTGGAGAGATGACCGAGACGACCGGACAACGACCGCCCCGCCAGCATCCGATCGTGGCCGGGGCCGAGCCGATCAAGCTGGGCTCGATGCTCTTCACCTTGGTGGAGCCCCACCGCGGCTACGAGGTCGCCTACAACCGTTGGTACGAGCGCGACCACTTCTACGCCGGGTGCATGATCGGGCCGTACAACTTCGCCGGGAAGCGTTTCGTCGCCACGGCCGACCTGAAAGCGGCACGCGACCCCGACCCGTCGGAGATCACCGGTGAGCCCGGGCGCGGTTCGTACCTGGCTCTGTACTGGGTGCTCGACGGCTATCACGACGTCTGGAACCGGTGGGCCGTCGATCAGGTCAAGGCGCTGCACAAGGCCGGGAGGATGTTCGCCGAGCGCGACCACGTCCATACCCTGCTCTACCGCTATGCCTGGGAACGCGCCCGGGACGAGGACGGCCTGCCGGCCGAGCTCGCCCTCGACCACCCCTCGGCCGGGTTGGTGGCGGTGATCACCGACCGGGCCGACGACGTCGACGCCGCCGACTTCGAGGCCTTCCAGCGCGACGAGCTCCTGCCCGGCGTGCTGGCGGGCTCGCCGGCGCGCCTGGTGGTGGCCGCCGATCCGCTCCCGCTGCTCGTCGACGCACCCGGCGACGTGCCCCGCTCGGAGGCCGACGACCGGCGCCAGCTCACCTTGTGGTTCTTGGACGCCCACCCGGCCGAAGCCCTGTCGGGCGTGATCGCCGCGCACCGCGCCGGTGTGGAGGCCGAAGGTCGCGGGCGAGTGGTCGCCGCGCTCGGCTTCGTACCGACCGTGCCGGGTACCGACACCTACACTGACCGCCTGTGGGCGGACGGAGGGGCCTCGTGAGCGCGCCGATCACCCCGGACACCGTGGCGGCCCGCCGGTTCGAGGGCAAGACGGCCATCGTCACCGGTGCCGCCTCGGGGATCGGCCGGGCCACCGCCACCCGCCTGGCCGCGGAGGGGGCGAAGGTCGCCTGCCTGGACGTGACCGAGGGCGTCGAGGACACGGCCCGGGCGCTCGCCGCCTCGGGGGCCACGGCCGTGGCCTATCGCTGCGACGTGACTGACGAGGCCGAGGTGCGTCGGGTCGTCGACGCCGTCGTGGCCACCCTGGGCCGACCGAACGTGCTGTGCAACGTGGCCGGGATCGGCACGTTCGCCCATGCCCACGAGATGCCGGTGGCCGACTTCGAGCGGATCGTGGCCGTCAACCTCACCGGCACGTTCATCATGGTGAAGACCGTGCTCCCGCACCTGCTCGAACTCGGTGGCGGAGCCATCGTGAACGTCGCCTCGACGTCGGGGCTCGTGGGCGCCCCGTACTCGGCCGCCTACTGCGCGTCGAAGGGCGGGGTCGTGTTGATGACCAAGTCGCTGGCTATCGAGTACGCCGATCGTCGGATCCGGGTCAACGCGGTGGCGCCCGGCGGCGTGGACACGCCCCTCATCAACAGCTTCGGACTGCCCGAAGGCGGAGACCCCAAGCACCTGTGGCGCATGATGAGCCGGATGGGGATGTGCACCCCCGAACAGGTCGCCTCGGCCATCGTCTTCCTGGCGTCGGACGAGTCCGATTACACGACGGGCGCGGTCCTGGCCGTCGACGGGGCCATCACGGCGTAAGCGTCGGCCGGCCCGTGGTGGTCGGTCGACGGGCGAAGAGCACCGGACGCGGGCGGCGCCGACGGGGCCAGCCCTCCGGGCTCAGCCCCCGGAGGGCTCGGCCGCGTAGCGCTCCCGCAGCTTGTACTTGAGCACCTTGTTCAGCGTCTCGTTGCGCGGCAGGCGATCGACCACCTCGAGTTGCTCGGGGATCTTCTGGGCCATGAGCCCCTGGGCGCGCAGGTAGTCGACCATCGCGTCGAACGTGAGCGGTGCCTCGCCGGTCGCCGGCTCGACCACGGCGCACACGCGTTCGCCCCGTTGTCGGTCCGGGAGCCCGATCACGGCCACGTCGCCCACCTGCGGGTGCTGGTAGAGGAGGTCCTCGATCTCCCGGGCCGAGATGTTCTCGCCCTTGCGGATGATGATGTCCTTGATCCGACCCGTGAGGACGACGTGGCCGTCCGGGCGCACGTAGCCGACGTCGCCGGTGCGGAAGAAGCCGTCGTCGGTGAAGGCCTCGGCGGTCATGGCCGGGTCGGTGTAGCCCTTGCAGACCATGGCCCCGCGTACCTGGACCTCCCCGTCGGTGCCGGTGGGGGCTTGGGCCCCCTCCGGGGTGGTGATGCGCACCTCGGCACCGTCGACGGGTCGGCCGACGGTGTTGGCCAGCTGCTCGTCGCTGTCGCCGGGCGAGCCCATGGTGATCATGGGGATCTCGGTCATGCCGTAGCCGTGGGCCACCCGAACGCCCATCTCGCGCACCACCTCGTAGAAGACCTCGGGCGGCATCGGCGCCCCGCCGCCCGACATGAGCCGCAGGCTGGGGAGGATCTTCCGGCCCGGCGTCTTGCGCTGCTCGTTGAGGTAGGCCTGGTAGAAGGCGGTGCTGCCACCCACCATGGTGACGCCGTGACGGCGGAACACCTCGACGGCCCGCTCGGGCACGAAGGCATCGACGAGCACGGCCGGAGTCCCGTTGGCCAGGATCATGACCAGGTAATCGGGCCCGGCGATGTGCGCGAAGGGGAACGCCATCGACCCCACGTCGCGCTCGCTCAAGTCCAGGGCGATGGCCAGGCCCCGGCCCCCCACCATCAACGTGGTGTCGCTGTGGCGCACGCCCTTGGGGTCCGACGTCGTCCCGGACGTGTAGTACACCCAGCGCACCTCGTCGGCCGCGTCGGGCGCGGGGGGCGGGGGCAAGACACGGGGATCGCCGTCGGGCAGGCCGTCGAAGGCGTCGACCACGGTGAGGGGCCGGTCCAGCGTGGCGCCGATGCCGTTCGCCATGGCGACGAAGTCGAAGTCCCTGAACACCCCCGGGACGAACAAGAGCTCCGCCCCGGTCTGGCGCAGGGCGAAGGTCACTTCACGCTCCCGGTAGATGTGGATGATGGGGTTCTGCACCGCGCCCAGCCGGGCCAGGGCCACCGACAACACGATGGTCTCGATGCGCGTCGGGAGTTGCCACGACACCGTCGACCCGGGCTCCACGCCCATGGCCACGAGCCCGGCGGCGACCCGTTCGGCGCGGTCGCGCAACGCCCCGAAGGTGAGGCGACGGTCGTGCTCGTCGACGAGCATGAGCCGGTCGGGCGTGGCCGCGGCCCGGCGCTCGACGAGCTCCCACATCGAACCGGCGTCATAGATCGGGTGTGTGGCAGATGGCGTGGACATGGGTTCCCCTCCCTCGCGACCGGATCGTCCGGTCAGACGAGGCGCTCCACGATCATGGCCATCCCCTGGCCACCGCCGACGCACATCGACTCGAGGCCGAAGCGCTTGTCGTCGTCCTCGAGCGCGTTGAGCAGCGTCGTCATGATCCGCGCGCCGGTCATGCCGAAGGGGTGTCCCAGGGCGATGGACCCACCCTTCACGTTCAGCTTCTCCCACGGGATGCCGAGGTGCTTGGCCGAGGGGATCACCTGGGCGGCGAACGCCTCGTTGATCTCGACCAGGTCGATGTCGTCGATGGTCATCGAGGCCCGGGCCAGGGCCCGGCGGCAGGCCTCGATGGGACCGAGCCCCATGATCTCGGGGTCGAGGGCGGACACCCCGCTGGCCACGATGCGCGCCAACGGCCGGATGCCGAGTTCGCCGGCTTTGGTGTCGGACATGACGATCACGGCGGCGGCGCCGTCGTTGAGCGGGCAGGCGTTGCCGGCGGTCACCTTGCCCCCTTCACGAAACACCGGCTTCAAGTTGGACAGGCCCTCGACGGTGGTGTCGGGCCGGGGCCCGTCATCCTTGGCCACGACGGTGCCGTCGGGCAGCGTCACGGGGATGATCTCGCGCTCGAAGAACCCGTTGTGCTGTGACTCGACGGCTCGATGTTGGGACAAGGCGGCGTACTCGTCCATCTCGAGACGTCCCACGTTCTCGTACTCGGCCACGTTCTCCGCCGTCTGGCCCATGGAGATGTAGATGTCCGACAGCCCCTTGGGCGGCGTCCAGGGGTCGGTGACCGCCGGGCCGCGCGCCGCGGTGCGGGCCTCGGCGTCGGCGAACGCGGCATTGTGGGGCCCGACGTCGGAGGCGCCGTGGCCGAAGCGGCTGACGGCCTCCACCCCGGCGGCCACGAACACGTCGCCTTCGCCGGCCTTGATGGTGTGGGCGGCCATGCGGATGCTCATGAGCGACGACGAGCAGTAGCGGTTCACCGTGACGCCGGGGGCGTCGACGCCGGCGAGCAGGGCCGCCACCCGGGCCACGTTGTACCCGGCCTCGCCGGCGGGCTGGCCGCATCCGAGGATGACGTCCTCGACCAGGGCGGGGTCGAGCTGGGGCACCTTGGCCAGGACCTCCCTGATGACCAGGGCGGCGAGGTCGTCGGGTCGACAGTCGACCAGGGAGCCCTTCATGGCACGGCCGATGGGGGTGCGCCCCGTGGCGACGATGACTGCGTCGGGCATGGACCTGCTCCTTGTCTGGTGATCGGGGTCGGTTCTGGTGATCGGAGTCGGCCACAGGTTGGCACAGCCGGGATGCGGTTCCCACTCCGGCGGCGGTCGCCGTCGCCGCCTGCGGATGGGCGTGGCGGCGGGTGAAAATGTAACCTGTTCCAGGTCCGGACGGGCGTCCGGCCCGGCGCCGCCGTCGGGCCACGGGCGGGTGGGCACCGGACGTCGGAGGAGGCACGACGATGGAGATCGGCTACACCGACGAGCAGCAGGCGCTGCGCCAGGAGCTGCGCGACTACTACACGGCGCTGCTCATCCCCGAGACCGAGCACGAGCTCTACGAGGGCCACGGCATCGGGCCCGCCATGCGCCGGGTGGTCAAGCAGATGGCCACCGACGGCTGGTTGGGCATCGGCTGGCCCACCGAGTACGGGGGCCAGGGGCGCTCGGCCATCGAGCAGTTCATCTTCTTCGACGAGTCCATGCGCTCTGGCGCGCCGGTGCCGATGCTCACCATCAACACCGTCGGCCCGACCATCATGAATTTCGGCACCGACGAGCAGAAGGATTTCTTCCTCCCCAAGATCCTGGCCGGCGACATCCACTTCTGCATCGGGTACACCGAGCCCAACGCGGGCACCGACCTGGCCGCCTTGCAGACGCGCGCCGTGGTCGACGGCGACGAGCTCGTCATCAACGGGGCGAAGATCTTCACCAGCCTGGCCGGTGACGCCGACTACTGCTGGCTGGCCGTGCGGACCGATCCCGAGGCGCCCAAGCACAAGGGCATCTCGATGGTCATCGTGCCGATGGACACGCCCGGCGTCCGGGTCGTGCCGATGCACCTCATCGGCGAGCACAACATCAACTACACGTTCTGGGAGGACGTGCGTGTCCCGGTGACCAACGTCGTCGGCGGTATCAACAACGGCTGGACGCTCATCACCAACCAGCTCAACCACGAGCGCGTCACCTTGTGCGCGCCCGGGATGATCGAGCGGGCACTGGGCGACGTGCGCGCCTGGGCGCAGCAGACCAAGCTGGCCGACGGACGTCGGGTGATCGACCAGGAGTGGGTCCGCATCCATCTCGCCCGGGTGCATGCCAAGCTCGAGTTCCTGCGGCTCATCAACTGGAAGGTGGCGTGGACCGCCACCAAGGGCAAGCTCGATGTGGCCGACGCGTCCTCCATCAAGGTGTTCGGGACCGAGTTCTACATGGAGGCGCTGCGCCTGCTGTCGGAGGTCGTCGGCCAGTCCGGCTACCTCAAGCGCGGCTCGCCCGGCGCGGTCTTGATGGGGCGGCTCGAGAATTTCTCCCGCAGCCTGCTGATCCTGACGTTCGGCGGCGGCACCAACGAGATCCAGCGAGACCTGATCGCCATCTTCGGGCTGAACATGCCCCGGTCACTGCGCTAGAGAGGAAAGGCACGAGACGATGGACTTCGCCTTCAGCGAGGAACAAGAGGCCGTTCGCGAGCTGGCCGCCCGGATCCTCGGTGACCTCTCCACGCCCGAGCGGCTGAAGGAGATCGAGGCCACCGACGGGCGCATCGACACGAAGCTGTGGGAGGAGCTCGCCGGGGCGGGCCTGCTCGGCATCTCGTTGCCGGAGTCGGCCGGCGGGACCGGGCTCGGCTTCGGGGCGGCCTGTGTCGTGGCCGAGGAGGTCGGCCGCGCCGCCGCCGCCGTCCCCTACGTCGCCACCGTCGTGCTCGGCGCCATGGCGATCGCCCGGCACGGGTCGGAGTCCCAGATCTCCCGATGGCTTCCCGACGTGGTCGCCGGCCGGTCGTTCGTGACCGGCGCCCTGGTCGAGCCCGGCGGCGACCCGGCCCGCCCGTCGTCCACGGCGACGCGCCAGGAGAAGGGGTGGCGCCTCGACGGGACCAAGACGTGCGTGCCCGCCGGCATGGCCGCCGAGCTGTTGGTGGTCAGCGCCCGCACGGAGGAGGGCGACATCGGGCTGTTCGTCGTGCGCGCCGACGCGCCCGGTGTCGAGCGCCAGCGCCAGGAGGCCACGAGCGGCGCCATCGAGGCCGAGATCGAGCTGGCCGGCGTGGCCGTCGCGGCCGACGACGTCCTGGTCGTGGGGGAGGGGGGCGCCGAGGCGCTCGAGCGGCTCCTCGAGCACGCCGCCACCGCCTTCTGCGTGGAGGTGGCCGGTGCCTGTCAGGCCGCCGTCAAGCTCACGGCCGCCTACACCACCGAGCGCGAGCAGTTCGGGAAGCCGATCGCCACCTTCCAGGCCGTCGGCCAGCGCGCCGCGGACGCCTACATCGATGCCGAGGCGGTGCGCCTGACCGCGTGGCAAGCGGCATGGCGCCTCGACGAGGGCCTCCCGGCCACCGCGGAAGTGGCGGTGGCGAAGTTCTGGGCCGACGACGGTGCGCAGCGCTGCGTCCATGCCGCCCAGCACCTCCACGGCGGTGTCGGCGTGGACCGCGACTACCCGTTGCACCGGTACTTCTTGCGGACCAAGCACCTGGCGCTGACGCTCGGTGGCGCCACCGCCAGCCTCCTCCGCCTCGGCGACGTGCTCGCCGACGAGCCCGTCTGAGCGCGCCTCGCGTTCGCCGGTCCGGGACACCCGGCCACGACCGGCGCCGTCGACGGGGGATCGCCGCCTGCCCGGGTCGGTCAGGCGAGGTCGACCTTGACGCCCTCGAGCTCCCGGGCGAACTCGGCGCCGAGAGCGACCGACGGGGTGTGGGCGCCGGGGGCGACGGCGCCCGAGACGATCCGCGTGGCGATGGCCACCACGGCGTCGGCCGTCAGGTCGTAGGGATTCGGCGTCGTCATGGTGCCGCTGACCGCACGTCCGGTGGCATCGGTGACCTGCCCCCAGAGCTGGGCTGTGCTCTTGGCCCGGACGGCGGCGCTCGGGCCCGGGAGCCGACCGACCACCCGCTTCAAGATGCCCTGCAGGACGCGGCTGTTGGCCACGGGCGCGGCCGCCTCGGCCAGCGCCGCGATCGGCCCCATGGCGGCGGGCAGCGCGGCGTAGACCACGATGTCCTCGATGCCGGTGGAGTAGTACGCCGTCGACACGTCGCCCCACGAGATGGCCGTCACGTCCGCTCGCCCGTCGGCGAACGCCACCGATCGCCGACGGCGCGCCGCCGGGACAGCGCCGATGACCCCACCCACCCGGGCGCGCCCGGTCGCGCCGAGCGACTCCATGGCCGACTTGGCCGTTCCCGGACTGGGCCCGCTGTCGGGCCGGAAGGCCAGCTCGAGACGCTCGGCGCCAGGAAGCGCCCCGGCCAACATGGCGGCCAGGCAGTCGGAGGGGACCACGTCGAATCCCGAGCCCGGGAGCAAGACCACCCCGGCGTCACGGGCCTCGTCGTGGCGGGGCAGGATCGCTTCGAACACGTCGATCTCCCCGGTGATGTCCATGTAGTGCGTGCCCGTGGCCAGGCACGCGTCCACCATCGGTCGCGACGTGGCCGAGAACGGCCCGGCGCAGTGGGCCACCAGCGTGATGCCGTCCAAGCCCCGGCGCAGCGCGGACGGGTCCGACAAGTCGAAGACGCGGTGCTCGAGCTCGCAGTGCGCGCCGAGCTCGCGCAGGCGGCGCCCGTCGCGGCCGGCGAGGACGGGTCGCTCACCGCGCCGGCCGGCCAATGCGGTCACCAGGCGCCCCGAATACCCGTAGGCGCCGTAGATCATCCAGGTCATGTCGACCACCTCGTCGTTCGTCCGACCCGTGGTCGCGCCGTCACGATCGCGCCGTCAACGTAGCGCCACCGTCGCGCCGCTCCTACAACAGGAATTCGGCCATCATGCGCAGCGTGTCGACGCCCCCGGCGACGAGCAGCGTCGTGGCGATGGACTCGTCCCATGCGGCCAGGTCGTCACGGATCTTTGCGCGCGCACCGATCAGCGAGATCTTCTCGACCATGGCCGTCGGCACCGCCTGTGCGGCCTCGTCCTTGCGCCCGTCGAGGTAGAGGTCTTGGATCTTCTGGGCTTCGGCGGCGAACCCCATGCGCACGAACACGTCGAAGTGGAAGTTCATGTCCCGTGCCCCCATGCCCCCGATGTAGAGGGCCAGCATGGGCCGGAAGGCATCGGCGGCGCGCTCGACGTCGTCGTCGACGACCACCGGGCAAAAGGCGATCACCTCGAAGTCCTGGGCCGAACGCCGGGCACCGGGACGGGCGAAGCCCTCGTCGAGGGCCGCTTTGAACTCCGCCATGTGGTGGGGCGAGAAGAAGATGGGGAACCACCCGTCGGCGATCTCGGCCGCCAGCGCCACGTTCTTCGGGCCCTCGGCGCCGAGGATGATGGGAATCTCGTTGCGCAGCGGATGCACGATGGGCTTGAGCGCCTTGCCGAGCCCGGTACCGCCGGGGTAGGGGAGCGGGTAATGGGGCCCGTCGTTGGTCACCGGCGCCTCGCGGGCGACGACCTGGCGCACGATGGAGACGTATTCGCGTGTCCGCGCCAGGGGCTTGGGGAACGACTGGCCGTACCAGCCCTCGACCACCTGGGGCCCCGAGACGCCGAGGCCGAGGACGAAGCGGCCCTGGCTGAGGTGGTCGAGCGTGATGGCGGCCATGGCCATCGCCGTCGGGGTGCGCGCCGACAGCTGGCACAGCGCCGTGCCCAGTCGCACCCGCGTGGTGCGCGACCCCCACCACGCCAGCGGGGTCAGGGCGTCGGAACCGTAGGCCTCGGCCGTCCACACCGAGTCGTAGCCGAGGCGCTCGGCTTCGTCGACCACGTCGGTGGCGTTGGCCGGGGGCCCGCTCCCCCAGTAGCCGAGCTGCAATCCGAGTTTCAGGTTGGCCATGGAGTCCTCCTCGTCGGGCCTGGGACGACCGGGCCCTGGTCGGCCGAAGCCCCGTTCAGCGGGCCTTGGCCACGATCTCGTCGGCGAAGCGGGCCGACGCGTCGACCCGGGCCCGCATGTGCGCCTCGGGCGGGTCGTCGGGGTCCAGCTTGGCGTCCATCCACGGTGCGCACAGGAAGTCGGTCACCCCGTAGTCCTCTTCGAAGCTGCGGTACAGGTCGACGTCGGGACGGGCCCACAGCGACAAGTAGATCGCAAACGGCTCCCGCTCGCGTCCGGCCTCGGCCCGGGCCTCGTGGAGTCGGGTCAGGTGTCCGCGGGCGTCGTCGGGTGTGTAGGCACCCGCCGCCAGCCACCCGTCGCACAGGGTCGCCGCCCGGCGCAGGGCCGGCGCCGAATGGCCGCCGCCGTAGATCGGCACCGGGCGCGGCGGCGCCGGCTCGATGCGCATGGCCGGGACGTCGTAGAGCGGGCCGTGGTACTCCACCCAACCGCCCTGCCACAGGGCCCGCAACGCCGGGATCATGTCGTCGAGGCGCTTGCCGCGGGTGTGGAAGTCCTGGCCGGTGGCGTCGAACTCCTCCTTGCACCAGCCCACGCCGACGCCGAGGTTGACACGTCCCGATGAGACCACGGCGGCGGTGGCCACTTGCTTGGCCACGGTGATGAGGTCGCGCGCCGGCGCCACGTAGACGCCGGTGGTGAAGTCGAGGTTCGAGGTGAGCACGGCCATGGCCGAGATGAAGCAGAACGGGTCGGGCCACTGCGTGTCGGGGTCCCAGTGCTGGCCGAAGCCCGGCGCGCCGTCGTCGCGCGTGGAGTACGTGTAGCGCGACGACATCTGGCGCGGGAAGAACATGTGGTCCGAGACGTAGATGCCGGCGTATCCCTGGTCGTCGGCCGCTTTGGCCAGTTCGAGGGCGTCGAGCGTCGGGAGGAAGGTGACGGCCTGGTGGAAGCGCACCTTACGCGCGGACGGTCGGGCCCGGGGTGAAGGCCACCGGCAAGTGCTTCACGCCGTTGATGAACGCCGACTTGAGGCGCTGGATGTCGCCGTCTTGATGGATGTCGGGAATCCGGTCGAGCAGGTGTTGGAACATCACCCGGATCTCCATGCGGGCCAGATTGGCCCCCAGGCAGAAATGCGGCCCGCCCCCGCCGAATGCCATGTGCGGGTTCGGGTGCCGGGTGATGTCGAACGCTTGGGAGTTCTCGAAGACGTCCTCGTCGCGATTGGCCGAGGTGTGGAAGAAGATGACCTTCTGGTCGGCCTCGATGGGCTGGCCCCGGAGCTCGAAGGGCTGGGTCGTCTGGCGCCGGAAGTCCATGACCGGGGTGACGAAGCGCAGCATCTCCTCGACGGCATTGGGCAGCAGTGACCGATCGGCGCGCAGCTTCTCCCACTGTTCGGGGTGGAGGAAGAAGGCGTGCATGGCGCCCGAGATGAGGTTGCGGGTCGTCTCGTTGCCGGCCACGGTGAGCAGCAGGAAGAACAGCTCGAGCTCGAGCTCCGACAGGTGGTCGCCCTCGACCTCGACGGTGGTGAGGATGCTCATGAGGTCCTGGCTCGGGTCGGCCCGCTTCTCGGCGAAGAGCCCGGCCGCGTAGGCGTAGAGCTCCATGGCCGCCTCCTCGCCGCCCAACTGGTTGTCGCCGGCCTGGTACTCGGCGTCGGCCGAGCCGATCATGCGGTTCGACCAGTCGAACATCTTGTGGCGGTCCTCTTGGGGGACGCCGAGGAGGTCGGCGATTACGACCAGGGGAAGCTCGGCCGAGATGTCGGTCACGAAGTCGGCCCGGCCCTGCTCGATCACGGCGTCGATGATGTCGTCGGTCGTCTGGTGGATCTTCTCCTCGAGCTGGCCGATCATCCGCGGGGTGAAGCCCTTGTTCACCAACCGCCGGTAGCGGGTGTGCAGCGGCGGGTCCATGTTGAGCATCATCAGCCGCTGCTGTTCGAGGGCTTCTGCCGGGATCTCCCAGATCATGGTCCCGTGGTCGAAGGACGAGAAGTGCTCGTAGTCGCGGTTGACGGTCACGCAGTCGTCGTACTTGGTCACGGCCCAGAACCCCGGCCCGTCGGCCTCCTCCTGCCAGAACACCGGTGCGTGTTCCCGGAGATAGGTAAACCACTCATGGGGGACGTGGTCGACATAGGCGTCGGCGTCGAGGAGGTCGATGTCGCTCAGGTCCATGGAGATCCCTCCTGCTCGGGCTCGCGCCCTGCGGTGTCGGCTCCCGCCTTCGCTGGCTCGCGGTCGGGACCCGAAGGGCCGGTGGTGCCCGCCGCAGACGAGAACACGTTCCATTCATGATACGTCGTCAGGTCCGCGCTGACCAGTGACCCGGTCTCGTGGCCTCGCCGCCACCTTCAGCCTCGGAGCGGTGGGGGAGCGTGGAGGCCGCCGCCCCCCACCGCTCGATTGTCGCGTGCCCCTCGACCTTTGCTACCGTCAAAGTAGAACGAGTTATAGCAATGGCCGGGACCGGGTGCGCCCGGCCTGGACCGGCAGACGGACGGGCAACCATGTTCTTGGAGGAGACCCCCGAGCAGCTCGATCTTCGGCGCGAGCTCCGCGACTACTACTCGGAGCTGCTGACCGACGAGGTGCGCGCCGGGATCGGTGACGTCGGCGAGGGCGGTGAGATGTGGCGCCACGTCGTCCGCCGCATCGGCCAGGACGGCTGGTTGGGGGTGGGGTGGCCGAGAGAGTACGGCGGCCAGGGACGCCCGGCGACCGACCAATTCATCTTCTTCGACGAGACGCGCCGGGCCGGGGCGCCGTTCCCCTTCGTCACCATCAACACCGTCGGCCCCACGATCATGCGCTTTGGCACCGAGGAGCAAAAGGCGCTCTTCCTGCCCGGGATCCTGGCCGGCGAGATCAATTTCGCCATCGGCTACACGGAGCCCGAGGCCGGCACCGACCTGGCCTCGCTGCGCACCCGGGCGCGGCGCGACGGCGACGAGTACGTCGTCAACGGGTCGAAGATCTTCACCAGCGGTGCCGATTTGGCCGACTACGTCTGGCTGGCCGTGCGCACCGATGCCGAGGCCCCCAAGCACAAGGGCATCTCGATCTTGTGCATGCGGACGGACCAGCCCGGGTTCTCCTGGAGCCCGATCGTCACCTTGGCCGGCCAGAGGACGAACGCCACCTACTACGCGGACGTGCGCGTGCCGGTATCCATGCGGGTGGGCGAGGAGAACGGGGGCTGGCGGATGATCACCACCCAGCTCAATCACGAGCGGGTCGGGCTGGCGGCGTGGAGTGGGTTCGCCGGCAAACTGTGGGACGAGACGGCCCGGTGGGCGGCCGCGGCCACCACCGTCGACGGCACTGTCGTGCTCGACTTGCCCTGGGTGCGGGCCGAACTGGCCCGGGCCCGGGCCGACCTTCACGCCATGAACCTGCTCAATTGGCGCATGGCCACCGCGGTGGCCCGCGACGAGGTCTCGCCCGCCGACTCGTCGGCGGTCAAGGTCTTCGGGGTGGAGCACAGCATCGAGATCTACCGTCGGCTCCTCGGCATCGTCGGCGCGGCCGGCTACCTCGAACCGGGCTCGCCCGGTGCCGCCCTGCACGGCCAGCTCGAACGCAGCGCTCGCCATGCCCAGATCAATACGTTCGGTGGCGGGGTCAACGAGGTCCAGCGCGAGATCGTGGCCATGGCCGGGCTCGGCATGGTTCGGGCGAGCCGGTGACGCCCGCCGGCGCCGCCGGCGCCGCCGCATCACCCGACGACGGGGCGCAGACGGCGCTGCTCGGCGCCCTCCGGGCGTTCGAGGGCCGCCCCACTGGCCCGCCGGTGACCATGCCCGACCCGGTGAACCAGGTCATGATCCGCCACTGGGTCGAGGCCATGGGCGACGAGAACCCGGTGTACGTCGACGCCGAGCGGGCCCGGGCCGAGGGGTTCGACGGCGTGGTGGCCCCGCCGACCATGCTCCAGGCGTGGATCATGCGGGGATACCGGGCCACGGTCGAGACACTGCGGGCCCGAAGCGAACCCACGGCGGCCGGTGTCGACGGGCTCTCGGACGCGGACCGCGTCTTCGCCCTCCTCGACGAGGCCGGCTTCACCTCCGTAGTGGCCACCAATTGCGATCAGGAGTACCGCCGGCCCCTCGTGCTCGGTGACCGCTTGACCGCCACCTCGGTGCTGGAGTCGGTGTCGCCGGAAAAGGCCACGGCTCTCGGCGACGGGCACTTCGTCACGACCCGCACGGACTTCACCGACGCCGCCGGGCTCACGGTGGCCACCATGCGCTTTCGCATTCTGCGCTTCCGGCCCCGCTCCGGCCCGTCCGCCGCGCCCGAGGCCGGTGCGGCCCGTCCGCCCCGTCCGCGCCCGGCGATCACCGAGGACAACGCGTTCTTCTTCGAGGGGCTCGCCGCCGGCCGGCTGCTCATCCAGCGCTGTGGGTCGTGCGGCGTGCTGCGCCATCCCCCCCGCCCGGCCTGCGCCACGTGCCACTCGTTCGAATGGGACACGGTGGCCTCGAGCGGGCGGGGCACGGTCTTCAGCTACGTCGTCGTCCACCATCCCCGCGTGCCGGCATTCGACTACCCGCTCCCGATCGCCGTGGTGGAGCTCGACGAGGGGACGCGTCTCGTGGCCGACCTCGTCGGCGTCGACCCCGCCGATGTCCGGATCGGCATGCCGGTGGTGGTCGAGATCGTGGCCGTCGACGACGAGCTCACCCTGGCCATGTTCCGCCCCGACCCCGATGCGCCGGGCGCGGCCTCCGAACCGGCGGGAGAGCGCTGATGGACTTCACCTTCACCGAAGAGCAACAGGCGGTGTCCGAGGCGGCGGCCGGCGTCTTTGGCGGGCAGGCCACCACCGAGCGCGTGGCCGAGGTCGAGCGGGGCGCCGAGCGTTGCGACGACGCGCTGTGGTCCGAGCTGGCCCGGGCCAATCTGCTCGGCCTGGCCATTCCCGAGGCCGACGGCGGGTCCGGCTTTGGCCTGACCGAGGTCTGCCTCGTGCTCGAGCAGCAAGGGCGGCGCGTCGCCCCGGTGCCGCTGTGGGCCACGGTCGTGCTCGGGGCCCTGCCCGTGGCCGAGTTCGGGACCGACGAGCAGCGCCGCCGATGGTTGCCGGGCGTGGTCGCCGGGGACCTGCGCCTCAGCGCGGCGCTGACCGAGGTGGCCACTAGCGTGGAGGCGCGGCCTTCCGTGCGCGCCGAGCCCGACGGTGACGGGTGGCGGCTCACCGGCACCTGTTTCGCCGTGCCCCAGGCCCATCTGGCCGCCGCCGTCTTGGTGCCGGCGCTGAGTGACGACGGCACGGTCGTGGCCGTCGTCGACCCCTCGGGTCCCGGGGCGGCCCTCGAACGGGCCGTGACCACGGACCACCAGGTGCACCCCCATCTGCATCTCGACGCCTACCCGGTGGCCGCCGACGAGGTGCTGGTCGGCCCCGAGGGCGGCGCTCGGGCGGTGGGGTGGATGCTCGAGCGGGCCCTGGTGGGACTGTGCGCCCTGCAGCTCGGTGTCACCGAAGAGGCGCTGCGCATCACCGCCGCGTACCTCAATCAGCGCCAGCAGTTCGGTCGTCCGCTGTCGGCGTTCCAGGGGACCATGCTGAAGGCGGCCGACGCCTACATCGACAGCGAGGCCATCCGCGTCACCTTGTGGCAGGCCGCCTGGCGTCTCGACACGGGCCGTCCCGCCGCCGAGGCGGTGGCGGTGGCCAAGTGGTGGGCGTCGGAAGCGGGCCAACGCGTCGTGCACGCCACCCAGCACCTCCACGGTGGCATGGGTGCGGACATCGAGTACCCCATTCACCGCTACTTCTTGTGGGGCAAGCAGATCGAGCTCATGCTCGAAGCACCGAGCGCGCAACTGGCTCGGCTCGGCGATCTGGTGGCCGCCGAGCTCGGCCGCCCGCTGGTGGGTCGGAGCCCGAGCGAGGGGTCCGGTCGATGAGCTCGGCCCGAGACACCACGCTCCGATTCGCCGACGTGGCCGTGGGCGACGTGCTCGGCCCGCTCGAGATCCCCCTGACGCGCACCGTCATCGTCGCCACCGCCATCGCCTCGCGCGACTACCAGGACGTCCACCACGACCCCGATCTCGCCGTGGCGCGCGGTTCGCCCGACATCTTCATGAACATCCTCACGACGAACGGGTTCGTCGGCCGCTTCGTCACCGACTGGGCCGGGCCCGGGGCGCGCCTGCTCGGGGTCTCGATCCGCTTGGGCGTGCCCAATCATCCCGGCGACACCATGGTCCTCACCGGCGAGGTGAACGAGACCGAAGCGCCGAGCGACGAGACCGACGGACGTGGCGTCGTGACCGTCGGTGTCCGTGGGGCGAACAGCCGCGGCGATCACGTGACCGGCACCGTCAGGCTGGCCCTCCCGTGAGCGCCCGCCACAGCTTCGCCGGCACGACCGCGGTGGCCGGCATCGGGGCCACCGAATTCTCCAAGCAGTCGGGTCGCAGCGAACTGCGCCTGGCCGTCGAGGCGGTGGCCGCCGCCCTCGACGATGCCGGTATCGCGCCCAGTGAGGTCGACGGGCTGGTGACCTTCACGGCGGACACCAATCCCGAGACCGAGGTCGCCCGGAGCCTGGGCATGGGTGATCTCACCTTCTTCAGCCGCATCCACTACGGCGGGGGCGCGGCCTGTGCGACGGTGCACCAGGCCGCGATGGCCGTGGCCAGCGGCGTGGCCGACGTCGTGGTGTGCTACCGCGCCTTCAACGAGCGCTCGGGCCACCGCTTCGGCACCGGCGTCCAGGGCCGACCACCGGCGCCCAACGCCGAGAGCGCGCAGTTCGCCTGGTACGCGCCCCACGGACTGCTCACGCCGGCATCGTGGGTGGCCATGTTCGGCCAGCGCTACCTCCATGTGAGCGGAGCGACCACCGAGGACTTCGGTCGGGTGGCCGTCGCCGACCGCAAGCACGCGGCGACGAACCCGGCGGCGTGGTTCTACGGCAAGCCGATCACCCTCGACGACCACCAGGCGTCGCGCTGGATCGTCGAGCCGCTGCGCCTGCTCGACTGCTGCCAGGAGACCGACGGGGGCCAGGCCGTGGTCGTCACCAGCCTCGAGCGGGCCCGCGACCTGGCCCGGCGCCCGGCCGTGATCGAGGCCGCGGCCCAGGGCTCGGGCGACCAGCAGGACATGATGACGTCGTACTACCGCGACGACATGAGCCGGCTCCCGGAGATGGGGGTGGTGGCGCGCCAGCTGTGGGCGACGTCGGGGCTCGGCCCCGACGACATCTCGGCGGCCGTCCTCTACGACCACTTCACCCCGTTCGTGCTGTGCCAGCTCGAGGAGCTCGGCTTCTGCGAGTTCGGCGAGGCCAAGGAGTTCGTGCGCGAGGGGCACCTCGAGCTCGGTGGTCGGCTGCCGACGAACACGCACGGCGGCCAACTCGGTGAGGCCTACCTCCATGGGATGAACGGGATCGCCGAAGGTGTCCGGCTCGTGCGTGGCACCTCGGTCAACCAGCCCGACGCGGTCGAGCACGTGGTGGTGACGGCCGGCACGGGCGTGCCGACGAGCGGGTTGGTCCTCGGCATCGACCGCTGAGCGGATGCGCCCGGCCTCTCAGCCGAGCGACGGATCGGCCAGATAGGCGGACAGCTTCGCCCGCCGACGTCGGGCGGTGCGCCAGCCGGCGCGGTGCCCGCCGATCGACCCGATCACTGCCAGCGCGCAGGCGACGAGGATCCCCCATGCGTACTCGCCGTCGGAGAGCCGGGCGCCGAGGCCGTGCTTGGCGAACGACGCCCACAAGACGAGGGAGGGGACGAGGAGCGCGCTGGCCACCACGGGGACGAGACCGTAGGGCGTGACGGCCAGCGTGAGCCAGCGCACGATCATGTGGCGCCACCGGCGCCGATGGGCCCAGCGCTCGTTCAACGCGATGGGATGGTACGGGAAACGGATGCCCACCCACGCGGTGAGCCCCAGCGCGCCGAAGGGCATCACCACGATGGCCAGGATGGAGAAGGCCATGGCGACGAGGTCGTGGGCGTGCACGCCGACGCCGATGGCGATGGCGGTGCACAGCGGGGCGACGAACAGCCACAAGACGAAGTTCTTGGCATAGAGCAGCCGCCGGAACATGACCGGGTCGTCGAGGGCGGCCACCACCCGGCGGGCGTCGGGACCGAGGAGGTTGGTAGCCGGGACGTCCGACATCATCCAGGCGGCGAGCACCATGGCGAAAGCGAGCGTTCCGTGCAGCGAGAAGAGCGCGTTCTTCCAGTGCGGTGGCAACAAGAACCACGAGCCGGTCATGAGCAGCCCGTTGACGACGACCACGATCGGCACCTCGAACGGGGGGCGAAAGACGCGGCCCAGTTCAGCGCGTACGGCGTCGTGCCAGGTCGTCGGGAGCACGACACCACCATCGGCCACGTCAGCCTCCGACCGAGCCCGGTGCCCGCGGTGCACCGCGGGCGATGACCTCACCGTGGACGACGGCGAAATAGCCGTCGGGGGCCGTGGCCCAGGCGCGCCACGCGTCGGCGATGGCCTCGAGCTCGTCCTCGTCGCTCAGCCCGTACGACAGCGCCTGTTCGGCGAACGCCGACAACCGGACGCGCTCGGCCCACAGGTCGGCCCACCACGCCCGGCTCTCGGGGTCGGCGAACGTCCAGGTCGAGCTGGTGGCGACCGCATCGGCGAACCCGGCGCGCTGCACCCAACCGAGCAGGTACCGGCCGGCGTCGGCCTCGGCGCCGTTGTGGTCGGTGACCTGGTGGTAGAGCTCGAGCCAGCGATCGAGCCGGGGATCGTCGGGCGCCCAGGTGAAGGCCCCGTAGTCGCTGTCGCGCACGGCGAGCACGCCACCCACGCGCAGCACACGTCGCATCTCGCGCAGCGCCGCCACCGGGTCCGTGAGGTGCTGGAGGACCTGGTGGGCGTGGACCACGTCGAACGAGGCATCGTCGAAGGCCAGCGCGTACACGTCCCCGGTGACGAAGGTCACCGTGTCGGCACCGGCTCGCCGGGTTTCGGCCTCGGCGACGACCTCGGTCGAGGCGTCGACCCCGGTCACCTTCCCCGGGGTGACGCGACCGGCCAGGTCGACGGTGATGGTGCCCGGGCCGCACCCGACGTCGAGCAGGTCCTGGCCCGGGGCCAGGTGGGGGAGCAGGTAGGCGGCCGAGTTCTCCACCGTGCGCCAGCGGTGGCTGCGCAGGACGGAGTCGTGATGCCCGTGGGTGTAGGTGTCAGCCATGGGCGGCCGCCGAGGTCGGGCGGCCCGGCACCGGCTCGGGGGCGCGTTCGCGCCAGGACCACGAGACGTTCATGGCGCGAGGTTAGTGACTCGCGCCGCCCTGGCAACCGGCTACTGCACCGAGAGGAGGTCGACCACGAAAACGAGGGTCTCGTTGCCCGCCACGGCCGGCGCTTTGCCCGCGGCCCCGTAGCCCAGCGCCGGGGGGATCACGATCTCCCGACGCCCACCGACCTTCATCCCCACGATGCCCTGGGCGAACCCGGGCACGACCTCGCTCAAGGGGAAGGTCGCCGGTCCGTTGTCTTGCCAGCTGGCGTCGAAGGTCTCGCCGTTGGCGTAGTCGGCCCCCACGTACTGGACGACGACGGTGTTCGACGCCGAGGCCGCCGGCCCCGTTCCCACCACCAGGTCCCTGGTCACCAGCGTGGTGGGCGGTGGGGGCATCCCCGGGCCGATCGTCGGCTCCTTCTTCAGGTCGGTGGCGTTGCCCACCGCCGGCAGCTGGGACGTTGCGGCGGCGCCGGCCGAGTTGGCCGATTCAGGGGTGGTGGAGGAACTCGAGGAACTGCAGGCGGCCAGGCCGAGCGCGGCGGCGATGATGATGGGGGCGATCAGGAGTCTGCGCACGGCGGGCACACTACCCAACGCACGCGTCCGCAGTCGGTCATGGTGCCCGAACCGGCGACCGGCGACGCGGCCCGTCAAAGCCTGAAGGCACAGCCGTCCCAGTAGGCCATCAGCCGGCGCCGCACGATGCCGTGAAGCTCGATCGTCAACTGGTGCGGCCCGTCGGCCGGGTCACCGTCGTAGCGCACGGTCAGGTCGCCGGCCTCGACCGGCGCGAACCCCCCGGCGTCTGCGGGTGCCTCCGTCGTGACGTCGAGCAGGGTGAGGGGACCGCTGCAGCAACGATGCCGATGGGACCGGACGTAGACCGCGCCGCCGTGGGTGCTCACGAACTCCCGGGCCTCGGGGGAGACGACGACCTCCATGACCCCATGGTAGGGCGCCCGGGCGAGGCCGGCGTCGGCGACCAGGGGCACGCGGTGTCAGCCGCCGGCCATGAGCGCCTCGACCGCCTCAGGGGAGACGCCGTCCACTTCGACCAGCTTGGTGCGCGACGACGCACCGGCGACCAGGCGCACGGCGTGACGACGCACCCCCAGCGCGTCGGCCAGGGCTTCGACCACCGCGGCGTTGGCCCGCCCGTCGGTGGCCGGGGCGCCGACGCGCACCACCAACGCCGGCGCGTCGTCGGGACCGTAGCGCCCCCCGACCTCGGTCCTCTTGGCGCCGGGATGGACGCGGACGCGGATGCGCACGTCGTCGACGCTACCGGCCCGCCCGGGGGCCCTCAGGGCCGGGCCAGTGCCTCGTCGAGGGTGGCGATGTCGGTGGCGTCGAGGCGCCGGTACGTCGCCTCCCGTCCGGGACGCCACCACACCGGGTCGGTGCAGTGCCAGCGCTCGGCGCGCAGCGCACGGGTGAGCACCTTCGATGTGGCCGTGATCGGGAGAGCGTCGCACACCCGCACGAATCGCGGCGCCGACTTGGTCCCCAGGTCGGGTTGGCCCTCGAGGAATCGCCCGAAGGCGGCGGCGTCGAAGGTGGCGTCGGGGTGCAATTGGAGCGCGGCCATGACCTGGTCGCCGACGATCGTGTCGGGCACGGCGTACACCGCCGCCAGCACCACGTCGGGATGTCGTTCGAGGATCCGGGCGACCGGCGCGGCGGCGAAGTTCTCGCCGTCGACGCGCAACCAGTCGTCGGCCCGTCCGGCGAAGTAGAAGAAGCCCTGCTCGTCGCGATAGGCGAGGTCGCCGGTCCAGTACCAGCCGTTTCGCGACCGGGCCAGCTCGGCGTCGGCATTGTCCCAGTAGCCCTCGAAGCTCGCTGCTCCGGTGGTGGAGACCAGCTCGCCGATGGCTTCATCGGCGTTGTCGAGGCGGCCGTGCTCGTCGAAACGGGCGGTGGGGCATTGCTCGCCGGTCTCGGGGTTCACCACGATCGTGTCGTCGCCGGCTCGACCGAGCGCACCACGCGGCGTGTCGGGCGTGCGCCCGACGACGGCACCGCCTTCGGTCGACCCGTAACTGTCGATCACCGCGCAGCCGAAACGCTCACCGAATCGCGCCACGTCGGTCTCGGCCCCTTCGTTGCCGAACACGAGGCGCAAAGGGTTCTCGGCGTCGTCGGGCTGCTCGGGCGTCGCCAGTACGTACGACAGCGGCTTGCCCACGTAGTTGAAGTAGGTGGCGCCGTGGCGCCGGACGTCGGGGAGAAAGCCCGAAGCGGAGAACTTCCCGCCGGTGGGCAGGGCCACGGTGGCCCCGACGGCGAGCGCCGGGCCCCAGCCGACCATCAAGGCGTTGGAGTGGAAGAGGGGCATCGCCACATAACAGGTGTCGTCGCCGGTGAGGCCGAACATGGCGGCGGCGCTCAGCGCGATGCGAGCCAGGCGCCCCTGCGTGCATCGACAGGCCTTGGGCGCGCCGGAGGTGCCGGACGTGAAGATGAGGTAGCCGAGCGTCTGCGCCGTGATGCCGAGCTGACGGGGGTCGGGGGCCGGCGCGCCCTCGTACCCGGCCAGCGTGGACCCGTAGCGCTCGTCGTCGACGACGAGCACGCGCTCGGCGCCGGCGGACACCGGCCCGATGCCGTCACCGAGATCGAGGCCGTCGACCAGGTCGAGGTGGGCCCGGTCGGTGACGAGCAATTGGCACCGGGTGTGGGCCAGGTCGCGGGCCAAGTCGGGCCCCCGGTGGGTCGGGTTGGCCCCGACGACCACCGCGCCGGCCAGTGCGGCGGCGCCGAGCCAGAAGGCGAACTCGGGGACGTTGTCGAGGAGGACGGCGACGTGGAACGGACCCGGTGCCCGCCGGTCCCCGAGCAGCGCGGCGCGCGCCGACCCGGCGGCTACCACCTCGTGCCAGCTGAAACGGTCCTCGCCGGCCACCAGCCCCGTCCCGGCGTCGCCCGCTCGGGCGACGACGAGCTCGGCCATGGTCTCCATGTCCCTGCATGCCTCCGTAGCTGGGTTTTTGGGCTACGTCCCCACCGGCGGCGGGAAGCCGCAATTAGTGGAACGCGTTGCACTTTTGATTGCACAATGGTACCTTCGCCCGGAAGCGAGAGGAGTCGCCCCCATGGAATTCGGGATCTTCAACGGCATGTGCATCACGCCTTCCTACCGGGCGGCGCACGGTGCCCGGGCCGAGCACGACCGACTGTGGGACGAGCTCGCCTTCATCCGGGCGGCCGACGCGGCCGGGTTCAAGTACACCTGGGCGACCGAGCACCACTTCCTCACCGAGTACTCCCACCTGTCGGCCAGCGAGGCTTTCATGGGATTTGCCGCCGCCCAGACCAAGAACATCCACCTGGGCTCGGGCATCTTCAACATCACCCCGCCCGTCAACCACCCGGCCCGGGTGGCCGAGAAGGTGGCCATGCTCGATCACCTCTCCGAAGGCCGGTTGGAATTCGGTGTCGGCCGCGGATCGTCGACCACAGAGCAACGCGGCTTCGGCATCGAAGACCCCGAGCTGACTCGGGAGATGGTGGCGGAGACCTTGCCCGAGATCGTGCGCATGTGGCGCGACGAGCCGTACTCCTTTGACGGGAAGTTCTTCTCGATGCCCGAGCGCGACGTGCTGCCCAAGCCCTACACGGACCCGCACCCGCCCCTGTGGGTGGCGGCCGGCAGTCCGAGCACCTTCGAGCTGGCGGCGCGCCAGGGCCTCGGGGTCTTGTGCTTCGCCTTCGGCAAGCCCGAGACGTTCACGCCGCTCATCGAGCAGTACAAGAAGGACATCCAAAACGCCGAGCCGGTCGGCGAGTACGTGAACAACAACATCATGATCACGACGCAGATGCTCTGCCTCGAAGACGGCGGTCGCGCCCGCGAGGTGGCCCGCAACATCGAATCCGGCTACCACTCGAGCTTGGTGTTCAAGTACCTCGACACCTTCCCGCGCCCGCCGGGCATCCCCGAGTGGCCGGCCCTGATCCCCGACCCGACCGCCGAGCAGCTCGAGAAGAACATCGAGAAGGGGGCGGTCGCTGTCGGTGACCCCGAAGAGGTCACCCGCGCCATCCAGCGCTTCGCCGACACCGGCGCCGACCAGCTGAGCTTCGGCATGCTGTCGTCGGCCATGCCCATCGACGTGTGCGAGGAGGCGGTGGCGACTTTCGGCAAGCACATCTTGCCCCGCTTCGACAAGGACCCGGTCCACTCGACCACCCGCCAGCGCGAGGCGCAGGTCGGGAAGTAGCGCCCCCGGACGGCGTCAGGCGAGCACCCGGCCGCGGAAGTTGCGCAGGCCGATCCAGAGAAAGAGCGTGCAGAACCCCGCCAGTACCGGATAGATGACATAGAGGTGCATGTGCGGAGCGTTGGTGAACGCGGCCCGCATGCCCTCGTTCACGTAGATGAGCGGGTTGACGAGCACGACCATCTGCAGCCAGTGCCACCCGCCGATCTTCACCGGGGCCAGCCGGGTCCACTGGTAGTACGTACCGCCGAGGAAGGTGATCGGCAGGACGACGAACCCGAACATCAAGCCGATGTTGCGCGGCTCGAAGCTCGTGCCGAGGACGAGACCGAGCGAGGTCATGGCGATGCACGAGATGGGGACGACGGTCAGGATGATCGGCCAGTGCAGGTTGATCTGCGCCTCGACCCCGGCGGCGTGGACGACCGAGGCGATGGGCAGCACGATGATCGCCGAGATGACGCCTTGGACGCTCCCCGAAAGGACCTTGGCGATCGCCACCAACCAGATCGGGCACGGGGCTTGGACCCGGTCCTCGATCTCACGGGTGAAGCCGAACTCCTGCGCCATCTGCAAGGCCACCGATTGGACGCCTTGGAACATGATCGAGATGCCCACCACACCGGCGACGAGCACGGTGGCGAAGGCCGACTCGTCGACGGTTCCGCCGCCGCTCCCACCACCACCACCGACCGCCTGCCCGATCTTTGGGAACACGAAGAGGAAGACGAAGCACAGCAAGAATGGTTGGACCAGCGTTCGGATGGCGAATTCGGCGAAGTTCTTCCGAAGGACGACGAGGTCGCGCAGCATGAGCGCCCGCAGGGCGATCCGGCTTGCCGACAGGGCCGAGCGGGTCGGCTTGGTGGCGATGGGGTGGTGGTCGGTGGGGTGGGGCGTCGTCGTGGTCATTCGTCGCGCAGCTCCTTGCCGGTGAGGCTGATGAACACCGTCTCGAGGCTGGGCTCGGCGACGGACAGGTCGGCGATCTCGAAGCCGCCCCCCTCGGCGGCCGCCATGACCCGTGCCAGCAGGCGGTTCCCGCCCCGGACGTGGAGCTCGAGGCCGGCGTCGCTCGGCCGGGTCCGCTTCACGCCGTCGACGGTCCGCTCGAGGAGGTCGGCCAGGCGGGCCTGGTCGCCGTGGGCCTTGACCGTGACGATGGTGTCGGCCCCCACACTCTGTTTGAGCCCAGCGGGCGTGTCGAGGGCCAGGATCTTGCCGTGGTCCATGATGGCCACCCGCCCACAGAGCTCGTCGGCCTCTTCCATGTAGTGCGTGGTGAGCAAGATCGTCTGTCCGTCGGCATTGAGCTCGCGCAGGATGTCCCACAGGGCCAACCGGCTCTGGGGGTCGAGGCCCGCGGTCGGCTCGTCCATGAACAAGACGGCCGGACGGTGGAAGATCGAGCGGGCCACCATGAGGCGCTGGGCCATGCCGCCCGATAGGGCGTAGACCGAAGCTTTGGCCCATTTCGAGAGCTGGAACTTGGCCAGGAGCTCGTCGGCCGTCTGACGCGATTCGGCCGCGCCCATGGCGAAGAGCCGGCCGTGGAAGTACAGGTTCTCCCAGACGTTGAGCTGTCGGTCGAGCGTGTTGGTCTGGGAGACGACCCCGATGAGTTGCTTGGCCAGCGTGGGGTGGGCGACCACGTCGATGCCGGCCACGTAGGCCCGGCCCGACGTCGGGACGACCCGGGTGGTGAGCATCCCCGCCGTGGTCGTCTTGCCCGCGCCGTTGGGTCCGAGGAGGCCGAAGATCTCGCCCGCAGCCACGCTGAGGTTGAGCTCGTCGACCGCCCGGAAGTCGGCGCCCTCGTAGACCTTCGTAAGGTCGACGGTGTGGATGATCCCGGGGGCCTGGTCGGTGGGGACGTGCACCTGATCGGGGAGGTCGGTGGTCATCGTCGGCCCCGGCCAACGCTACAGGCCGTCACCGACCCGGACCGTCGTCGCCGTCGGCCTTCGTCGCCTCGTCCCGGCGCCTCACCCCTCGACCGACCACCAGCTCGACCTCCCCTGCGTCCACGTTCCGTCGGTCGAGGCTAGCGGGCGCCGATGCGGGCAGCGGCCACGGCGGTGCTCGGATGCTCGACGCCGGCGCGCTCAGGCGAGGGCGGCGGTGATCTCGTCGACGGTGGCCAGGGTGGCCACGAGCGCCAGCGTGTGACGAAGCACGGCGGCGGCGTAGTCGGCGGGGACGCCGGTCACGGCGTCGGTCGCCACCACCACCCGGTAGCCCGAGTTCACGGCCTCGATGGCCAGGCCGATGATGCCCAGATTCAGCGACACGCCACTGGCCACCACGGTCCTCGTACCGAGCGCGCGCAAGGTGGCGTCGAGGGACGTGCCCGTGAACGGCGACACGCCGTGGCGTCGGTGCGAGACGAGATCCCCGGGCTCGGGCCCGAGCTCGGGGACGATCTCCACCGCCGGCGTGTCTTCGAGGAGGTGATCGGGGCGCCGGAGCATGGCGCCGATGAGCGGGGCGGTGGCCGACGACCCCAGGCGGTCGGCGCGGAACCCGGCGGTGCAATGGACGACAGGAACGCCGTGGTGGCGGGCCGCGGCGACCAGACGGGCGGCGTGCTCGATGACCTTGTCCCGATGCACGGCCTCGGCCACCTCCGGAAAGCTCGAGAGGTCGCCGACCACGCCGCGTTGGAGCTCCATGGTCACGACGGCGGCCTGGCCGCCGCCAACCAGGTCGATCAGGTCGAGCGCCATGACCGGCCTCCTACGGGACCGGCGTCGTCGTGGCGACGATCGTGTTGGCCCACTGGTAGTCGGGCTTGCCGCTCGGTGCCCGCTCGATGCGCGCCACCACGTGGAGCTGGCGCGGCACCTTGTACCCGGCGATATGCGGGCGGCAGTGCTCCTGGACGGCCTCGAGGCTCGGCGCGTCCTGGCCTAGGCGAGGCTCGACGATGGCGGCGACGCGCTGGCCCCATCGCTCGTCGGGGGCGCCCACGACGATGGCGTCCATCACCGACGGGTGCGAGCGGACGACCGCCTCGACCTCCTCGGGGAAGATCTTCTCGCCGCCGGAATTGATGCAGATGGAGCCGCGGCCGAGGAGCGTGATGGAGCCGTCGGCCTCGACGGTGGCGAAGTCACCGGGCATGACGTAGCGGGTCCCGGCGACCTCGATGAACACCTCGGCGGTCTTGACCGGGTCGTTGAAATATCCCACCGGGATGTCGCCCGAGCGGGCGATCTTGCCCACCACCCCCGAGCCTGGCTTCACGGGCTCGAGCTGGTCGTCGAGCACCACCGTGGCTCCCAGAGAGGTGACCGTGGGGCCGCTTCGCATGGCGGTGGCCCCGGGCTTGATGATCGAGAGCCCGTTGCTCCCCGACTCCGAGGATCCGATGGCGTCGGTCATCATGAGATTCGGGAAGTGGCGGAAGAACTCGTTCTTCACCGCCGGCGAGAACAGCGCGGCCGTCGACGTCATGCCGAAGAGCGACGACAGGTCGTAGTGCGCGCCGGGGGCGTCGAGCGCTTCCACCAGCGGCTTGCCCATGGCGTCGCCCGTGATCATGATCATGTTGACCTTCTCGCGCTCGACGAGCGACCATACCTCGTGCGGCTCGAACTTGGGCACGAGGATGACCTTGTTCCCGACGAAGCTCTGCCCCATGACGCCCCACTGCGTGGCCCCGTGCATGAGGGGGGCGATGGGCAGGAAGGTGATCTGGCCCCCCATGGCCAGGCCCTTCTCGACCATCTGCTCGGGGCGTTGCACCCGCTCGCGGGTCATGGCGTCGATCCCCCCACCGAGGGCGAAGAACACCTCGCGGTGATGCCACACGACGCCCTTGGGCATGCCCGTGGTCCCACCGGTGTAGAGGATGTAGACGTCGTCGCCCGAGCGCGCCGGGAAGTCGCGTCCGGGGTCACCGTCGGCCATCGCCGCCTCGAAGTCGACGGCGTCATGGCGAGGGTCGGGCTCTTGGCTGTCGTCGTCGATGACGATGACGTGTCGCAGGTCGGGCAGTTCGGGAAGGAGCGCGGCCACGTGGGGCGAGAACTGACGCTGGTGGACGAGGGCCTTGAGGTCGGCGTTGACGAAGAGGTAGCGCAGCTCCTCTTCGACGTAGCGGTAGTTGATGTTCACCCACACGGCGCGCAGCTTGAACGTGGCCCACGCCGTCTCGACCCACTCGGCGCTGTTGTAGGCGTAGATCCCCACGTGGTCGCCCGGGCCGATGCCCTGACCGGCCAGGTGGTGGGCGAGGCGGTTGGCCCGAGCGTCCATCTCGGCGTACGTCAGGCGCTGGCCGTCGGCCACCAGATACTCCCGGTCCGAGAAGGCGTCGGCGGCGGCCTCGAACAGGTCGGCAAGGTTGAACTCCATCGCGCCCAAACTAGAACAAGTTTCCATTCAGGGGCCACCGTCGCAGCGGGCGGAGCCCCGTCGGGCGGCGGCCGCGTCAGGGAAGCCGGAGGCGCTCGCGCTCGACGGCGAGCGCACGGGCGATCGAATCGGCGATGCCGGGCCCGTCGAGGCCGAGGTCGGCCAGGATCCCGTCGGGCTTGCCCTGGGGGATGTATCGACGCGGCACCCCGAGCACCCGCACCGGTGGCACCGGCCGTTCCAGGTCGGTGAGGCCGACCATGGCATCGACCAGGAACGAGCCCGCGCCCCCGACCCGGATCCCGTCTTCCACGGTGACCACCAGGGCGTGAGCGGCCGCGTCCTGCAGCATGGCGAGGTCGGGTGGGGACACGACCCGCACGTCCCACACCGTCACGTCAAGGCCGTCGGCGGCCAGCTTGGCGGCCGCCTCCTCGGCGGCTTCCACCATCTTGCCGACGGCCAGCAGGCACACCGAGCCGTCGCCGTGCCGCACCGGTCGGGCGCACAGGCCCGAGCCCACCACCGTTCCCGGCCCGCTCTGGCGGGCGGGGGTCTTGGGGAAGCGGATGACCGACGGGCCCTCGAGCGCCAGGGCGTCGGCCAGCATGACGGGGATCTCCTGGGCCGACGACGGGGCGAACACCGTCATTCCCGGGACGGACAGGGCCAGGGACAGGTCGAGCACGCCGTGATGGCTGGGGCCGTCGTCGCCGGTCACGCCGGCGCGGTCGAGGGCGAAGACGACCGGCAGGCGGTGCAGGCCCACGTCGAGGTTGGCCTGGTCGAAGGCTCGGGTGAAGAACGTCGAGTAGACGGCCACCACCGGGCGCAAGCCGGCCATGGCCATGCCGGCGGCGGCGGCGGCGGCGTGTTGCTCGGCGATGCCCACGTCGAGAAAGCGGTCGGGATGCGCGGCCTCGAAGGGCAGCAGGCCGGTGGGCCCGGGCATGGCCGCGGTGATGGCGAACAGTCGCGGATTGCGCCCGGCCTCGTCGAGCATGGCCCGGGTGAATGCGTCGGTGTAGGTGGCGGGCGCCACCGCCGCGCTGGGCAGCGTGGCGGTGGGCTGGACCTTGAAATCGTGGAGGCGCTGGACGTCGTCCTCCTCGGCCGGGGCGTACCCGCGCCCTTTTTGGGTCAGCACGTGGACCACGATCGGCCCGCGCCACTCGGCGGCGTTCGCCAACGCCTGCTCGAGCCCGGCGATGTCGTGGCCGTCGATGGGCCCGGCGTAACGGACCCCGAGGGCCTCGAAGAATCGGTGGGGGGTCACGATCTCACGAAGGGCGCTGGTGAGGCCGTGGACGCTCGAGTACGCCATGCGCCCCAAGCCGGGGATGTCCCGCAATGCGTGGCGGGCCCGCTCGCGCGCGTGGACGTAGGAGGGATTGAGCCGCAGGTAGGTGAGCCCCGACGACAGCTTGGTGACCGTCGGCGCGTAGGAGCGGCCGTTGTCGTTGAGCACGATCACGACCTTGGACCCGGCATGGCCCAGGTTGTTGAGCGCCTCGTAGGCCATGCCGCCGGTCAGGGCGCCGTCGCCGAGCACGGCCACCACGCGACGGTCGGTCTCACCGAGCAGTCGGAATGCGGTGGCCAGGCCGTGCGCGTAGCTGAGGGCGGTCGAGGCGTGACTGTTCTCGATCCAGTCGTGGGGTGATTCGGCGCGCGACGGGTATCCGGAGATACCTCCCGGTTGGCGCAAGGTGGGGAAATCGGCCACCCGGCCAGTCACCAGCTTGTGCACATAAGTTTGATGTCCCGTGTCCCACAAGATGGCGTCCTTGGGGGAGTCGAACACTCGGTGGAGGGCGAGCGTCAGCTCCACCACGCCCAGGTTGGAGCCGAGGTGGCCACCGTTGACCGTGACGGTTTCGACGATCCTGGCCCGGATCTCGCCGGCCAGGTCGTGCAATTCGGCGTCCGAGAGCCCTCGCAGGTCGGCGGGTTCGCGGATGTCGTCGAGGGCCATGGTCACTCTGGGGGATCGGGTTCGAAGGGCCGCCGACGCGGCCGGCCCGGGGATTCACGCTACCGCGCCCGAGGCAAGACGGTGGTGGCGAGCAGCAGCGTCGCCGCCGTCGCGGCAACGCCTGCGAGCAGGACCAGCCCGGCCCCCAGACCCTCGGCGTCGGCCACCCAACCGACGAGGGCCGGACCGGCGACCCACCCCAGGTAGCCGACGGCGGTGAAAGCACCGACGACGGCCGCCAGCCGGCCGGCACCGACGCGGGTCGTGGCGGCACCGACGACGGCCACCACCAGGCCGAGTCCCGCCAGCGGCGGCGCCGAGGCGGTCGCCTCCACCCCGAGCCCGATCGCCGCCACGGCCGCCCCGGTGACGATCCCGGCGCGCGCCCCGATCCGTCCGATGTGGCGTGAGCTCGACCATCGGACCACCACGGCGATGGCCTGGCCGATCACATAGGCGCCGGCGCCCAGCAGGGCGCCGGCGGCGAGGTGCGTGCGCAGGTACAAGACGCCCCAGGTGTCAATGCCGCCTTCGACGAGGGCGGTCGCCAAGAACACCCCGGCCACCGTGCGCAGGTGCAGGGCCCGCACCGCCTTCCATCCGAAGCGCCCGGGGTCGGGGTCGCCCGTCACGGTGGCGGAGCCACCGTCCGGCGCGGAGCGGGAGGCGGGCACCGATCCGGGCAGCGCCGCCCGACGGCAGGCGGCGGCCAGGACGAAACACGCCACCGCCACCGCCGCCCAGCTCACCCGCCATGAAGACCCGGCGTACAGGAGGAGGCCGGTGGCGCCGGCCCCGACCAGCGCGCCGGCGTTGAACAGGGCATGGAAACGGACCATGGTGGCCGGGTCGCCGCGGGCGCCAATGCCCACCACCGTGTTCATGGCCGCGTCGACCGTCCCGGCCACCACCATGGCCGAGATGAACAATATGGAGAAGGCCGCCGTGCCCGGGGCCACGCTCACGCCCAGGACGCAGACTCCCCACAACGCCAAGGCGGCGGCCAACGACCGCGTCGTCCCCATCCGGTGGGTCAGGCCGCCGAAAGCCGCGGCCGCCACACCACCCGCGGCCACCGAGGCACTGAGCAGGAGCCCCAGCCCCCCGTGGGAGAGGCGGAGGCGACGCTCCACGTCCACCGCGGCGACCGCCCACGTCCCCCAGAAGGCGCCGAACGTGCCGAACGTCCAGGCCGCCGGCCTGAGCGTGTCGTTGGCAGGCACCGGCCGGGGCTCGGTCAGCGCGACTTCGAAAGAAAGGCGTCCCCTTCGACGAGCACCCGGGTCATGCGCCCGGCGCCGACGAGCCCGACCGCATCGGTGGCGGAGACGGTGAAGGTGAGGCGCCGTCCCTCCACCTTCTCCAAGACGGCTTCGGCCTCGACCGTCGAACCGATCCGCACGGGGGCCAGGTGGTCGAACTGGACGCGCACACCGACGCTGGTGTGACCGGCACCGAGCGCGCCGGCGACGGACGCGCAGCACGCTTCCTCGCACAGGGCCACGAGGCGCGGCGTGGCCAGGACCTCGACGTCGCCGGTCCGCCAGGACACGGCGGAGTCGGCATCGCCGACGAGCAACGAGGCTCGCCCGCTTCGACCAGGGTCGAGAGGCACGGCGGTACCATACAAAATCTGACGCCGGTGGCCCGATCCGCCGGGCCGGGGCCCGGGAAAGGGAGTGCTTCGTGGTCGACACGGCGTTGATCGAGCCCGATGTCGTCGAGCGCGTCCTGGCCTCGGCGTTGCGCCGAGGCGGGGAGTTCGCCGAGGTGTTCGCCGAGGACCGGCGGGCCACGTCCGCCGTGCTCGACGACGGTCGCGTGGAGGAGCTGTCGACCGGGCGTGACCGGGGCGCCGGCGTGCGCGTGGTGGTGGGGGAGACGACGGGCTACGCCCATACCGCCGACCTCTCCGACGGCGGTCTCCTCGCCGCGGCGGAGGCCGCCGCCGCGGTGGCCCGCCAGGCCGGGGCGTCGCGCTCGATCGCCCTGTCGGCGGTGGTCCAGGCGCGTCGCGGTGAGATGGCGATCGCTCCCGAGCGTGTGTCCAAGGATCGCAAGATCGATCTCCTGCGGCGCGCCGACCATGGCGCACGTGCCGCGGGCTCGGCCGTATCGCAGGTCTCGGCGTCCTACGGCGACAGCCGCCGACGTGTCCTGGTGGCCAACAGCGACGGCCTGCTCGCCGCCGACGACCAGGTCCGGACGCGGTTCTCGGTGTCGTGCGTGGCCGTCGGCGATGCCGGCATGCAGACGGGTTTCGAGACGGCGGCGTTCACCCTCGGCTTCGAACTGTTCGACGACGTGGACGTCGACGAGGTGGCGGGCATCGCGGCGCGCCGTGCCCTGTCGAAACTGACCGCCCGGCCCGCGCCGTCGGGGGAGGTGCCCGTCGTGCTGGCGTCGGGCAGTGGCGGGATCTTGTTCCACGAAGCCTGTGGGCACGGGCTCGAAGCCGACCACATCGTCAAGGAGGCTTCGGTCTACGTCGGCCAAGTGGGGCGGCAGGTGGCCAGCCCGCTCGTCACCTTGATCGACGACGCCACCGTCGGGTCCGAGTGGGGGACCTTCGGCGTCGACGACGAGGGCCGGCCCGCGCAGCGCAACGTGCTCATCGAGAACGGCGTCCTCACCGACTATTTGTGGGACTTCATGCGGGCTCGCAAAGAGGGCCGGCTTTCGTCGGGCAACGGCCGGCGCCAGAGCTACCGTCACCTGCCGATGGTACGAATGACCAACACCTTTCTCGTCAACGGCACCGAGGACCCCGCCGAAGTCCTGGCGCAAACGCCCTCCGGCGTGTACGTGGCCAAGCTCGGCGGTGGGCAGGTCAACACCGCGACCGGGGACTTCGTCTTCGGGACGACCGAGGCCTATTTGATCGAGGGGGGTCAGATCACCGAGCCGCTGCGCGACGCCAATCTGATCGGCAACGGGCCCGACGTCTTGCGCCGCATCGACGCCGTGGCCGACGACTTCGCCATGGGCCCCGGCACCTGCGGCAAGGACGGACAGAGCGTGCCCGTCGGGTGTGGCCAGCCGACCCTCCGCATCACGGGGGTCACCATCGGGGGGACTACCGGTGGCTGAGCCGATCTCGCCGCCCACCGCGCGTGTCGGGCGCGACGACGACCTCCAGACACTGGCGGCCCGGGTGGCCTCGCAGGCGCGTGGCACCGAAGGGCTCGAGGTCTACGTGTCGCGTGGCGTCGAGACCGACGTGCGCGCCTATGACGGCGACGTCGAGTCGCTGTCGTCGGCGGCGTCGGCGGGCGTCGGCATCCGAGTGGTCGACGACGTCCGTCAGGGCTTCGCCTATGCCGGCTCACTCGACGAGGAGGTGATCGCCGAGACGCTGGCCGAGGCACGCGATAACGCCCGCTTCGCCACGCCCGACGAGCACGTGTGCCTCGCTGTCCCCGACGGCGTCGCGCCGGCGGACCTCGACGTCTGGGACGACGCGCTCGGGGACCTGCCCATCGCCGACAAGGTGCGCTTGGCGATCGACCTCGAGCGGCGCTTGCGCGGTGCCGATCCCCGAATTCGCCAGGTCTCTTCGGCCGATTATGGGGACATGGCGGCAGAGTCGGCCATCGCCACGTCGACCGGGATCACCGCGGCGACCCGGCGGACCGTTTGCAGCCTGTCGGCGGCGGCCATCGCCGGCGAGGGCACCGACAGTCATACCGGCGTGGGCTTCTCCGCGGGGCGCGGCCCGGGCGACCTCGAGTTCGACGCCGTCGTGACCGACGCGGTGGAGCGGGCGACCCGCCTGCTCGGTGCTACCAAAGCCCGATCGGGCCGGGTCACCGTGGTCTTCGACCCTCGGGTGACTTCCACCCTGCTCGCGATCGTGGCGTCCGCGCTGTCGGGGGAGGCGGTGACCAAGGGCCGCTCCCTTTTCGCCGGGCGCTTGGGCGAAGTGATCGCCGTCCCGGCGATCACCGTCGTGGACGACCCGACCGACGAGCGGGCGCTGAGCGCGGCCTGTTACGACGCCGAGGGCCTGGCCTGTCGTCGCAACGTCTTGGTCGAAGACGGCGTGTTGGAGGCCTTCGTGTTCGACACCACGGCCGCGCACCGGGCCGGGACGACGTCGACGGCGTCGGCGGTCCGGGGCGGCTACGCCACCACGCCCGTAGCCGGGTGCCGGGCGCTGGTCCTGTCCCCGGGCCCCTTGGATGCGCCGGCCATCCTGGCCGACGTGGGCGACGCGCTCTACGTCCAGTCGGTGACCGGTGTGCACTCGGGCGTGAACCCGGTCAGCGGCGACTTCTCGGTCGGGGCCGAGGGCGTTATGGTGCGAGACGGCCTGTTCGCCGAGCCGGTGCGCGAAGTCACGATCGCCTCCACGCTGCAGCGGATGCTCCTGTCGGTGGTCCACGTCGGCGCCGACCTGGAGTGGCTGCCGGGAGTGGCTGCCGGTCAGACCCTGGCCATCGAGGGCATGGCGATGTCGGGGTCCTGACGGGCTCGTCGTCCAGACGGCGGCCCGGAGTGGCAGTCGGCGGCCCGATTGCCACCTCGGCGGCGCTGGGGCGCCGAGGTGGGGCGGATCACTCAGGACGCGGAGGCCTTGTCCGAAGATCCGGACGATTTCGTGGCGGCCGGGGAGGCCTTGGCCGAATCGTTCGAGGGCTTCGTGTCCCCGCTCTTGCTCCCCGACGCCGGAGTCGCCTCCGAAGCCTTGGACTCCGAGGTCTTTGCCTCCGGGGCCTTGGATTCCGAGGCCGTGGCCTTGGGCGACTCACCGTTCTTGGCGGTCGGCCGACTGTCGGTCTTGTAGAAGCCACTGCCCTTGAAGACGACGCCGATCGACCCGAACACCTTGCGCAGTGGGCCCCCGCAGTCGGGACACGTCGTCAGCGGGTCGTCGTGGAACGACTGCACCACGTCGTGGTGCGCACCACACGTCGTGCACGCGTATTCGTAGGTCGGCATCCCGGCTCGAGCCCCTTTTGGTTGGCACTCCCAACGGTCGACTGCCAATCTTACCGGGTGGCCATCGGTTCGATGACCTGGGCGGATCCGAAGCCGCGTCGCGCCTGGTTGCGTAGACTTGCCGTCGTGTCCGACCGCAGCTTGACCCGCCGGCTCGACCCGCTCGGTGGCGCCCGCATGGTGGACGTCACCCCCAAGGAGCCCACGCACCGACGGGCGTTGGCCCGCTGCCGCGTGATGATGGCTCCCGAGACCACGGCACTCGTCGCCAGCAACGCCATCACCAAGGGCGACGTGCTCGGCACGGCCCGGATCGCGGGAATCCAGGCGGCGAAGCGGACGTCCGAGCTGATCCCCATGTGCCACCCATTGCTGGTGGGCACGGTGCACGTGAACTTCAACATCGGGGACGATTTCGTCGAGGTCGAGGCGCAGGTCGAGACTGTGGACCGGACCGGCGTCGAGATGGAGGCCCTGACTGCCTGCGCGGTGGCGGCCCTGACTGTCTACGACATGTGCAAGTCGTCGGACCGGACGATGAGCGTCGGCGAATTGGCGTTGTGGGAGAAGACCGGAGGCAGCTCCGGCATCTGGCGACGTCCGCCGACCTGATCGGACCGCTTCCTCCGGCGTTTGCATTCGCCGGCGGATCGTTCAGCGAAGCCGAAAGCGCTTCTTTCGGCCCTTGCCGACGATCGTCAGATCCTCGCTGACGACGAGCGCTGCGGGCTCGTCGGACTTGTCCGTCTCTACCGACGGTGAGGCCGAGAGGATCTCCGTCGCCATGGAGGCCGATGACCCGCCCAGCCTCACCGGTTCACCGGCCGACGGCGGCAGTATCGCCTCTTCACGTCGCGGAGGGGGTCCGACCGACCCCGGCGCAGCGGGTGCCGGTGGTGTCGGCAGCGCCACAGACGCCAGTGGTGTGGCCGCCGCCGGTGGTGTGGCCGCCACCGGTGGCGCGACAGACGCCGGAGGCGGCGGCCCAGTCATCGGTGGCGGCGGGGGCAACGTAGTGGGCTGCGGCGTGAACGACACCGACGGCGCCGATTGTTCGCTCGTCTGCGGGGGCGGAGGCAGTTTCACCGCGGGGGGCGTGACCGAGGCCGGTGGCGTGGCCGAGGCCGGTGGCGTGGCCGAGGCCGGTGGCGTGGCCGAGGCCGGTGGCGTGGCCGAGGCCGGTGGCGTGGCCGAGGCCGGTGGCGTGACCGCGGCCGGTGGCGTGGCCGAGGCCGGTGGCGTGGCCGAGGCCGGTGGCGTGGCCGAGGCCGGTGGCGTGGCCGCGGCCGGTGGCGTGACCGAGGCCGGTGGCGTGACCGAGGCCGGTGGAGGCGGCGGCCCAGTCATCGGTGTCGGCGGGGGCAACGTAGGGGGCCGCGGCGTGAACGACACCGACGGCGCCGATTGTTCGCTCGTCTGCGGGGGCGGAGGCAGTTTCACCGCGGGGGGCGTGACCGGCGCCGGGGGCGTGACCGACGCGGGAGGTGCCGGCGCAGTCGCTGGTGTCGGCGGGGGCAACGTTGTGGGCACCGGTGTGAACGAGATCGACGATGCCGGGCGCCCGCCGGTCACCGTGGGCGTCGTCGCTGGCGGCGCCTCCTCGGTGAGGGGGGGTGCGGCTGCGGGTAGCACGACGGCGGCTGGCGGTGTCGGCGAAACGGAGGACGGGGGCGGCAAGAACGAGATCGATGTTGCCGGTCGCGCAACGGGAGGAGTGATCGGCGCCGGTCCGGTCGGCGGCGCGCCGTCGGTGGGCGCCCCGGTGACCGACGGGGTCTGTATGGACGCGGCGATGGGCGGCGGGGCGGGCGATTGCATGCGGGGAGCGGCATCGGTCGGAGCCGGTGGCGTCGCGGGACCCGTCGGTTCGCCCAGCAGCGCGTCGATGACGCTGTCGTCTTTCGTCGAAGCGTCGGCGACGAGGACCTTGGTGCCTGTTGCCGCCGCTTCGCCGAACTCCGCCATCAAGAAGGCGTCGAGCGCCTCCGGCGCGAGATCGGCGATCACGAAGGTCGCCCGGTGTCCCGAACCGGGTTGAGCCTCGGCCCGAGCCGCCGTTCCCGACGACGCCGCCGGGGCCAGCGGCGCGGACACCGGCTGGGACATGGGTGACATGGGTGCAAGCGGTGCCACCGGTTCGACCTTCGGGGTCATGGGCCCGGCGGGCGGCAGCGGCGCGTCGTCCGCCGCCGATGGGCTCGGGGCGGCGGGCTCGGCGCTCGGAGAAGTCGGGCGGGGGGATCTCGGTGCGTCGACATCCATGAGCGGCGGAACATAGAAGACGGGTTCGGGCACCTTGGTCGCCGGCGTCCCACCATCCTCATCGACCTCGACGATCTCGTCGACGGGCATGCGCACGCTGGTCGTCTTCGCCTCCGTGTCCAGTCCCAATAGGGCGTCGACGACGTCCTGTGAGGCGGCCGGCTCGCCCAGTGCCGCGCGTCGGGGCTCGGGCCGCGGGAGTTGCGCAGCTGGCGGGGCGACGATCTGGGCCGGTGCGTCACCGCTCAGGGCGTTGTGCATGATCAGGCCGAGATCCGAGATGGCCCGGGCCAGTGCCGCCTGGCTCTCTTGGACCTGCGTCAGGCGTTCGAGGATCTCGTGCCACAGCTCGGCGGACGACAGGGCCATCGACCGCGCCAGGTCGTCATTCGAGCGAACGTCACCGGGCTCGCGATTCTCGATCGTCATGCTCGGCCCAACCCCTTTGATCCGTGCGGCCGCCCTCGCTCATCACGGCTCGCCGGCCGTGAGGACGGGGTTCGACCAGCGGGACCGACCATAAATCGTAGTCGGCCGTCTGCCCCGCTCTTCGTCAGCCGCGCATGTCGTATGGGGGAGTTGTCGGCGCGATCGGGCCGAGTCTTGATCCCACGGCGTGGCCAATGCTCCCGAGGCCGATCCGGCCCGGGCCCGGCGAACGCGAGTTAGGCGCGCGCCGCGCTGCGGAGATCGTCGAGCGAGAGCTCGCCCGTCGCCTCGCCACCGCACTGGGAGCAGTGCTCGACATGGCGCCACGAGCGCAGCAGCCGCGTTCCCTCGGCATTGAGGAGGACCACGAAGGACTCGGACACCGGATCGACGTCGAGCCCGAAATACGGCCGCCAGCCCGTGGATGCGGGGTGGCTGTCGAGGTCCAGCCCTTTCAGCACTCGCCGGAACCGCATCCGCTCGGTATCGAAGAGCCAGGTGCTGTGGCAGGACTCGAGGACGAGGGGATCCATGTACCGATCATGCCCACGAAACGCTGCGAATGCGAAGCGGAATTGTTGCGGTTCGATTACGAAGGAATGTTGGTGATCGCTTGACCACTGCCTGTTCCTGCTGACCTGGGAAAACGGGACCAGAACCTGGCACGCCGTCAGATCGGTCAGAATTTCAGGCCACCGACCGTGATGGCCAGCGCCAGGGCCACGCCGGCGAGGACGACGATGCCGAGCACGGCGAGCACGAGCCGCCGACCGCCCCTGTGGGACAGGTTCCGCGCCGGCTCCGGCGCGGAACCGTGGGGGGCGACCGCGGCGAGGGCCGATTGGAGCTGGCCGTCGTAGACGCTGGGCACGAGGAATCGGTGTCTGCGGGCTCCTGCGACCACTTCGACACGAAGCGCCGGAACCCCGTCCGGTCCGATCGTGTTTCCGGCCGTCGAGACGTCGCTCAGCTCGGCCCACGGGAGGACCGCGCCGACGCTCCTGTCGGGCTTGAGCACGGTGATCCCGAGCGGATCCACGACCAGCGACAGGCCCGGCACGGCCACCTGTCCTGCCCCTGCACCAGGTTGGTCCGAGCCCCCGTCACCCCCGATCTCCGCCGTCGAAAACGAACCGGCGCCGGCGAGGAGGTGGACGTCGGACATGGTGAGGCCGGCTTGGCTGCCAGCCAACGGCGGTTCGAGGTTCAGTGGCGAGGTGGGAGGGTGCTCGGTCATGGGTGTGGGTCGGGGCGTCGCCTCACTATTTCACATAGAGCGCGATGTTGACCACGAAGAGAGTTGATTATTCCGGTGCCAGTCCGTAGACTACGCCCAATGGACCAGGCAGACCTGGACCGGCTGTTGAGTGTGCTGGCGGCACTCGACGGTTCGGACCTTCACATCAAAGCCGGCGTGCCGCCGCGGGTGCGCGTCAATGGGCAACTGGCGACGCTCGAGAACGAGCCGGCCATGACCGAGCAGGACATGCGCACCATCGCCGACCAGATCATGCCGCCCAACGTGCGCCAGACCTTCGAGGAGAAGCACGAGGCCGACTTCGCCTACAGCGTCAACGGCCTCGGTCGGTTCCGCATGAACGCGTTCTTCCAACGATCGTCGGTGGCGCTGGCCATTCGGAGCGTGCGCACCCACGCGTCGACCATTGCCGACCTCGGCCTCCCCGACGTCGTGCGCTCCCTTTCCGACGAGCACCGTGGCCTCGTCCTCGTCACCGGGCCCACCGGCTCGGGTAAGAGCACGACGTTGGCGGCCATGATCGACCACATCAATCGCACGCGCGCCTGTCACATCATCACGATCGAGGACCCGGTCGAGTACCTCCACCGCGACGTGCTGGCCGCCATCGACCAACGCGAAGTGGGTTTCGACACCGAGAGCTTCACGAGTGCCATGCGGGTCGTCCTGCGCCAGGATCCCGACGTGATCCTGGTCGGCGAGATGCGTGACCCCGAGACCGTCTATACCGCGCTCACCGCGGCCGAGACCGGCCACCTCGTCTTCTCGACGCTGCACACGACGAACGCGACGGAGACGGTCAATCGCGTCGTCGACTTCTTCCCGCCCCACCAGCAGGGCCAGATCAGGGTGAGCCTCGCCGCCGCCCTGCGCGGCACGATCTGCCAGCGTCTGGTCCCACGCGCCGACGGCCAGGGCCGGGTGCCGGCGCTCGAAGTGATGGTGGTGAACGGGCGGATCCAGCAGGCGATCCTCGACCCCCTCCAGACATCGGGGATCGAGCAGATCATGCTCGAGGGCGACTACTACGGGATGCAGACCTTCGATCAGTCGCTCGCCCGCCTCTTGCAGTCCGGTCTGGTGGAACTGCGCGAGGCGATGAACGCGGCGTCCAACCCTCACGACCTGAAGGTCATGCTCGAGCGCATGGGCATCGTCCAGACCGGACGTGGTTTCGTCGGGGCCGCCAACCCGTAGTCCCGGCTTCAGGCCCCGGCCAGGGCACCGAAAACGGCAGCCACGCCGAAGCCCACTGCGGCGCCCACGGCGACGGCGAGGGGCAGACGAGCCACGAACCGACCCGCGCCGCGGTCGTCGCCCGCCCTCCACGTGCCGGCGCCCACCGTCACGGCCGCCGCCGACAGCGCTCCGGCGGTGACGGCAGCGATCGAGCCGGCCCCTACCCACCCGAGCAGCACGCCGAGGGGGACGAGGGTGCACAGTGCTCCGAGGACCCGCCGACGCGGCTCGGGGCTTGCCGCTCGGGTTCTCGCCCACGCCCCACCGGTCACTGCCAACGCCGCCGCGGCACCGGCCAGCGGGCCCCAGTAGCCCGAGCGCGCCGATGGGACGACGAAGAGGGCCAGGCCGAGCCCCCCGCCGATGAGCGAAACGCCCGGCGGCGAGGGTTGGCGGTCGAGTTCGATGGCCACCAGGGCGACGAACGTGGCTGCCAGGGCGCACATGGCGGGAACGGCCAGATGGGGGCCGACGAGGGCGCCGATCAGGGCGAAGAGCCCTCCGGTGAGGGCTTCGACCAGGGGGTAGCGCGCCGAGATGGGTGACCGGCACGACCGGCACTTGCCCCCAAGGGCGAGCCAGCCGAGGACGGGCACGTTGTCGGTGGGGCGCACCGGGGTGCCACAGGCAGGGCAGAAGGACGCCGGCCGCACGATGGAGAGCCCCCGGGGTACCCGGTAGACGACGACGTTGAGGAACGAGCCAATGAAAAGCCCGAAGAGCCCGGCCACCACGGCCACCGCCGCCCGGGCCGCGGCCGGGGACGGCCCGGTGACCACCTCGGGCCCGCCCACCATCAAGAATTGCCCCCTGACCTGCCCTCAGAGGGTTTCTGACGGCCGTCGTCCATGCGGGCGGTCACGGTAGCACGCCCGCTCGGGTCGCTCGTTGGTGATTCGGAGTGATGCCGTCGTTCAAACTCTGGGCGCCGCGTGCCGATGGTCAACACATGAGCGAGCCGGAGGCCGTGCGCCTCCTCGCCGACGAGCACAATCTCGAATTCGTCGACCTGGATCGCTACGACGTCGATCAGAGCACGGCGGCCCTCCTTCCGGGGGCGGTCGCCCGCCGGCATCGTGTCGTACCGATCGGGCGCAAGTTCGGCGCGCCCATCGTCGCGGTGTCGAACCCCGGCGACGTCGTGGCCATGGACACGCTCCGGGCCGTCATCGGCCGGGAGTTCATCCCCGTCGTGGCCAGCAGTGACCAGATCGAGTCCTACCTGGCGCGCTTTTACGGCGGCGGCTCGGGGTCGTCGAACGGCGGGGCCCAGAAGTCGGCCAAGGCGGCCAAGGCGGCCGAGGGGGCCAAGGCGACCGAGGGGGCCAAGCCGGCCGAGGGGGCCAAGCCGGCCGAGGCGGCCCCAGGGGCCGCCAAGGGCGCGTCGGGGGTCAGGGTGAGCGCCGTGGCCGTGGTCGAACGCGATTCCCGGGCCGTGGCGGGCGCCCAGGCGCACGGGGCCGACATCGCCGTCCCGCCGCCTCCGCCGGTCGCCGTCGAGGCATCGGCCGGGCCGGCCGTCGTCGACCAGATCCTCGTCGGTGAGCCCGTGGTCTTGGCCCCGGTCCCCGGTCCCGAGACGGTTGCCGGTGACGTCATGGCCGGCGAGGCCGAGCGTCTGGTGGCGCAGCTCGCCGCCTCCGAGGCGGACCTGGCCGCCTTCACGGCCGTTGCGGTCGACGACGTCGACCTTGCTCCGGTGACGACTCCTCCTCCGACGCCGGTTCCCGACGAAGTCGCGCTCACCGCCGAGCTCGTCGAGGAAGCCGTGGCCGAGTACGAGCAGTCCGAGGGCCACAAAGCCCGCGACGAGGAAGTCGACGCCGAACTGGCCGACCTGCCCCCGCTGGCACGCGTCCTGGTCCAAGGTGCGCGCGTGTCGCTGGCCGACATGCGCTCGGTCATCGAGGAGCGTGACCGTACGGGGCAGGCCATCGCCCGGATACTCACCTCCAGGGGTCTGGTGACCGAGGCCGACCTCATGTGGGGCATGGCCGAGGACATGGGCCTCGAATTCGTCGACCTCGACACCCACGCCATCGAGTTCGGCGCCACCTTCCCGCTCCCCGAGGCCACGGCCCGTCATCACAACGTGATCATGATCGGGTACCGGGACAACAACCCGGTGATCGCCGCGTCGAACCCCACCGACGTGTTCGCCATGGACGACCTGCGCACGATCATCGGGCGCCAATTCATCGTGGTCGTGGCCACGCGGTCACAGATCAACGCGCTGATCGACAAGGTGTATCACCAAGGGGGCGACGCCACCGAGGTGGCGGCCACGGCGGCTTCCGATTTCGACGACATCGGCGACGAGGACCTGTCGAATATCGCCGTCGTCGACGATGCCCCGATCGTCCGCTATGTGAACCTGCTCATTCTCCAGTCGCTCAACGAGCGAGCCTCGGACATCCACGTCGAGCCGACGGCAGAGAACCTGCGCATCCGCTACCGCATCGATGGCGTCCTCCACGACATGTCGACCGCACCCCGCGCCATTGCCGCGGCGGTCACGACGCGCCTCAAGGTCATGGCCGATATGAACATCGCCGAACACCGCGTGCCCCAGGACGGTCGGATCTCGATCAGTGTCGGAAACCGCCAGATCGACCTGCGCATGGCCACGTTGCCGACCATCTACGGCGAGAAGGTGGTCATGCGGGTCCTGGACAAGTCGAACGTCGTGCTCAGCTTCGAGGACCTCGGCTTCGATGCCGACATGCTCGGGACCTATACGTCGATCTACTCGAAGCCCTACGGGACCATCCTCGTGACCGGCCCCACCGGGTCGGGGAAGACGACGACCCTCTATGCCACGTTGGCGGCGCTCAACTCGCCGGAGAAGAACATCATCACCGTCGAGGACCCCGTCGAGCTGCGCATCAAGGGCATCAACCAGGTCCAGCTCAACGTCAAGGCGGGGCTGACCTTCGCCTCGGCACTCCGGTCGATCCTGCGCGCCGACCCCGACATCGTGTTCGTGGGCGAGATCCGCGACCGCGAGACGGCCATGATCTCGGTGGAAGCCGCGCTCACCGGCCACCTGGTGCTGGCCACCTTGCACACCAACGACTCCGCCAGCACGGCGATGCGGCTGGTCGAGATGGGCCTCGAGCCCTACCTGGTGACGTCTTCGCTGAACGCGGCACTGGCCCAGCGCCTGGCGCGCCGATTGTGCCCGCACTGCAAAGAGCCGTTCGAGGCGACCGAGAGCGACATCGTCGGGCTGGGTTGGTCGGTCGAGGAGATCTTCGCCAACACCGCGAACCCGACGCTGTATCGGGCCGTCGGATGCGGGGCATGTTCGAAAACCGGGTATCGGGGCCGCAAGGCACTGGTCGAGCTACTGATCGTCACCGAAGAAATCGAGCGACTGATCATGGAAGGAGGCAACGTGGACAGCATCCACCGACTTGCCGTTGAGCAGGGCATGGTGACGTTGCGCCACAGCGGCCTGCGCCGAGCACTCGAGGGCGAGACGACCCTCGAGGAAGTCCTGCGGGTGGTGGCATGAGCCCCTCCGCGGCCACCAGGGTCGAGTGGGCTCGACGCCTGGCGATGGCCCTCGTGTCCCACGGATACCTCCAAGAAGACGTGGTGATGCCCCTCGTCGACGAGGCCAGCACCACCGGCACGCCCTACACCGCACTGCTCATCGCACGCGGCCTGGTGTCGTCCGAGGTCGCCGTGGGCATGTTGTCGCAGCTCACCCAGCTCCCGGCCGTCGACCTGGCCGTGGACCGACCCAGCCCGGACGCGGTCGAGCTCGTGCCGCTCACCATCGCCCGGGAATACGGGGTGGTCGCCTTCCGGCTCGACGGCGAGCAGCTGCTCGTGGCCTTCAGCGAGCCGCCGGACGCCGACGACCTTCGCGCGTTGTCGGCCATGCTCGGCTACGGGATCGTCCCACTGCTGGCCGACCCCTACGGCATCGAGCGAGAGCTCCAGTCGGTGGCGTCCCTGGCATCGCTGTCCGACCTCGCGCCCCCGGCGCCGCCCCCTGCTCCGGAGCGGACCGACGCACCGGAGGAGATGGACGCGCTGGCCGAAGCCATCGAGACCACCGTCCGGACAATCCCCGTCGACGCCATGGCCATGGCCCAAACGCCGCCGGCGGGTCCCGTCGCCTCCAAGGTGACGTTCGCTTCGTCGAACGGACACGCCGGTGACGGGGAGGCGTTGCACCTCGACGACCTGCTGCGCCACGCCAACCGCGCCGGGGCTTCCGACCTCCACCTGACGGCCGGCCTCGCCCCGTGCATACGCGTCAACGGTGCAGTCCAGGCCATCGAGGGGTTGGACAAGCTCGAGAACGAGACCATCCGGCAGATGATCTTCGGCGTGCTGCCCCAGGTACTGCGGGAGCGCTTCGAGGCCGAAAAGGAGCTCGACACGTCCCACTCGATCGTGGGGGTGGGTCGATTCCGGCTCAACGTGTTCCAGCAGCGCGGCACCGTTGCCGCCGTGCTGCGGTCGATCCCGCACGAGATCCCCTCGTTCGAGACGCTCGGTATCCCCGAGTCGGTGCGCGCCTTCGCCGAGATGCGGCGCGGGCTCGTGCTCGTGACCGGCCCGACCGGATCGGGGAAGTCCACCACGCTGGCCTCGCTCGTCGACATCATCAATCGCACCAAGCCGCTCCACATCATCACGGTCGAGGACCCCATCGAGTTCCTCCACAACCACAAGCGCTCCATCGTTAACCAGCGCGAAGTGGGACAGGACACGACGTCGTTCTCCGAGGCGTTGCGCCGGGTGCTTCGCGAGGACCCCGACGTCATCCTGGTCGGAGAGATGCGCGACCTCGAGACCATCTCTATGGCCCTGACCGCGGCCGAGACCGGTCACCTGGTGTTCGGCACCTTGCACACCCAGGATGCGCCGCAGACGATCGACCGGATCGTCGACGTGTTCCCGACGTCGCAGCAAGAGCAGGTCCGCACCATGCTCGCCGGTGCCCTGGAGGGCGTCGTCACCCAGCAGCTCATCCCGAGTGCAGATGGCTCGGGCCGCTACGCCTGCTGCGAGGTGATGATGTGCACGTCGGCCATTCGCAACCTCGTTCGCAGCAGCAAGACCCACCAGATCTATTCGCTGATGCAGACGGGCGCCCAATACGGGATGCAGACCATGGACCAGGGCCTGTCGCAACTCGTCAAGGCGAAGAAGGTCACCGAGGCCGTCGCTTTCGACCGGTGCCGCAACGAAGAAGACCTTCGGAACCACCTGAGCATGTAGGAGCCGTTCATGGCATTGACATTCGAGTACAAGGTTCGCGACCGCACCGGCGGCTTGGTACAGGGTCAGCTCGAGGGTGACTCCCTCGCGCTCGTCGTCGGGAAGCTGCGCGAGATGGGGTACCTGCCGATCTCGGTGACACCGAAGTCGAAGGTCGACGTCCGCAAGGAGATCAACATCCCGGGCTTGTCGAACCGGGTGAAGCTCCAGGAGACGGCCGTGGCCACCCGGCAGCTGGCCACCATGGTCGACTCCGGGCTGTCGGTGGTGCGCTCGCTGGGCATCCTGGCCAATCAGGTGGAGAACAAGGAGCTGGCCCGCGTCCTGGCCGAGGTCCGCCTCGACCTCGAGCGCGGCTCGTCGCTGTCGGCCGCCTGTGCCAAGCACCCCAAGGTGTTTAGCACGTTGTTCGTGACCATGGTCCAGGCCGGCGAGGTCGGCGGCACGCTCGACGCGGTCCTCACCGACCTGGCCCACACCATGGAGAAGCAGGCGCAGCTCCAGCGGACCATCAAGTCGGCCATGACCTACCCCATCGTGGTGCTCAGCGTGATGGTGGTCATCTTCATGGCGCTGCTCGTCTTCATCGTCCCGGTGTTCCAAAAGCTCTTCAAGTCGCTCAACGCGACGCTCCCGCTTCCCACCCTCGTCATCATCAAGATCTCGAGCATCGTCTTGAGCCCGTGGTCGGTGTTGGTGATCATCGTGATCGTCGGGTCGATCGTCGGCCTGCGCAAGTGGATCCAGACCGAGTCCGGCCGGCACAAGTGGGACCGCTTCAAGATGAAGCCGCCCATCTTCGGGGCCCTGATCCACAAGGTCGCCATCGCCCGTTTCAGCCACACGCTGGCGTCGCTCGTCCAAGCCGGTGTGCCCATTCTCGAGTCGCTCGACATCGTGGCCGAGACTTCCGGGAACGTCATCATCGGCGACGCCCTCCTCCAGACGAAGGCCGGCGTGCGCGAGGGTCGAGCGCTGGCCGATGTGCTGCGCGAACACGAGGACGTGATCCCCACCCTCGTCACCCAGATGGTGGAAGTGGGCGAGACGACCGGTGCCCTCGACGCCATGTTGAAGAAGGTGGGCGAGTTCTACGACGGCGAGGTGGAGAACACCGTCGACAACCTCACCGCCATGCTCGAGCCGTTCCTGACCGTGGTTCTCGGCGCCGGTGTCGGCGTCATGGTCATCAGCATGTACCTGCCGATGTTCACCTACATCACGCACATCCCCCAGAGCTGAGCAGCGAGGGGACCTGACCGATGCTGGCACGACCGATGGTGGAGCAAGGCCACGACGGGCGCTTGTCCCGTCGCGCCTGGCCGGTGGTGTTCACCATGGCCTCGCTCGTCGTGGGTCTGGCCTTCTGGTTCGGCTGGGGCCCGGCCGTCGTGCACCGCTCCATCTGGATCACGCCCGGTGACATCTGGGGCGCGTATCGCTCGGCCCACTTCGTCGGCTGGGGCGCCCTCGGCGGCGTCTATTCGGCCGGCACCCGCGTGGTGGCCTTCCCCGGCATGCTGCTCGTGCTGGCCCCGGTGGCCATGATCACCGGCGCGCTGGGGATGAGCGAGAGCTTCCCGTTCGTCCTGGCTCACCCCACGGCGTGGCTGGTCCTCGGGCCCGTCGAGGTCCTGCTCGGCTGCGTGGCCCTGTTCGCCTTCGACGCCCTGGCCGAACGCCTCGGCGTCGGTCGGCGGCGACGGGGTGTGCTCTGCGCCGTGGAGGCCGTCGCCTTGTTCAACGTGACGGCGCTGTGGGGGCACCCGGAGGACGCGTTGGCCGTCGGCCTCGGGGCGTACGCGCTGGTGCTGGTCATCGACCGGCGGTGGGTGGGAGCGGGCTGGCTGTTCGGGGCGGCCGTGGCCACCCAGCCGCTCGTCGTGCTCATGCTTCCCGTGCTGCTGGCCGCCGTCGGCCGGCGCCGTTGCGCCGCCTTCGCGGCCCGGTCGGTGCTCCCCGCCGCCGCGCTGGTGAGCGTTCCCCTCGTCGCCGACTTCCGCGCCACCGTGCGTGCCCTCGTCGAGCAGCCCAACTTCCCGAGCATCGACCACCGGACCCCGTGGACGGCCTTGGCGCCGCGCGTGGCCGGCCACGGCCACGACCTGGCGGTGGCCGGCGGCCCCGGCCGCGTCGCGGCCGTCGCCCTGGCCTGCGCCCTGGGCCTGTGGGCGCGGCGCTGGCGGAACCGGCCCGAGCTCCTCGTCTGGGGATGCGCCATGGCCCTCGGCCTGCGCTGTTTCACGGAGTCGGTCATGGATCCCTATTACGTGTGGCCTGCGGTGGCCGTCGGCTTGGTGGCCTTGTCCACCGGATCGGGTGTGCGGTTGTGGAGCGGGGCGGTCCTGGCCGTGTTCGTCACGGGCTATGGCGACCTGCACCTGTCGCCATGGGTCTGGTGGCTACCGGTGACCGCCGCCATCGCCGCGGTGTTGGTGCTGGGCCTGCCCCCGGCCGAACGCGGCGATCTCCCCGGTGTCGGGCCGAAGGCGGAGGGCGCCGGTCGGTGCCCCGGAATCTTGGTCGGAGTGTCGTAGTGCGCTGCTCTCTCACGGAAGGAAGACGTCAATGTCTCAAGTAGTCGGGCTCGACATCGGCACCAGCGCCGTGCGCGCCGCGGAGCTCGAGATCGGCGCCGGTGCGCCGAAGCTCGTGGCCTTCGGCCAGGTCGGCTTGCCCCCGGGCGCGATCGAAGACGGCGAGGTCCAGGACCACTCGGCGGTCGCCGACGCCATCTCCCGATTGTGGGTGAACGGCGGGTTCACCTCGCGCTCGGTCGTGGTCGGCATCGCCGGGCTTCGCGCCATCACGCGTGAGCTCGACCTGCCCTGGGTGCCCGACGACGAGGTCGACAGTGCCGTGCGGTTCCAGTCCGAGGAGGTCATCCCCTTCCCGCCGGACAAGACGCTGCTGTCGGCCCAGGTGTTGGGGGACACGACCAGCCCCGAGGGGGTCAAGACCCGCCGAGTCCTGGTCGCGGCCGCCCATCGTGACCTGGTCGACGGCGTGGTCGACGTGGTCGGCCGGGCCGGCCTCGAGGTCCAAGGCGTCGACCTCGTGTCGTCGGCCCTGGTGCGCGCCCTGGTCGACAAGGACGACCTGGGCGACGAGCCCGAGGCCATCGTGTCGGTCGGTGCGGGGCTCTCCGTGGTCGTCGTCCATCTCCAGGGCCGCCCGCTGTTCGTCCGGACCATCGGCACGGGTGGGAATGCGGCCACGGCGGCCATTCGGGCCGGGCTCGACATCCCCCTGGTCGACGCCGAGTCGGTGAAGCGTCACCTGGGCGAGCTCGGACCGCAGGCCAAGGCCGCCGACCGGGCGGTGCAGGCCTGCACCCGGGAGCTGGTGGGCGAGATCCGCAACTCGATCCAGTACTTCGCCTCGTTGCCGGACCGGGCCCCGATTACCCGGGTGCTCATGACCGGCGGTGGCTCGATGCTCCACGGGCTCGTCGAGCAGCTCCAGGCCCAGGTGCGGATTCCCGTCCAGGCCATCTCGCCGCTGTCGCGCCTCGACCTCTCGGCCGTCGATCTGACCCCCGCCCAGGCCTCGCTGATCGACCCGGTGCTCGCCGCGCCGATCGGGCTGGCGCTTCCCGAGCCGAACCCTGCCGTCAAGAACTTCAACCTGATCCCACCCGAGATCCGCGAGCAGGCCGTGACCCGGCTGGTGGCCCGTCGTGTCATCACGGCTGCCGCCGCGGTCGGGCTCCTGGTCTTCGGGTTCGGCGCCTTCCGCTTCTGGGAGGTGCACAGCGCACAGGGAAGCGTGAGCAGCCTGCAGGCGAGCGTGGCCGTGCTCAACGACCAGATCCCCACCTTCGACCGGGTGGTGGCGGCGACCAACGAGCTGCGCAGCGCCACGTCGCAGGTGTCGAAGTTGTCGAGCACGGCCGTCGACTGGGCGGCCGTCTTGAACGAGCTGTCGGTGCGTACACCGGCGGGGCTCTCGGTGAGCAACTTCAGCGGGACCGGCGGCGGCCCCACGGGGGTGCCCGTCGCCACTCCGGCGTCGGGGAGCGGCGCGTCGGCCACGACGGCCACGGCGCCGCACGGGACCATCGGCTCGTTCACCGCCCTGGTGAGCGGGACGTTCCCCAACGCCGCCCACTTCTCCCCCGTGGCGCTGTGGATCGACGGGGTCTCCGCGTCGTCCATGTTCGACCCACCCGGCGTGACGTCCGTCAGCAATGCACCGGGCGGTGCCACTACGACCGTCTCCTTCCAGTCCGACGTTCCACTGACCGCTGGCGCGAGCATCGCCAAGAACGGGGCCCAGTGATGGAAAACATCCGTCGATTTCGCAACCCGATCATCATCGGCGCTGGTGCCCTGGTGGCCGCCATCGTCGTCTTCATGGCCGTCATCTCGCCGGAGGGGGCCACGCTGGCGAGCCTGCACGCCCGCCAGAGCCAGCTCCAATCCCAGCAGGTCCGCCTCCAGGGCGAGATCGCCACGCTGCGCCGAGAGAAGGCACACCTGGCTGCCAACTGTCAGGTGCTCACCACCGACATCGCCGAGATCCCCGGGGCTCCCGACGTCGACAGCTTCCTGAATCAGGTCACCGCCCTGGCCGTCGCCAGCGGCGACCCGAACACCCCGAGCATCAGCGTCACCCAGGCGCCCACGGGTGGGTCCAGCGGTGTGACCGCCGTGGCTGTCGCGTTCACGTTGTCGGGCGCCTACGGGCAGATGACATCGTTCCTCCAGGGCCTGTCCGCCTTCCCGCGGTTGTTCACCGTCTCGGCCATCACCATCGCCGGCGGCCCGGCCGCCGCCGGGGGAGGGCCGGTTGCACCGTCGACCCCGAACTACACGCTCACCCTCGCCGGTGACATCTACTACTCGATCGGCCGTGAGGACGTCTGCAGCGGCGGCGCCCTGGCCGGCTCGGCGACGACCACCGCGGCGCAATAGGGGTCGAAGCATCGGGCCTCGGCCCGAGGCGCCCGGTCCACCAGGTCCGTGGCGCGGTCGGGCCGTCGCCCGGTTGTTTGCAGTGGCGCGCCATTGAGCGATCCCCGTGTCTGTCGTCGCGTCGCGGCGCGTCGCGGCCCGGCGCCTCGAAGTTGGGCGGAGATTGGGGTTTGGGCCTTAGGGAACCCCGAAAGCCCTGCCGATAGCTACTGCGGACATCGATTCGACACGGCGTCGAACACCCCATCCCAAGGAGGAAGTCCATGCTCAAGTCCCTGCTCCAGCGTGCTCGTGAAGCTCGCGTCGGCGAGCTCGGTGATGGCGAGGGCCTCGAGGAAGGCTTCACCCTCATCGAGTTGATGGTCGTGCTGCTCATCATCGCCATCCTGTTGGCCATCGCCATCCCGACCTTCCTCGGGGTGACCTCCTCGGCCAGCGACCGCGCCGCGCAGTCCAACCTGACCAACGCCCTCACCGAGGCCAAGGCAATCTTCCAGAACACCAGCTCGTACGGGACGAACGCAACGGCGCTCACCGCCTTCCAGTCCTCCGCTCCGGAGTTCTCGTGGAGCAACGGGGCGTGCACCATCAACGGCAACTGCATGAGCGAGCAGGTCGTCGACGCGTCCGCCGCGGCGGACGGCCAGGGCCTGGAGCTGGCCACCTGGAGCTCGAAGGACTCCGAGTGCTGGTACGCGCTGGACCTGGAGGGCACCCCGGCGTCCCAGACGGCTGAGACTTCACCGCTGGTCGCCTTCTGGACGCCGGCGACCGTGCCGGTCGGGGCCACCACCGCGGGTGTCTTCTACGCCAAGAAGGCCAACTCGGCGGCCAACTGCTCGGCCAACTACGCGGCCACCACGAACGGCTTCAAGTGGGGCACCAGCTACGCCAACGCTCCGGCGAACTGATCCTGCCCTGGTGAGCCGGTCGGTCTCCTGACTGACCGGAGAACCGGAGACATGCACGGTGGCCCCCGCTTCGGCGGGGGCCACCGTCGCGTCTACAGCGGTCCGGCCTCGTGCTTGCGCCCGGCCAGCCGTTCCCGACGGCTGCGGAGCACGGCAAAGGTCCGGGCCAGTGTGGCCCGGGTGTCGGCGGGGTCGATGACGTCGTCGACGAAGCCGCGTTCGGCGGCCACCCACGGGGTCAAGAGGTCGGCGCGGTAGCGGTCCTCCAGGGCGCGCCGCGCCCCGCTGTCGGCGCCGCGGTGCAGGATCTGGACCGCCCCGGTCGCCCCCATCACCGCGATCTCGGCCGACGGCCAGGCCAGGCACACGTCGTTGCCGATGCCCTTCGAGTCCATGACGATGTAGGCGCCACCGTAGGCCTTGCGCACCACCAGGCACACGCGTGGCACCGTCGCCTCGGCGTAGGCGAAGGCCAGTTCGGCGCCGTGGCGGATCATGCCCCGCCACTCGAGGTCCTTTCCGGGGAGGAACCCGGGGGTGTCGACCAACGTGAGCAACGGCAGGTTGAAGGCGTCGCAGAAGCGAACGAAGCGCGCCCCTTTCTGGGAAGCGGCGATATCCAAGGTCCCCGCCAGCGCCCGGGGCTGGCTGGCCACCACGCCGATGGGCAGGCCGCCGATCGAGGCCAGGGCGGTCACCAACTGTGGGGCCCAGCCCGGGCGGAGCTCGAGGATCTCGGCGTCGTCGACCACCACCCGAACCAGGTCGCGCACGTCGTAGGAGGCGTTCGCCACGCTCGGCAGTGCGTCTCGCAGCTCGGGCGTCGGTCGCTCGGGGTCGTCGTCGGTGTCGAGGCGCGCCGCGGCGGCGTCGGTGTGGTCGGGGAGATAGGCCAAGGTGGCCCCGAGCAGGGCCATGGCCTGCTCGGGATCGGCGGCGGCCAGGGCGCACACACCGCTGGCGGTGGCGTGCACAGCCGTGCCCCCGAGGTCGTGGAGGCTGACGCGGATGCCGGTGAACCCCTCCACGGCGTCGGGGCCGGACAAGAAGGCGAAGGCGTTCGGCGTCATGGTCGTCACGTCGGCCAGGCCGAGGAGCAGGGCGGGGCCCGAGATGGCCGGCCCGACCACGGCGGCGAGCACCGGCACGATTCCCGAGCAGGCGACCACGGCCGCCGCCGCCTGGCCCCAGCCGTGGAGCGCGTCGATCCCGTCGTTGACGTCGGAGCCCGACGATGCCATGACGATCACGAGGGGAAGGCGCAGGTCCAGCGCCAGGCGGGCGGCGGCGGCGATGGTGGCGCCGTCGGTGCCGGCCAGTGCGCCGCGGTGGTGTCCGGACACCGAGCGGGCGCTCACCACCGCCCGACCGGCGAGATCCTCGACACCGGCGCGCACGGTGCCCGGCACGTGGGCGCGCACGGCCACGTCGAAGGAGACCAGTTCGACGGTGTCAGGAACGGTTCCGACGCCGTCGCCGATGGAGAGCCGGGGAGGCACTGGTCGCCATGGTACGGATTGTCGATCGGGGTATGCCACGATCGAAGCGACGAGGAGGACATCCCGTGCCTTCGTGGCTACGACGGGCCTGGCCCTGGATTCAATTCATCGGCGGCCTCGCCCTGGCCGTGGTCGCCTTGTGGGCGCTGGCCGGCCGGCGCGACGAGCTCACCGGCATCGGCCACTATCTCGACCACATCAACGGGGCGTGGGTGGCGGTGGCGCTCGGGGCGGAGGCAGCGTCGTTGTTCGCCTTCGCCCTGATCCAGCGCGCCTGTCTGGCGGCCGGTGGGCTGCGGGTCACGCGCTGGCAGATGACCGAGGTCACCCTCGCCGCCACCGCCATCTCCAATTCGATCCCGGCCGGCCCGCTGGTGGCGTCGGTCTTCGCCTTTCGCCAGTACCGGCGCCGGGGGGCCGACGACACGTTGGCCGGGTGGACGCTGGTGGCCGTGCTGGTGGCCGTATCGGTGAGCCTGACGATGCTGGCCGCGCTCGGCGTCGCCATGGCCGGGTCCGTGGCCCAGAGCTACGACCTCGTCGGCGTCACCATCGTCGTCTTGGTGGCCACGCTGGCGCTCGGTGCGGTCTTCGTCCAACGCCAGGCGCTGGCCTGGACGGCCACGGCCGTGGTGCGCGTCACCCGCCGTTTGACCGGCCGGCCCCGCGGCGAGCTGGGGACCAGCGTGGACCAGATCGTCGGGCGCCTCACCGTGGTCGGGTTGACCACCCGAGACGCCCTGGCCGTCCTCGGCTGGGGGTTGGCCAACTGGGTGATGGACTGCGCGTGCCTGGTGTGCGCCTTCCTGGCCGTCGGCGCCCCGGTGCCCTGGCGGGGCCTGCTGCTCGCCTACGGGGCGGGCCAGTTGGCGGCCAACCTGCCCATCACGCCCGGCGGGCTCGGCGTCGTCGAGGGGAGCATCACCATCGCGTTGAGCTACTTCGGGGGGTCGACCTCCGCCGCCGTCGCCGCCGTGCTGCTGTACCGGGTGCTCAGCTTCTGGCTCGAGCTGCCCATCGGTTGGGCCACGTGGGCGTGGATGGCCTGGTCGAACCGCCGGGCCGTCGTGGCGGCGACCGTGTCCGCACCATCCGTCGTGCCACCAACCGTGGCCGAAGGGGGCGTTGCCGAGGTGACGGCATGACACCACGTCGACGGGTCATGGCGTCGTGGCTGGTGGGGCTGCTCGTCGCCGGCGCGGCACTCGGCGCCTGCACCTCCCCGCGCGACGCCTTGGGCACCAACGCCAGCCCCTGTTACCAAGCGCTCCCGGTCGCGGCCGCCGCCGTGCACCACCGGGGCGCGTTCCAAGGTGTCCGCCTCATCGACGCCCAGCATCTCGGGCGCAATGACCAATTGCGCGCCGTGCTCTCGGTGCGGGCCGGCCACCCGATCCGTAGCGTGTGCGCGTTCTCCTATTGC
>Ga0181536_10000073_pt1 | contig 105653 bp, 99 predicted proteins | sample PEATcosm2014_Bin_41_FD_121105 | JGI IMG/M metagenome (GOLD analysis project Ga0181536, IMG submission 121105) | Peatland microbial communities from MTU Mesocosm Facility, Houghton, MI, USA - PEATcosm2014_Bin17_60_metaG | ecosystem: Environmental > Terrestrial > Soil > Wetlands > Peat | place... | reverse complement strand
GGCGAGTGTCAGCACGATGGCCGGGGTGGATGTGACACCGGCCAAGGATCCTGTGCCGGCCAGGGTGTACAGGCCACCGGCGACCTGGCTCGAGTAGCCGTAGTGGCACGTCCCCGAGCAGGCGGCCTTGGCCACTTCCTGGACACCGGTCTTTGTCGGGGCTGTGTTGGACTTGGCCTCGCCGATCAGCAGGTTGCCCGCCGGGTCGAAGGCCAAGGAGACGGGGGCGACGCCGTTGGCCGTGGCCTGGACTGTCGGCGACTGGCCCTCAGCTGTTGTGGTCCCGCCGCCCGGGTAGGCCACGAAGGCCACTGTGCCGGCGTTGGTCCCGGCCACCAGGTAGGCGTCGCCCGCCGTGAGGCTGCCGTACACGCCCACTGCGGTCTGGATGTGGTACTCGTTGGCCTCGTTGGAACCGGCGATCAAGTAGACGTGGGCCGCGCTTGTGGCGTACTGCAACACCGCCTCGTCGCCGTTGGGCGCGTAGGCGACGTAGTCGGGGCTGATGCCGGAGGTCGAGGCCACCTTCGGGTGTCCGATGGTCGGCAGCCCTGTCCCGGCGTGGCCGGCCACCAAGCTGATCTGGGGCGCGGCTGTGGAGGCCCCGGCGGGGGAGGCTACGAGCACTGCAGACAGGGCGGTGACGGCCGCCGTCCCGGCGACCACCCACCCGCGCCATCGGCGCGCACCCGACCAGGACCTGGTCGGCGACATCTTGGTCATGAGCTCCTTGTTGGGGACCACGGGCTCCTCCTACTCGCTGCGGGGAACGATGACGACTGTCGGATGGTGGTCAGCTGCGGCGTCCGCTCTGCGGCGGACTGCACGGCGCCGTGCCCAGGGGAACGGATCATAGCCATGCCGGCAGGAGCCGGCTCATGGCTTCGGCGGCGAGGATGGTGAACACGAGCAGCGGGGCGGTCGTGAGCAAGTACGCCGATCGCAGCGAGGCGCGACGGTAGAAGGCGACCGACCCGATCAGGATGGCCACCAGGGCCAGCACGTCGAGCAAGAGCCACGCCAATGCGTCCGGATCGCCGCTGTTTCCCTGCTGGCTGGGGCTCCGGGACTCCTGGGGCACGGGAGCGTACGGCAGGCCATGCATTCGGGCGACGACCACGGTCGCCTGGTCGGCATTCCACGGCACGACGCTGTTCGAAGTGACCAGGGTGAGCTGGTCGTGCGTGGACGGACCGAAGAGGGTGTCGGCGTTCACCTTCGCCACGGCACCGGTCTTGACATGGTCGTTCGAACCGCTCTTGGCGGCGGACCGCGGCGCTGGCTTTGCCGCGGTGCTCGTCCTAGTTGAAGAGGCGGCGGCAACCTTCGAGGTCATCGCCGGTGTGCCGGTTGTCACGATGGTGACAGCCCGAACCGAGCGAACGACGTAGACGGACTGGCCTTCGGTGGTGGCGACCACGATCCGGTCACCCGCCCGTAGCTGATCGATACGGCCGAACGGGCCTCCATAGCCGGAGCGTCGCCCGACGACGACCGAGTTCCCAGGCTGACCCAGCCCGGCCGTACCTGGCACGTGCCCGGGGCCGGCAACGGTCTGAGATGGGCCGACGCCCTCGACAACCGCCTGTTGCAGCCCGATGGAGGGGATGGCCAGGATGCCCAAGGCGGTACCGGGGGCCGGTGGCAGCGTCGGCAGCGTCGGGCGGTAGAGACCCTCGTTGTCATGCGCCGCGGCGTTGATAGACGCCGTTTCGCTGGCGATCAGCGATCGCTGGTCCCGGGCGTGGACCAACGGCCCGATGCAGTAGATCACGACACCGGCACCCACCATCAACACGACGACGCAGAGCACTGCCAGCAAGGCCACCCGCCGTGAGCTGGGCCAACCTGCGCCAAGGGAACTGGTAGCTGCTCGCGTGCCTACCGGCGCGGCGCCGCCCTCGTCGCTCACGTCGTGGCTTCCCCCCACCGCGCCAGGTGCGGTCGCGACCATTGGGCTGTCATCGACGAGGGTCACTGTGGTGGACCTGGCCCGGGAGCAGATCGTCCGGTGAGGAGGGCGAACAGTTGCCTCGGCGATCGACCCGAGATCAACAGTGCCAGCCCGGGCAGGAGGAGGACGAGCAGCAGGACGCCGACAACGGGCACGTACCACCCTGAGCCTGTTGCCTCCCTGAACCTGGCGAGATCGACGGCAAGTGGTTTTACGCTGCCAGCGGACCCCGACGTCGAGCTCTTCTTGCTGAGCGTCTTGGTCGACGCGCCGCTTGTCGTGGCCGACGAATGCGTCGGCACCCCACTGCCACCGGCGGAGAACGCCGCCGCCGGCGCTTCCGCCGTAGCCGATGTCGTGACTGTCGCAGCGCCGCTGGGCGCCACTGTGCTCGCCGCTGGCACGGTCGTGGTGGTGGAGGTGGAGGTGGTGGTCGACGTGCCCGTACTGGGGGCCACACCTGGCGTGCACGGCCCGGTCGGGGTGGCCGTTCCCACCTGGGCAATGGCGTTGCGGGCCTGCGCCTGGAGGAAGGGGGTCAGCGGTGCCAGTCCATTGCCCAACTCGGACTGGCCCGGCCCGGTGATATAGGTCAACCAGTCGATGAGATCCTGCTCGGACTTTGTCCGAGGAGAGCAGTCCCCGTTCAACAATGGTTGGGTTGGAGCAATCGCGTACTCCACGTACGTCAGCGGATAGGCCAAGACCCCATGCTCAGCCGTGGCGTTGGGATTGGGCTCGAGCGTGCCGTCGGGCTGGGGGATCATTTCGGCCACTGCTGCCTGCATCGACGAAACGTTGGGAGTGACGTACTGCGGCGTGGCCGAGCCGATCGATCCGGGCGTCTGCAGGGCGAAGTCAGCCATACCGCCCCAGGTGTTGGCGGCGGTCAGAGCGTTGGTCAGGGCGAAGCCCTGGGCCAGACCGGGACTGAGGTCCTTGTCCAAGAGTTCCAAGCCGGTGGCCCCGAGGATGTTGTACGCCGGATGTGCCGTCCCGAAGTCGGAAGTCACCCCCAGCGCATCGCCTGTCGTCGTCGAGACCATGCCGTTGGGGACCACCGTGTGGAAGAAAGAGGTGGCGAAGAGCGTGGTGGCATCGGCGAGCGACGTGCCCACGATCCCATTGCTCGGGTTCTTGTTGTTCAGGGTGCCGTTTGTCGTGATCGACGAGGTGGGTGAGTAGTAGGGCCCAACGTCGAGGCTGGGATTCTCACTCACCAGTGCCTTCCCAAGTGGACTGTCCCAGTAGATCGATGTCGTCGACGGACCGCCGCCCAGCAGCGCCGCGGCCTGGGCGTCGGTGATGTAGAGCTGGGGATAGTCCCCGAACACGTTCCCCAACCTGGCGGGGTTGGCGATCGGATCGGTCTCGATGTGGGCGAGAACAACCGCATTGATGGCGATTGGAACTGCCACGTATGGTCGGTCGACTGGCGGGGTGAAGGCAGGTGTCGCTCCGTAGCCGACGGCACTGTAGGCGAGATCGGCGACACCGCTGGCGAAGTCGGCGAGGGCCGTGGCATCGCCCTGCTCTGACGCCAAGTTCTGGGTCAGTGCCTTTCCGCCGCCTACCCCTCCGTTGCATGCGTCGATCGTCCAGTTGGTGACCTGCTGACCGAGTCGGTCCGGCCCGACGGTGGTCAGCTGACCGGGTGCGACCCCGCCACAGTCGGCGCTGAACGTAGTTGGCAGGTAGGTCACCGGCACGCTCAGGAAGACGGTTGTGGAAGGCAGTGTTGTGGCCGTGGTGAACACGGCCACCACGAAGGTGCACGGGCTGGAGGCGTCGCAGATGAGGGTCGCCCCTGTGTGCACCGTGGTGCCTTCGCTGCTCTCGGCATCCACCGATGCGGTCACCGTGGGGTAGTCGTGCGCGCTGTTCAGCGGCGGGGAGATCGACGACGCGGACCGAAGTGTCCCGTTGAGCGGGTGCATCGCTGTCGTGCAGTGGGTGTGCGGCCCTGTGATCGCCGGCAGGCCGGCGAATGTGAGCGGAGTGAAGACACCCACGTTTGTCGGCACCTGGAAGCCCGCTGTGCACCAACCCGTTCCGAGCTGGGAGATCTGGAGCCCTGCCGCCGTGCCGGCTGCCGTCCGTGTCACCGTCACCGTCATGGTCGCGCCATCGGTCAGGTCTTCGGTCGGGGTGACGGAGAGCTTGAAGTAGGGCGAGGTAGCCGCCTGGGCCGGGTCCGTCGATCCGGGGAAGCTTCCCACCAGTATGAGAGCGCCCAGCAGCCCGGTGGCGCACATGACAGAACCCGCCGCTCGAAGGCGGCGGCTTCGACCGGCGATCCAGAGGAGCCGTCCGTGGTCGCTCCTAGGTCTCACGGTGGTGGTCGCCCTTCGTTCCTCTGTATTCCTATGCACTTTGTATTGGATTGTAGAAGGTCTAGCTCGTCCGCCCAAAGCCGCGGGTCCGGGACCTCTTCGGTCCCGGACCCACGGCCTTGGTCCAATCAACTATGAAACGGTGTTCGCTATGTGGACTGCACGAAGTGGCTCGATGTCCACGCCTTCGACCCACCGTAGGTCGGGAGGTGCTTGCCCGGGAACTCACGGCAGTACGCACCGTCCAGGTCGGAGCTCCCACTGAAGGCGGGGGCGGTGCCTCCCGAACCGTAGCCACCGCCTGTGTTGGCGGGAGCGGTCGATCCGCTGTTCAGCGGTACGAAGCCCGAGCTGCTGATGGCCGAGGCATCGTCACCGTGGCACAGGGCGCTCTTAGCCCCTGTGGCCTGGTTGTCGAACCCGATCATCATCTTGGCCTCGCTGTAGGTCGGAAGCGCTGTGTCGGCGACGTTGTAGATGTACCTGACACCCGGCACGACGGCCTTCGATGTCTTGGCGTTGTCACCGGCGGCGGGGATGTGGGAGAACCACTCATTCGCCTCCTTGATCACCGTGGTGTTGATGGCCTCGGTGCCGCGGTTCGATGTCGCTGTGAATGTCCCCGACAGCGGGTTGCCGTAGACCAGGAACTCCGACTTCGTGTGGCTGGCTGTCGTTGCCTGCATCTTGGCCAGGAACAGTGTCGAGGCGTTGAAGTTGCCGATGCCGTAGTGCTTTCCGGTTCCGGCTGTCAGCGTGTTCTTGCCTGTGATCCTGTTCACCGCCTTCTCCGTGTACCGCGAGGGAAGACCGGTTGTCACTGTCGCGGTCCGTGTGTTCCACTGCTGCTCGAACTTGCCAGCCGAGTAGATGAAGACGGCGTCCTGGATCGTCTTGGTCTTGGTGCCGGACAGTGTCTGTGTCGGGTGGAGCGAGCTGTAGTAGATGATCCCCTCTTCGGAGTTCTCCTCGTTCACCTTCGTCACATGGGATGTGGCACCGCCCACTGTTGTGAACTTTGTGTAGGGCCGGTCAGCGGTGGGGTGCGAGGCTGTCCCGCATGTGCTGCCCTTGGATGTGTGGTACGTGGTTGTGCCCGGTGTGAAGCCCAGCATGCTTGTGTACACCGAACGGGTGCCCGAGCCAGCCTGGGGCCAGAAGCGGACGATCGGCGCTGTGACGCCACCCTGGTTCGACAGGTGTGTTGTCGGGTGGGCGGCAGCTGCGCCAGCCCCGGTGACTGTGTTCCAGTTGGAGTAGCCGGGCTTGCACAGGTAGATGCCCTTCATGGCACCCAGCGGCAGGGTCACCGGGGTGCCGGTGTCACCGCCGGCGTTCGCCCCGACCAGCGGCGCCACGCCGTCGAGGGCGTAGGCGTAGTAGTCGAAGTGTGTGCTGGCTGTGGAGGTCTTGGGCGGCGACGACGAACGCGAGAAGTCGACGCAACCGGTGTGTGTCAGCACGAGGTGCTTCTTTGTGGCAGGCACTGTCGCTGTGGCTGTCAGCACCGGCTCTTCAGCCTTCAGGTAGTTCTTGCCGGCGGTCGAGCCGTTGGGCGCGCCTGTCGGGTACTTGGTGGCTGTTGTGAAGTTGATCCCTGTCTTGCAGAGTTCCGCTGTCGCGGCGATTCTCTGGTGTGTTGTGTTGCCGCCAGAGAGCAGGTCGTTGAGCGACGGTCCGAAGATGTTGTGCATCACCTGGTAGGTGGTGAAGGAGCCGGCGGCCGACACCTGCTTGGCGCTGGCACCCGCCGGCGTGGCCAAGGCCAGGGAGCCGCAGCCGGTGAGCGCAACTGCGCCAACCAGGAGTCCCCGCCTCACGAGAAATCGTTTCTTCATCTCTCTCCTTTTCATTGGAAGGGTTCGCACGCCGACCGACGGTACGTTCGGGCAGCATCAGCAGAATGCACCGCCCAGGTGAACTCTCCGGCGACGGTGAGGTAATTCGTGGCAGACATTCTGTGACGTACTCGCGATGCTCGTACGGAATCCCTGGTCAGCACCGGTGCCATCTCAGCCCGTCGGTCCTGCTGCCGGCCCCGCACCTGCGGGTGGCCCGGCGTCGGCAGCTGCCGCGGCCGGGTGGGCCGCCCTCCGGCGACGCCTCCCGCCCCAGGTGAACAGGGCCACCGGGACGAGCAGGACGATGAAGACGGCGAGCAGCGGCCACGGAGGGCCGCTCCCCGGCGACGGGCCGACATAGGCGACCGGGGACGGCGAAAGCCAGCTGGTAGAGCCACCACCGGTGGCGGCGGCCGCCGATGTGGACGTGCTCGCCAGGCCGGCCACCGGGGCGGTGGTCGTGGTCGCGCCGGCCGAGCCGGTCGCTGCCGCGCCTCCCCCACTCGAGGACCCGGCGGCGGCGGAGGATCCGGTGGCGGCCGAGGACCCGCTGGCGGCCGCCTTGCCGGCCGTCTTGACGGCCGTGATGCCGGCCGAGGAGGTCGCCGCCGCACCGCTGCTGCTGCCGCCACCACCGGGGGCCTCGGAGGTCACTGTGGCCACCGGGTCCTTGGGTGGGATAGCGCCGACACCGAGGCTCCCACCCTTGAACTGCGGGTTGGCACAGTTTGTGGCGTTGAGCGTCGCCGGTGTCCCACCGGTCATGTAGCCGATGGCGTTGGCCATGAACTGGCTCAGCTGGGTGGGCAGCGGCGAGTACCCGATTGTCGCCATCTTGATCTGGCCTGTACAGGCGATATATCGCATGAATTTCGCCATGGTGGCCTGTATCCCCGGGTTCACGTACGGGGTCTTGCACGTCGGACGGGCCGAGGTGGGGGCGCACTGGTAGAGGATGTACGAGTAAGCGGAGATCGGGTAGGCGAGCGGATTCTTGCTGGCGTAGACGCCCTTCAGTGTCTGGGAGGTGTCCGGCGCCAGCACGGCCGACTGCAGGGCGGCGGCGATGTTGAGCGCGTAGGGCTGGACCCATGTCCCAGAGGCGTTCTCGATCCAGGCGACGTTGTCGTTGTAGACCTTGGCGAACGCGAACTCGTCGTAACCGATCGACCAGATCCCGCTCGGGCTCGCCACCGACGAGGCCTGCTGTGTGGAGCTCGGGAAACCCTCTGCGTTCCTGGGCGGGAATGTGCCCTGCCCGTCGTCCACCTCCCAGATCCGGCTGGTGGTCGGAAAGCGGTTGGCTTGGGCCCACGGGAGGAACTGGCTCGGGTCCGTGTTGGCCACGAAGTCGTAGAAGAGCGCGGTCGTCCCCGACTGGTTCGAGCGGTAGTCGATGACGATCGGCTCGTTCGGCAGGACCAGGCCCTTGTTGTCGGCGGTGATTGTCGGGCTGTCCCAGTTCTTGATGATGCCCATGAATATCCGGGCGACCGTGAGCGGGGAGAGCTGGAGGTAGTTGACCGGATCGCTGCCTGTGGCGTTCAGCGCCACGTGGTACATGATGGCGATCGCCCCAGCCACGTCCGGGGTGTAGGCGAAGCCCCGCGACACGTGGGCGTTCGGTGTCCCGGGTGTGTCGGCGTAGAGCTCGGAGTACTCGGCTTCGGTCCCTGCGAAGTCGGCGGTGCCCTCTTCGTAGGCCTGGAGGCCGGCGGGTGAGCCGGTGGCGGTGTAGTTGACGTTCAACCCCTGGAGCTGCTCTTGCTGGGTCCACTGCTGGAAGGCGGGCGCAGCGTAGGTGGAACCCTGCCCGTTCACGGTGGCGTATGTGGTGGCGCCGGCAGGGGCACCACCCGCCAGGGCGTAGAGCCCGGCGGCGCTCATCGCCACCAGGGCGGTCATCACCGCTCGTCCGACGCGCCGGAGATCGGTCACCCGAATCTCCCTTCCACGTAGTCCAAGGTCCGCGCGTCGTCCGGAGAGCCGAAGATCTTGCTCGTGGGGCCCTGTTCGACGATGAAGCCTGGGCTGTTCTCCCCGGCAAGGAAGAAGGCGCAGGTATCGGACACCCGGTACGCCTGCTGCATGTTGTGGGTCACGATGACGATCGTGACCAGGTCCCGGAGCTCGGCGATCGTCTCCTCGATGCGTCTGGTGGAGGTCGGGTCCAGCGCCGAGCAGGGCTCGTCCATCAGCAGCACGTTGGGGGAGACGGCGAGGGACCGTGCGATGCACAACCGCTGCTGCTGACCGCCGGACAACGCGCCCCCGGGCTGGCCGAGGCGGTCACGGACCTCCTTCCACAGGCCGGCCCTCTGGAGGGACGCCTCGACCAGGGAGTCCTTGTCGGAGCAGCCGATCCGGGCCAGCTTCAACCCGGAAAGCACGTTATCCCGTACGCTCATCGCCGGGAACGGGTTCGGCTTCTGGAAGACCATCCCGATGCGGGTCCGAACCTGCTGGGCCCGCATCTTGCTCCCGTAGATGTCGGAGCCGTCGAGCAGGACCTCGCCGTCCATTGCCGCACCGGGGATCAGCTCGTGCATCCGGTTGAGGAGGCGCAAGAAGGTGGACTTGCCACAGCCTGAGGGACCGATCAGCGCCGTCACCTGGCCTGCCGGCATGACCAACGACACCCCTTCGAGCACCAGGTGGTCGCCAAACCACGCGCAGGCGTCGATCGCCTCGATGGTGGCCGCTCCCGGAGGGGGACCCCCGATCAGCTCGGGCGCACGCACCGGGGCCACCACCACCGGGATCTCGGCGGTCGGCGGTGTCTTCCCGTCGGCATGGCTCATGGCGGCGTCGGGCGCCGAGGGTGAGGCGACGTCGGTCACGGGCGCTCCCGGTCGTGGTGGACGACGGACGCAACGGCTCGGGCCGGGCCAAACCGCCGTACCCGGCGGGCCCTCGTGCGATCGCGCCCGAGGATCCGGGCGATGGCGAACAGGCTCAGGATCAGCACCATGAGCACGAGCGCCCCGGCGAACCCGCGCTGGATCGAGGACTCCAGCGGCTGACGGATGAACCGGTAGATGAACAGCGGCAGGCTCTCCTGCGGCCCCTTGAGTGGATTCGCGTTCATGAGGTTGTAGCCGAACGCGGTGAACAGGAGCGGCGCCGTCTCCCCCGCTTCCCTGGCGATACCCAGGATCGCGCCGGTGGCCAGTCCCGAGGATGCCGTCGGCAGTACCACCGACCAGACGACCCTCGCCCGTGACGACCCGAGGGCCAGCCCGGCCTCACGCAACCCTGCCGGTACCAGGCGCAGCACCACCTCCACCGACCGGCAGATCGTCGGCATCATCGTGACCGAGAGCGCCAGGGACGCCATGATGCCGTCGAACCCGAAGATCGCATTGTCCCTGGCCAGGGGGATGATGAGCGTGGCGTAGATGAAGAGGCCCGAGACGATCGACGGCATGCCGCTCATGGCGTCGGTGAAGATCCGGACAGACCGACGCAGCTTCGAGCGGCTCTCGTTCAAGAAGACCGCCGTCATCACCCCGAGGGGCAGCGAGATCAAGAGGGCGATCCCCACTTGCTCGATCGTCCCGACGATCGCGTGCAGCCCGCCGCCGGCGCTCGCCGGCTCGCTCGGCAGCACCCCCCGCTGGGTGTGGGTGAAGAACCCCGGGCGCAGGGCGGGCAGCCCCTTCACCAGCACGTAGGCGACCACCGAGACCAGCGGAATCGCCACCAGGATCATGGCGCTGGTTACCGCCACCGTCACGGTCCGGTCGACCGCCGCCAACCGACCCAGTCGGTCGTAGGTGGCGATGTAGAAGAGGACCAGGAACGCCACGTACGCGACCAGGAAGAAGCCGAACCACCCGACGCCGTCGGTGAGCACCGAAAAGATGAGCCAGCACAGGCTGAGCGAGCTCAACGCGGCAGCTCCTGCCGTGACGACGTCCATTGCTTGGAGGTTCCGAGGGGTCCGGCGCGTGCGGCGGCCGGCGGGACGGGGCCGACCGGTGGCGGCCGGCCCACCGCCCGTTCGCGGGACCGTTTCGACCGGGCCGGCCGGAGGGCCTTGGGTCGTCTCGATCGGCGGACCCATCACGCGTCCACCCCCACGCCGGACCGGCTACGCGAGACGATCGTCGACGCGACCAGGTTCGTCGACAGAGTGATGACAAAGAGGACCAGCCCTGCCGCCATCAGCCCGGAGACCGTGAACGGGTCGCTGCCGGCCCGCAGGGCGATGAAGCCGGCGATCGTCGCTCCCCCGTTCTGGAGGAGGTGCGAGGTGATCTCGGGCACCTGGGGGAGCAGGAACACGACGGCGATCGTCTCACCCAGCGCCCGTCCCAGGCCCAGCATCGACCCGCCGATGATCCCGCCACGTCCGAAGGGCAGGACGACGGTGCGGACCATGCCCCAGCGCGTCGACCCGAGGGCCAGGGCCGCCTCCTTCTCGCCCGGAGGGGTCTGCGAGAACACGGCCCGGGTGATCGAGGCCACGATGGGGACGACCATGAGCGACACCACGATGCCGGCGATGAAGAAGGAGTTGGCCAGCGTCGTATCGGGATCGGTGCGGAAGATGGGGATCCACCCGAGATGTGTGGTCATCCACCGCGACAGCGGCACGATCTGGGCACTAAGGAAGAAGAACCCCCACAGGCCGAAGAGGATGCTCGGGATGGCGGCCAGCAGGTCGATCATCGCCTGGAGGATCTTTCGCAGGCTGGACGGGGCGTACTCGGCGATGTACAGGCCCACGGTCACCCCGAGCGGCACGGCGATCGACACGGCGATGAGCGCCACCACGACGGTGCCGAAGAGAAGGCCCAGGACCCCGATCACCGGAGGGAACACGCTGGTTCGCCATCCGGTCGTCGTGAAGAACGACAGCCCCATGCGGGCGAAGGCGTGCCGGCTCTGGTAGGCGAGGAAGATCCCGATGAGGGTCAGGAGGAAGAGCACGGTGAGGCCGGCGGCCAGGGTGAAGCGGTCGAACATGCGGTCGACGCGGCCCGGTTGCGGCAGGATCTCCCTGCGGGTCCGTCCGGCCCCCGGGACCCCGGCTGGAATCCCCGCGACCGGTCCCGCCGGCCGAAGTCGATCCATGCCTACCGCTCCCCTCGATGGCCTGCCCCGGACACCGGGGCCCGCCCCGCCCCAGCGGCGCCGTGGGCAACTCCCTGCCCGGGGCGTCGGCCCGCCCCGCGGACGGAGCCGTCCTCAGCCTCCGACGGGGGCCGGCCGGGATTCAGCACTGAACCCATTTTTTCAAGTGAATTCACCGTTGGCATACGGTGCACCCGATGATGATCGTTCAGCATTGAGAAGACAAACCCCCTGTTAGGCGTGGAACACACGGTTCGGACCCGCGTCGGCCGCGCGGACCCGGCGGGGCGCCGGTGGGGTGATTGTCACGACCGGCGCTTCGCCGAACCGGCGCTCGATGCCCTTGATCAGCAGGTCCAGGCCGAAGTCGAACTGCGCACGGGTGGCGGTCGCCGAGTAACGGTCGATGTGACCCCTCAGCCTTGGCCGTCGCTCAGGCTGGGACTCTGCGGCCGGTCCCGGGCTCCCACCGGTCGCGGCGCGTGCCGACTCGTCGAAGTCCGCACTGCCTACGACAAACCAGAAGATCGTCATGGCGGTCATTACGCCCTGTTCCGGCGCCAGGTCCGTGGTGTCGAAGACCGCCACCACCTCCTCGAGGCGGTCCAGGGCCACCGGGGTGTCCCAGCGGCGCTCGAGCAGGTAAGCGGCCAGGCCCGGGTACTCGGCGAGCCAATCCCTGGTCTCGACACCCCAAAGGCGGAGGCGACCGGACCAGTTGGTCTTGGCCGGCACGTGGGGCATCGACTCCATGATCTGGGCCACCACCGTCTCCGTCAGCTCGGTGGCGCTGATCTGGCGCTGGACCCCGGCTGCCGTCGCGTGGACCCGTCGCGCCACCGCCTTCAGGCTGAGGGAGGGCAGCCCGAGCTCGCTGACGATGGTGATGCCGGCCGAGACGATCCTGGAGCGGGTGAGAACGGGTCTGGGCATGGGGGGGTCTCGAGGCCGGTGCCGACGCTCACTGACATTGTGTGCCGATGCACATGTCCCGACGGCAAACCGGGCGCGACCTCCAGATGAATTCTGAGTAGCCGCCGGGTGAATTCCTGCAGGTGGGGGCACGGTCGGTCGGCCCACTGCCGGCCGGCTCAGCCCCCAGGGGCCCCCATCAGGCCGTCGGTCATCCCGTAGCGGCGGTAGGGGCCGAAGAACCCCTGCTCCAAGAGGCCGTAGCCGACCTGTTCTCCGTAGGTGAACCGGGCCACGTGGTCGACGATCCCGTACTGGGCGATCGGCTTGATCTCCTCCACCTCCAGCACCAACCCCTCCACCACCGTGTCGGGGCCGTGGTACATGCCGTGGCGCCAGTCGGCGTCGATGCCGTACCCGGTGCCGACCGAGACGTAGTTGGCCAGGAGCGACTCGCAGGCGATCTCGATGCCCGCCTCGGGGAGGCGGATCACCGAGCTCGTGACCACCCGGGTGCCGGGCTCGATCCGGTGCTCGTGCTCGCTGGGCCCCAGCTCGTCCACCCCCCGGGAGGGGTCCGACCACACCCGCTCGGCCTGGAGCAGCGGCCGCACCCCGTCGTCACGCTCGTGGCAGATGTACAAGATGGCGTGGTCGGCGAACTGCATCGGGAAGTAGTTCCACATCCCCGGGAGCACCATGTCGCCCTCGCGGATCCCCCCCGGCTCGGGCTCCCCCACCGGGCGGATCCCCCAGGAACGGTCCCGGTTGCCCCAGCACCGATCCGGGGTGATCTCGATCCGCTCGCCCCCCACCTCGAGCGTGCCCGACCAGGTGCCGGTCTGGGCCAGGCGCTGGGTGTCGAAGATGACCTTCTCCTTGCCCCGGACGAACTGCCGGGGCTCGGCCACGGCGGGGATGTGCCCCTCCCAAGTGACGTCCATGGCCACGGGGTGCTCGGTGGGCTCGACCACGACCCGCAGCCGGCGCAGCGGCTCGAGCACCTCCACCCGGAACGGCCCGACCGAGGTGTCCCTGCGGTCCCCGAGGGGTTTGGACGCCCGCACGATGTGCTGGCTGGGCCCCTTGCGCACGTCGATGAAGGCGTCGACGACCCCCAGGTTCGGGTACTGGCCCATGCCGAAGATGGCGAACCACTCCCCCGAGCACGGGTGAAGGTTGAAGTAGTAGCGGTCGTAGAAGTTGCGGTCGCTGGTGGCCGGGTGGCGGATGAACTCCGGCGCCTGGTGCACCGGGAAGTCGTCCCAGTCCGAAAGGGTCATGGCCGGCGGCCGCTGCGGGGCGTCGGGCGCTCAGCCGGCGTGGCAGGCGCAGCCGCCGCCGCACCCCCCGGCGACCGGTGCCCCGCACATCCCCGCCACGGGCTGGGCGGCGTGGCCGGTGGTGGCGAACACCGGGAGCAGCCGGGACGCCCCCACGTGGCCGTCGGGGCAGGTGGCCGGGGCGTCGGCGTCGGCCATCGGCCGTCGCTCCTCGTAGACGGCCTCGCACGTCCGGCAGCGGTACTCATAGAGCGGCATGGCCGTCACCTCCGGGCGGTGATCCTAATGGCCGCCGCCATCAGTTGTAGCTGTCGAGCTCGGTCCGGTCCTCGGGCGCCGCGCCGGTCGGGGTGAGGCCGACCGAGAAGCCGTCGACCACGTCGACGCGCACGACGGCGTCGACGTGCCCCCGGCCCGCCCCGCCCCACTTGGCCTTGGCGGCCGACTTGGCCGCCGCGCCGTCCTCGGCCACCACGAAGACCACCTCGTGGTCCTCGCCGATCCGGCCGTCGGGAGCCGGCCCGCCCAGGAAGGCCGCGTAGAGGTGCACGACCGCGACGATACCGGCCGGATGTAGGCAGGAGCCGCGGCGGCGGGCAGAATGGTCGCATGGCACCCTCCCCCACCCCCCACCCCGACAGCTTCCGGGCCCGGTCCACCCTGGCGGTGGGCGGACGCGAGTACGAGATCTTCCGCCTGGGCGCCGAGTCGCTCAACGCCGGCCACGACGTGGCCCGCCTGCCCTTCAGCGTGAAGGTGCTCTTGGAGAACCTCCTCCGCCACGAGGACGGGCTCCGGGTCCAGGCGGCCGACGTGGCGGCGGCGGCCGCCTGGGGCAACCACCCCGACGCCCACGGGGCCAACGCCGTCGACGACGCCAAGGAGATCGCCTTCACCCCCGAGCGGGTGCTCATGCAGGACTTCACCGGGGTGCCCGGGGTGGTCGACCTGGCCGCCATGCGCGACGCCCTGGCCGCGTTGGGCGGCGACCCCGCCCGGATCAACCCGCTGGTCCCGGTGGAATTGGTGATCGACCACTCGGTGATCGCCGAGCACTCGGGGGACGCCGCCGCCTACGCGGAGAACGTCCGCGTCGAGTACGAGCGCAACATCGAGCGCTACCAGCTGCTGCGCTGGGCGCAGGGGTCGTTCGACAACTTCCGCGTGGTGCCCCCGGGCACGGGCATCTGCCACCAGGTCAACCTCGAGTACCTCTCCCGCGTCGTCTTCGCCACCGACGACGGCCGGGCGTTCTGCGACACCCTGGTGGGCACCGACTCCCACACCACCATGGTGAACGGCCTCGGCGTGCTGGGCTGGGGCGTGGGCGGCATCGAGGCCGAGGCGGCCATGCTGGGCCAGCCGCTCTCCATGCTGCTCCCCCCCGTGGTCGGGCTCCGGCTCTTCGGCGAGCTGCCCGAGGGCACCACCGCCACCGACCTGGTGCTCACCATCACCGAGCTCCTGCGGCGCCACGGCGTGGTGGGCAAGTTCGTCGAGGCCTTCGGCCCCGGGGTGGCCGCCGTGCCGCTCGAGACCCGGGCCACCATCGGCAACATGTCGCCGGAGTACGGCGCCACCTGCACGATCTTCCCCATCGACGGGGCCACCGTCGACTACCTGCGCTTCACCGGGCGCGACGACGACCACCTGGCCCTGGTCGAGGCGTACGCCAAGGAGCAGGGGCTGTGGCACGAGCCCGACGGCGACGAGCCCGTCTACTCCGAGACGGTCGAGCTCGACCTGTCGAGCGTGGTCCCCAGCCTGGCCGGCCCGTCCCGGCCCCAGGACCGGGTCTCGCTGGCCGGCGCCGGCGCGGCGTTCCGCACCGCCTTGGGGCGCGAGCCCCGCACGGCTCCGGCCGCCGACGGCGGCGACCACCGTCCGGGCGACGGCGACGTGGTGATCGCCGCCATCACCAGCTGCACCAACACCTCGAACCCCCAGGTGCTCGTGGCCGCCGGCCTCCTGGCCAAGCGGGCGGTCGAGCGGGGGCTCGCCACCAAGCCCTGGGTCAAGACGACGCTGGCGCCGGGGTCCCGGGTGGTCATGGACTACCTCGAGCGGGCCGGGCTGATCGAGCCGCTCGAGGCGCTCGGCTTCTACCTGGTGGGCTTCGGCTGCACCACCTGCATCGGCAACTCGGGGCCGCTCCTCCCCGGGGTCTCCGAGGCCGTCTCGGCCCACGAGCTCTCCGCGGTCTCGGTCCTCTCGGGCAACCGGAACTTCGAGGGGCGCATCCACCCCGACGTGCGGATGAACTACCTGGCCTCCCCACCGCTGGTCGTCGCCTACGCCCTCGCCGGCACGATGGACATCGACCTCACCACCGACCCGCTGGGGACCGACCCCGGCGGCCGCCCGGTCTACCTGGCCGACCTGTGGCCGGGCGGGCACGAGGTGTCAGAGACCATCCGGGCGTCGCTCACCTCCGAGGAGTTCCGCCGGCGCTACGCCTCGGTCTTCGACGGCGACGACCTCTGGCAGGCGGTGGGCGTCGCCGAGGGCGAGACCTTCGCCTGGGACGCGGCGTCGACCTACGTGCTGCGGCCGCCCTACTTCGACGAGATGGCCGCCGAGCCCGGCCCGGTGGGCGACATCGCGGGCGCCCGGGTGCTGGCCGTGCTCGCCGACAGCGTGACCACCGACCACATCTCCCCTGCCGGCTCCATCAAGCCCAGCTCACCGGCGGGCGAGTACCTCGCCGCCCATGGCGTGGCGAGGGACGACTTCAACTCCTACGGGGCGCGCCGGGGGAACCACGAGGTGATGGTGCGCGGCACCTTCGCCAACGTCCGCCTGCGCAACCAGCTGGCCCCGGGCACCGAGGGCGGCGTCACGCGCCACCTTCCCGACGGCGAGCAGACCACCATCTACGACGCCGCCGTGCGCTACCAGGAAGAGGGGGTCCCCCTGGTGGTGCTGGCCGGCAAGGAGTACGGCTCGGGGTCGAGCCGGGACTGGGCGGCGAAGGGGACCCGGCTGCTCGGGGTGCGGGCGGTCCTGGCCGAGAGCTACGAGCGGATCCACCGCTCCAACCTGGTGGGCATGGGGGTGGTGCCGCTGCAGTACGCGCCGGGCCAGTCGGCGGCGTCCCTCGGGCTCACCGGGCGCGAGGTCTTCTCGGTCACCGGGCTCTCGGCATTGAACGACGGGACCCTCCCCAAGGAGGTGGCGGTCACCGCCACCCGGGAGGACGGAACGGCGCTCGAGCTGACCGCCAGGGTGCGGATCGACACCCCGATGGAGGCCGAGTACTACCGCCACGGGGGGATCCTCCCCTACGTGCTGCGCCAGCTGGCCGGCTGACCCCGTCCGGTCCTAGCCGGTCTTCACCACCCGGAACGCCTCGGCCAGGGCCCCCTCGGGGAGGCCGGCGAGGCGCGCCGAGCCCGTCGACCACTCCCGGAGCATCGGCTCGAGCTGCTCGCCGTCGCCCACCTGGCTTCTGTGGCAGCGCAACGCCGCCAGCTTGGCGTCGAAGGTCGCCGTCGTCTCCACCACCACGTTGGGGGCGTCAAAGGCCATGAGCCAGAGCTCGGCGACGGTGTGGGGCTCGAGCCCCTCGGCGAGCAGCTCGGGGAAGGCGAAGGGGTTGCGGGCGTCGGGGTAGACGGCGCAGGCGGCCGCTTCGCCGGCGGCCAGGTGGTCGGGGTGGCTGGCGAAGACCCGGTCCCAGTTGCGCTCGGGGGACTGGGCGAGCACCCGCTGGGGGCGGAACTCCCGGATGACCCGGCTGATGTCGCGCCGCAGCTCCAAGGAGGGCATGACCCGGCCGTCGGGGTAGCCGAGGAAGGTTACGTCGACCACGCCGACCTCGGCGGCGGCGGCGCGCTGCTCGTCCTGGCGGGTGGCGGCCATCTCGACCCGGGAGACCGAGCGATCCTGGCCGCCGGCGTCGCCGTTCGTCACGATGCAGTAGGCGACCTTCACCCCGGCCCCGGTGAAGGCGGCCACGGTGCCGGCCGCCCCAAAGTCCACGTCGTCGGGGTGGGCGGTGACCACCAGCACCCGGTCGACCCCGTCGTCGGGGGACCACAGGGGCAGCGGCGCGTCGGTCCCGGTCACCGACCGGAGGGGCTCGGCGCGCTCACAGCACGCCCTCGTCGGGCGAGGGCTCCCAGGCGGCCAGGTCGGCCAGCCGTGGATCGTTGGAGAACATCTCGACGATGGGGATGCGCAGCCCGAGGCGGCGCTGGATGACCTCGGCCTCGACCACCTGGTTCCAAAGGGCCAGGGTGGCCACCACACCCGCCGACCCGGCCCGGGCGGTGCGGCCGGAGCGGTGGAGGTAGGCCTTGTGGTCCTCGGGCGGGTCGTAGTGGATCACGACGTCGACCCCCTCGATGTGCAGGCCGCGGGCGGCCACGTCGGTGGCCACCAGCACGTGCAGCTTGCCCGAGGAGAAGTCGGCCAGCGCCCGTTCCCGGTTCATCTGGCGGAGGTCGCCGTGGATGGCCGCCGCCCGGATCCCCTCCTTCTCCAGCTGCTCGACCAGCCGGTCGGCGCCCCGCTTGGTCCGCACGAAGACGAGCACCTTCTCCTGCGGGCGGCAGATGGCCGCCGCCACCTTCACCTTGTCCATCTGGTGGACGTGGATGAACCGGTGCTCCATCGCCGCCACCGTCTGGGTCGTCGACGCCACCTCGTGGTGGACGGGGTCGGAGAGGTACCGGGTGACGAGGCGGTCGACCGCCCCGTCGAGCGTGGCCGAGAAGAGCAGCGTCTGGTGGGGCCGCTCGAGCCGCCGCAGCACCCACTCGACCTGGGGCATGAACCCCATGTCGGCCATCCGGTCCGCCTCGTCGAGGACCAGGATCTCGACGTCGGCCACCGAGAGCTCGCCCCGGTCGCCCAGGTCGATCAGCCGTCCCGGCGTGGCGATGATGACCTCGACCCCCTTGCGCAGCCTGGTCACCTGGCGGTCGACGTCGGCCCCGCCGTAGACGGCGGCGATGCGCAGCCCCACGGCCTTGGCCAGTGGCGCCATCACGTCGTGCACCTGGACGGCCAGCTCGCGGGTGGGGAGCAGGACCAGGGCCGACGGCCGGGCCGGTCGACCGGCGGGAGCCTCGGCGGACTTCGCCTGGGCGATGCGCTGGAGGAGCGGCAGCCCGAAGGCCAGGGTCTTGCCGGACCCGGTCTTCGCCTTGCCGCAGACGTCGCGCCCGGCCAGGGCGTCGGCGATGGTGAGCGCCTGGATGGGGAAGGCGGTGGTGATGCCCTGGTCGGCGAGGGTCTTGGTGAGCGGTTCGATCACACCCAGCGAGTCGAAGGTGCGGACCGTCTCGTAGGTGTCGACCGTGGGGTCGTCGGTCTCCGCCGTGTCAGCGGGGGCACCGGGAAGGAGGCTCTCGGTAGTCATGGCCTGCTCTCTTGGATGCGGCGGGGCCCTGCGCCGGCCAGGAGAGGGAAAGGGGCCCTGACGACAGCCGTCTGCTGGTCGTCCCCACCAGGCTACCAGCGAGGTGGGGCGCCCGAGCACATACCCGCTGTGCCCCGCCCCAGCCTCACGGCGCTCAGACCGGCCGATTGGCGTGTCGGCGTCGTCGCCTCGGTGCCGCAAGAGGCTGCGCCGCGGGCCTCGCGGAGGTCGGCGACGCTCCGGACGACGTCTCGGTCCCTTGGCGGGCTCGTCCCGGCATGCGCAGGCGTGGACGGCCGCCAGGGGTGCGGCACTACGCTCGCCCCGATGGTGGCGGTGGACAGGGAAGCCCCGGTGGAGGCACTCTGCGGCGCCCGGCACGCGGCGGCGAGGTGACCGCGATCGCGTCCTCGGCCCGGAGGACGAGGTCCGCCCTCCGTGTCGCCAGGCTTGGGCCGAGGGCACTTCGCCGCGGGGTGCTGGCGGCGTTCGTCGTGGTCGGGGCGTCCGTCTGCTGCGCCCTGTCCCTGGCGACTGTGGCCGGCGCGGCGGGCTCATCGACATCGACGTCGACGTCGACGACCACGACGATGCCCCTGACACTGGCCGAGTGGAAGCAGCACTACGAATCGACGATCGGCACCATCGCGCTGGACGTCGTCGCGGTGGTGAAGACAGGGGCAAAGGAGGCCGAGCACCCCACGAAGAAGTCGTACAAGACCGCGCTCTCGAGCTGCGAGCGGTTGCTCCACGACGCGACCCAGCTGCCGAGCACGGTGCCGACGATCCCCCTGGCGTCGGCGCAGAGGAACTGGCAGGAGCTCGCCCGAGCGTCGAGTTCCGCCGCGTCGGACTGTCTGGCGACGCTCGAGCAGGGGTCGAAGGCCGCTGCCGGCAAGCTCCACCACGAACTTCCTATCATCGAGGCGTACGAGCAGCGTCTCCTCGCCGAGATGGGACCGTCCACCACCGCCACCACCGGCTGACGAAAGTCGGGCATCCCGGGGCGCGCACCGTGCACGCTCTGGTGGGGAGACCGATGGACGGTTGAAGATTTCCGCCCACCCAAGCGAACACGAGGAGGAGAAGATGGCGAGATTGGAACCAGGCGACAAGGCACCGGCGTTCACCCTTGCGGACCAAGACGGCGAGGACGTCTCGCTCAAGGACTACAAGGGCGCCCCGGTGGTCGTCTACTTCTACCCGGCCGACGACACCCCCGGCTGCACCAAGGAGGCGTGCCAGTTCAACGACAACCTCCGCGCCTTCGACCGGGCCGGGGTGAAGGTCGTCGGCATCTCCCCCGACGGCGCGGCCAAGCACACCAAGTTCCGCCAGAAGTACGGGCTCAAGTTCCCGCTGCTCTCCGACCCCGGCCACGAGGTCATGGCCGCCTACGGGGCGTGGGGCGAGAAGACCATGTACGGCAAGAAGACGATCGGCACCATCCGGTCGACCTTCCTCGTCGACGCCGAGGGCGTCGTCGCCCGGGCCTGGTACAACGTGCGGGCCGACGGCCACGCAGCCAAGGTGCTCGACGAGCTGGCTGAAGCCTGACCGGCCTCCCTGCGAGACGGCCACCCTCTCGGACGGGCGGTCGTGCGCGCCGGGGTGGAGCCGGTCAGCCGCCCGGGGCGTGGGGCAGGAGGTAGGTGACGGGCCCGGCGGCGCACGAGCCCCCCACGGCCGACTCCTGCTCGGTCTCCGTCGTGCCTGTGAGCGCGTATCCCGTGGAGACCTTGATGGCGGCCGTCCCTGTGGGATCGGTCACCGCGTGGCCCTGCCCGCCCCCGGTGAAGGCGACTGTCACTCCGGACCCGAGGTTCGAGGTGAAGACGAATGTGAATGTGTCCGCGCCGGAGCGGTCGACCGCGAGCTGACACCCGTTACCCACCGCCGTGCCGGCCGTGGTGGTGGCGTTCGTGGTGGTCGTGGTGGCCGCGGTCGAGGTGGTGGTGGGGGCCGCGGTCGTGGTGGTGGCACTCGCCGGACCCGTGTGGGATGCGGCGTTCGTGGGAATGGTGGTGAGGCCAGAGGTCGGGGTGGCAGCGCGACCCGTGGTCGTCGTCACCGAGTCCGTGTGCCCGCGGGCCTTCTTGCCGGTGGCGGACCGAGGCATGCTCATACCGCCCGCCAGCACCACCCCGCCGACGATGAGGCCGACGAGGAGCACGCCCAAGACACCGAGCACCCACGGCCTCCTCGACCGACCGAGCCCCGGCGCCCGGTCGTCTCCCCCGGTCGTGGGCGGGCTTCCCGCTCCGCTCACCGCGAGCGAACCGGCCCCATCGGCGGTCGGCGGGAGGCGGACGGCTTCGGCGGGTCCCTCAGGGGACGCCGGTGTCGCGGGCTCTTTGGGTGTGTCGCTCATTGGGGCAACTCTCCGTAGCCTGCCGTCCGCTGCCATGGCGCGGACGACACCTCGTGACCTGATCCGCCGTCGGCCTCCGCGCAGCGGGGCTCGGAGGACCGTGTTCCGGCGGCACAGTATGCACTGCGGGGTCGGGGGCCACCAGGGCGCCCCCGACCCCCACCGATCCGGCATCGTTGGACCTCGCCGCCTCGCGCCGGACGGCGCATGGGGTCACCCTCATCGGCGTCGGCGCCCGCCGACCGTGGCCCAGCACGGCCCCAGCCGTCAGCGCTGGTGGGCCGGGCACCACCAGGTGGTCCGGCCCCCCACGGTCACCCGGGCAAGCTCGGCCCCGTCGCGTGGGCACCGACCGCCGGGCCGTCGCTCCTCCATGAGGTCGCCGGTGTGCGAGCCGCCCCGCTCGGCCAGGCGGTCCAGGGTGGAGCGCAGCTGGCGGTGGAGGCGCCGGAGCTCGTCGGCCGACAGCGACCCCGACGGCCGGGACGGGGACAACCCCGCCCGCCAGAGGATCTCGTCGGCCAGGAGGTTCCCCACCCCGGCCAGCCGGGTCTGGTCGAGGAGCCGGGCCTTGAGCGGCGGCCCGGCGCCCGGCCCCCGGGTGCCGAGCGCCGCCCGCAGCTCGGCCACCGTCGCCGTCGCCGCATCGGGGCCGAGCGCGCCCTCGTCGGGGTCGAGCAGGAGGCGGCCGAACCGCCGGGGGTCGTGGAAGGCGAGCACCCCGCCGTCGCCGAAGTGCACCCGGAGCCGCACCCACCGCTCCCCGTAGTGGCCGGCCGAGTGGCGCAGCCGGTCGAGGGCCGCCCGGTCGTCGACCAAGAGGCCGCCCGTCATCCCGAACCGCAGCCCGACCGTCGGCCCGGCGCCCTCCCCGCCGGCCGCACCGGTGTCGAGCAGGAGGAGCTTCCCCCGCCGCCTCGCCGCCGTGAACCGCCGCCCGACCAGCGCCCGCCGGAGCCCGGTGGCCGAGACCGGGGCGCCGAGCACGTGGGGGTCGACGACGGCCACCGAGGCGATGGGGCGGTCGAGGGCCGCCACGGCCAGGCGCCGGTAGAGCTCGACCTCGAGCAGCTCGGGCACGGCCGGACGGTACCCGAACCCGGCGGGGGTCGGTGACCGGCGCCCGGCCGGTCGCTAGGGTGTCGCCGTGCCTCCCGAGAAGCTCCACTGGGCTCACCTCTACGACGAGGTGGTCACCTCCGGCCTGTGCACCGGCTGCTCGGCCTGCGTGGTGGTCTGCCCCTACGACGTGCTCGGCTACGACGACGCCGACGGCCGCTACAAGCCCTTCCACGTCGAGGCCGACGGGGGCCTCGACAACTGCACCCACGGGGTGAAGGGCTGCACCCTGTGCACCCGGGCCTGCCCGCGCTTTCGCACCTGGGAGCCCGAGATCGACCAGCACCTCTTCGGCCGGGAGCGGACCGACGACGAGGTCTCGGGCATCGCCGTGGACATCGTGCTGGCCCGGGCCACTGACCCCGAGGTCCACGAGGTCGGCCAGGACGGGGGGTTCGTCTCGGCCCTCTTGGTCTTCGCCCTGGAGCACGACGTGATCGACGCCGCCCTGGTCTCGGCGCTGGAGGGCGACGGCAGCAGTTGGAAGGCGGTGCCGGCGGTGGCCCGCACCCGTTCCGACGTCCTGGCCACCGCCGGCTCGCGCTACACCTACTCGGCCAACCCCATGGCCTACGCCGAGGCCACCGACGGCGGGGCCGAGCGGATCGCCCTGGTCGGCATGGGCTGCCAGGCCTCGGCCCCGCCGGTGATGGCCGCCCGCAAGGCCGGGAAGGTGGCCCGGCGCTTCGCGCTCTCGATCGGGCTGTTGTGCTCGAAGACCTTCGATGACGCCATCTTCCCCGAGCTCTTCGAGGCCCGCTACGGCCTGGCCCGCCGGGACATCATGAAGATGAACATCAAGGGCGTCTTCCAGCTGTGGACCCGCGACGGCGGCTACCACGAGGTCCCCTTGAAGGAGGCCCACGCCTACACCCGGGAGGGCTGCACCGCCTGCCCCGACTTCGCCGCCCAACACGCCGACATCTCGACCGGCGGCATCGGGGCCTTCAACGACTGGACGCTCACCATCGTGCGGACCGAGCGCGGCCGCGAGCTGTTCCACGCCATGGTGGCCGCCGACGCGGTCGAGGTCCGACCGGCCGACGACGACCCCGGGGCCATCACCCTCCTCCGCCGGCTCTCCAAGGTGAGCCGCAAGCGCTGGCCGGCCACCGCCGTGCCGATGCCCGGCCGGCTCCCCTCCGCCGACTGACCGCCCGCTCAGGCGCCGAGCGCCCGGGCACGGGCGAAGACGGCGTCGAGCATGTCCTCGGTGAGCCGCCCGGTGAAGGTGTTCTGCTGGCTCGGGTGGTAGGAACAGACAAGCGTCCGCCCGCCGGGCAGCGGGTGCTCGGCCAGGTGGGCGAAGCGCGGGCGCGGGGAGCACCCAAACAGCGCGGCCACCGCCGAGCAGGCGAGCCCCCCGAGCGCCACCACCACCTGCACGTCGGAGAGGAGCGCCAGCTCCCGAGCGAGGAAGGGCGCACAGGCACGCCGCTCGGCGGGGTCCGGCCGGTTGGCCGGCGGCGCGCAGTGCACGGCGGCGGTCACCCACGCCCCACACAGCTCGAGGCCGTCGGCGGCCGAGCGGCTGGTCGGCTGGCTGGCGTAGCCGGCACGGTGGAGGGCCCCGAAGAGCCAGTCCCCCGAGCGGTCACCGGTGAACATCCGGCCGGTCCGGTTGGCGCCGTGGGCCGCCGGGGCGAGCCCCACCACCGCCAGGGTGGCCGCCGGGTCCCCGAAGCCGGGCACCGGCCGTCCCCAGTAGGTCTCGCCGGCGAAGGCGGCCCGGGGCGAGGCGGCGACGGCCTCGCGCCAGGCGACCAGGCGCGGGCACGCCCGGCACCCTGAGATCTCCGCGCCGAGCGCCCAGAGGGCCCGGGCCCGGGGGGAGGGTGCCACGGGCCACAGCCTACGATGGGGGTCGGTGCCCACCCCCCGGACGACCCGCCCGACCGCCGCCGCCCGCGGCCCGGCCCGCCCGGGGCCCAAGCCCACCGTCGTCCTCTTGGTCCGCCACGGCCGGACCCCCACCACCGGGGCGCTCCTTCCCGGCCGGGCCGCCGGCCTCCACCTGGCCGAGGAGGGCCGGGCCCAGGCCGAGCGGGCCGCCGAGCGCATCGCCGCCCTCCCCCGGCCCCCGGTGGCCGTCTACGCCTCCCCCCTCGAGCGCACCCGCCAGACGGCCGCCCCCATCGCCCGGGCGCTCGGGCTGCGGGTCCGCAACGAGCCCGGGCTGCTCGAGGCCGACGTCGGCCAGTGGACCGGCGGCCGGCTCCGCCGGCTGGCCCGCACCCGGGCCTGGTCGGCCGTCCAGCGCTGGCCGTCGGGGTTCCGCTTCCCCGGCGGCGAGTCGTTCGCCGAGATGTCGGTCCGGGCCAACGAGGCTGTGCTCGGCCTGGTGGCCGCCCACCCCGGGCAGACCGTGGTGGCGGTCTCCCACGCCGACCCGATCAAGGCGATCGTGGCCTCGGCCGCCGGGGTCCCCCTCGACCTCTTCCAGCGGCTGGTGGTCTCGCCCTGCTCGGTCTCGGCCATCCTCTACGACCCCGCCGGGCCCCGCGTGCTCTGCGTCAACTCGACCGCCTCGCTCTCCGAGCTGGCCCTGTCGTGAGCGAGGCCATCGGCTTCGAGTCCCCGGACCGCTTCAGCGTGGGGACGGTCGGGCCCGTGGGCCAACGGCTCTTCCTCCTCCACGCCGCGCAGGGGCCGACGAGCCTCACCGTCAAGGTGGAGAAGCAGCAGGTGGCGCTGTTGGCCAGCTACCTGGCCCGCATCGTGCGCGAGCTCGGCCGCCCGGGCCACCTCCCCGAGGACCTCGACTTCGACACCGGCGTCGAACCGGCCTGGGCGGTGGGGACCATCGGCGTCTCCTACGACGACGACCTCGACCGGCTGGTGGTGGTGGTCGAGGAGTCGGTGCACGACGAGGACGAAGACGACGACGAGGAGGACGGGGACCCCGACGGCATGGTGGCGCGGATCCTCGTCACCAAGGAGCAGGCCGCGGCGTTCGCCATCCGGGCCACCCAGCTGGTGGAGGCCGGCCGGCCGCCGTGCCCGCTGTGCGGGCTGCCCCTCGACCCGTCGGGCCACGACTGCCCCCGGACGAACGGCCACCGCCCCCCGGTCACGTGACCGACCCGACCGGAGCGCCCGGACCGGCGGACCCCGACGGGTCCGAGGTCGCCGCCGTGCTCCGCGAAGGCGAGATGACCGTCCACGGCCGCATCGCCGGCAGCTCCAACGCCACGCTGCTCGTCACCTGCACCGCCGGCGGCACCGAGGTGATGGCGGTCTACAAGCCGGCCCGCGGGGAGCGGCCGCTGTGGGACTTCCCCTCGGGGCTCCACCGACGGGAGGTCGCCGCCTACGAACTCTCCGAGGCCCTGGGGTGGGGGATCGTCCCGCGCACCGTCGCCCGGCCCGACGGCCCCTTCGGGCCGGGCTCGGTCCAGCGGTTCGTCCCCGAGGACGGCGAGTCCCACTACTTCACCGTGCGCGAGGACCCGCGCTGGCACCCGGTCCTGGTCACCATCGCCGCCTTCGACGTGGTGGCCAACAACGCCGACCGCAAGAGCGGCCACGTGCTCTTCGCCGAGGAGCGGCTCTGGGCCATCGACAACGGGCTCTCGTTCCACGTCGAGCAGAAGCTGCGCACGGTGATCTGGGACTTCGCCGGCGACCCGCTGCCCGACGACCTCCTGGCCGACCTCGACCGGCTGGTCTCGGGCGGCCTGCCCGACGCGGTGGCGTCGCTCATCGACCCCGATGAGCGCGTGGCGCTGCGCCGTCGGGCCGAGGCTCTCCTGGCCGAAAGCCGGCTTCCCGAGCCCGACGACGACCGGGACTGGCCGCCGTACCCGTGGCCGTTGGTGTGACGGCACACGCCGGGCCTGCCACCCGGCCCGGGCACTACCCGTGCCTGGGTGCAGCCCCTAGACTTCGCTCGGTCGGGAATGAGAGCTGCCGAATCGTTCGCCAACGGGGCTGTGACAGATGCGGGGACACGGTGGCGGCACCGCAAGGGGCCCACCCAGCGGTCCCGCCTTTCACCGAGGATCGGGTCGGCGCAGTCCTGTCGAAAGGCTGAATCGTGCGAAACCGGTGGATTGCGGCGTTGACGGTCTCGGCCGCGCTGGTTGCGGCTTCGGTGACGGCCGGCGTCCCGGGGCCCGGATCGGCCGCCGCCGGCGGCCGGGGGTCCTGGCTGCACCCCAAGGCGCGGGCCTGGCACGTGACCAACCAACAGGACGTCCAGGCACTCGTCGTTGCGGCCACAGCGGTGCTGCAGTCGCTGCGGGTCTATCCGCTCGGTTGCAGCTCCACCTCGATCGGCGGTACTAGTTGCGGGATCTCCAATATCGATCCCAGGGACTGGCCGGGCGGCCTCACGAACCAGAAGTGCTCGGTCCTCTCGGCCGCCGTCGTGAAGGCGCGTTCGGACCCTCCCATTCCCTCGGCGCTGGCCCAGCGATGGTGGTCGTCGGCACTGGACGAGCTCACGTCGGCGTGCCGGGTCGTCGATCTGGCGATCCTCGCGTCCGCCAGCAGTGCCGGGCCCGACGAGACATCGTACGAACCGACCCTCGGAGAATTCGAGTCAGGCATCACACTGCTCGGTCGGCTCGGCCAGTACGCCTCGGCCCGTGTCGAGGGGTCCCCGACTGGTGGCCGGGGACGGTGACGCCCCGCTGCGGGCCCGGGCCCGCGTGACCGCGCCGCGCCGGGCCCGCAGCGGCGGGGACCCGGGGGGCACCGTCCCCACCCGACCCACGGTGAAGGGCCGGTGACGCCGTTGCCCCGAGTCCGAACTCCACGCGAACACTGCGCCGAGCTGATTGCGGTGGGATCGGAGGCCCGTCATCATGAGGCTGGGCGCGGAGGAGGGAAGCGTGGGCAGACGGCGGTTTGTTCGGTCCAACGTGTACCGCCGCCGACGCGCCCGCCCCGCAGGCTGCCCGACGGGGGGGCGTTCCGGCCAGGTGCCCAGGCCGGCGCCGGCAGCGGTGCTGCGGCTCGTCGCCACCCTGCTCGTGGTGGCGTTCGGCACGTTGGCCTTCACCGCGAGCACCTCGGCGGCCGGGTGGGCCCCCCTGCGCCGGATGCCACCGGCGCGAACGCTCGCCGGTCTGTCCCTAGGCCCGTTCGGGCCGGCCGGTCGGCCCGCTGACCGCGGCGCGCCCGGTGCGCTACCCCGGGCGGTCACGGTCGCCGACACCAGCGCCGCCGACGGCCCGAGCATCGGGACGGCGGCCGCCGGCGCCATGATCGAGCCACTGGCGACATCACCGACATCCACATGCGCGACTGGGACACCCAGCGGCTCGAGGGGCTCGACATCGCCGACACCCCCGGCCACACCCCCCGTGACACCCCCGGTCACACCCCCGGCCACACCCATTCCGCCGCCGGCCACACCGGTGCCCGTCGGCTCGGTGATCCAGCCCTTCGCGGTGACAGTCATCGCCGGGCACCTCACCGTGAGCTGCACACACGGCGTGGCGCAGCAGGCGACAGCGGTCACCGCATGCCGCATGCTCACGATGCCGCCGGTGCACCTCGACGGGCGCCAGCAGACCCGCTCCATGCCCATGCACCCGCTCTACGTCTGCACAGGGCGGGGGACCGCCACAAGCGGTTGGTCGCTCAGCCTGGTCATGGTGCCGACTGGGAGCACACTCAACCCGGACCCGGCGTGCGCTGGGGTACAGGGCTTCTGCGACTCCCGCACGGGCACCGGCGCCGGGTCGTCCCACGCGACGATCGGCGCGTCCGACCTCGCCCTCGACGGGTACGGCTGCCGGGGGACCCCCACAAACAGCAACCCGACCCCGACAACGTCGGCGGGAGGCTCGCTCGCCACACCCCTGGTGCTCTGCAATGCCAGGCAGGGGACAAGCGGCGGGGAATTCATCGCCAAGTCGGGCACGTTCTCCCTGACCGTCCCGGCCACCGCCTACCGTGGCGTCTACTACGCGACGGTCGAGTGCGTGCTCGCCAGCACGTGAGCCGGGACCCGTCGCGGCGACCGGGCCGGACCTGACGGGGCCCCTTCGGGTCGGGAAGGGACCGGGGGGAGACGGCGGGCTCAGCCCCTGGCCTTGAGCGCCTCGATCAGGGCGGGCAGCACCTTGTGGACGTCGCCCACGATGCCGAGGTCGGCCACCGAGAAGATCGGGGCGTCGGCGTCCTTGTTGACGGCCACGATGTTCTTGGACCCCTTCATGCCCACCAGGTGCTGGGTGGCGCCGGAGATCCCGCAGGCCAGGTAGACGGTGGGCTTCACGGTCTTGCCGGTCTGGCCGACCTGGTGGGAGTAGGGGACCCACCCGGCGTCGACGATGGCCCGGCTGGCCCCGGCCGCTCCGTGGAGCAGGTTGGCCAGCTGCTCGATGAGGGCGTAGTTCTCCGCGGCGCCCAGGCCGCGGCCGCCCGAGACGACGACCGCCGCCTCGTCGAGCTTGGGCCCGGTGCGCTCCTCCTCGTGGCGGGCCACGATGCGGGCCGCGTTCGACGGGCCGGCGTCGGGTGCGGGGGCGGCCACCACCTCGGCCGGGGCCCCGCCCGAGGGCTCGGCGGCGAACGACTTGGCCCGGATGACGAAGATGCCCGGGCCCTCCCCGGTGAAGCGGGCGGTCACGATGTGGCTGCCGCCGAAGACCGGGTGCTGGCTCGAGAGCCCGCCGTCGGCCACCAGGCCGGTGACGTTGGTGAGCACCGGGCGGTCGAGCTTGGCCGACAGGCGCCCGGCCACGTCGCGGCCGTCGTAGGTGGCCGGGATGAGGACGGCGTCGGGGCCGCTCCCCGCCTGGACCAGGGCGGCGATGGCCGAGGCCACCGGCACGCCGGGCAGGGCGCCTTGGAGGTCGCCCACGTCGTGGACGCGGGTGGCGCCGTACTCGCCGAGCGCAGCCGCCATCGAGGCGGTGTCGGGGCCGAAGGCCACGGCCTCGACCACCGAGGCGACCGACCGGGCCTCGGTCAACAGCTCGAGGGTGATGGGGGTCGGGCCGTTCTCCCCGGCCTCGGCCAGCACCCACACCTTGTCGATGGGCATCTCAGATCACCTTTATCTGCTCGAGGAAGGCCACGATGCGCTGGGCGCCGTCACCCTCGTCCACCACGATCTCCCCGGCCGAGCGGGACTCGGCCTCCGACACGTCCGTGATCTCCTGGCGGGCCCCGGTCGCCCCGACCCCCGAGGGGTCGACCCCGAGGTCGGCCAGGGTCAGGTTGTCGACCGGCTTGGACTTGGCCGCCATGATCCCCTTGAACGACGGGTACCGGGGCTCGACCACCCCGGCGGTCACGGTGACCAGCACCGGCAGGGGGCTCTCGACCTCGTCGTAGCCGGCCTCGGTCTGGCGCTCCACCTTCACGGTGGTGCCGTCAGTCGAGATCGCCTTGGCGAAGGTCACCGAGGGCAGCCCCAGCAGTTCAGCCACCTGCACCGGGAGGGTGCCGGTGTAGCCGTCGGTCGACTCGGTGGCGGCGATCACGAGGTCCGGCTCGGCCCGGCGGATCGCCGCCGCCAGCACCTTGGCCGTGGAGAGGGCGTCGGACCCGGCCAGGGCCTCGTCACTCACCAAGATGGCCTTGGCCGCCCCCATGGCGAGGGCGGTGCGCAGCCCGGAGGTCTCTCCGCCCGGGGCCATCGACACCAGGGTGACCTCGCTCCCCTCGACGTTCCCGGCCAGCTGGAGGGCCATCTCCACCCCGTAGGCGTCGGAGTCGTCGAGGATCAGCTTCCCCGAGCGGTCGAGGGTGTGGGTGGTGGGGTCCAGCGACGACGGGGCTGCCGGATCGGGGATTTGCTTCACGCAGACGACGACGTTCATGGCCCTGCATTGTTGACTACCGGGGGGCCGGACCGCCATTCGGCCCGGCCCGGGCGACGGCCAGCGCCTCGGCCGGCCGGTCGGTGATCACGGCCTCCACCCCGAGGTCGACCATGGCCCGCAGGTCCCCCGGCGAGTTGACCGTCCACACCCGCACGGCCAGCCCCGCCCGGTGCGCCGCGTCGACCAGGGCGGCGTCCACCGAGGTCACGAAGGGGTGCACGCCGGCGAACCCCCGCAGGGCGGCCTCGTCCACCATGGCCCGGGCGTCCACCCTCCAGTCGAGGAGCCAGCCGAGGGCGAGGGCGGGCTCGGCCTGGCGCACCACCTCCAGGCACCCGGCGTCGAAGGAGGAGACGACCACCCGGTCGGACCAGGCGAGCCCGGCCACCTCCGCCGCCGTGGCCAGCGGCAGGGCGTCGTCGCCGTCGCTCTTGATCTCCACGTTCACCACCATGCCCTCCAAGGCCGAGAGGGCGTCGGACAGGAGCGGCACGTAGTCGGGGAGGTCGCGCACCCGGGCCGTGGCGATCGGGCCCACTCCCTCGACGGCCTCGTCGTGGTGGACCACCAGGGCACCGTCGGCGCTGCGGCGGACGTCGAGCTCCACCCCGTCGGCCCCGAGCCGCCGGGCCTCGCAGAAGGCGGCCAGGGTGTTCTCACCCCACTCGCCGGGCGCCCCCCGGTGCGCTAGGACCAGGGTCACCGGAGAGATTTCGGCATCGTGTGGGCCTTCCGCCAGGTCGATCGCGAAGCGTTTGCAAAAAGCGACCCGATCCGTATAATAACCACGTCAGACACCTTTTCCGGGCGGCCGACCGAGGCGGCCAGCCATGTGAAAAGGTTCACAAACTGTGGGCGGAGGCACACCATGGCGTTGATGTGGAACCGTACGGTCGACTGGGACGCGCACGACTGGCGCCGGTCAGCGGCGTGTCGCGATACCGAGCCCGACCTCTTCTTCCCGGTGGGGACGACCGGCCCCGCCGTCGACCAGATCGAGGCGGCGAAGCAGGTCTGCCGGGCGTGTGACGCCCAGGAGCCCTGCCTCGACTTCGCCCTCGCCACCAACCAGGAGTCCGGCGTGTGGGGCGGGACCTCCGAGGAGGAGCGCCGCAAGCTCCGCAAGGCCTGGCTGGCCGCCCGCCGCCGGGCCAGCTGAGCTCCACCCGGCCCGACCACCACCCCCCTCCCCTCAGTCCGAGAGCCGGGACCCGCGCCCGGCGGAGGGGACCTGCCGGGGCACCGTGATGCGCACCCGGGTCCCGCCGCCGTCGGCGGCCGGGACCGCCTCCATGGTGATGGACCCGCCGAGCTGGCTCACCACCAGGTCGCGCACGATCGACAGCCCGAGGCTGGTGGTCCGCTCGATGTCGAACCCCGGTGGCAGCCCGCAGCCGTCGTCGCCGACCGACACCGACAGCAGGTCGCCTCGGTCCTCGAGGCCGACGGTGACGTGGCCGGCCGGGGCCGAGCCACCCTCGCCGTCTGCGGCCGGGAAGGCGTGCTCGACCGCGTTCTGCAGCACCTCGGCCAGGATGACGGCGAGGGGGGTGGCCACGTCGGCCTTCACCTCGCCGAGGTCGCCGACCACGGTGATCTCGACCGGTCGGGGCGAGATGACCGAGTCCTCGGCCATCTGGACGAGCGAGCCGACGATCTCGTCGAAGGGGACCTGGTCGCCGGGGTCGCGGGCCAGGATCTCGTGGACCAGGGCGATCGAGCGGACCCGGCGCTCGGCCTCGCGCAGCGCCTCGCGCCCGGCCCCGACGGCCACCCGTCGGGCCTGCAGGCTGAGCAGCGACGAGATCGTCTGCAGGTTGTTCTTCACCCGGTGGTGCACCTCCCGGATGGCGGCGTCCTTGGAGAGGAGGAGCCGGTCGAGCCGGCGGACGTCGGTGACGTCGCGCAAGAGGATGACCGCCCCGGTGACCGACCCCTTGGCGATGAGGGGGATGCAGTGGACCAGCACGATCACGTCGGGCCGCCGCTCCACCTCCTCCACCACCGGCCGGCCCGTGGCCAGTGCCCATTCCACCGCCGACTCCTCCACCCCGAGCTCGGTGAAGCGCCGGCCCTCGGGCGGGGAGTAGACGCCCATGCGGTGGAAGGCGTTGATGGCGTTGGGCGAGGCGAACTCCACCCGTCCCTCGGCGTCGACCACCACGAAGCCGTCGCCCACCCGGGGTGCCTCCTCGGTGCCGACGTCCTCGTCGGGGAAGGGGAAGGCCGACTCACCCACCATCTCGACGAGGCGCTCGAAGACGTCGAGGTAGCTCTTCTCGTAGGGGCTGATGTTCTCCCGGTCGCCGGCCTCGCCCACCCGGACCATGACGGCGACGACCTTCGGGCCGAAGCGCACCGGGACGCTCTCGACCGGCACCCCGTCGCCGAGGTCGGGGTGGTCGACCAGGCCGCGTGCCATCGCCCCGTGGTGCAGCGCGGCGGCCGTGAGGGGCAGCGCCGACTCGGCGATCGTCCGTCCGACCAGGTCGGCCTCGACCAGGGTCGGGCGGTTGTTGGGGCGGATCTGGCCGATGACCACCAGTTCGGGCTCCCGGCCGGCGTCGGCGGGGACGATCGGCACCAAGAGGAGAAGGTCGGAGAAGGAGAGGTCGGCCAGCACCGACCACGACCCCAAGAGCCGTTGGAGGTGCTCGAGCTCGTCGGCCTCGAGGTCGGTGTGGAGCTGGGCCAGCTCGGCGAGGGTGGCCATCACGCCCCTCCCCCGGCCGCGTCGGCCGCTCCGGCCGTCCCCTCCGGCCGTGCCGCCGGCGGGGCCAGCGGGACGCTGTGGGGCTGGCGGCGGCGGAAGCCGCAGAGGCGGTCGACGCCGACGTCGGCGAGGAGGGCCCGGAGGTCGTCCGCCCGGTCGGCCACCTCGGCGTGGCGGTGGGCGTCGGAGGCCGTGGTGAACCCCACCCCGTGGGCGGCCAGCCGCACCAGCAGCGGCGCCGCCGGGTACTGCTCCCCCACCGGCTTTCGCCACCCCGCCGAGGAGAGCTCGGCCGCCGTCTTGTTGGCCGCCGCCGCCTCGGCGATGCGGTCCCACCACTCCCGGGGGCTGTCGGGCCGGCGCCCGGTCACCTTGATCAGGTCGGGGTGGGCCAGGACGTCGCAGGTGCCCGTCGCCGCCAGCTCCTCGATCGCCCCGGTGTAGGCGTCCCAGCAGTCGTCGACCGACCGCGTCGTCCACTCGGCCATCGACGCCTGGTCGTCGAGGTCGTCGAAGCGCCACGCCCCGATCCAGTGGACCGAGCCGAGCAGGACGTCGAAGGGGTACCCGGCCAACAGGTCGGCCACCTCGCCCATGCGCCCCCGGTAGTAGTCGACCTCGAGGCCGAGGACGACCGGCAGGCCGGCCCGCTTGGCCTCGAGCGCCGTCTCGACGTAGGCGTCGAGGTCGGCGCGGGCGTGGAACGACCAGTAGTCGGCCATCGACCGCCGCAGCACCTCCGACGGCTCGTCGTCGTCCCAGAAGCCGCCCAGGAGGCGCTCGGCCTCCTTGAAGCGGAAGAGGTGCTCGGTGAGGGCGATCTCGACGACCCCGGCCGCCTGCGCCCGCTCGCAGTAGGCGGCCACCTGCTCCAAGGAGAGCGGGGTCTCGCGCTGTGTGTGCGGCCAGAGGTGGAGGTGGTAGTCGAGCACGGCGCGCCGCTCAGCCGGCCCGCCGGACCAGGGTCACCCCGTCGCGGACGGTGGTGAGGGCGCACACCACCCGGGGGTCGGCGGCCAGCTTCTCGTTGAAGGCCGCCAGGGCCTGGCCGCCCTCGTGGCGCCGGGCGCCGGGCAGGACGTCGCCGCGCTGGAGCGTGTTGTCGGCCAGGATCACGCCGCGCTCGGAGAGCTTGGGCAGCACCGCCTCGAAGTAGTCGTCGTAGGCGGGCTTGTCGGCGTCGATGAAGACGAGGTCGAAGGGGCCGGGGAGGCGGGCCAGCGACTCGAGCGCCGGCCCCTCGACCACGTCGATCACCCCGGCGTAGGGGCTGGCGGCGATGTTCGCCCGGGCGGTGGCGGCGTGGTGGGGGTGCACCTCCAAGGTGGTGATCCTCCCGCCCGGCGCCAGGCCGGCGGCCATGGCGAGCGCCGAGTACCCGGTGAAGGTGCCGATCTCGAGCACGCGGGTGGCCCCCGAGCAGAAGACCACGATCTCGAGGAACCGCCCCTCCTGGCGGCCGACCATCATCCCCCAGGCGGCGAAGTCCCGCCGGGTCCGCTCGGCGACCGAGGCCAAGTGGGGCGGGAAGGCGGTCGAGTGCTCCTCGGCGTAGGCGACGACGTCGGGGTGGACGCACTCTTCCATCCCCGCATCGTACGCGTCGGGGGCAGCGCGCCGTCCCTGGTCAATCCCAGATCTGTTCCCCCAGGCGGAGCAGGCCGGCCATGTCGAAGATGTCGGCGTCGAAGAAGGGCACCGTCGCCAGCACCTCGGGGCTCGTCCCCAGCTCGGCCTGCTGCTCGGCCTCCCGCCGGGCCACCACCCCGAAGTTCAAGAAGCTCTCGGCCACCTCCTCTAAGACCCGCTCGGTCTGGGCGGGGTCGGTGGGCAGCCCCGCCGCCACCTCGGCCGCCCGCTGGCGCAGGGTGGTGGCCACCTTGGCCGCGTTGCGGCTGCGGAAGTAGGTCGGGAGCACCTTGTTCAGCACGATCGCCCCCAGGTGGAGGCGGCGCTCGGTCAGCTCGCGGGCGAAGAACTCGGCCTCGCGCACCGGGGTGGCCTCCAGGGTGGAGACGACCATGAAGGTGGTGCGGCGGTCCGAGAGGAGCCGGGTGACCGCCTCCGCCCGCTCGACGAACCCGGAGTACATCGACTGGAAGAGGATGAAGAACTCCGAGATGTCGGCGAGGAACTGGGTGCCCAGGATCCGGTCGGCCACCTGGTAGAAGGGCCGCGAGGCGAAGTTCACCAGGCGCGAGCGGTAGGGGATGATCAGCCAACGCAGGAGCCGGCTGGAGAAGAAGTCGGCCATCCGCTGGGGGGCGTCGAGGAAGTCGAGGGCGTTGCGGGTGGGCGGGGTGTCCACCACGATCAGGTCGTAGGTCCCCTCGGTGTGGATCTCGTAGAGCCGCTCCATGGCGATGTAGTCGTGGCTCTGGACGAAGCGGGCCGAGATGTTGCGGTAGAGGGGGTTGGCCAGGATCTTCTCCCTGGTCTCTTGGTCCGGGGCGTGGCGGCGCACCAGGTCGTCCCAGCTCTGCTTGGTGTCGAGCATGGCCGCCCACAGCTCGCCGCGGGGCTGCACCCCGGCGGCGGCGAAGACCTCGTCGCCGATCCGCACCTCGGTGTTGCCGATCCCCGCCCCGCCCTTGCCGGCCAGCCCCAGGGCGTCGGCCAGCCGGCGGGCCGGGTCGACGGTGAGGACCAGCACCCGGCCGCCGTGGTGGCAGGCGGCCATCGCCGCGGCCGCCGCGGCGGTGGTGGTCTTGCCGACCCCCCCGGGGCCGCAGGCGATGACGATCTCCTTGGCCGCCAAGAGCCCGTCCAAGGAGCCCTCCCGGGGTGCCCGGCGCGGCGGGGCGGCGGCTGGCGGGGCGGGGCGGGCGGGCGCCCGGCGGCGCGAGCCGACCCGAGCCGACCCGCCCGCCCGTTGACGGCCGCCCCCGTCGTCGCCGGCCATCAGAACCCCAGCTCCTCGCCGAGCGACGCCGCCACCTGGCCGGTGGTGCGCAGCCCGTGGAACCTCGAGAACAGGTAGGGCAGGTAGAGCACGGGCACCGACGGGTCGAGCCCCTCGCGCAGCCGCTGGAGGTGGCCCGCCCGGGTGCGGCGCATGGTGACGGCCAGGCGCGCCCCCTCGAGCACCGGCCCCACGTCGCCGCCGGCCCGGGCCGAGAGCTCGGCCGAGAGCTCGGGCGCCCGCAGCTGCTCGAAGACCTCCTCCTCGCCCCGGACGAAGAGCTCGGGCAGCACCCGGTTGACGACGACCGCCTGGAGGCGCACGGTGGTCTCGGCGGCCACCCGGGCCGCCAGCTCGAGGGTCTCGGCCACCGGCATCTCCTCGGGGGTGGTCACCGCCACCAGCCCGGTGCGCCGGGGGTCGGAGAGGATGTCGAGCATCCAGTCGGTCTGGGTGCGGATGAGCCCCACCTTCACCAGGTCGTTGATGGCCTGGGGGGCGGCCAGCTGCCCGACGATGTGGCCGGCCGCCGAGGCGTCCACCACCACCAGGTCGTAGCGGCGCTCGCGCACCTCGTAGCAGAGCTTGCCCACCGTGAGGATCTCGCGCACCCCGGGGGCGGCGGTGGCCACGAAGTCGAACGCCTTGGCCAGGGGGCCGATCCGCCCGACGACCGGGATCTTGAGGTTGAGGCGCAGGTACTCGCGCAGCGACGCCTCGGTGTCCATGGACATGGCGAACACGCCCGGAACCACCTCGCGCTCGGCGAACTCGGTCGGGGCCGCCTCGAAGAGCGAGGAGAGATCGCCCTTGGCGTCGACCTCGCAGGCCAGCACCCGCTTGCCGCGCTCGGCCGCCAGCTGGGCCAGCGCGGCGGCCACCGTGGTCTTGCCGACCCCGCCCTTCCCGGTGACGAAGAGGAGCTTCAGGTCGAGCAGTCCCGGCACCTCGGCCGGCGCCTCGCTCACGTGGACGCGGCGCTCAGGGGGCGCCGAAGCCGACCCGGCGCTCGTTGGCCGGTGCCCCCACCTCCACGTAGGCGACCTTGGCCACCGGCACCGCCACCCGCCGGCCCCGGCGGTCGGTCAGCCAGAGCACCCCCTCGTCGCCGTGCAGCGCCGCCTCGATGTCGGCCAGCACCTTGTCACGGTCGGCGTCGTCCGCCAGCTCCACCTCGAGCTCCTTGGGGGACTGGACGATCCCAATTCGCACGTCCATCTGGTGTGGCTCCTTCTCGTCGGCTTCCCGTCCCCCGCGGCACCCCCGACGATACAGGGACGCGGCACACTGGTCGCCATGGAGGAGCGACCCGATCGCGCCGCCACCGAGCGCAGCCGGCGCTGGGCGGCCACCATGGCCGGCTTCACCGGCGGTCCCGGGGGCGACGCCGACCCCGGCGACCAGGGAGGGAGCGGCCACACGGTGGGCGGCGGCGGCCCGGGGCGGGCCGTCCGGGTGGCCCACGCCGATTCGAGGGCCGCCGTCTCCTACCCCGAGCCGGCGACGGCAGGCATGAGCCGCACGGCGCGCGAGGACCGCGAGGACGGGTTCCTCGCCGCCGGGGCGACCCGGGCCCAGGGCGCCGGGCGCCGGGCGCGGGCCGAGGAGGCCGACCCCTGGCGGACCTCGTTCGAACGGGACCGGGACCGCATCCTGCACTGCACCTCGTTCCGGCGCCTCGCCGGCAAGACCCAGGTGTTCATCTTCCCCGAGGACCACCAGCGGACCCGGCTGACCCACGCCCTCGAGGTGGCCCAGGTGGCCACCGGGGTGGCCCGGGCCTGCCGGCTGAACGTCGCCCTCACCGAGGCGATCGCCCTCGGCCACGACTGCGGCCACGGGCCGGGGGGCCACGCCAGCGAGGACGCCCTGGACCCCTTCCTCCCCGAGGGGTTCGACCACGCCCCCTGGGGGGCTCGGGTCTCCCTGGCCTCGCTCAACCTCTGCGCCGAGACCCTCGACGGCATCGCCAACCACAGCTGGTCCCGCCCGGCCCCGTCCACCCCCGAGGGCGAGGTGGTGAGCTGGGCCGACCGCATCGCCTACGTCTGCCACGACTGGGAGGACGCCGTCGCCACCGGCATCGTCTCGCCCGCCGTCCTCCCCGAGGCGGTGCGCGAGCGCTGCGGCGACCGACGGGGCCAGCAGCTCGGGGCGTTCATCGACGCGCTGGTGGCCACGGTGCTGCGGACCGGCACCATCGGCATGGACGAGGCGGCCGCCGAGGCCCTGGCCGCCTTCCGGGCCTGCAACTACGAGCACATCTACCTCCGCGAGGCCTCGGTGGCGCAGGGGGAGGCGGTGGTCGCCGTCCTGCGGGCGCTGGTCGAGCACTACGCCGACCGCCCCAACGCCATCCCCCAGGTGCAGGAGTCGGGGGGGCTCTCGGCCGGCGAGCCCGAGGCGGTCCGCGCCGCGGTGACCTACGTGGCCGGCATGACCGACCGCTTCGCCTTCCGCCAGGCGGTGGCCGTCCTCGGCTGGGACCCGTCCAAGCTGCCGGTCGGGGTCGGCGGCTGGCCCTGAGCGCGGTGGCCGGCGGCGGCCGGCGCGCTCGGGGGCCCGGGCCGGCTCCCCGGCGCTGCGCCCGGTCCTCGGCTGGATCGCCCGTCGCCGTCGGTCCACACCGACCCCGCGCCACCGGGGACCCCGGGATCTGCGCATGCGCCGCGTCCGTCGCTACGCTGTCGCCGGGCGGCCGGCTGGCGCCCGTCCGATGGAAGGAGCACCCAGCACCGATGAGCCAGCGTGACGACTGGTCGCCCGACGAGCCGCTCGGGACCGAGGCCTTCGAGCAGTCCGACGAGGCGCTCGACGAGCGGGCCCGGATCGACCCCGACCTCTTGGAGGACGTGCTGAGCGACCCCTCGCTCGACCCGGCGCGCGTCCTCGACGAGCGCGAGCTCGAGGAGGTGGGGGCCGAGCTGGACGACCCCGAGGAGATCGTCCTTTTGGAGGGCGGCATCGACGACCCCGACGGGCGGGGCGACCCCACCGAGCGGGTCCTCGCCCGCCAGCGAGACCACGAGGGGTGGGACCTCGACGAGCCGCTGGTCAAGGGCGACGGGTCCGAGGACACAGCACCGGCGCCGGCGGACTGAGCCCGCCCCGCCGAGGGCGGTCCGGGGGGCCGGTCCGCCGCGGGTACCGTGGTGCCCCCGAGCGGGGAGGGGAAGAAGGAGCGCCATGTCAGACGCGAAGGGACTGGACGGACACCACCGGACCACGGTGGAGAGGATCTTCCGCCACCCCACCAGCCACAACATCCAGTGGCACGACGTGCTCTCGCTGCTCAGGACGGTCGGGACGGTCGAGGAGCACCACGAGGGCCGCTACACGGTCACCCTCGGCGAGGAGACCCAGACCTTCGACACGGCCCGCCACCGCGAGCTCGACGACCAGGCCGTCGTCGACCTTCGCCGGATGCTGCGCGGCGTCGAGGTCGTCCCCGACCAGGAGTGACGCCCGCCGGCCGGCGGGCAGCGCCGCCTAGCGGACGGTGAGCTCCCGGCGGTAGACGCGGGCCGGACCGAGCGAGGCCAGCCGGTGGGCGAGTGCCCCGAAGACCTCGGCCGCCTCCCCCCCGGGGTCGGCCACCACCACCGGCACCCCCTCGTCCCCGCCCTGGCGCACCGCCGGGACCAGCGGGACCTGGCCCAGCAGGGGGACGCCCAGGTCGTCGGCGAGCGCCTGGCCCCCTCCCCGCCCGAACAGCTCGTAGCGCGTCCCGTCGTCGCCGGTGAACCAGCTCATGTTCTCGATGACGCCGCGCACCGCCAGCTTCAGCTTGCGGGCGGCGTAGGCGGAGCGCTGGGCCACCCGCTGGGCGGCGGGCTGGGGGGTGGTCACCACCACGACCTCGGCGCGGGGCATCACCCCGGCCAGCGAGAGGGTGACGTCACCGGTCCCGGGGGGCATGTCGACCAGGAGGAAGTCGGGCTCCCCCCAGTAGGCGTCGGCCAGGAACTGCTCGATGGCCTTGTGCAGCATGGGCCCGCGCCAGATCACCGGCTGGTCGTCGGGGACGAAGAACCCCATCGACAGCACCCGGACGCCGTGGACCAGTGCCGGCACCACCAGGTCGCCCAGGACGACCGGGTCGTGGTCGGCGCCGATCATCTTGGGGACCGAGAAGCCGTAGACGTCGGCGTCGAGGATCCCGACCCGCTGGCCCGCCCGGGCCAGGGCCACGGCGAGGTTGACGGTGACCGAGGACTTGCCGACGCCGCCCTTGCCCGAGGAGATCCCGACAACCCGGGTCGCCGATCCGGGCTCCAAGAAGCTGGGGGTGGGCGCGGCGCCGTGGCCGTGGCCGTCGGACCCAGCGGCCGACGGTCCCTCCATGGCCCGGCGCAGCCGGGCCCGAAGGGCGGCCCGCTCGGTGTCGTCCATCACCCCGACCTCGATCGAGACCTCCTCGACGCCGTCGACGGCCCGGACCGCCTCCTCCACCAGCCGGCGGACCTCGGTGGCAGCGGGCCAGGCCGCCACCGGCAGGGCCAGGACGACCCCGACGCGCTGGCGCCGGGCCCGCACCGCCCGGACCATCTGCGCCTCGCCCAGGGGGAGGTCGAGCTCGGGGTCGACCACCTGCGCCACCACCTGCTCGAGCCGTGCCTGATCGGGTGCCATGGGTTCCTCGCCGGGGCGCTGGGGGACGGGGGCGCCGGGGCCGGCCGGCGGCGGCGCGGACGCCTCCCGGTAGACTACCGACCGTGCAGCCCCTGCCAGACGTTGTGCAGGCGCCCGACGCCGGGTGGGCGGCCTCAGAGCCCGGTGACGACGCCCGGTTCGCCGGCGTGGTGGCCGCCGTCACGTCGGCCTTCGGCGACCCGACCCGCCGGGAGATCTTCCTCCATGTCCGCTCCCACCCCGGCACCACCGCCACCCAGGTGGCGACGGCGTTCTCGGTCCACCCCAACGTGGCCCGCCACCACCTCGACCGCCTGGTGGCCGGCGGCTACCTCCAGGTGGTGAGCGGCCGTCCCGGCCAGGGTGCGGGGCGGCCCTCCAAGCGGTTCTTCCCCGCCGGCGCCGACCCCACCGTCGAGTTCCTGACCCGCCGGGACGACCTGCTGGTGGCGCTGTTGCGCGAGGCGCTCGAGCTGCTCGGCCCCGAGGACGCCGAGCGCATGGCGGCAAAGGTGGGCGAGGACTACGGGCGCACGCTGGCCCGGGGCATGGCCCCCGAGGAGGGCCAGCGCTCGGTGCGGGCCGCCATGCACGCCATCGCCGAGGCCCTCACCGCCCACGGGTTCGCCGCCCACGCCGAGGACCACGGCGAGGGCACGGCGGTGGTGGCCGAGCAGTGCCCGTTCGGCGACGCCGCCACCACCCACCCGGTCCTGTGCGCGGTGGACCGGGGCATGGTGAAGGGGCTCCTCTCCGGCCTCTGCGGCGACGCGCCGGAGGGGCCGACGCCGGTCGTGCTCTCGTCCCGGGCCCGGGGCGACGACACCTGTGCGGCCCTCGCCTGAGCGCGACGGGCCCTGAACGGCCCCGGGCCGGACCGCCGGTGACCCGCCACTACCTCGACCACGCCTCGACCTCCCCGCCCCGGCCCGAGGCCGTGGCCGCGCTCCTGGCCCAGCTCGAGGGGGGCGCGGCCGACCCCGGCCGGGTGCACGAGGAGGGTCGGGCGGTGCGGGCGGCCCTCGAGGAGGGGCGGCGGCAGGTGGCCGCGCTCTTAGGCGTCCGGCCCCGCCAGGTCGTCCTCACCTCGGGCGGCACCGAGGCGGCCAACGCCGCGGTGTGGGGCGCCACCCGGGCCCGGCCCGGGGCGGTGGTGCTGTGCGCGGCGGTGGAGCACTCGTGCGTGCGCGACGCCTCCGAGCGTCTCGCCGACGTGGAACCGCTGGCGGTCGACCGCCGGGGCCGGATCGAGGTGGCGTCGGTGGCCGACGCGCTCTCCCGCCACGCCGAGCGCCCCCCGGCGCTGGTCCACTGCCAGGCGGCCAACCACGAGGTCGGCACCGTCCAGCCGGTGGCCGAGGTGGTGGCCCTGTGCCGGGAGGCCGGGGTGCCGGTGCACGTCGACGCCGCCGCCGCCTTCGGCCACCTCGACCTCGACCTGACCGCGCTCGGCGCCGATCTGGTCTCGGTCAGCGCCCACAAGCTCGGCGGCCCCCCGGGGGCGGGCGCCCTCGTCGTCCGCCGGGGGTGGCGCGTCGAACCGCTCGTGGTCGGGGGGTCCCAGGAGCGGGGCCGGCGGGCCGGGATGGAGAACGTCCCGGCGGCCGCCGGGTTCGGCGCGGCATGCGCCGCTCTGTCGCACGACGGCGGGGCCCGCCTCGCCGCCGAGGCGGAACGGGCCCGGTCGCAGACCGCCCGGCTCCTGGCGGCGGCGCTGGCCGTCGACGGCGTCACCTTGGTCGGCGACCCCGACCCGGCCAACCGCCTCCCCCACATCGTCTGCGTGGGCGTGGCCGGCGTCGAGGCCGAGCCGGTCCTGCTCGGCCTCGACCGGGCCGGCATCGCCGCCCATTCGGGCTCGGCGTGCGCCTCCGAGTCGCTCGAGCCCTCGCCGGTCCTCGCCGCCATGGGCGAGGACCCCAGCCGCTCGCTCCGGCTCTCGGTCGGCTGGTCGACGACCGACGCCGACGTCGAGGCGTTCGCCGCCGCCTTCGCCGGCGTGGTGGCGGACCTGCGGGCGCTGCGGCCAGGGGCCGGCGCCTAGATCTTCTTGGGCCCCAGAACTCTGGATCTTGTGACAAATTCCGTGAAGCGCGGCGGTCGATTCCGAGAAGGGGTTCGCACCGTTCCACCTGGGCCGACGACCTCACGGCCCCGGTGATCGGCGAACGGTCGTCCTTCTGCGAGAAGAGCGGTGTTAGCGAAGAGTTCGATTGGCGCGCTCTTCAGGAGGAGGCCGGAGGGGGGCCCGCCCCCTCCCGCGAATGGTCTGTCGCCCAAATGGCGCAAGTAGTCGTGTGACGTGCGCCCCATCCGTCGATCCGTCGTGTTTGCCGGCCCCACCCGGCAACGTCAAGAGCGATAGGCGGCGCGCACGCCGCAGGGCTATCCGGCGATAGGTTCGGTCTCTCGAATCGCCGCTGCTCAGAGCGCTCGAACTTCGGCGAGCCGCTTCAGCGAGTACTCGTCGCCCCAGCACACGGCGGCTTCCCATGCTGCCGACGCTTGCGCGGCGATGTCGTGCGCGCCGTCGTCGAGTCCGGCGGCGTTGCGGGGCAGCACCAGGTCGAGGTCGGCGACGTCGACGTGCGCCTCGTCCCAGTCGATCGGCGCGACCCGATCCGCGGTCATGCGGATATTGCGCGGGTTGGGGTCGCCGTGGACGACGCATGCCTGACGTCCGGTGAGCCGCGCCCACGCTGCTCGGCATCGAGCAACACCCTCAGCCGGCATCGCGCCGAGGTCGATCTTCGTCCCGGTCTCAGCGTGCAGGAGGTCGCTCGACGATCGCCAGCCCGGGCGCTGCGGCCAGCCCTGCGTCAACCGATGCAATTGGCGGAGCGCGTCGGCCACGCGACGCCAGTCGGCCTCCGTCTCCGGCGGTCCGCCCTCTACAAAGGTCATCACCACCAGACCGTCGGCGAACAGCCGGCCGTCCGTCGTCGCAATCGGCACCGGCACGGTCAGACCTTCACGGTCGAGGTGTTGGAGGAGCTCGGTCTCCCACGCGAGATCAGCGTCGCTCCTGGCACCGAGACGACCGACCGCGAGGTGCCCCTTCACGCGCACGCTCCACACGTCGTTGTGGCCGCCAGCGAGCGGTTCGATACGAGCGACGTCGTCACCCCACTGCTCGAGTGCCTCCCATCCCATTGGCCACATCCTCGCGGAGTTTCGAACATCGCACGCGTGCGGGGCACGGTCATGAAGTGCCCGACGCGCCTCGGCGGCGGGGACCGTCGCTCGTGGGTGCCGACAGCGCAGCAGTCCAGCGGTAAGGATCAGCGCGCCTGTGCGATCTCGGCGGCCATCTTCGCCCCGGTAGCGCCACGCAGCTCCCAGAGGCGCTGGACACTCGGTGGCGCGCCCGAGTCGGCGATCGGGGCGGCCAACCGGACCCGACCATTCCAGCCACTTGAGCGACAGACTACTGGGAGCCGGCGGCCGCCCTAGGACCCCGAAGCCGGGTCCCCGTCGAACGCCGCGTGGAAGAGGTGGGCCGTGGCCAGGGTGCGGTAGGGGCGCCAGGGCTCGGCGATGGCCAGGACCTCCTCTTCGCTCGGCAGGTGGTCGAGGCCGTAGGCGCGGCGGACCGCCTTGCGCAGCGCCAGGTCGCCGGGCATGACGACGTCGGGCCGGTTGAGGGCGATGATCAAGAAGCCGTGCGCCGTCCAGGGGCCCACGCCCGGGATGGCGGTGAGGACCCGCTCGACCTCGTCGTCGCTCATCCGCCGCAACCCCTCCTCGGAGACCGTCCCGTCGGCGAACCGCTCGGCGATGGCCCGGAGCGTCGCCGCCTTGCGCCCCGAGACCCCCGCCCCCCGGATCTGCCCGGGGTCGGCGGCGAGCACCTGGCGCGGCGTGGGGACCCTCCCGCCGAAGCACCCACAGAGGCGGGCGAAGATCCGCCGCGTGGCCGCCACCGAGAGCTGCTGGCCGACCACCTGGAACACCAGTGCGCCGAAGGCGTCGAGGTGCGGCAGCTCCTCCAGCCACCCGCGGGGGTCGATGTCGGGGCGCCGGGCGATGAGCCGCGCCAACACCGGGTCCGCCCGCTGCAAGTGGGCCGCCGCGGGATCGGCCGGCCGTCGGCGGCGGGCGGGGGTCATCGGCCCATTCTGGCGGCTCGCCGGCGCCGGATGGGCGGCCGCGGACCAGGGATCGGTCGCGTCCACCCGGGCCCCGGCCCCGGGGCGCGACGGCGCGAGCGCCGGGGCACCGGTCGCGGGCTCGCCCGCGGCTCCACCCCCGGCCGGGTGGACCGAGCGGTCGGGGGACTTTGTTAGGGTTCGACGCGTTCGCCCGAGTGCAGAGGGAAGAGGTGTCATGGCGAAGATCCCCGGGGTGTTCCGCAGTGCCACGACGGTGAGGGAGTTCCCCGCCGGCGCCGTCATCTTCGAGGAGGGGTCGCACGGCGAGGAGATGTACGGCGTCATCGAAGGCGAGGTGGAGGTGCGCACCCCCAGTGGCCACGTGCACACCCTCGGGCCCGACGAGACCTTCGGGGAGATGGGCATCATCTACACAACGTCGACCCGCAGCGCCACGGCGGTCGCCGCCACCGACGTGAAGCTCTCCGTCATCGATCGCAAGACCTTCCTCTTCCTCGTCCACGAGACGCCGATGTTCGCCCTGCAGGTGATGGCCAGCATCGCCGACCGCCTCCGCGCCCAGGGGTAGGCGCCGGCTCAGAAGAGTCGGCGCCCGGGCCGAGCCGGACGCCGCCCCGGCGGCCGTCGAAGAGGCGAAGAACCCCTGTCCCCGGCCCGTCGGTGCGTACACTGCGGGCACGGTCCGAGTGCCCGATGGGCCACGAGAGTGGGAGCAAGCCCATGAATGTCCGTCCGTCCGTGCCGACCCGTCTGGCGGCGGTCCTGCTCTCCGCCGCGCTGGTGGTGGCCCTCGCCGCCGTCACCCCCGCCGGCGCCAGCGCGAAGGGCGCCAAGCGCTCGGCCCAGGCCAAGGAGCTCACAACACTGGCCAAGAAGATCAAGCACGGCAAGAAGGCGACCTACCTGGCGGTCTTCGCCTTCGGCCAGACAGGCAAGACGTCCACGGTGACGTTCGCCCAGAAGCCGCCCAAGACCTACTTCAAGGAGACAACAGAGACGCTGATCGACACCGGGACCGAGTCGCTCACCTGCAGCCCGACAACGACAGGGGGCAGCGCGTCGACATCGACAACCGGGTCGGGCACATCGTCGGCGACATCGACAACACCGTCGGCCACGACGTCGACCACGACCACGACCACCGCCCCCAAGTACAAGGTGGTCTGCCTGAAGGAGCCGGCGTCGGAAGGGGCGCTCGGCGGCCTCCTCGACCTCTTCAGCCCGACAACCGCCCTCGACTACTTCAACACCGCCGAGGAGTCGATCGCCGCCAAGCTCGCCGGCTACTCGGTCAAGTTCACCACCGGCTCCTACGGCGGCCTGTCGGCCAAGTGCGTGACACTGCGGATCTCCGGTGCCACCTACCGCTACTGCGTCGCCAGCAACGGCTTGCTCGCCTACTCGGGGACGGCCAAGGGGTACTTCGAGCTGAAGAGCTTCTCCAAGTCCCCTCCGGCCAGCGACTTCGCCGTCCCCGCCGACGCCCGCATCGAGTCCACGCCGTGAGGGCCCTCCCCCGGCGCTGACCCCGCCCGCCGCTGACCCCGCCCGCCGCTGACGCCCGCCGCTGCTGGCCCCCGAGGGCGGCCCTGGCTCAGACGGGCGAGGTGAAGTACCTGGCCAGCCCGCCCAGGCGCTCGACGACGGCCAGCGGACCGTCCATGGCGCCGGGGAGGCCCTCCCGACCGGCCAGCGCGTCGACGATCGCCACGGGGTCCCCGGTCACCACCGCCACCCCGCCCTCGGCCGCGCCCTTGCCCGAGGGTGCCGGGGACGGCGCCCAGACCTCCACCGGGCCGTCGTCGCGGCGCAGCCGGACCCCGCCGACCGCCACGTCGAGCGGGTCGGGGCCGGCGAAGAACGAGGCGAGCGCCAGCGAGTAGGCGAGGACCGCCGCCGAGTGCGCCGGGTCGGCGTCGACGGTCCGGCCGAGCGGCAGGAGGACGTCGCGCTCGTGGATGGCGGTGTCCCACCCGAGGTGGACCGCGCTCAGCCACCACGGGACCGGGCCGGCCGGCGACCGGCTGGGCTGAGCGAAACGGGCGGGCCCGGCCGAGACGAGCTCGGTGACCACGGCCTCGGTCGAGGCGAGGTAGCGCGAGAGCACCTCGCGGTCGGCCACGCCGCGCGCCGAGCGCACGTGCTCGTCGGGGGTGCGCCGGGGGTCGAACCCCAGGGCCACCGACCGGTCCCCCGACCAGATGGCCCGCATGGTGTCGTCGAACCAGATCCCGTGGCGCAGCACGTCGGCCACGCTCCACGCCCCGCAGCGCGACGGCGCCGCCAGCTCGGCGTCGCCGAGACCCGACACCGCGCCGGCGAACCGGCGGCGCTGGTCGGCCACCGACGTCAGGGTGGCCGCGGGCTCGAAGAAGAACCGCAGGTGGTCGGCGTGCGGCGGTCCCTCCCCGGGCGCCGTCGGGTCGCTCACCGGGTCGGGACGCCCTTGGGGAGCGGACGGCCGGCCGCGGCGAAGGCACGGCGGATCTCGGGGGCGAAGTCCTTCGTCCACCCGGCCGGCGGGTGATCGGCCAGGTACCGCTCGAACTGGGCCACGGCGGCGGCGGCATCGCCCTCTTGGACCTCGATGGTGCCGAGGTAGAGGGGGCCGGCGTAGAAGGAGGGGTCCACCCTCGCCGCCTCGGCCACCAGGGTCCGGCCCTTGCGCTCGAGCGCCGCCTGGCCCGAGCCGCTCCCCGACTCCCACTCGAGCCACCCCGACTCGGCCAGGGCGGTGGCCTGGTGCGGGTCGGCGTCCAGGACCGCCGCATAGAGCCTGAGCGCTGTGACCGCCTTCCCCTCGTCGGCGAGCACCGCCGCCTGGTCCAGCTCCTGGTCGACCAGGCGCGCCCCGCTCAGCTGGACACCGCCCGTGGCCACCTGGCCCGGCAACCGCTGCGAGGTGAGGTTGACCACCAGCACCGCGGCCCCCCCCACCAGTGCCGCCGCGCCGACGACCCCCATCCACCACCGCCGTCGGGGCCGGTGAAAGTACCGCCGAGGCCCGCCGGCCGGGCGGCGCGCCGGGCGGGCCGGCGGTGCGGGGGGGCCGGCGACCGCGTCGGGTGCGGCCTCGTCGAGGGCGGCCAGCCGGGCCTCCACCTCGGCCAGCCTCGCCTCGTCTCGCCGCCGCAGGAGTTCGTAGTCGTCGTCGGCCAGGTCGCCCGCCTCGTGCTCCTGGTCGGCGTCGTCGAGCGACCGGCGCAGGAAGTCGCGCCGGTCGGCGAGCGTCCAGCGGTCGGTCGCCCCGGCCGGCGTCACGGGCCCTCCCGGCGGAGCCGCCCGAGCTCGCGGCTGCGCCGCCAGAAGAGGGCCCCGATCCCCGCCGCCGCCGCCGCCCCGGCCACCGACGGGATCACCCAGACCAGGGCGGCCAGCCCGCTGGTGGGCGGGCGCAGCAGGATGGTCTCCCCGTACCGGCTCACCAGCGCAGCGTCGATCTCTGTGTCGGTCCGCCCCTCGGCCACCAGCTGGGCCACCTCGTGGCGCACGGCCACGGCGGCCGAGGCCGAGGAGTCCTCCACCGTGGCGTCGATGCAGCTCGGGCAGCGCAGCTGGGCGTCGATGGCCGCCGCCCGCTGGGCGTCGGTCTCCCGGCCACCCGAGAGCAGCCCGCCGCCGACGGCCAGGGCCACGCCCAGCACCACGGCCATGGCCAGGAGGCCCAGGCCCGGCCGCGGACGGCGCGGGGGGCGGGCGGGCGCTCCGGTCGGCGGGCGGGCCGGCGCGGTCGCCTCAGCCACCGGCCCTCCTCGCCTCGGCCAGCATCGAGTCGAGCTGGGAGACCTGCACCGGGCCGTCGAACACCCCGGCCACATACCCGCGCGGGTCGATCAGGAAGGTCGTCGGCGGCGAGCCCACGCCGTAAGCGTTGGCGATGGTGCCGTCGCGGTCGGGCACGGCCGGCCACCGCGCCCCCCACTTGGTCACGAAGGCGGCGGCCGCCGACGGGGTGTCGTTGAAGACCACGCTCACCAGCCCCGCCGCCTTCGTCCCGCGCCGGGACTGCTGGAAGTCGAAGTCGACGAGGGCCTGCTCCTCCTGGCTGCACGGTGGGCACCAGCTGGCGAAGAAGTTGACGTACACGTAGCGCCCCCGGTAGCTGGCGAGCGAGACCCGCGCCCCGGCCAGGTCGGTGCCGGCGAACCCCGGGGCGCGCTGGCCGAGGAGCGGGCTGGCCACCTTGGTGGCCTGCACCGACGGCCGGGTGGCGGCGGCGACCGAGACGGCCACCAGCACCGCCAGCACGCCACCGGCCACCCAGCGGGCGGTGTGACGGGGCCGGGCGGGGGCGGGCGGGGCTTCCACGGCGCCGCTGCGGGGCGGGGCGGTCGCGCTCACGCCCGCACCGCCGGCTCGCCCGCCACCTGCGCCGCGGCGACGGGCTCGGGCGGCTCGCCCCCGGCCGCGGCCACCAGCGGGGACAGCGAGGAGACCGGGTCCGTCGCCCGGCGGCGGGCGCCGGGCAACAGGGCGAGCAACCCCCCCACCCCGATGACCAGCCCGCCGGCCCACATCCAGCCGATCAGGGGCTCGATCACCACTGTGACGGCGACCGAGCCCGCCGGCAGGTTGGCGATCCCCTGGGCGCCGGTCGATGGGAGGCCGCCGATGCCCGACAGGGTGAGGTAGACGTCGCCGGTGAACCCCGAGTCGATGGCCGGGGTCCCGACCGCCTCGGAGTTCGCCCCGTCGTACTGGCTCACCGCCGGGGTGAACTCCCCGCCGCCGTCGACGCGCACCACCGCCTCGGTGGCGATGCGCTGGGGGGTGCGCACTGTGCGCAGCCCCAGGAAGGCGAAGGTGTGGCCGCCGAAGGTGACCGGCTGGCCGCGGCGAAGCGCCAGCTGGGCGGAGGAACGGAAGGAGGTGGCGGCCACCAGCCCGACGGCCAGCACCACCACCCCGAGGTGCACCACCATCCCGCCGTTGGCCCGGCCGACCAGCCCCCGCCACCCACCGGCGCCGTGGCGGTGGCTGGCCCGCACCGAGAGGACGAGGGAGCGGCCGGCCGAGGCGGCGGCGAAGGCGCCGAGGCCGAAGCCGACCAAAGGCTCGGCACCGCGGACGCCACCGGCCACGCAGGCGACCACGGTGAGCACCCCGATCCAGGCCGGCACCCGGAGCCGCTGCCAGAGCACCGTGCCGTCGACCTTGCGCCAGCTGAGCGCCGGGGCCACCGCCATGAGGAGGAGGAGGGCCAGGCCGACCGGCACGGCGACGGTGTCGAAGTAGGGGGCGCCCACCGTCACCTGCTGGTTCTTGACCGCCTGGTAGAGGAGGGGGAAGAGGGTGCCGAGCAGCACCACGAAGGCGAACCCCACGAACAAGAGGTTGTTCACGATGAAGGCGCCCTCCCGGCCGAGCGGGGCGTCGATGCCCCCGGGCGAGCGCAGCCGGTCGCCCCGCCACGCCAAGAGGCCGAAGCCGACCGCCACCACCAAGAGGAAGAAGCCGATGAGGAGCGGGCCGAGGGTCGAGGCGCTGAAGGCGTGCACCGACTCGACCACCCCCGAGCGGGTGAGGAAGGTGCCGAGGATGGTGAGGGCGAAGGTGGCGATCGACAGCGACAGGTTCCAGACCCTGAGCAGCCCGCGGCGCTCCTGCACCAGCACCGAGTGGAGGTAGGCGGTCCCGCAGAGCCACGGCATGAGGGCGGCGTTCTCCACCGGGTCCCACCCCCAGAACCCGCCCCACCCGAGCACCTGGTAGGACCACCAGGCCCCGAGCACGATGCCGACGGTGAGGAAGGTCCAGGCGAGAAGGGTCCACCGCCTGGTCTCGACCTGCCAGCGGTCGCTGACCCGCCCGGTCGCCAGCATCCCCACGGCGAAGGCGAAGGGGACCGTGAACCCGACGAACCCCAGGTACAACAGGGGCGGGTGGATCGCCACCAGCGGGTTGTCCTGGAGGAGGGCGTTGGGGCCGGCCCCGTGGAGGGGGGCCGTCCCGGCCACGGTGAGGAAGGGGTTGGCCGGCCCGGCCATGAGGGCGAAGAAGAACGCCGAGACGGCGTACATGACCAGGGTGGCCCACCGCAGCACCGGGTCGGACCACCGGTGGCGGTACCGCCAGACCAACAGGGCGGTGAAGAGCGCCAGGGCCAGCCCCCACAGAAGGATCGACCCGGCGAGGGCCGACCACAGCCCGGTGATCGAGTAGATGAGCGGCGTGGCCCGGGCGTTGTTCTCGGCCACGTAGACGAGCGAGAAGTCGTGGGTGACGAGGGCGTGCTCCATGGCCGCGGTGGCCACGACCGCCCCAAAGAGCAGCACCGGGGAGAGGAGCCGGCCGTCGAGGCGGGGGTCGGCCGGCCGGCCGCGGGCCCCACGGGCGAGCGAGGCGGCCACCACCGCCACCCCGACCAGCGAGGCGGCGAGGGCCAGCCAGACCCCGACCTGCCCGAGGACGCTGTTCAGCACCGGCCGGTGCCGCCCGGGACCGTCAACGGACCACCTTGCCGTTGTGCCCTCCCACCCTGGCGGGGTGCTGGGCGATGTATGTGGCCGAGTGCTTCACCAGGATCTGGTCCGAGACGAAGACGTCCGAGGCGGCCGAGGCGAAGTGGCCCACCACCACCACCGGGATGCCCGGCTGGAAGAGCTGGGGCGGGGACCCGTGGTTCTCGACGGCCACCTGCTCGCCGCCGCCCGAGACGGTGAAGTCGGTGCCGCCCCTGATCTGGTGGACGGTCCCGGCCACCACTGTGCCCTCCAGCCGGATGGTGGTGGTGCCGAGGGCGGCCTTCTTGGCCAGCGCCTGGTGGACCGTGTCGAAGTAGTCGAGCGAGCTCCCGAGCCCCTCGACCAGGAGGAAGGCCACGGCGGCGGCGAGCACCGCGAAGACCAGCACCAGCCGGAGCCGGTGCCGGGGTCGGCGGCGGCCCGCCGCGGTCGGCGGCGGCCCCTCGGCCACCGCCGTCCCCGGGCTCACCGCCCGCCTTCTGGCCGGGCGGCCCGCCCCGCTCCCCCCCCGCCGGCGGCGCCGGGCGCCGGGCGCGACGACGCGGCCAGCGCCCGGGAGAGCCGGCGGCGGCGCAGGACCAGCCCGACGGCGTAGCAGAACAGCACGGCCAGGCAGATCGTGTACCCGGCGTCGACGTACCTCACCGCGGCCCCCCGGCCGGCTCGGGGGCGGCGAACCCCGGGGCCCCGTGGCCGACGGCGGCCGGCTCCGCCTCGCCCTCGGCCCACCGCTCGGCCAGTGAGATCTCGAGCTCCTCGTCGCCCACCCGGTCGCGGAGCACCTCGATCTGGTAGCGGACGACGACCATCCAGACGAAGACCAGGGTGAGGGCGACGAAGCCCAGGAGGAGCGTCCAGGCCATCGAGCCGTGGACCTTCAGGTTGAGGTCGGGATTGAGCACGGTGGCGCTCTGGTGGAGCGTCTGCCACCAGTCGACCGAGAAGTGCACGATCGGCACGTCGACGAAGGCCACCAGGGCGGCCACCGCGCACCGACGGGCCCGCACCTCGGGGTCGGCCGGCACCCGGCGCAGCGCCAGGTAGCCGAGGAAGAGCACGAGCAGGAGGGCGGTGCTGGTGAGCCGGGCTGTCCAGGTCCACCACACCCCCCACGTCGGACGTCCCCACAATGAGCCGGTCACCAGGGTGAGGACGTTGAAGACGACGCCCACCTCGACCGAGGCGGCCGCCAGCCGGTCCCAGAAGAAGGAGCGGGTCCGGCGCCACAGGTAGCAGAGGCTGGAGAGGGCGGCCAGGCCGAAGGCCAGGTAGATGGCGACCCAGGCCACCGGCGGGTGGAGGTAGAGGAGGCGGACCAGGTTGCCCTGCACCCTGTCGGGCGGGGTGACCCACAGCCCGAGCCACACCGTGGCCGCCGTGGTCAAGAGGGCGGCCACGCCGATCCCCCGGACGACGGCGGGCCTCACGCCGCCTCCTGCAGCGGGCCGTAGAGGACGACGCCGACGACCACGTAGACGGCAGCGAAGGGGATGAGGATGCGCAGCCACGGGGTGCCGGCCGAGGCGGGGCCGCTCACCGCCGCCGACCAGGCCCGCGACCCGGCCAAGAGGACCGGCGCCAGGATGGGCAGGACGAGCAGGGGCAGGAGGGTCTCCCTCACCCGCAGGCCGGCCGAGAGCGCCCCGTAGATGACGCCGGCCGCCGCCAGGCCGACCGTGGCGAGCAGCGAGGCCACGACGGCCAGCCACACCGTGTGCACGTGGACCCCGAAGAACAGGGCGAGGCCCGCCCACAGCACCACCTGGAGCGCGGCCAGCTCGACGGCCAGGGCCGCCGCCTTGCCCAAGAAGATGCCGGCCGGGTCGATCCCCGAGAGCCGCAGCCCGTCGCGGGTCCCCTCGCCCGACTCGATGGCGAAGCTCCGCTGGGTGGCCAGCACCGTCGAGAACAGCACGGCCAGCCAGAACAGGCCGGGCGCGGCGGACCGCAGCACCGGGGCGGAGGGCCCCAGGGCGAAGGCCGCCAGGAAGAGGACGAGGAGGGCGAAGGGCAGCACCTGCCACAGCGCCACCCTCGAGCGGGCCTCGATGCGCAGGTCCTTGCCGGCCACCAACAGGGCGTCACGCCACATGGGCGCCCCCGGTCACGGCCTGGAGCGGCCGCCGCCCGCCGCGGCGCTCCTCGGCCACCCGCCCCCCCGACATGGTGACGACCCGGTCGGCCAGCGGCGCGGCCAGGTCGGGCTCGTGCGACGAGAGCACGACCGCCGCCCCTCCCCCGGCGGCCTCGGCCACCAGGTCGGCCAAGAGCCGCCGGGCGGCCGCGTCCAGGCCGGCGTGGGGCTCGTCGAGCAGCCACAGCTCGGGCGCCCGGGCCAGCAGCGAGGCGAGGGCCACCCGGCGCCGCTGGCCGGCCGAGAGCCGGCCCACGGTGGTGCGGCGCAGCCGGCCCACCAGCCCGAGCCGCTCGAGGGCGGGCTCGGCCCGGCCGGCCGGCAGCCCGGCCGCCCGGACGGCGAACCGGACGTTCTCGGCCGCCGTCAGCTCGTCGTAGAGGGGGGCGGCGTGGCCCAGGAGCCCGACCCTCGAGCGCACCGCGGTGCGGTCGTCGGCCAGGTCGCACCCGAGCACCACCGCCTGGCCGCTGGTGACCGCCAGGAGGCCGGCGCAGGTGCGCAGCAGGCTCGTCTTGCCGGCGCCGTTGGGGCCGAGGACGACGACGACCTCCCCGGGGGCGACGGTGAGGTCGACGCCGGAGAGGGCGGGGAACCGACCGGCGAGCGCGACGGCGGCACGGAGGTGGACTGCAGGGGCCATGGCCTCCCCCCATGCTACGAGGGACGGGACGCCCGGGGCCAAGCAGCCCCCGGCGGGCGCCGCGCCCACCTATGTGCCGTACTTAGCTGGTGGTGAGGCGTTCGAGCCCCAGGTGGTTGAGGAGCGCCTGGAACTGGCCGGAGAGCCAGCCCAGCTGGCCGGCGAGCAGGATCGCCCCGAAGGCCACCAGCACCCCCCCGGCGACCAGGTTGACCACCCACAGGGCCCGCCGGGCACGGGCGAAGAACGAGGTCAGGCGGGAGAACGCCACCCCGGTCACGAGGAAGGGGACCCCCAGGCCGATCGAGTAGGCGAAGAGGAGCAGCACCCCGCCGGCCAGCGTCGACCGGGTGGCGGCCAGCCCCAGGACCGCCCCCAGCACCGGGCCGATGCACGGCGTCCAGGCGAAGGCGAAGGCCATGCCCATCACCGGGGCGGCCCAGACCCCCAGCACCGACGGGCGGACGTGGAACCGCCGCTCTCGGGTGAGCCGGCCGAACCGGCCCGCGGTCCCCGCCCCGAGGCGGGCCCAGGCCCCGGCCGGCAGGGCGCTCACCACCAGGACCGTCCCCAGGGCCACCACCACGGCGCCGGCCGCCGTGGTGAGCGTCCCCTCGTGGCTGTCGAGCAGCCGGCCGACCCCCGAGGCGGCCGCCCCCAGGGCCACGAAGACGACGGTGAAGCCGGCGACGAACAGGCCGATCCCCCGCAGGAGCGGCGCCATCCGCCGGGCGCCGGCGTCGGCGGCCTCCAGCTCCGCCGCCGAGAGCCCCGAGACCATCGAGACGTACCCGGGCACCAGCGGCAGCACGCACGGGGAGAGGAACGAGAGGATCCCCGCCCCGAAGGCCACGAGCACGCCCAGCGGGTCGGCGGTGATGGCGCCGGACATCACCGGGCCCTCACCGGGCCCCCCACGGGCCGCGGCGCGCCCACGGTCGCCGGCCCGCCCCCGTCCTCAGGCGAGCTGGCTGCGGACGAGGGCAAGGTCCGCCTCGACCATCATGGCCACCAGGCCGGGGAAGTCCACGTCCCGGTGCCACCCGAGCACCTTCTCGGCCTTGGACGGGTCGCCGACCAGCAGGTCGACCTCGGCCGGGCGCAGGAACCGCTCATCCACCACCACGTGCTGCTCCCAATCGAGGCCGGCGGCGGAGAAGGCCAGCTGGCACAGCTCGCGCACCGAGTGGGTCTCGCCGGTGGCCACCACGAAGTCGTCGGGCCCGTCCTGCTGGAGCATGAGCCACATGGCCCGCACGTAGTCGGCGGCGAACCCCCAGTCGCGCTGGGCGTCGAGGTTGCCCAGGGCCAGCTTGTCGTCGAGCCCGCAGACGATGCGGGCCGCGCCGTGGGTCACCTTGCGGGTGACGAACTCCAGCCCCCGGCGGGGCGACTCGTGGTTGAAGAGCATCCCCGAGGAGGCGTGGAGGCCGTAGCTCTCCCGGTAGTTGACGGTGATCCAGTGGCCGTAGACCTTGGCCACGCCGTAGGGGCTGCGGGGGTAGAAGGGGGTGGTCTCTCGCTGGGGGACCTCGTGGACCTTGCCGAACATCTCCGACGAGCTCGCCTGGTAGAAGCGGATCTCGGGGTCGACGGTCCTGATGGCGTCGAGGAGCCGGGTCACCCCCAACGCGGTGGTCTCCCCGGTGAGCACCGGCTGGCTCCAGCTGGTCTGGACGAACGACTGGGCGGCCAGGTTGTAGACCTCCTGGGGCCGGTGGTCACGCAGCACGGCGATGAGCGAGACCTCGTCCAAGAGGTCCCCGGACACCAGCGTGATGCGGTCCTGGATGTGGGCGATCCGCTCGAAGGTGACGGTGCTCGACCGCCGCACCATGCCCACCACCTCGTAGCCCTGGTCGAGCAGGAACTCCGCCAGGTAGGAACCGTCCTGACCGGTCACCCCGGTGATCAGCGCTCGTTTCGCCATGACGTCGAACTCCCTGCCTCTCTCCGGCCCGCCGGCCACGTCCGGCGGCCGGTCGGGGGACTACGCCGACCCCGCACGCGGCGCCCCAAACGGTACTCCACCGCCGGGGGCATCCCCCGCCGGGGGGCGGCCACGGGCCGGCGAGGCGGCCACCGCCCGTACGCTACGGGCGATGCCGTCGGCCGCCGTCGTCTCGTTCCGCCTGGGGGGCACCGACGGGGTCTCGGTCGAGGCCGCCAAGTGGCAGTGGGCCCTGGGCGAGCTGGGCTTCTCCGTGCGCACCGTGGCCGGGGAGGGCCCGGTCGACCACCTGGTGCCCGGCCTGGCCATCAAGGCGGCGACGGGCCCGGCCCCCGCCGAGGTGGCGCGGGCGCTCCTGGGCGCCGACCTGGTGGTGGTCGAGAACCTCTGCTCCCTCCCCCTCAACCCCGCCGCCCTGGCCGTCGTCGCCGGGTGCTGCCGGGGCCGGCCCACCATCCTGCACCACCACGACCTCCCCTGGCAGCGGCCCCACCTGGCCCACCACCGTCCACCGCCCGACGACCCGGCCTGGCGCCACGTGACCATCAACGAGCTGAGCCGCAAGGAGCTGGCCGAGCGGGGCATCGCCGCCGTCACCGTCTACAACACCTTCGACACCGAGGCGCCCCAAGGCGACCGGGATGGGCCCCGCGCCGCCCTCGGGGTGGTCGGCGGCCGCCCCCTCGTGCTCCAGCCCACCCGGGCGCTCCCCCGCAAGAACGTCGCCGGGGGCATCGCCCTGGCCGAGGCGCTGGGCGCGGTCTACTGGCTGCTCGGACCGGCCGAGGACGGCTACGGCCCCGAGCTCGAGCGGCTGGTGGCCGGGGCCCGCTGCCCGGTGGTGCGCGGGATGGTCGGGGCCGCGACCATGGCCGACGCCTACGCCGCCTCCGACGTGGTCGCCCTCCCGTCGACCTGGGAGGGGTTCGGCAACCCGACCGTCGAGTCCGCCGTGCACCGCCGTCCCCTGGCCGTGGGGGGGTACCCGGTCGCCGCCGAGCTGGCCGCCTTCGGGTTCGACTGGTTCGACGCCGCCGAACCGGGGCCCCTGGCCGCCTGGCTCGACGATCCCGACCCCGCCCTGCTCGACCACAACCAGGCGGTGGCCCGCCGGCACTTCTCCGTGCGCGACCTGCCCGGACGGCTGGCGCCCCTCTTGGCCGAGATGGGGTTCTCGGGCACCGGAGCGGTCCCGGGCCGCGGGTAGCCTGCTCGGATGGCGGATGGGGCGACCACGAGGACCCGACCACCGCAGCCGGCGGGGCGGGCGGAGGACCTCCCGGCGCGGCGGCTCACCGGGGGCGAGCGGCGCCAGCAGCTCTTCGCCGTGGCGCTGCGCCTCTTCGCCGAGCGCGGCTACCGCGCCACCACCATGGACGACGTGGCCGAGGCCGCCGGGGTCACCAAGCCCCTCGTCTACCAGCACTTCTCCTCCAAGCGGTCCCTCTACCTGGAACTGGTCGACTCGGTGGCCAAGGAGATGGTGTCGGCCATCGGGCGGGCCACGGCGGCGGCCGAGGGGCCCCGCCAGCAGGTCGAGATGGGGTTCGCCGCCTACTTCGACCTGGTGGTGGCGCACGAGTCGGCCTTCCGCCTCCTCTACGGCCGCAACGACGCCGACGACCGGGAGCTGGGCCAGGCGCTGCGGCGGGTGGAGGACGCCATCGCCGAGGCGATCGAGCCGCTCATCGCCGCCGGCCTCGACCCCGAACACCGCCGGTTCCTCGCCTACGCCGTGGTCGGCATGGCCGAGGGGGCCAGCCGCCACTGGCTGGCCGCCCGGGACGGTGCCGGACCCACCGGCCCCGCCCCCTTCGGCGGGGCCCCCACCGCCGAGGCCCAGCGGCTCGCCTCGCGCCTGGCCGACCTGGCCTGGGCCGGGCTGCGCTCGGTCCACGCCGACTGAGCACGCCCGCTCAGAGCAGCGCCACCAGCTCCGCGCAGAGGGCCCACAGCTCGGCGGCACAGGCGACGTAGACCTCCTCGTCGCGCCCGGCGGGGTCGGCCACGTCCTCGTCGTCGCCGAGCACGGCGTCGGCCAGCCCCAGTGCGGCGACCCTCGGCCCGAGCGGGGCGGGCCCGGGGCGGAGGTCCCGGCAGAGGCGGCGGATGGTGGCCGTGCGGCCGGCCGCCTCGGGGTGGTGCCGGCGCACCCAGCGGACGTGGTCGGCCTCCATGGCCACCACCAGGTCGGCGTCGGCGAAGTGGGCGGCCTGGGCCTGGCGGCTGCGGTGGCGGGAGACCGGGGCGTCGGCGAGCTCGGCGATCGAGGCCAGCCCCGCCCGGGTCCGCACGCTCATCGGCTGGCCGTCGAGGGTGTGGGTCCCCGCCGTGGTCACCCGCAGGCCGCAACCCTCCGCCTCGGCGAGGTACTCGAGCATGTAGCCGGCCATCACCGAGCGCGCCGCGTTCCCGGTGCAGACCACGAGCAGGTCGACGGCGGCGGGGAGGCCGGGGGCCGGCTGGTCTTCGTCCACGGGGTCCAGAGACTACGGCCGCCGGGCAGGCCCCGGAACCGCCCCGGCCGGCCGGTGCGCTCAGCCGGCGTTGGCCCGTGCCTCGGCGTCCCCGGGGACGGTCGGCCCGGGCGGGACCGCGCCCGGGACGAGCCCCGCCACCACCCTGGGCGTCGGCGTCGACGACCGCCCGTGGCCGTCGCCGACATCCTCCAAGGAGCGCTGCGCCGGCTCGGGCAGGGTGAGGGTGAGGCAGAAGCCAATGGCGGCGGCGGCCGACGCCACCGCCAGCATCCCCCGGAGGCCGATGTCGTCTTGGAGCAGCGGGACCAGGAAGACCCCGATGAACGCCCCGAGCTTGCCCACCCCGGCGGCGACGCCGTGACCGGTCGTGCGCACGCTCACCGGGAACACCTCGGACGGCAGGACGAAGGTGGTGGTGTTCGGCCCGAACTGGACGAAGAAGTAGCTCAGCCCGAAGACCGCCAGGAACGGGGCCACGTGGACGGTGAGGGGGGCGAACACGGCGAGTGAGACGAAGGCCACGGCCATCACCGCGAACCCGATGAGTTGGAGGCGACGGTGGCCGACGCGGTCCATGCGCATGAAGGCGAGGATGTACCCGGGCACGGCGAACACGACGAAGATGGCGAGGGTCCACACCAGCTTGGCCTCGAGCGTCGCCGTCGGGTCGACGCCCTTCAGGATCGCCGGCAGCGAGAGCGTGTTCCCGTAGTAGGCGTAGTCGAAGAGGAACCAGCTGCCGGCCGTCCCGAGCACCAGGAGCAGGATCCGACGGGAGGTGACGAAGTCGCGCAGGCTGAGCCGGTGCGGCGGGGCCGGGGCGAGGTCCTCGGCGGCGGCCGCCTGGAGGACGCCCCCGGAGAAGGCGGCGACCTCCTGGGCGGCGACGTGGGCCGCCCCCTTCACGTGCTCCTGGTAGCGGGGGGACTCGGGCATGCGGGTGCGCAGGTAGATCACCGCGGCGGCCGGGACGGCCCCGAACCCGAGCAGGAGCCGCCAGACCGTGGCGTCGGTCAACCCCGAGGAGAGCAGGACCAGCCCGACGAGCGGCCCCACGACCAGCCCGACGGCCTGCATGGAGAAGACCAGGCCCACCATGCGCCCCCGGTCCTGGCGGTTCGAGTACTCGCTCATGAGCACGGCCGACACCGGGTAGTCGCCCCCGATGCCCAGGCCCAGGACGAAGCGGGCGGCGACCAGCCAGGCGAAGCTCGGGGCGGCGGCCGAGGCGAGGGCACCCAGGATCATGATCGCCGCCACCAGCACGTACACGCGCTTTCGCCCCAACAGGTCTGCGGCCCGCCCGAAGGTGAAGGCGCCGACGAAGGCGCCGAGGATGGCCGCGCCGGTGACCCAGCTGGTCTCGGCCGTGCCCAGGTGCCACTGGGCGGTGACCAGGGTGGCGACCGTGCTGATGACGAAGAGGTCGTAGGCGTCGGTGAAGAACCCCACCCCCGACGCCACCACCGCCCGCCGGTGGAACTTGGAGGTGGGCGCCTCGTTCAGCGCCTCACTGACCGACCGCCCCGCACCGGTGCCGGCGAGGTGCGCGGACGGTCCTGGCTCTCCGAGGGCCCCCTGCTCCACGACCGCGACTCTCGCGGACGCGGGTGACCGCAGGAATACCCGAAAATGAACGCAGGGTGAACGGTCCGCGAACCTTTGGTGTCCACCGACGTGGCCGCCTTGGGCGGGGCGCCCCGGTCGTGGGGCCCCGGAGACCACCCGGGGGTCGCCCTGCGGCGGCACCTCGCTCGTCCATCGAAGACGGCCCGCATCGGCCGACCCGTCGTCTCGGGCGTCAGCCCTCCCGCCCGCCGAGGCGTTCGAGCGTCTCCACGAGACGGGTGAACGCCTCGGCCCCGACTTCGGCGACGAACGACGCCTGCGTGTCGACGACCGCGTCCTCGATGAGCCCTGCGGCCGTCCGGCCCCTGGCCGTGAGCACGAGGTCGGTCTTGCGGCGGTCGGACCGGTTGGTGTGGCGGTCCACTAACCCGGCGACCACCAGCGTGTCGACGAGCTTGGAGACGGCTTGCTTGCTCACGCCCAGCTCCCGCTGCAGCCGGCCGGCCTCGGTCCCACCCTCCGCCAGCACCATGAGCGCCCAGTACCCGGGCACCGGCAGCCCGCCGAGACCCGACCCGGCCATCCGTGACCCGATGGCGTCCCGGTAGCGCCGGTTCACTCGCCGCAGGAGCCAGGGGAGCGGCGCGGGTCGCCCCGGCGCGGCCACCGTCGGGGGGGCCTCTACCGTCATAAGGATAGACAGTCTACCGAGTAGACTGATTTGCGTGCCGATCGTCCACGGGCTGCGACCGCGGGTGGCGACGGCGGTGGTCCTCGCCGTCGCTCTGGCGGGCTCGTCCGCGGTCGCCGGGGCGGTCGACCGTGCCGGCGGGACCGTCGTCTACCGCTGGGGCGTGGTCGGGAACCGGGGCAAGATCGCCAGCTTGGAGCGAAGAGCCCCCACGCCGGTGGCCGGCATCGTCGGGAGGGTGGTGCAGATCGCCACCTCCAACTCCGACGGCTACGCCCTCACCTCGAACGGGCAGGTGTACGGCTGGGGCGTGAACAGCTACGGCGAGCTCGGCGACGGGCACCTCACGCCCTACGAGACCAGGGCGGTCAGGGTCCTCTTCCCCGCCGGGGTCACGATCGCCCGGCTGGCCGATCCGATGCCCTTCGACGCTGCCCTGGCCATCGACACGCACGGCCGCGCCTGGGGCTGGGGCCTCGACGCGTCCAGTGACCTCTGCCTGTCCGGCCTTCTCGTGGACCGCCCAAAGGAGCTTCCCCTCGCCGACGTGTCCCTCGCCTCGGGGGCCCGCACCCACTCCCTCCTCTACGCCGGGTCCACGCTCTACGCCTGCGGGAGCCCGGACGCCGGCGAGCTGGCGACCGGATCCACCGCGGTCGCCGCCACGCCGACTCGCGTCGTCGGCCTGCCCGACGGCGTGCGGGTCACCGCCCTCACCTCCTCGTGGGAGGGGTCCGGGGCGCTGCTCGCCGACGGCGACTACTACGACTGGGGCTACAACGCCGACGGGCAGCTCGGCGACGGCTCCACCGCCGACAGCGCCACCCCGGTCCGGGTGGGGCTCCCCGGCCCGGTGACCCGGGTCTTCCAGGGCGGCAGCGGCCCGAGGAACGGGCAGACCGTCGCCATCGTCGAGGGCGGCTCCGTCTGGGCCTGGGGCACCAACAGCCGCGGCCAGCTGGGCATCGGCACCCGCACCGACTCCGACGTGCCGGCCAGGGTGCACGTGCCGAGGGGCGTCTCCTTCGTGCGCGTGAGCTCCGGCGGCTTCGCCAGCTACGCCATCGACCGGGCCGGACGGCTGTGGGCCTGGGGCGACGACAGCGAGGGGCAGCTCGGCACCGGTCAGGCGACCAGGACGGTCCCCTTCGACGTCGGCCTCCGTCTCGGGCAGGTCTCGTCGACGGCGCAGAACGTCGCCGGCCTGGGACGGCGCCCGTAGCCCGGCGACGAGGCGGGCCCCCTCGGCTCCCGGCGCCGCTCGCCGGCGCGCACGTCGCGACGGTCTCTGCCGCCCGTCCACGGGGCAGGCGCCTTCGGTGCCGTGGCCGCACTACCACCGGCGCGCCGCGTGCGGCCGCGTCGGCGCGCTGCGAGCTGCCGGCGACAACGCCGCACCGGGACGCCGCGCCGAAGTGGCGAACCGATCGGGGCCCCCTGCGTGCTGACCGGGGCTGTGTGGCGCGCTCGACACCCCACCACCAGGTGGCGGGGGCTCAGGGGGCGCCGTCGGGATCGAGCGGGAAGCAGGCGTCTTCGAGCGCCCGGCACAGCGCGTGGTACACCGGCCGGTGCAGCTCCTGGGCCGCCCCGACGTCGGTCGCCGGCACCTGGATGCAGACCGTGGCCAGACCGCCCAGGTCGCCGCCGTCGGCACCGGTCAAGGCCACGACGGGCATGGACCGGGCGCGAGCGGCGAGGGCGGCGAGCACGACGTTGCGCGAGCGGCCCGAGGTGGAGATCGCCCACAGGACGTCGCCCGGCCTTCCGTAGCCGAAAACCTGTTGCGCGAAGCCGACATCGGCACCGAGATCGTTGACCACCGCCGTGAGCAGGCTGCTCTGGCTGGAGAGGCAGACTGCGCGTACGGCGCCGTCCAGGTGGTCGGCCAGGTATCGGGCGTCGGGTTCGAGGCCATCGGTGGCAGCACCGAGCAGGGCCGTCCGGTCCGCCGCCGGGAGCGGACGCCGGCGCGCCAGCCCCTTCATCAGTTCGCCCACAATGTGCTCGGCATCGGCGGCACTGCCGCCATTGCCGCACACGTAGATGGTGCCCCCGGACGCGGCGCAGTGCCCCAGGAGGGCGAACGCGGCCATCGTGGCCGATCGCACGGATTGGAGCACCGGATGGCGCTCGAACAGGTCGTCCAGCGGGGTCATGGCCCCTCGACGCCGGTGGACCCTGCGGTGAACTCGCAGAGGTCGATCGTGCGCAAGGGCAGTGACGCGTCGTCGGGTACGAAGACGGTCATGAGCTGATGCGCGGACCCATGGTCGCTTCCCACGGGGTGGGACGCGACGAAAGGGTGAGGACAGCCCGGGTCGGTCTACCAACGCTCTCCCAGACCCGCACCACCGAACCCGCTCCGCTCTCGGCACGCTTCAGCGCCGAGACCACCGCGGAACCGTCGGTGACGCGGAGCACGCTGTTCGACGGCCCGAGAGTTCCCCGGTGCCACGTATCGAGCACCAGCGGTGGCTCCAGCAGGTGCTCCTCTGACCACCGGACCGGCGTAGCGTCGTGCCAACCGCCCTCGTGGGGGTGCAGGCGAATGTGAAAGTCGTGCACCCCCTGGTCCAAGTAGGGATAGCCGTCGGGATCGTCGGCGCCCCAGCCCCACCCGTGGTCGGCCACCCGGGGGGAGCGCAGGAGGGTGAGCCTGAGTCGCCCGCCGAGCGCGTCGTAGCCGTACGTCCCGGCGACCGTGCAGGTCACCCCGCCTTCACCGCCGCGTTCGCTGACGTCGACCCAATGGACCATGGGGTCCTCGTGCCCGCGCACGGTCCGCTCGACCGCCCCGTACGGCGCACCGGCCGCGCACTGCGCATCACCGACCTCCACCGGCACGACGAGCTTGACCAGCTGATGGCGCCCGTGCCAGTCGACGGTGATGCGAACGTCGACGAATGCCTGCTCGCGGTAGAGCGAGACCTCCTGGGTCAATGCCGAGTGCTCGAAGCGGAACCGTCCCCTCACGGTGGCCCGGACGGGCCCGTCCTCGACCACGTCGGTACCCTCGCAGACCCATGCATGCTCGGTGCCGTCGTAGCGCTGGACGCCGTGGGACCAGGTGTCGCTGGCGTCGTCCACGACCACGCACCGGATCCCTTCGGCTCCGAGCCACTGCCGGCCCGTGCGCCTGTCGACCAGCCGGTGCACAGCTCCCGTGGCGGTGTCCACGCCGACGTCGAGCAACGAGTTGGCGATGGTGTGCCCGGACGCGTCCTCGTCGCGGCGCACGGCCGACGAGTCGTCGGCCGCAACAGGGCGAGGCGTGCCTGTGAAATGGAGCCAGAACTGCCGGTACCCCATCGCAGGAAGGGGGAGCTGCAGGAGGGCGCGGGTAGGGGTGGAGGTCACCTCGCCCGACGGCGCGTGCTGCAGCGGCTGGAGGTCGCCGGTGCCGTCGGTGCATGCGGTGATGGGATAGTTGACCGACACGGTGGCGGTGATGTCCCAGGACAACGGGTTCACGACGAGCAGGGGGATCGGCAGCCCGCCCAGCGCTGACGCCTGGAGCCCCTCGGCCTGGTCGGCACCTTCGGTCCAGGTGTCGACGTGCCGAGCCAACCTGTGGAGGGCCAGGGTGGTCGTCCGATCGGCCATGGCCCTGGCTTCGGCCACCTTGAAGTCAATGCCCTCGTTGGCTCGCTCGGTGCAGGTCCCGCCCAGCGCGTCGTGGAACTGGGAGAAGAGGAGCGAACGCCAGGCGCGCCCCAAGGGCTCGGCCCCTTGGCGCTCGTCGCCCGTCGCCAGGCGGCAGATCCTCTCCATCTTCTCCGCCACGATGAGGGCCTGCTCAGCGGCACTGTGCTTGCGCTTCACCTCTGCACGGGCCGAGTAGCAGCCGACGGCGTGCCATTGGAGCTCCCCCACGACCCTCGGGAGCCCGCCGGCGGCCGTCCGGGCGAAATAGTCCTCGGCGCTGTCGAGGCGGACCCGGCCGTCTTCGTGGGCCGTGATCTCGTGAATGGTGCGCAGGGCGGCACGGGTGGGCCCCCCTCCGTGATTCCCGACGCCGAAGAGGCACATGAGGGGGATGCCGAGGTCCTCGGACCGCCCAACCAGGGCCGCCGCCCGCTCACGGAGCTGTGCCTCCTCGGCGAAGTCGTCCGTCTGGTAGCTGAAGGGAACCCGATAGGTCACGAGCTGCGTGCCGTCACAGCCCACCCAGGTGAAGAGGGGGGAGGGGATGTCCTTCTCGCTCTCGTCCGGCCGCATCATCACGTACGAGCTGAGGCCGGCCGCCACGAGGATCTGGGGGAGGCCAGCGGCGTGGCCGAAGGCGTCGATGTTCCATCCGACGGTCGCGGTGGTGCCAAAGCGTGAGGAAAGGTAACGCTGGCCATAGAGGAACTGACGGCAGGCCGACTCGCCGGCCGGGATGTTGCAGTCCGGTTCCACCCACTGGCCGCCCACGAGGACCCAACGGCCCGCAGCCACCGCACGGCGAATGCGGGCGAAGAGCGGTGGGTCCACCTCCTCGACCCACTCGTAGAAGGCCGACGAACTCGCGCAGAACGTGAGGTCGGGGTCCTCGTCCAGCCGGTCTGCCGCGGAGCGGAACGTATGGAGCACCTCGTGCATGCCCTCGTGCCAGTCCCAGATCCACACCGGGTCGATGTGCGCATTGCCGATCATCGACACACGGGGACCGGCCCCCGGTCCGGTCGCGACGGTCATGCGGAATCCCGATCCATCACTGCCAGACGCTAACCGCCGAGGGCGCCGCGAACCGGGTGCGGCGGCGGGGTGCAAACCCCTGGAGGAAGCTCCAAGAGGAGTTGTGGAACACAAGCTGGTGGTGGAGAGGGCGGTCGCTGCCGTGCCCGGTGGGATCTATCCGGTCTGCACGGCAAGACGACGGGCCTGTCCCCCGGGGACTGCGGAGGCCCGTGGGGCTATTCCAACTTCCTCTCCGTCATCAGCGATCCCACGCATCCAGAGCACGGCTCGATGCTCGAATGGTTGGGTGGCGCGTTTGATGCGGACGCATTCGATGCCGGCGACGTCGCCCCTCGACGCCAGCTCGGCCGGCTCGTCGAATAAGCCAACCAGGTGGGCCGTCCCTCCTTCTCCTCGATGTTTTCGGGAAGGAACGGTCGAGGTCCGAACCAAGGGTTCGAACGGCGCCGGGGTCTCTAGGCCAAGTAGCGGCGACATTGCCAGACCAGCGATGTCGAGTCCTCCGGTGCGACGGAGGACGAGGGAGACGACTCTGCATTCTGCAGCGCCATCTGCGCCGAACTGCTCTTTCGGGTCATGCCCTGCACAACGCCAGCTCGAAGCTGAGGCCAGCGGAGGCGATGGGCCTCGAACCCGCGAGCCTCTTGACGGCCGGCCACGGACGGAGGGTTCACGCGGGTCCGTACCACTCCGGTGATGCGAGGGGGTTCTGTATACCGGGCTCCGCCGCCGGCTGTGGAGCTCTGCCCCCAGCTCACGTTGTTGCTTGCATGCCAGGGAGAGACCGTCGGTCGCCGACGGCACGTTGCTCTGGGTATTGGCGGGGTTCCCGAGCGCTGACAAGGGGTCGGACCGGCAAAGGTGCGTATCGGCGAGGAGCGGTTGGGGGAGCGGCGGCAACCCCGGCGGGCGGGTGACCTACGCCTGTCGGCAAATTGGCGAGAGAACCTTCGTCGCCCGGCAGCGAGGAGAGGGTTGGAACGGCCCTCTGGTCAGGAGATATGCACCCCAGAGATCGCCCGGCTGATGACCAGGCGCTGCACCTCGCTCGTCCCCTCGAAGATCGTGTAGATCTTCGAGTCCCGGTGCCAGCGCTCCACGGGGTAGTCGCGCACGTAGCCGTAGCCGCCCAGGATCTGGATGGCCTGCTCGGTCACCCACACCGCGGTCTCGCCGGCGAAGAGCTTGGACTGCGAGCCCTCGCCGGCCGTGAACTGCTTGCCGACCCGGGCCATCCAGGCGGCCCGCCACACGAGCAACCGGGCGGCGTCGACCCGCACCTTCATGTCGGCCAGCTTGAAGGCGATGCCCTGGTTCTCGATGATCGCCCGCTTGAACTGCTTGCGCTCCTTGGCGTACTCGAGCGAGTACTCGTAGGCGGCCCGGGCGATGCCGACGGCCTGGGCGCCGACCATCGGGCGGGTGGACTCGAAGGTGGCCATGGCCGCCTGGACGGAGGTCTTCTTGCCCTCCCGGGCCCGGGCCAGGCGCTCGTCGAGCTTGTCCTTGCCGCCGAGCAGGCACCGGCCGGGGACCCGGCAGTCCTCCAGGATCACCTCGGCGGTGTGGGAGGCCCGGATGCCCATCTTCAAGAACTTCTGGCCCTGGCGGATGCCCGGGGTCCCCTCGGGGACCACGAAGCTGGCCTGCCCCCGGCTGCCCAGCTCGGGGTCGACCGAGAGCACCAGGACGTGGGTGTTGGCGATCCCGCCGTTGGTGATCCAGGTCTTGGTGCCGTTCAGCACCCACTCGTCGGTGGCCTCGTCGTAGACGGCGCGCGACCGGAGCGAGGAGACGTCCGACCCGGCGTCGGGCTCGGAGACCCCGAAGGCCGCCAGCTTGATGTCGTCGGGCGTCCCGAAGCACTGGGGGATCCACTCGCCCTGCTGCTCGGGGGTGCCGTTGGCGAAGATGCCGGCCACGGCCAGCGTGGAGCCGAAGATGGCCAGGCCGATCCCGGCGTCACCCCACCCCATCTCCTCGAGCACCACGGGCATGAGGAGGCCGGTGGGGTCGGCGAAGCAGTTGGCCAGGAAGTCGAAGGAGTAGAGCCCGATCTTGGCGGCCTCCTCGATGATGGGCCAGGGCGTCTCCTCACGCTCGTCCCACTCGTGGGCGGCCGGCCGCATCACGTTCTCGGCGAAGTCGTGGACCCACTTCTGGATCTGGAGCTGGTCCTCGTTCAGGTCGAGGGAGAAGTCGGACATCGGTCACCTCCTGTAGTTACTCCATAGTAACCGGGGAGGCGGCCGGTGTCACCCACCGGGGCGTGGCGCCCCTCGCTCAGGCGCCGACCGGGCGCACGTCCTTGGCCATCAGCCCCTTGGGGCCGTCCTCGACCTCGAACTCGACCGCCTGCCCCTCCTCGAGGTTGCGGTAGCCGTTCATCTGAATGGCGGTGTGGTGCACGAACACGTCGGCCCCGCCGTCCGGCTGCGAGATGAAGCCGTAGCCCTTCTCGGAGTTGAACCACTTGACCGTTCCGGATGCCACGGTGGCGATCCCCCTTCTGCTCTCTACTGCTGCTGCACACGCCCGGAAGGGGCCGGCCCCGTCTGGCCGCCCCCCCACCTCCGGGATGTCGGAAGGACGCTAGCAGCCGGGACGGCGTGGACTGGGGGAAGGTGGCGCGGCGCCCTCCTTGGACCTCAGCGGCGCAAGAGCGTCCCCTCGGGGCCGTCCTCCACCGTCCAGCCCCTCGAGACGAGCTCGTCGCGGATGGCGTCCGCCCGGGCCCAGTCCCGGGCGCGGCGGGCCTCGTCGCGCTGGGCCGCCAGCCCCCGGGTCTCGGCGTCCGCCTCCTCGGCCCCGCCCCCCCGCAAGGGGAGGCCGAGGGCGCCGCACAGCACGGCGCAGGTGCGGGCGAGGAGGGCGGCCCCCGACCCGTCCCCCGCGTCGGCGGCGGCGTGGGCCCGGCGCACCAGCTCGAAGACCCCGGCCAAAGCGCCCGGGGTGTCGAGGTCGTCGTCCATCTGCGAAGCGAACCGCTCGACGGCGCCCGGGTCGACCTCGGCCGCCGGCCCCTCCCCGGCCACCAGGGCGCCGCCCGGCGCCTCGGCCAACAGGTCGGTGAGGGAGAACCGCCGGGCCAGGGCGTCGAGGCGCCCCAACCCCTCCTCGGCGTCGGCCACCGTGGCCGTGGTCACCTCGATCGGGGACCGGTAGTGGGAGCGCAGTACGAGGAGGCGGTAGGCGCGGGGGTCGCTGCGGGCCAACAGGTCGGTGAGCGAGGTGAAGTTGCCGAGCGACTTCGACATCTTCTCGCCGCCCACCATCACCCAGCCGTTGTGCACCCAGTGGCGGGCGAACGGCCGGCCCTCGGCCACCGCCTGGGCCCGCTCGTTCTCGTGGTGGGGGAAGGCCAGGTCCTGGCCGCCGCCGTGGAGGTCGAACCCGTCGCCCAAGAGGTCGAGCGACATGACCACGCACTCGGTGTGCCAGCCCGGCCGGCCCGGCCCGAACGGCGACGGCCAGCTGGGCTCGCCGGCCTTGGCCTTCTTCCACAGGGCGAAGTCGAGCGGGGAGCGCTTCTCCCCCACCGACTCAACCCGGGCCCCGGCCCGCAGCGACTCGAGGGGCTGGCGGGCCAAGAGTCCGTACCCGTCGACCTGGCCGACGTCGAGGTAGACGCCGTCGGAGGTCTCGTAGGCGACGCCCCGGCCCACCAGGTCGACGACGAGGGCGACCATGTCGGCCACGTACGCCGTGGCGTGCGGGGTGTCCGTCGGGCGCAGGACGCCCAGGGCGTCCATGGCCTCCCACCACCGGGCCTCGTACTCGACCGCCACCTCGGGCTCGGTCCGCCCCTCGGCGGCGGCCCGGTTGATGATGTTGTCGTCGACGTCGGTGACGTTGGAGACGTAGTGGACGTCGAGGCCGCAGAAGACCAGGTAGCGGCGGAGGACGTCGAACACCAGCGAGTAGCGGCCGTGGCCGAGGTGGGGCAGGTCGTAGACGGTGGGGCCGCAGACGTACATCGACACCCGGCCCGGGTCTCGCAGCTCCAGGGGGCGGACCGTCCCGGTCGCGGTGTCGTGGAGGCGCAGCACCCGGGTACGGTAACCCGATCATGCCGCCGTCCGCGCCGCCCCCGAGCACCCCGCCCGAGCCCCGGGCCGTCCCCGACAAGCCCTCCCTGGACGGCCTGGAGGAGAGGTGGGCCGCCGCCTGGGCGGCCGAGGGGACCTACCGGTTCGACCGGACGGCCGTCCGGGGTGACGTCTACGCCATCGACACCCCGCCGCCGACCGTCTCGGGCTCGCTCCACGTCGGCCACGTCTTCTCCTACACCCACACCGACGTGGTCGCCCGCTACCAGCGCATGCGGGGCAAGGAGGTCTTCTACCCGATGGGGTGGGACGACAACGGCCTGCCCACCGAGCGGCGGGTGCAGAACTACTTCGGGGTGCGCTGCGACCCGAACCTGCCCCACGACCCCGCCTTCGAGCCCCCGGCCGAGCCCCCGGCCGAGCCCCAAGCCGTCTCCCGGCCCAACTTCGTCGAGCTCTGCCGGCGGCTCACCACCGAGGACGAGCGCGCCTTCGAGGAGCTCTGGCGGACCCTCGGCCTCTCGGTCGACTGGGGGCTCACCTACTCGACGGTCGGCGAGGCGTCGCGCCGGGCCTCCCAGCGCAGCTTCCTGCGGCTCCTGGCCGCCGGCCACGTCTACCAGCACGAGGCGCCCACCCTGTGGGACGTCGACTTCCGTACCGCCGTCTCCCAGGCCGAGCTCGAGGACCGCGAGCGGCCCGGCGCCTACCACCGGATCCGCTTCGCCCGGGAGGAGGGCGGCCCGCCGGTCGAGATCGAGACCACCCGGCCCGAGCTGCTGGCCGCCTGCGTGGCCCTGGTGGCCCACCCCGACGACCCCCGCTACCGCCCGCTGTTCGGGTCCTTCGTCGTGACCCCCCTGTTCGGGGCCCGGGTCCCGGTCCTCGCCCACCCCCTGGCCGAGCCGGACAAGGGGACCGGGGTGGCCATGGTCTGCACGTTCGGCGACCTGACCGACGTGGTGTGGTGGCGCGAGCTCGACCTGCCCACCCGCACCGTGCTCGGGCGCGACGGCCGCCTCGTCCCGGTGGACTGGGGGGCGGGGGGGTTCGGGTCGACCGACCCGGCGGCCGCCTCGGCCGCCTACGCCGAGCTGGCCGGGTCCACGGCCAAGCAGGCCCAGGCCAAGGTGGTCGAGCTCCTGGCCGCCTCGGGCGACCTGGTGGGCGAACCCCGGCCCATCACCCACCCGGTCAAGTTCTACGAGAAGGGCGAGCGGCCGCTCGAGATCGTCTCGTCCCGGCAGTGGTTCGTCCGCACCCTCGACTTGAGGGCGCGCCTGCTCGAGCGGGGCGAGGAGCTGGCCTGGCACCCACCGCACATGGCCCACCGCTACCGGGCCTGGGTCGAGGGGCTGGGCAGCGACTGGAACATCAGCCGCCAGCGGTTCTTCGGGGTGCCGTTCCCGGTGTGGTACCCGGTGGGCGACGACGGGGCCCCCGACTACTCCCGGCCGCTCGTGCCCGACGAGGACCGGCTGCCGGTGGACCCCTCGACCGACGCGCCCTCGGGCTACGCCGAGGACCAGCGGGGCCGTCCCGGCGGGTTCGCGGGCGACCCCGACGTGATGGACACCTGGGCCACCTCGTCGCTCACCCCCCTGATCGCCGGGGGCTGGGGGGACGACCCCGACCTGTTCGCCCGGGTCTTCCCCATGGACCTGCGGCCCCAGGCCCACGACATCATCCGGACGTGGCTGTTCTCCACCGTGGTGCGCGCCGAGCTCGAGTTCTCCTCCCTGCCGTGGTCCAACGCCGCCATCTCGGGCTGGGTGCTCGACCCCGACCGCAAGAAGATGTCCAAGTCCAAGGGGAACGTGGTGACCCCGCTCCCCCTCCTCGCCCAGCACGGCGCCGACTCGGTCCGCTACTGGGCGGCCAGCGGCCGCCCGGGCACCGACACCGCGGTGGACGAGGGGCAGATGAAGGTGGGCCGGCGGCTGGCCATCAAGGTCCTCAACGCCTCGAAGTTCGTCCTCGGGCGCCTCGGCGACACCGAGCCGCCCGGCCCCGGTGCGATCACCGCCCCGATCGACCGCGACCTGCTGCGGCGACTGTCGGGCGTGGTCGACCAGGCCACGGCGGCCTTCGACGGCTACGACTACACCCGGGCCCTCGAGGCGGCCGAGGGGTTCTTCTGGGGGTTCTGCGACGACTACCTGGAGCTGGTGAAGGCCCGCGCCTACGGCGACCCGGCCGACCCGTCCACCGCCTCGGCCCGGGCCGCCCTGGCGCTCGCCCTCTCGGTCCAGGTCCGGCTGTTCGCCCCCTTCCTCCCCTTCGTCACCGCCGAGGTCTGGAGCTGGTGGCGGGAGGGGTCGGTCCACCGGGCCCCGTGGCCGACGGCGGCCGAGCTGGCCCCGGCCCTCGGCCCCCAAGCCGACCGGGCCACCGTGGTGCTCGACGCGGCGGCCGAGGTGCTGGGCGCCGTCCGCCGGCAGAAGACGGCCGAGAAGCGGTCGATGCGGGCCCGGGTGGCCCGCTGCACCGTCGTCGACGCGCCCGCCCGCCTCGAGGCCCTGCGGCAGGCCGAGGGCGACCTCAAAGACGCCGGGGCCCTCGACCAGCTGGTGCTCGTCGAGGGGGACGCCCCCGAGGTCACCGTGGTGCTGGCCGCCGAGGAGCCCTGACCCCGGCCGTCAGCCCTGGACGCCGCCGGAGAGGTAGGCCCCGAGGGCGGCGTCGGCCATCTCGGCCGGCGACCCCTCCCGCGCGACCCGGCCGTGCACCATGATCGCCGCCCGGGTGGCCACGGTGAGCACGGTGGTCACGAACTGCTCGACCACCACCACGGTCACCCCCGAGGCGGCCAGGCGCCCGACGACCTCGTAGAGCTCGGCCACCACCAGGGGGGCGAGCCCCATCGACAGCTCGTCGAGCAGGAGGATCTCGGGGGCGGTGACCAGGGCCCGGGAGATGGCCAGCATCTGCTGCTCGCCGCCCGACAGGGTGCCGGCCAGCTGGCGCGACCGGGAGGCCAGCCGGGGGAACACCTCGTAGGCCCTCTCCTCGACGTCGCCGATGGAGATCCCGCCCCGGTAGGTCCACATGCGCAGGTTCTCGCGCACGGTGAGGTTGGCGAAGACCCCGCGGCCCTCGGGGATCGAGCACAGCCCGTGGCGCACCAGTGTCTCGGCCGTGCGGTGGCCGACCGGCCTCCCGCCGATGGTGATGCTCCCCCGGGTGGCCCGCAGCCGGCCGCTCACGACCTTCAAGAGCGTCGACTTCCCCGCCCCGTTCGGGCCGAGCAGGGCGAAGACGCTGCCGGCCGGGACCACCAGGTCGACCCCGTGGAGGACCTCGATCCGCCCGTAGCCGGCGCAGACCCCCTCGACGGTCACGGCCGGCGGGGCGGCGGATTCGGCCGGCGCGGCGGCGGGCGACAGGGCGGTCACGGGGCGGCCCGCCCCGACCCGCCGGCCTCCCCCCCGGTGGCCAGGTAGGCCGTCCCGAGCACCGGTTCCTCGGAGGCCAGGCCGGCCCTCGCCGCGGTCGCCCGCGCCGGGGACAGCCAGGGGAGCCGGACCCGGTCGGCCAGCCACTCGATGCCCAGGATGCCGTTGGCCGCACGGCCGATCAGGATCACCCCCGCCCCGGCGAAGAGCCCCTCCACCCTTGTCAGGTGGGTCACGTTGGCGAAGACGGCGTAGGTCAACGAGGCCAGGAAGGCGCCGCTCACCGTGCGGGCGCCCCACACCACCAAGAAGAGGACGAACATGACCCCGCTGAAGATTGTGAAGTTCGGCGCGCCCACCGTGCCCTGGAGGGTGCCCCACAACGCGCCGCCCAGGCCGGCCAGGGCGGCGGCCAGGGCGAACACGGCCACCTTGGTGATCGCCGGGTTGAGGCCGACCGTGGCGCAGGCGGCCGGGGAGTCGTTGAGCGCCACCATGCGGCGGCCGAACGGGCTCCGGCGGACGGCGAGCACCCCGACGGCCGCCAGGGTGAAGGCCACCGAGAGCATGAGGAACTCGGCCCGGTCGCCGGCGAAGGACAGTCCCCCGATCGAGAAGCGGCTGACCGGGATGCCGGCCTGCCCGAAGACGTGGAGGTCGGCGAAGAACCCGTACTGCACCGCCTCGGCGAAGGCGAAGGTGGCCAGGGCCAGGTAGAGGCCCCGCAGGCGGATGGTCGGGAGGGCCACCAGCGCCCCCACGGCGGCGCAGACGGCCACCGCGACCACGAGCCCGAGGAGCGACCCGCCGCCCGCCACCTTGCCCATGCAGAAGGCGCCGATCCCCATGAAGGCGAACTGGCAGAGCGAGACCTGGCCGGCGTAGCCGACCAGCAGCACCAGCGACAGGGCCACGATCCCAAAGACCATGGTCTGGCCGGCGATCGGCCCCGCGCTGGAGAGCCCCTGGGCCAGGAATGTCTTGCCCTGCAGGAGGCAGAAGGCCACGGCGGCGACGAGGAAGGCCCCCCCGGTGAACAGCGACTCGCGGCCCCCCGCCACCCGGGGGAGCCGGGCGGCGGAGAGCCGCCCCACCGCGGCGAGCCGGACCGAGGGGAGCGTCACCAGGGCGACGAAGAGGAAGATCATGGGCAGCGCCGAGGTGAGCTCGGAGCCCACCCCCTCGGGGAGGTGCTGGGGGGCGTAGCCGCCGAAGTAGGTGGCGGCCAGGCCCAGCGCGATGGCCCCGCCGAACGTCCAGGGCAGGCTGCGCATCCGTCCGACGACGGCCGCCGCGTAGCCGTTCACGACGAGCAGCGTCATCACCGGGACGGTGAAGGTGATTGTGAGGGTGGGGGCGATCAGGATCCCGGCCAGGGCGGCCAGGAAGAAGCCGAGCATCCAGCCGGCACGGCTCATGCGGCGGGGCGACACCCCGGTCATCGTGACCAGCTCGGGGTCGTCGACCACCGCCCGCATGCCGACGCCCAGCCGGGTGCGGTAGAAGATGACCCACAAGACGGCGGCGACGGCCACCGCCGCGCCGAGGAGCACGGCGTTCTGCCACTGCAGGTTCACCCCGAAGAGGGGGAATGTCCCGGCCACCAGCGGGTTGAGCCGCCGGGCGGTCGACACGCTCCAGATGAGGGTGCCGCCCCCGAGCAGGATGACCAAGAGCCCCAGGGTGACCATGATCGGCCGCTCGGCCGCCGCCCCGTAGAGGCGGCGCATGAACGCCCACTCGACCAGCGCCCCCAGCAGCGGCGCCCCCACCAGCAGCACGAGCACCAGCCCGACCGCCTCGGGCACGCCGTGCTGGAGGAGCTCCCAGTAGCTGAAGGCGGCGATCATGGCCACCGCCCCGTGGGCGAAGTTGAACACCCCCGACGTGGTGTAGGTCACGACGAGGCCGGTGGCCAAGATGGCGTAGGCCGCACCCACCGCCACCCCGATGACGGTGAACTCCAAGAACTCGCTCACCCCACCCCCTCCGTCATCTCATCTGACCCCCGTCCACCGGGCGCTGCGACCTGGTGCTCCGCCGCTCCGCCGCAGGTCCGCTCAGCTGCCGGCGCCCGGCGGGAGGTAGTACTCGTTGGTGCAGCGGAAGCCGTGGGTCTTGCCGCTCACCGGCGGGTCGTCGAGGCGGGACCACTGCCCGTTCACCACCCGTCCGAGCAGGTAGCAGTTGGACTGGGTCTTGGCCGCCGGGTCGACCGGCGCCTCGATGTCTGTCCCGGTGAATGTCGTGATCTTGGAGAGCGCCTGGAGGAGCGAGCCCCGGCTGGGGTCCTTGCCGGCGTTCTTCAGGGCCTCGGAGAACAGCTCGGCCGACACCCAGCCGTAGAGGGTGAACAGTGTGGGCTTCCAACCCGGCCTCGCCACCTGCACCCAGTGCAGGAAGGTCGCGACCGCCGGGACGGCCTTGGCGTCCTGGCCGAGGTAGAGGGTGACCTCCTGGGAGAGGTAGGCACCGTCGATGGCGGTGTCCCCGACTGTGGGGATCAGCGTGTCGGAGTAGCTCGGGGCGCCGAGGACGATGACCGGGTGGAAGTCCTGCGAGTTGATCGCCTTGATCAGGGGTGCGGTGTACAGCGGCGGGATCTGCTCGATGAAGACCATCTTGACGCCCTTGGCCTTCATGGCGACGACGTCGGTGACGAATGTCTCGTACTTCGCCGAGATCGGGTAGGTGTTGTCGTAGGCGATGCCGTAGCCGAGGTGCTCCATCGTCGCCTTCTCGCCGTTCCACGAGTCGACGGCCGAGGGCTCGTCGGCCACCAGCTCGCCGATCTTCTTCACCCCCTGCGGGTACTTCTGCTTCAGGTACACCAGCGGGCCCTCCTGCCACCCGCCCTGGAGGGGGAACGGGCTGAAGAGGTTGGGGAGCCGGTTGAAGGTCGGGGAGACTGTCACGGCGACGTCGGGCATCTGGGGGTTCTTGGTCAGCACCTGGCCGGCCGATGTGGCGGTGACCGAGAAGCTGCCCACCAGGGCGAAGTCCTTGGTGACGGCGGCCTGGGTCAGCTGGGCATCGGCTGTGCCGCTGTAGTTTGTGTTCTGCGATGTGACCACCAGCTTGCGGCCGTTCACCCCGCCCTTGGCGTCGACGTAGGCGGCGTAGGCCTCGGTTCCCACGGTCGCCCCGGTGAACAGTGTCTCGAGCTGGGTGGAGATGTTGCCGACCTTGACCGTGGTGGGGGTGATCCCGGTGTGTGTCGAAAAGGCGCTGGCCGGGATCTTGGCGGCGGCGCCTGCCGGAGGGGGGACCACGGCCGTGGCGGCTCCCGACCCCACCAGGGCGGCCACGCCGGCCGCGGCCAGGCGCATCTTCCACGAAACTGTTCTCATCGGTGCCCTTCCGCTCTTGCGTCCGGCTCGAGCGCCGGCTCAGTCGTCCGCCGCCGCCCGGGGAGACTCGGCGCCGGCCCGGAACACGAAACGATTCTCCATTGCCGACCGGTCACTCTATCCCTGCCCCCCCGCCGCTTGTCCCTGTCCCGTCGGAGAGCTGACCCAGGTAGGCCGCCTGCACCGCCGGGTGCAGGCGGATCTCGGCCGGGGTGCCCGAGGCGATGATCTCGCCGAAGTCGAGCACGTAGACGACGTCGCAGACGTCGAGGACCAGGTCCATGTCGTGCTCGACCAAGAGGACGGCCCGACCCTCGTCGGCCAGCTCCCGCAGCAGCCGCCCGAGCCCCACCGACTCGTGGTCGTCGAGGCCCGAGCACGGCTCGTCCAAGAGGAGCACCTGCGGGCTGATGGCCAGGGCCCGGGCCAGCTCCACCAGCCGGGCCGTCCCCGTGGGCAGCGAGTTGACCGGCCGCCCGGCGGCCTCCCCGGCGCCCACCCGCTCCAAGAGGGCGGTGGCCGCCCCGCCGGGCACCCGCTCGGCCCCGCCGAGCAGCGGCAGTCGGCGGCGGCCTCGGCGGCGGGCCTCGAGCCCCACTCGGACGTTGTCCTCGCTGCTCAAGTTGGAGAAGAGCTCGAGGCGCTGGAAGGTCCGGGCCAGCCCCAGCCGGGCGCGGCGGTGCGGCCCGAGGCCGGTGACGTCCCGGCCGGCGATGCGGACGGTGCCCCGGTCGGGGCGCTGGAGGCCGCTCACCACGTTGAACAGGGTGGTCTTGCCGGCGCCGTTGGGGCCGATCAGCCCGGTCACCTCCCCGGCACGCACCGAGAGCGACACGCCCGAGAGGGCGGACACCCCGCCGAAGTGCACCGAGACGTCGCGCACCTCGAGCACGGGGTCGGCCCCGCCCACCCCGCCCGCCGCCGGCGACTGCTGATCGTCCACTGCCCCCGTCCCTTCGACGCACGGGACCCGCCCCCCGTCCCGGGGTCCCGCAGGGTGGAGAATCTAGGTCAGATCGGCCCGGGGGTGTCCTCCGCCCCGTCGGGGCCGCCGGCCGTGGCCCTGCCCTCCGAGCCCGAAGGCGTGGCGCGACCGGCCCGCACGGCGTCGAGGAAGGCGACCACGCCGGCGGTGGTCGCCTGGCAGCGCAACGAGGCCAGCACGTCGAAGGCGTGCTGGGCGAGCGGGAGCTCGGCGTAGACGACCGCTGCGGTCGAGACCCCGCGAAGGGCGTCCACGAACTGACGGGCCACCTCGACGGGGACGAGGCTGTCGTTGGCCCCCTGGAGCACGAAGAAGGGGGGCGCCCCGGCGTGCACCCGTTGGGTGGGCGAGGCCCGGGCGAAGACGTCGGGATGGTCCTCGGCCGAGACCTTGATGACCATCCGCTCGAGCATCCTGAGCAGGCCCGGGCCGAACCGGCCGGAGGTGGCCGGGTCCCCGGTCATGTCCATCACGCCGTAGAAGGGGATGCAGGCGTCGACCGACGTGTCGGCCGACTCGAAGCCGGGCTGCCACTCGGGGTCGCCGGCGCTGAGCGCGGCCAGGGCGCAGAGGTGGCCGCCGGCCGAACCGCCGCTCAGGGCGACGAACGAGGGGTCACCCCCGTAGTCGCCGATGTGGTCGCGCACCCAGGCGATGGCCCGCTTGCAGTCGACGATGTGGTCGGGCCAGGTCGCCCGTGGGCTGAGGCGGTAGTTGACCGAGACGCAGACCCAGCCCCGCTGCACCAGCTCGTTCATCATGGGCTTGCCCTGCTCGCGCTTGTCGCCGATCACCCACGCGCCGCCGTGGATGTAGACCATGACCGGTGCGCCGGTCACCGCCCGCCGGGGACGGACGACGTCGAGGCGGTGGCGCCGGATCCCGTCGCCGAAGTAGTCGATGTTCTTCACGACCTCGGTGTGTCGTCCCCAGACCGGGACGGCCCGGGTGAGCCGCCACCACCGGCCCCATTCGGGCTCGGGCAGGGGCGGGGGGGCGGCGTCGGCGCCGAGGAGGTCTCGGGCGAGCGCCGCGGCGACCACCTGGCCGTCACGGTGCCCCAGCACGGCCAGGCCGGCCAGCCCGGCCCAGCCGGCCACCGACACCGCCAGCCCCACGTAGCCGGGCCAGGCACTGAAGGCGCCGAAGACGGCGAAGACGACGGTGGCCGCCACCTCCCAGACGATGTTCTGCATGGCCAGCTCCCCGGCCAGCCAGCCGGTGGCGAAGCACAGGGTCGACAACGGCTCGCGCCGCACGGGGCGGTAGGCGGAGAGGACGGCCAGGGCGCCGAGGAGAGAGACGGCGAGGTACGCGTACGGCACGGGGCCATCTTCGCCCCGCCCCGGCCCCCGGCGCCACGGCGGCCGGGCAGTTGCCCCGGCCCGCCCGAGGTGGGACGGTAATGCGGGCGGCGGCGCCCAATGGGCGGTTCGGTCCGGTGCCCGGGTCGCCACCCGCGGGAGGAGGAGAGATGACGACCGAACGGCTGACCGGGCTCGACGCCAGCTTCTTGTACCTCGAGACGCCCACGCTCCACATGCACGTGGCCATGACCGCGGTGTTCGACCCCTCGACCGTGCCCGGGGGGTACTCGTTCCGGCGCCTCCGACAGATCATCAGTGACCGGATCCCGCTGGCCCCGGTCTTCCAGCGCCGCCTGGTGGAGGTGCCCTTCCGCCTCGGCCACCCCGTCTGGGTCGACGACCCGGACTTCGACGTCGACAACCACCTGCGGCGGGCCGCGCTGCCGTCGCCGGGCGGGATGCGCGAGCTGGCCGAGTTCGCCGCCGATGTCTCCAGCCGCCAGCTCCACCGGGACCGCCCCCTGTGGGAGATGTGGATCGTCGAGGGCCTCGAGGGCGGCAAGATCGCCCTGGTGGCCAAGATGCACCACAGCACCATCGACGGGGTCTCGGGGGCCGAGCTCTTGGGGACCATCCTCGACCTCGAGGTCGTGCCGCCCGAGCGGACCGGTCCACCGACAACCGAGCCCGACCGCCGCATCCCCTCCGAGCTCGAGCTGGTCGCACAGGCGCTGGTCGCCCGGGCCGTGCGGCCGATCGGGGTCACCAGGACCCTCTGGCGCACCGGCCAGTCGGTGCTCGGGATCCGCCGCATCCGCCAGGGGGGTCCGACCGCCGGGAAGGCCGCCCTCCCCCTCACCGCCCCCCGGACGTCGATCAACGTGGCCGTCACCGGCCGGCGCAAGGTCGCCTTCGCCGCCGCCAGCCTGGCCGACGTGAAGCGGCTCAAGAACCAGCAGGGCACGACGGTGAACGACGTCGTCCTGGCCATGGCCACCGGGGCCCTGCGGAGCTACCTCCTGGCCGGCGACGAGCTGCCCGAGGTCCCCCTCGTCTCGGTGGTCCCGGTGTCGGTGGCGCCCGAGGTGGCGGCGATGAAGGGCTCGAACAAGGTGTCGGGGATGTTCGTCCAGCTGCCCACCCAAGAGGCCGACCCCCTGGAGCGGCTCCGGCTCGTCCACGAGGGGACCAAGGGCGCCAAGGAGGAGCACCAGGCCCTCGGGGCGAGCACGCTGCAGAACTGGGCCGAGCACGCCACCCCCAACCTATTCGCCCTGTCGGCCCGGCTGTACACGGGCATGCGGCTGGCCGACCGCCACCGCCCGATCGCCAACCTGGTCATCTCGAACGTGCCCGGCCCCGACTTCCCCCTGTACTTCGGGGGGGCGGAGATGCTGGCCGGCTTCCCCCTCGGCCCGGTCATGGACGGCATGGGGCTGAACATCACCATCATGAGCTACCGGGGCGTCTTGTACTGGGGGCTGGTCTCCTGCGCCCGGGCCGTTCCCCGGCTGTGGGACGTCGCGTCGGCCATCCCCACCGCGCTCGACGAGCTGCTGGCCGCGGCCGGCATCGAGCCCGAGCCGTTCGAGGTCCCCCTCCACCTCGGCCCGGGCATGCCGGCCCCCGCCGCCTGGGCCGGTGCACCCGACCGCCCGGCCCCGGCGGCCCGGCCCCGTCGTCGCAGGGCGGCGGGACCTGCCGCCCCGGCGGTCAGCTGACCCTCCCGCGGGCCGTGGGGGGTCCCCGGGCCCGCCGAAGGGCCGCCCCGGCGCCACGCGAGCGGCGCACCGCGCGGTTACGGTTCTGCGACGGCCTGACCCCGTCGGCGGTCACCGCGCGGGTCGGCGTCAGCCAGATGCACGTCCACCGACTGCCGGCCGCCAGCCCCCGACGGCAGCGGGCCGAGCCGCAGGGCGGGGGACCTGAGCGCCGCGGGGGAGGAGGGGGGAGGGCGTGATCAACGTGCACTTCGTCATCCTCGGGGCCGTCGTCGGCCTGTGCGGGTCGGCCCTCTACATCCGCGACACCGTCCGCGGCCTGACCCATCCCAACCGGGTCAGCTGGTTCCTGTGGGGCGCCGCCCCCATGCTGGCCTTCGCCGTCGAGGTCCGCTCGGGGGTCGGGCTCCGGTCGCTCATGACCTTCACCGTGGGGCTCGGACCGCTCTTGGTGGTGGCGGCGTCCTTCCTCAACCGCAACGCGGTCTGGCGAGTCACCCGGCTCGACGTCGCCTGCGGGGCGCTCTCGGTCGCCGGCACCGTGGTCTGGCTCGTCTCCCGCCAGGGGCTGGTGGCCCTGGCCGCCTCGATCGCCGCCGACGCCCTGGCCGGAGTGCCCACGCTGGTCAAGTCGTGGCGGGCGCCGCAGACCGAGAGCGCCAGCGCCTACCTAGGAGCGCTGGCCAACTCCACGATCACCCTGCTCACGGTGACCACGGCCACCGCCGCGATCGTCGCCTTCCCCGCCTACATCACCCTCATCGCCGGAGTCGAGGTGGTGCTGGTGGCCGGCCGCCTCGGCCCGCGGGTCCGCCACCTCCGCCAGGCCGACGCCGGCGTCGGGGGCGGGGGCAGGGCGCCGTAGGGGGCCGGGACGGCGGGACCCCGCCGGGGAGCGGGCGTGGGAAGATGCGGCGACCGTGACGGGGCCACGGCGCTGGGGCCGGCGGGCGCCATCGCCAGCCGCAGCAGGAGGACCGAAGCGACATGACCGAGCCCCCGTCGTTGGGTCGACTCGGGGGGTGGGCCCGGATCGACCTACGGCCGGACCACCGGCCGCCGTCCCTCCTCCGGGTGGCGGCGGCCACCGCCGCCGCCCTGGCCGGCTCGCTGGCCGCCGACGCGCTGCTGGTGGCCCTCGGGACGTGGGCGTTCCCCGCCACCAGGGGCTACGGACACTTCCGCTTCCCCGACTACGCCAGCCTCACGGCCGTCGGCGTCGTGGGGGCCGGCGTCGTCTGGTGGGCGGTGACGCGGGCCACCTCGGCGCCGCGCTGGCTGCTCCTGCGGCTGGCCGTGGCCGCCACCGTCGTCCTGTGGCTCCCCGACGGGTGGCTCTGGTGGCGCGGCGAGCCGGCACGGGCGGTGGGGGTCCTCATGGCGATGCACCTGGCGGTCGCCGTGGCGACCTACCAGGCGCTGGTGGTCCTGGCACCGGTGCGAGCCGGGGGCCGCGCCGGCGGGGACCCGCCCGCCCGACGCGAGCTCGGGCGGTGGGCGTGGACGGTCATGGGGCTCGCCGTCGTCGTGGAGTTCGCGCTCGGCCTCGCCGCCCTCTACGCGGTCCCCGCCGGGCGGCCCAGCGGGCTCGTCCCCGCACACGGCCGCCTGGTCTTCGAGGTTCACGGGGTGGTCGGCGCCGCCCTCCTTCTCGGCGCGGCCGGCGTGGCCGTGGCCCACCGCCGGGCGCGCCCGGTGGAGCGGGGCGCCACCCTGGCCGGCGTGGCCGGCGTCGTGCTCGCCGGGGTGGGCGGCCTGCTCTGCGCCTCGCACCCCCTGCGGCCGTGGGGCATCGCCGTGATGCTCGGGGGCTCGGTCCTGGCCGGGGGCGCCTACCTCGCCGGGCTCCTCGAGCCGCCGGAGGACGACGGTTCGGCGGAGGTCGACGGTTCGGCGGAGGTCGACGGTGCGGCGGCGTAGCCGCGCCGGTCGGGCGGGCGGCCGACGGCGGGCCCTCGGGCCCCTGGCCCTCGCCCGGGCCGTCTCGGCGGGCGCGCTGGCCGCCGCCGTCCTCGCGCTCCCGGCCGCCGCCGCCGGCGGCGCACCGGGCACCGCCCGCGCACTGCGGGCCGACGCCGCTTCCATCGGCTCGGCAGTCGGGCGCGTCCGGGTGACCATGGGCGTGCTCGCCTGCGTCGCCGAGGCGGCCGGGATGACCGGCGCCGAGGCGGCCGCCCACCAGCTCGGCACCTGCCGGGTCACAGCCGGCGACCCCGCCGACCGGCCGGACCTGGCCGCAAACCCCGGGCCCGCACACTTCTCCGGCCCCGCCGCCCTGCTGCGGGCGGCGGCGGCGGACCTCGGCCGCCGGCGGTGGCCGCCGGCGGTGGCCGGGTCGGTCCGGGCGCTGCGGCGGTCGGTGGCGGCCCTGGCAGCCGACCTCGGCTCGACGGCGGGCGGCGGGGGTACCCCGTGGTCGACCGGGGTCGAGCGCGCCATGGCGGCGGTCACGGCCGCGACCCGGTCGATCGAGCGGCGGCTCGGCCCGGCCGGGGCTGGCCGAGGGGGGGCGCCGTGAGGTTCGGGTTCGCCATCCCCGCCTACGGCCCGGGCGCCGACGGTCCGGCCGTCGCCGAGCTGGTCGCCGCCGGCGAGGAGCTCGGCTACGCCACGGCCTGGCTGCCCGACCACGTCGCCGTGCCGGCGTACGCGGCAGCCGTCAACCTCTCCCCGCCGTTCCTCGAGCCCCTGGCCACCTGCGCCTGGGGCCTCGGGGCCACGACGCGCCTGGCGTTCGGCACCGACGTCCTGGTCGCCGGGTACCGCCACCCGCTGCTCGTCCGGGCCATGGCCGGGACGCTCGGGCGCCTGGCCGGCGACCGGCTGGTGCTCGGGGTGGGCGTCGGCTACCTGCGCGGCGAGTTCGACGCCCTGGGCGTCCCCTACGCCACCCGGGCGGCCGACACCGAGGAGTGGCTCCGCACCCTGCGGAGTGTGCCCGAGGGGCTCGTCGTGGTCGAGGCGCCCCACCCGCCGCCGGTGTGGGTCGGCGGCAACAGCCCCCGGGCGCTGCGCCGCGCCGCCCTGCTCGGCGACGGCTGGCACCCCCTCTGGCTCCCGCCGGAGCGCTACCGCGAGGCCCGCGAGACGATCCTGTCCCTGCGGGCGGAGGCCGGGCTCGACTCGCCCTTCACCTTCTCCTTCAGCGCCAGCCGCACCGAGCTGCTCGACCGTGACCGGACCGACTGGCCGGCGCCCCCGCCCCGGCCGGCGCCGGGCTCGGAGTTCGCCTACGCCCCGGCCCCCTGGGCCGCACCCGACGGCCGGCCGGGCCTCACCGGCACCCCCGACCAGGTCACCGCCGACCTGCGGGCGCTGGCCGACGCCGGGGTGGACCAGGTCACCCTGCGCTTCTCGACGACCGACCCCGCCCCGCTGGCCCGCTTCGCCGAGGAGGTCATGGGCGCCTTCACCGACCCGTGAGCCCGGCCGGGGGCCACCCCCGCCGGGACTAGCACTCTCGGGGGGAGAGTGCTAATAATTTCGGTGTCACCGCCGAAAGGCGGCGCGAGAGCTGAATCGGCACACAGGAGGTGATGGACATGGCTCTTGTGCGAAGTGACCCGTTCAGGGACGTGGACCGTCTGTTCCAGCAGCTGTGGGCGCAGAACGGCAGCCGCCCGATGGCGATGCCCATGGACGCCTACCGCAAGGACGACGCCTTCCTCATCCAACTCGACCTCCCCGGGGTGAAGGCGGAGTCGGTGGAGCTCACGGTCGAGGACAACGTCCTCACCGTGAAGGCGGAGCGGGCGGCGCCCCCGCCGTCCGAGCGCGTCGAGCCGGTGATCTCCGAGCGGCCCTACGGCACCTTCGTCCGACAGGTGTTCCTCGGCACCAACCTCGACACCGAGCACATCCGCGCCGAGTACGAGGCCGGCGTCCTCACCTTGGTCATCCCGGTGGCCGAGCACGCCAAGCCCCGGCGCATCGAGGTCACCACCCACCCGGAGAAGCAGCAGCTCTCCGCCTGACGGCCCCCGGTGACCGGGCCGCGGGGTCGGCCCGGTCACCGGCGGCCACCTCGGCGGGAGGACCGGCGGTAGCGTCGGCGCCGTGGGGAACGAGCGCTTCGCCTCGCTCTTGCGGGGGGTGAACGTGAGCGGCCACCGCAGGGTCGCCATGGCCGAGCTGCGCGAGCTCCACCTCGGCCTCGGCCTCGCCGACGTCGAGACCTACCGACAGAGCGGCAACGTCGTCTTCACCGCCGACTCGACGCCCGAGCGCCTCTCGGCCGCCATCGAGCGGGCCGTCATGGAGCGGCTCGGCCACGGCGACGTCGACGTGCTGGTCCGGCGGGCCGACGAACTCCAGGCCGTGGTCGGGGGCAACCCGTTCCTGCGGGCGGGGGCCGACCCCTCCACCGTCCACGTCACCTTCTTGAAGGACCCGCCGGCCCACGAGATCCCCGTGCTCGACGCGGGGCGGTTCGCGCCCGACTCCTTCGAGATCGCCGAGCGCGCCGTCTACGTCCACTGCCCCGCCGGCTACGCCAGGACGAAGCTCGACAACGGCTTCTTCGAGCGGCTGACCGAGGTGCGCGCCACCACCCGCAACTGGGCCACGGTCACCGCACTGGCGGGCCTCACCGCCGGCGCGCCCGCCCGGCCAAGGGGAAGCCTCGGCGCCCGGCGACCCGCCTGCCGACCGGGCGGGCAGGCCGGCCGGTGAGGCTCGGGCTGTCCCGGCGACCCGCACCCTCGTCATCGTCTCTTCGGATTCGGCCTGCTCGTTGCTGCGGGCGTCCGCTTCGCCGTCGCCGTCGGGGGCGTCCGCCCGATCAGCCGGGTAGACGACGAGCACTTCGGCGGCTGCCTGTCGAACGAGCTCGGGCACGCGGCGCCAGAACCGGCCGGCGGGACCGGCCCCGTCGAACTCGGCGAAACCCGGCAGCGGTCCTGACCCAGCAGCACGACGATGTCGGTCGTCGAGGTACCCGTCATCTGTTCCCCCCATGCCGCGCACCTGGTGCGTCCGTGGACATGCCTCCACCCGCGACCGGGACGGCTCGATCGCGCCGGAAGTGGGAAGGACCGCCCGTGCGAGGAAATCAGGTGCTGACGGCGGCCGCCAGGACGGCGATGTCGTCCGAGCGTTCCGCACCGGGGACCATCGACGCCAGCACCGAACCGCAGAGGCCCCCCGGGGTCCGCGGTCCCGCGACCACCGCGTCGACGAGCTCTTGCAACCGGGCCTCGAGGTCGCCCGCTGCCAGCTCGACCAGCCCGTCGGTGAACAGGAGGAGGTCGATGGTGGTGAAGGGCACCGATACCTCTCTGGGTTCCTTGCCCTCCACCCCGATCGGTGGGCACGGGGTGAGGGTCGCGAGCTCGGCGTGGGCCCCGACGCGCAGCACCGGCGGATAGTGACCGGCACTGGCCAGGACCAACCGTTGCCGTGGGCGATCGATGACCGCGACCAGGACGGTGGCCAGGCGGTCGATGCCCGAGTGCCTGGCGAAGCGGCTGAGCCGCATGATCGCCTCGGCCGGCGACAGCCCCTCGGAAAGCAGCAGTGCCAGTCCGTGACGCAGTTTGGCCATCACGGTGGCCGCGTGCAGGTCATGGCCCTCGACGTCCCCGACGACCAGGGCCAGGTGGTCCCCGTCGCCGACCACGTCGTACCAGTCCCCTCCCACCTCGGCGTAGTTCGTCGCCGGCAGGTACCGGGCAGCGAGTTCGATGCCCGGGAACTTCGGGAGGACCTCGGGCAGGAGGCTCCGCTGGAGGGCGTGGGACATCTCCAACTCCAGCTGATGGCGCCGGGCCCGGTCCACGACCGACGCCACCTGCGAAGCGAGCTGCTCGGCCCAGTCCAGGTCCTCCGAGGCGAACCGGCGCCCGGACCCCGCCGACACCAGGGTCACGGTTCCAAGGACTCGGTCGCCGGCGACCAGCGGGACGGTCATGTACGACTCGAAGCCGAGAGCCTTGACGATCTCGAAGTGCCGCTCGCTGCCGGTGGTGGCCCGCAGGAAGTCGTCGGTCATCTCGCCCGACCAGCGGGACCGGCCCCGGAGGACGACATCCACCGCCGGGTGCCGGCCGTTGGGATCTGGCGGGAAGTCCCGTTCCAGCTCCTCCACCAGGTCGGCCTTGGACGGGTCACGGTGGTGACAGGCCATCCTCGTGAAGTTGCCCTCTTCGTCGACGACGTCGATCAGGCAGACGTCCCCCAGGCTCGGGACGGCCACCGCGGCCAGGCGCCGCAGCGTGGCGTGGTAGTCCGAGGCGGCGGAGACGACCCGGGCGGCCTCCAGGACGAACTCCTGGCGCTCGCGGGCCTCGGCCAGCTCGCGGAGCAGTCGCTCTCGCCCGGCCGCCTCCTCGAGCGCCGCCAGCAGCTCTCCCACCGGCCGGCTCACCGCCCGTACCAGGTCGACGAGCCCCGAATCCGCACGGCGCGCCTCTTTGGTGAACAGTTCCACCACCCCGACGACGCAGCCGGCGTAGCGGACCGGGAACACGACGGCAGTGGTCAGACCGGCCCGGGCCGCCGGACCGGCCGAGAACCGCGGGTCGTCGGAAAGGTCCGGTATCCACAGTGGCTCGCCCGAGGCCAGGACGTGGTGCGGCAGCGTGACCTCCGAGGCCGGTGAGGGCGACCGCGCCGCACGCAGGCGGCCCTCGGGATCGGCGAGCGGATCGGACCAGACGTGCCGGCAGCGGAGGGTCCCATGCGGGGTGAGGGCCCACAGCGTCGTCACGTCGAAGCCGAGCTGCACCCCGAGCACCCGCAGCAGCTGGGCGTCGGACGAAATGTCCGGATCGGACTGCCCCAGCGTGTCGAACAGCGTGGCGGTCAGCTTGCTCCATCGCGAGAGGTGGGCCACCGCTCGCGGCCGGATGGTGGCGATCACCACCTGGTCCTGCTCGTGTCCGGCCAGGCTCAGGACGACCTCGGTGGGGAGCTCCGAGCCGTCGTTGCGACTCGAGAGGACGCGCAGGGGTTTGCCGACGAGCGGTTCGACCTGCGCACGCATGCTTGCCCCGCCCGGCACATACGGCCTGAGGCTGGGGGGCACCACGACGGTCGCCGGCTGGCCGGCCAGACGGCCCGGCGCCCACCCGAGCAGCTTCTCGGCCGCCCGATTGGCGTAGACGATGGTCCCGAGGGCGTCGGCGGCGAGCACGGCCTCGCCGAGGTCGTCGAGGTGCTGTCGGGCCTGGGCACTCGGCCAGGACGAGTGCGCCGTCGCCGGTCGGCGGTCGGCGGCGTGCCCGCGTGCGGTGTCCATCGTAAGAATTCTCTTCCCGTGGCGAGGTCGGTGCAACCGTCATTCGCCCGCCGGTGGGCCGGATCGCATCGGCGACCCGTGCCGCCGCCCGGCCGGCGGGAGGGTCGACCACCGGCAGCCCGACCTGCCCGATCCGCACCCGCCCAGCGGGTTGGCGCGGCCTCAGGGACAGACGCCGCGTCCATCCTGTACCCCGATGTGCCGACCAGCAAACGTACGATCCACCAGGGCATAATCGATCCGGCAATCCAACCGGCTGTCGCCGCGCAGGCCGCGTCACTCGTGAGAGGAGCCGTTGAATGGGGCAGGCCCGAGATGACTCGATGTTCCCGGTAGTGCACCTGGAAGGTGAGATCGACCTGGCGGTGGCGCCTGCACTCCAGGGCCAGCTCGATGCGCTGCTGGCCGAGGGGGCGACGACGATCGTGGTCGACCTCCTCGATGCGACGTTCCTCGATTCGGTGGCACTCGGAGTCCTCGTGGGCTCGCTGCAACGGTGCCGGGACGTCGGCGGGAACCTTCACCTTGTCGTCAGCGACCGCAGGATCGCCAAGGTGCTCGAGATCACCGGGTTGAACGATGTCTTTCCGATACACGACCGCTGGAACGGACTGGTGGGCAAGCGCGAGGAGCAGACGACACAATGAACAGCAGCGCGGAGGAGTCCACCCAGGAGGAAACGGTCGAGCTGACCTTCCCGGCGATCCCCGAGCTCGTTGTCCTGGCGCGGTTCGCCGCCTCCGCCGTGGCCGCCCGGGCCGGCTTCGACGTGGAGGAGATCGAGGACCTCCGATTGGCGGTCGACGAGCTGTGTGCCTCCATCGGCCAGTTGGGACCCGAATCGTGCGTCCGGATGGAATTCCGCCGCACCGGTGGCGTCGTGCGCGTGCAGTGTGTCTTCGAGCCCCGGCACACCATGACCAGGCACCGAAGGACGCATCATGAGGCGCACCGGTCTCCTGGTGACCTGTCCGTCCAGCTCCTCGGAGCGCTGGTGGACGACCACGGCTTCGAGGACCGGAACGGGTTCGCGTGCGGGTGGCTCGAGAAGCGGCGGGGCTTCGTCACCCGATGACCGTCGATCCGGCGGACTGCACAGTCGAGGTGCGCAAGTTCGCCGAGTTCTTGCGCACCCGGGACCGGGCGCTGCGCGACGAGCTCATCGCCGAGCACCTGGACCTCGCCGGACAGATCGCCCGCCGGTTCGCCAATCGCGGGGAGCCACACGACGACCTGTTCCAGGTGGCCTCGCTGGCCCTGATCAAGGCCGTGGACCGATTCGACCCCGAGGTGGGGGTGAAGTTCAACACCTTCGCCGTGAAGTACATCGTCGGCGAGCTCAAGCGCCATTTCCGAGATCGCGGCTGGGCCATCCGCGCCCCCCGACGGGTGCAGGAGCTCTACCTCGAGCTCGGACACCACGTCGAACAGCTCTCCCAAGAGCTGGGCCGGGCCCCGACGGTGCGGGAATTGGCCGAGGCTGTGGGCCGCTCGGAGGACGACGTCCTCGAAGCCACCGAAGCCGGTCGGAACTACCGCTCGTCGTCCCTGGATGTGCCGCCCTCGGAAGGACAGACATTCGCCTCGCTCCTGTCACGGGACGATCTCCGCCTGTCGGACGTCGAGGACCGGTCGGTCCTCACCTTGGCCTTGGCACAGCTGAGCCCACGGGACCGGGTCATCCTGCACCTGCGGTTCGTCGAGGGCCTGACGCAGTCCGAGATCGCCGAGCGGGTCGGCCTGAGCCAGATGCAGATCAGCCGGCTCCTGGTCTCCAACCTCGAGCGGCTGCGCAAGATCGTCGCCGAGGACGACCGGCTCCTCGACGTCTGAAGCGCCCAGCACCGGGGTTCTGCGGTCGAAGACCCGGCCCCGACCGGTTCCACGGCCCGGCCCCCGAGGCCCGGGGGCGACGCACGGCGGGAGGGCCGTCTTCTCAACAGCCCGGCCCGCAGGCGCCCCTCGTCTCGAGGTGCGAGGCACCCGCGACCCCGGTGCGGGTGGGCGGCTTCAGCGTCCGAGCACCCGCTCCCGCTGCGCCATCGACATCGTCGACCGCCCCCGGGTGCCCCGGTGAGGGGCCTGCGGGCAGCGCTGGTCCCGGGTACGGCCGCCGGCGCCGCGGTGCGATCGCAGGGCACCGCGTCGCCCCGGGGAGATGTCCCGGGTCGACGTGCGGCTCCGCTGGGTGGCTTCCTCGGACCGAACGCGCTCCTTGCTGACCGTGCGGGCGGCGATCTCCGGGGGTCCCCTGCGCGTTGGGGGGGTAGTACTGCGGTGCAGGCATCGGTGTTCACCCGACACATCCCCCCGCCGGGCCGGCTCAAACGCCGACGGCCACCCGGTCTCTCGCCGGACCCACCCGCCCCTCGCCGGGCGGCCACAGCCGCGCCGCAACAGCACCAGGCGGACCCAACCGCCAGCGGGCTCCGCTTCGGTCCGGTACCCGAACTCGTCGGCCAAGAGCCCGTAGAACGGCAGCAGGCTCGCCGGCACCGTCGTGCGGAACGCCGCCGGCCGGACCAGCCCCAGCTGGTCTTCGGCCTCCCCGAGCTCCAGCCACGGCCCGACGCCGTGGGCCGCACTGACCGCGATGACGCCGGCGGCCATCGGGTTCACAGCCCCTCGCAGTCGAAAACGAGCCCGGCGGCGACCAGGGCGGCGGCCAGGGGCGGCCGAGCCCCGAAGACCGTCACGCGCCCTCCCCTGGCCCAGACGTAGTGCTGGAGCCCACCGAGCAGACCGGCTCCCAGCTCGTCGACCTCGGTGAGCTCAACGACGTCGAGGACCACCTCGTCGCAGGGGGCCGATCCCAGCTGGTCCACCTGGGCGTCGAGCGCGGCGATCGAACTCCCCTTCAGCGCGCCCTGCAAGCGGACCACCGCCGCCGCCGGTTCGACCGTGAGCTCGACGGTGAGGATCGGTGCCTGTTCCTCGAGCCCGGACCTTTCCTGCTCGCACGCGTACACCACGGTCTCCTCCTTTCTCCCACGACCACGATCCGCCGCCGCGCCGGTCGGCCGCCCCCATGGCGGGTCTCTCCCGTCCAGCGGAGATACCCCCACCGCGTCCCCCAAACCGATGGTGGTGCGGGCCGTTCGCCGGCAGCGGTTGGGCCCTCGGCCCGGCCGCCGGAAGGGCGCCGTGCCGGGCCGTCGCGGCCCAGGCCGCCGCCACCACTTCACCGGTGGAACGGAGGGTCCGCGCTGGGCGTCGGGTCAGACGCCGACCTGGCCCTCAGCAGCGGGCAGCTCGATGCGGGCTCCGACGAGCACACCCCATCGCTCGGCAGCGACCGGGGCGGCTTCTTCGACCTCTGGAGAGAGGAACTGGCGCTCGGGGATCTGCGGCTGAGGCACCTGGGCGGCCGGCCCAGGTCGCCCCCGGCCAGTGTCAGCGAGCGCGCTCCGTACCGAGCTCGACCCAGACCACCTTGCCGCCGGGGAGCGGCTCGACGCCCCACTGGTCCGAAAGTCTCTCGACCATGCCGAGACCGCGCCCGAAGCGGTCCATCTTGCTGGGGTCGCCGAGCACCGGCAGTGTCGGGTTGGCGTCACTGACCGAGATCCGCAGTGACGGGCCCTCGCAGCGCACGGCGACGGTGAACGGGGACCCGGTATGCAAGACGGCGTTGGTCGCCAGCTCGGTGACCACCAGCGCAGCGTCGTCGAGAAGCTCGTGGTCGGCTTGCGCCCACGTTCCCAGGGTGTCGGCCACCCATCGGCGGGCTTCACCGGGCGCCGTCCTCGAGGCATCGAACTCGGCCGACCGAGAGATCCGCGCCGACCGGCCGAGGTTCCCCGCCGGCGCCGGCGACGGGTGCAGCACTGCATCGTGCAGGTCGCACACCTGTGCCCGGGCGAGGGCCCGGGATTCCCCCCTCGCCAGGTCGGCCGGATAGGTGCACAGCAACGAGAAGGCCCGCTCAGCCAGGAGCTCGCCCCATAGCTCCTCGAGCCGGATGGCGGCCATCAGCTGGCCGGCATCCCAGAGCAGGACCACCAACTCGCCGAAGACCCGGACCGGGCGTCCGGGCTCGGCGACCGTGTCCAGGATGCTCTCGAGCTCCTCGCGGCAGGCTGCCGGATCAATGTCACCGCCGGAGGTGAACGTGGCGAGGACGGCCGGCGCGTCGAGAAAGCGCAGCAGTCCGCAGTGCACCGCGGCACCCACGTCCATCCCGTCGTCGGCCAGCGAGGCCTCGAAGGCCAGGCGGTGGGCGTCGGTGCAGATGGCGATGGCGCGCTCGCCGGCCCGGACGGCGGCCGCCAAGTAGTGACCGACCGTCCTCACCAACTCAGGTTCGTCGTCGTAGAACACGACGGTGTGGTCCGCCATAGCCAAACCCGGATCTGTCGTTCTGACGCCTATGGGCACAATCATAGAATTGGGCTTTTTCCCCACTCTCCACCGTCGGGGCCTGCCCACGTCCGCAACGCAATCGGGCACCGTCGGCAGATCAGGGGCACAGCGCGCCCAAGGCCGTCGTCGGCGCACGCCAACCGGCCATCGCCACCTCCTCACTTCTGTCCGTACGTGCAATCCCCCACCCCTTTCCTTCCCCGACCGCAGGTTGCCCAAACCGCACGTTTCGAGGTCGACGGATCGGGTAGATGCCGGCCATGGCGGTCCCGTCACCCCATGAGCCAATCCCATGGATCCAGAGCCCGGGCCGCTCGACCCCGACATGCCGGGACGGCCGCCCGACCCGGTCGCCGGAGGGTCCGAGGCCGACACCCTGGGCAAGCCACCGTTTCCCCCGGCCGGACCCCCGGCTCGGCCACGACGACGCCGTGTAACGCCCCGGGATCGTCGACTGCTCTGTCCTTTGAGAGGGTGGCGCCATGCCAAACAAGAGCGGGAGGGGCCGGCCGCCCTACCCGCCGGAGCTGCGGGACCGGGCGGTCCGGATGGTGCTCGACCACCAAGCCGACGCCCCGTCGCAGTGGAAGGCGATCGAGTCGGTCGCAGCCAAGCTGTCGATCCACCCCGAGACCCTGCGCCTGTGGGCCCGCCGGTTCGAGACCGACGCCGGACAGCCGCCCGGGGCACGCAGTGCGATGCACGCGCCGGGTGGACCATGCACATCCACGGGACCACTCGACGAGCGCACCGACGACCCGCTCGGGCCCCTGCGGGCGCCGAGCTCGGACCGCTGCCGCGGCGCGCCTCAGTCGAGGGGAACCTTGCCGACCGGGCCGACGCCCTCCGACGCCACCGGGCGGTCGGGGCCACCGTCTGCCCCCGGCAGACCGTGCACCGCCACGGGGCCCGCCGCCTCGAGCGGCTCGAGGGGGCCGCCGCCATCGGTGCCCTGGTCGACCGGGGGTAGCAAGGAGCCTGCATCCACGCGGCGCGACGGCAGCGCCGCCGCCACCAGGACCATGCTCACCGCCACCACCACCGCCCCGACTCGGAGCGACAGGTCCATCCCGGCCACGAAGGCGTGGCGGGCCTGGGTGGCCAGTGCCGCCCCCATCGAGCCACCGGCGGCATGGGCCACGGCCAGGGCGCCCCCGATCGAACCGAGGATCGCGTTCTTCGCCACCAGGGGGACGCTGTGGCCGGCCAGCAGTGGGGCGATGTCGCCCTGGTAGCGCGAGCTCAGGACGGCGCCGATGACGGCCACGCCCAGCGCCCCGCCCACCTGGAGCGAGGAGCTGTTGGTCGCCGACCCGACCCCCGACCGTTCGCGGGGCAGCGAGTCCATGACCGACGCCGTGGCCGGGGAGATGATGAAGCCCGACCCAAAGCCGAGGAGGACCATCCCGAGCAGGGTGTGGCTGAACCCCACCGAGGTGGTCGTCGTCGTCAGCTGCCACAGCCCGACCGCCACCACGATGAGGCCCACGGCCACCACCACCTTGGTGCCGAGCACGCGGTCGAAGTAGATCGAGCTGACCGCCGCCACCCCCAGGACCCCGGCGATGGGCAGGATGCGCAGGCCGGTGGCGAAGGCCGAGTAGCCCAGGGAGAACTGCAGGTACTGGGTGAGCACGAAGAGGCAGCCCATGAGGGCGAAGACGGCCAAGGCCACCGACGCCATGGCTACCGAGAACCGCCGGTTGGCGAACGGCTCGATCAGGAGCAGCGGGTGCGACGACCGGCGCTCCCAGAGGACGAAGGCGGCCAGCACCACCACGGCGGCGGCACCGGCGGCGAAGACCAGGTCCGACCGCCACCCCTTGACCGGCACCTCGATGATCGCCCACAACAGCAGCGCCAGCCCGGTGACCGAGAGGGCGGCGCCAACCCAGTCGGTGCGCCGGGGCGCGGGGTCCTTCGAATCGGGCACCAGCCACAGGGCGGTGAACAGCCCGGCGACGGTGAACGGCACGTTGATCAAGAAGACCGACCCCCACCAGTAGTGGGACAAGAGCCACCCGCCGGCGATCGGTCCGATGGCGATACCCAGGCCCGTCGTCCCCGACCAGATGCCGATCGCCCGCGCCTGCAACTGGGGCTCGCGGAACAGGTCGGTGATGATCGAGAGGGTCGCCGGCATGATGCACGCCGCGCCCAGCCCCATCACCGCCCGGGCGGCGATCAGCGTGGTCACCGAGGTGGAGAAGGCGGACCCCGCCGACCCCACGGCAAAGACAGCCAGCCCGACGCAGAAGACCTTCTTACGGCCGACGCGGTCGCCGACGCTCCCGAGCACGAGGAGGAAGCCGGCGAAGATGCACGAGTAGACGTCGACGATCCACTGGAGCTGTGACTCGGTGGCCTTGAGCGACCTGACGAGGGCGGGCAGGGCGATGTTGAGGATCGTCATGTCCAGCGAGATGACGAGCATCGTGACGCAGAGCACAGCCAGCGCCCCCCACCGCCGCCGCGAACTCGGGCGCACCGTCGCGGTGCCCGCTGCCAATTGGGTCACGGTGCCAGCCGACCACAGCCGGGGGCCGCCGGGCAAGTGCCAAAGGTCCCAGATGGGGCCGCGGGGACGTTCGGCCCTGGCGGTGGCGGCCGCCGGAGGGCAGGCTGGCACCGGTGAGCAACACGCGAGGGCCTGGCCGGCCGTGAACGACCCCTCTGGGCCGCCCCGGGGGGGCACCCCCGTCCCCGGCCACGGCCACAGCCTCTTGATCGGCCGGGTGGCCGGCATCCCGCTGCGCGTCCACTGGACCTTCCCGTTGCTGCTCGTCCTGGTGGTCGTGGCCGACTGGAGCTCGGGGCGGGCGGTGGTGGTGGCCGGGCTCTTGTGGATCCTCGCCCTGTTCGCCTTCGTGGTCGCCCACGAGCTCTCCCACTGCGTGGTGGCCAGGCGGCGGGGCGCCACCGTGCTGGGCATCCTGCTCATCCCGCTCGGCGGCATCTCCCAGCTGGCGGCGATGCCCGAGGACCCCGCCGACGAGCTGGCCGTGGCCGTGGTCGGCCCGCTGACCAGCCTCGCCCTCGGCGTGGCCCTGCTGGTGGTGGGCGGGCTCGCCGGGTCCCGGATCTGGCCGCCCACCCTGTTCGCCGGCAGCTGGTGGGCCCGGCTGGCCTGGCTCAACCTCCTCCTCGGAGCGTTCAACTTCCTGCCGGCCCTCCCGATGGACGGCGGCCGGGTGCTGCGGGCGGCGCTGGCCCGCCACCGGAGCAAGCTCGAGGCGACCCTGGCGGCCGGGCGGGTCGCCCGCTACCTGGCCGTGACGATGATGGTGGTCGGCTTCTTCTACGACTTCTGGCTGCTCTTGATCGGCATCTTCGTCTACCTCGGCGCCCGGGCCGAGGAGGAAGCGGCCCGCCACCCGACCCCGGACCACTCCGGCCACTCGCCCCGGCCCTCGTGACCGATGGACCGCTGGGCTCTCACCGCACGCCGGCACCCGAGGGGACCTTCGCCCCTACAGCCCCGCCCGCCGTTCCTTCACCCTCTTAGACAGAAGACCGCCGCCGGAGCCGTCGCGCACGGCACCCGTCCAAGGGAGGCCCGATGTCACACGTAGCCGCTCCGCCGCAGGGCGTGCCCCCGTCGTCAACAGGCCCGCCGCTCTCCCGGCGCAACCAGGAGAAGGCCCACTCCATGGGGATCACCTCGGCGACCGGCCTGGTCATCGGGAGCATCGTCGGCACCGGCGTCTTCACCCTCCCGGCGGTGATGGCCGGCGCCGGCACGATGTCGCTCATCGTCCTGGCCGTGATCGCCGTCGGGGCCATGCTCCTGGCGGTCCTCTTCGGCCAGCTGACCAAGCGGGTGCCCAACAGCGACGGCGGCCTCTACGCCTACTCCCGCCACGAGTTCGGGGACTTCGCCGGCTACCTGGTCGGCTGGTGCTACTGGATCCAGGCCTGGGCCGGCAACGCGGCCATCGTCGCCTCCTGGGTCTTCTACGTCGACGCCCTCCTCAACCTCTCCCACCCCTCGGGCATGGAGAACTGGGGCATCGCCCTGGTGGGGTTGTGGGTGCCGGCCGCCGTGAACCTGATCGGCGTCCGCCAGATGGCCTGGTTCCAGAACGTCAGCGTGGTCTTGAAGTTCCTCCCGCTCCTGTTCGTGGGGGTCGTCGGGTGGTTCTTCGTGCGTGCCGCCGACTTCGGGCCGTTCAACGCGTCGGGCGGCAGCCTCTACAGCGGCATCGGCATCGCCGCGGGGGTCGCCCTCTTCTCCTTCATCGGGGTGGAGGCGGCAGCCATCACGGCCAAGCGGGTGCGCAACCCGCGGCGCAACGTCGGACGCGCCTCGATGCTCGGCACGGCGGCCTGCGCCGTCCTCTACGTGCTGGTCTCGGCGGCGGTGATGGGGTTGGTCGCCCACCACACGCTGGTGGGCACCGGGTCGCCCTTCGTCAACGCCTTCCAGACGATGTTCCCCCACACGGCATGGGCCGGGAGGTTCATCGCCGCCATCGCCGTGGTGTCGGGGATCGGGGCGCTCAACGGCTGGACCCTCATCGTGACCGAGACGTCGCGGGCCGTGGCCCAGGACGACCTCTTCCCCCGCCCCTTCGCCTGGTCCGACCGAAAGGGCACGGCCTGGTTCGGCATCGTGGTGGGCACGGCCCTGCCCTCGCTCCTCATGCTGTGGCGCTACACGACCAGCTCGGGGCTGACCGTCTTCACCTACCTGGTCGACCTCACCGTGGTCACCGTGGCCATCCCCTACTTCTTCTCGGCCATCGCCCAGCTCACCTACCTCGTCTCGCGGCGCCGCACGGTGCAGGGCTGGCGGCTGGCCCGGGACCTGGCCGTGGCGGGGACGAGCGTGCTCTTCTCGATGTGGGTGACCTTCGCCTCGGGCTACCAGGTCGTCTACCAGGCCCTGGTGGTGATCCTTCTCGGTCTCATCCTCTACGCCTTCTTGAACGCCCGGCGCCAGCGCCTCGGCGAGACGGCCGAGCCGGCGGCGGACCTCACCGACGCCGAGCCGGCGGTGGCGGAGCTCGGCGTCTAGGACCGCCACGGGGGCCGGCCCACTCTCCGGCCGCCCATCGAGTAGAAGGGACCACCATGACTTTCCACGTCGACTCCGAGATCGGGCCGCTGCGCCAGGCCGTCGTGCACCGGCCGGGGCTCGAGCTGTCCCGCCTCACCCCCGAGAACATCGGTGACCTGCTCTTCGACGACGTCCTTTGGGCCAAGCGGGCCAAGGAGGAGCACGACGCCTTCGCCGAGGCGCTGCGGGACAAGGGCGTCGAGGTGCACTACTTCGGCCAGCTGCTGGCCGAGACGCTCGCCGTCGACAGCGGCCGGGAGTTCGTGCTCGACCGGGTCTGCACCCCCGAGATCCTCGGCCCCTCCCTCGTCGACCAGGTGCGGAAGTTCCTCGAGGCGCTCGACCCCCACACCCTGGCCGAGCACCTGGTGGGCGGGATCTTGAAGGCGGACCTCCAGCCCATGCGGGCGAGGAGCCTCACCTGGGACGTGCTGCGGGCCGACGATTTCGTCCTCACCCCGCTGCCCAACCACCTCTTCCAGCGCGACAACGCCTGCTGGATCTACGGCGGGGTCACCGTCAACCCGATGGCCAAGCCGGCCCGCCAGCGCGAGTCGCTCCACACCCGGGCCATCTACCGCTTCCACCCCCTCTTCAAAGGAGCCGACTTCATCACCTACTACGGCGACGACGACCTCCACCACCAGCCGGCCACCATCGAGGGCGGCGACGTCCACGTCCTGGGCGCCGGCACGGTGCTCATCGGCATGGGCGAGCGGACCACGCCGATGGCCGTCGAGGTGGTGGCCCGGGCCCTCTTCGCCCACGGCCAGGCCACCAGGGTCATCGCCATCGAGCTGCCCCACTCCCACATGTTCATGCACCTCGACACGGTGATGACCATGGTCGACCGCAACACCTTCATCCTCTACCCCTACTTCGACCGGAACCTGCGGAGCTGGTCGGTCACGGCCGGCGAGGAGCCGGGCACGCTCGCCGTCTCGCGCAACCACAACCTGTGGGAGACGCTGGCCGGGGCGCTCGGGGTCGACGAGGTGACCGTCCTCACCACCGACGAGGACGTCCGGGCGGCCGAGCGCGAGCAGTGGGACGACGGGAACAACTACCTGGCCGTCGCCCCCGGGGTGGTCTTCGGCTACGAGCGCAACGTGGCCACCAACACGATGCTGCGCAAGCACGGCATCGAGGTGGTGAGCGTGGCCGGGAGCGAGCTGGGCCGGGGCCGTGGCGGCCCCCGCTGCATGACGTGCCCGATCGAGCGGGACGCGGCGTGAGGGCCCCGGGACCCGAGGGGGTGCGGCAGTGGTGAGCCTCGTGGGGCGGAACCTGTTGAAGGAGTCGGACCTGAGCGCCGAGGAATTCCTCTTCCTGGTCGACCTGGCCGACGAGCTGCGGGCCGAGAAGCGGGCGCGGGCCGAGCGACAGCGGCTGGTGGGCCGCAACATCGCCCTCATCTTCGAGAAGACCTCCACCCGGACGCTCTCGGCCTTCGAGGTGGGCGCCCACGACCAGGGGGCCCACGTCACCTACCTCGGCCCCGAAGCCTCCCAGCTCGGGCACAAGGAGTCGATGAAGGACACCGCCCGGGTGCTGGGTCGCATGTTCGACGGGATCGAGTACCGCGGCTTCTCCCAGGCGGGGATCGAGATCCTGGGCCGCCACGCCGGGGTCCCGGTCTGGAACGGCCTGACCGACGAGTGGCACCCGACCCAGATGCTGGCCGACATCCAGACCATGCGCGACCACTCGAGGGGCCCGCTCGGGCGCGTCGCCTACTGCTACCTCGGCGACGCCCGCAACAACACGGCCAACTCGCTGCTGGTCACCGGCGCCATGCTCGGCATGGACGTGCGGGTGGCCGCCCCCGAGGTGCTCTGGCCGTCGGCCGACGTCCGGGCCCTGGCCGGCGACCTGGCCGATGCCTCGGGCGCCCGCCTCACCCTGACCGAGGACGCCGGGGCGGCCGTGGGCGGCGCCGACTTCCTCTACACCGACGTGTGGGTCTCGATGGGCGAGCCGCCCGAGCGGTGGGACGAGCGGATCGACCTCCTCCTCCCCTACCAGGTCAACGCCTCGCTGCTGGCGAAGACGGGCAACCCGGCGGTCAAGTTCATGCACTGCCTCCCCGCCATGCACAACCGCGAGACCGAGATCGGCCGCCAGCTCTACGAGCGCCGCGGGCTCGAGGCCCTCGAGGTGACCGACGAGGTCTTCGAGTCGCCGGCCTCGATCGTCTTCGACCAGGCCGAGAACCGGCTGCACACCATAAAGGCGGTCATGGTCGGCACCCTCGGTGGGTGACCGGCCGGTCGTCGTGGCCGCCCTGGGCGGCAACGCGCTCTTAGAGCGCGGGGAGGTGCCCGAGGCCGAGATCCAGCAGCACCACGTCGAGTCGGCGGTGGCCGCCCTGGCGCCGCTCGCCCGCGACCACGGCCTGGTGGTCACCCACGGCAACGGCCCCCAGGTGGGGATGCTGGCCATCGAGAGCGCCGGCGACCCGGCGCTGCCCCACCCCTACCCCTTCGACGTGCTGGGGGCCGAGACGCAGGGGATGATCGGCTACTGGCTCCTCCTCGCCCTGGCCAACGCGTTGGGCGACACCGAGGTGGTGGCGCTGATCTGCCGCACGCTGGTCGCGCCCGACGACCCGGCGTTCGCCGAGCCCACCAAGTTCGTGGGCCCCGTCTACGACCGGGCCACGGCCGAGCGGCTGGGCGGCGAGCTCGGCTGGCAGGTCCGGCCCGACGGGCCCGCCTGGCGGCGGGTCGTCCCCTCCCCCGAGCCGGTGGCCCTCGTCGAGACGCCGACCATCCGCCGGCTGCTCGACGGCGGCGCCGTCGTCGTGTGCGCCGGCGGCGGCGGGGCGCCGGTCTGCCGGGGCGCCGACGGGCGGTTCCGCGGGGTCGAGGCCGTCGTCGACAAGGACCTCATGGCCTCGCTCCTCGCCCGCCAGGTCGGCGCCGAGGCGCTGCTGCTCTTGACCGACGTCCCCTCGGTCGTCCTCGGCTTCGGCACCGACCACCCCCGCCCCGTCGGCCGCACCACCCCGGCGGCGCTGCGCGCCGAGCGGTTCGCCGCCGGCTCGATGGGCCCCAAAGTCGACGCCGCCTGCCGCTTCGTCGAGGCCACCGGGCGGGCGGCGGCCATCGGTCGGCTGGCCGACGCCGCCGGGCTCCTGGCCGGCACGGACGGGACCGTGGTCACCGCCGGGGGGTAGCCGCCCTCAGCGCCGGCGGGGCGGGAGCCGGTGGAGCATGTGCAGCAGGGGGTCCGGGCCCGGGGGGCACGGGGCGAGGCGCACCTTGCAGTCGACCACCACCGCCCCGTCGGGACGGCAGACCACCGGGTTGCAATCGAGCTCGACCACCTCGGGCAGGTGCTCGGCGATGGCCGCCACCGTTGAGACCACCCGGCCGAGGGCGGCGAGGTCCACCGGGTCGGCGCCGCGATACCCGGTGAGCAGGGCGGCGGTGCGCGGCGCCGCCACCAGCCGCTCCACCGCCCCGGGGTCGAGCGGGGGGACGGCGAAGGCCCGGTCCCCCAGCAGGTCGCTGGCCACCCCGCCCAGGCCGAACATGACCAGCGGCCCGAAGGACGGGTCCACGGCCAGGCCGACGATGGTCTCCACCCCACCGGGCGTCATCGGCTGGACGACCGCTGCGCCCATCTCCTCCCCCAGCCGCCGGGCCATGGCCCGGTAGGCGGCGGCCACCGCCTCGGCGGAGTCGAGCCCCAGGGCGACCCCGCCGCGCTCGGTCTTGTGGACGAGGGCCCCCGCCCCGGCCTTCAGCACCACGGGGAAGCCGAGCTCGCCCGCCACGGCGGCGGCGGCCTCGGCGGAGTCGGCGGGGAGGGTGGGCACCGACGGCAGGCCGCACGCCGCGGCCAGGGCGGCGGCGTCGGTCAGGTCGAGCCAGCCGCCGTCGGGGCGGGCCGCCAGCAGCGAGTCGACGGCGCGGCGCGCCGCGGCGTAGGGGGCCCAGCGCGCCTCGGCGTGGGGGGCCGCCTCGCGGGCACGCCACTCGGCATGGCCGCAGACCAGGCCGAGGGCCCGCGCGGCGCGGTCGGGGGAGGGGACGTCGGCGATCCCGTCCGGCGGCTCGCCGCCCGGCCGTGTCTCAAGGATGCAGGCCACGATCGGCTTGTCGCAGTCGGCGGCCACCGCCATGACGGCCGCCCGGGCCTCGGCGCCCGAGAGCGCCTGGAGCGGGGTCACGACCACCATGAGGGCATCGACCGAGGCGTCGGCGGCCACCGTGCGCAGGGCCGCCTCCAGGACGGCGGCGTCGCCCCCCGAGGTCATGTCGACCGGGTTGCCGAACGCCGAGGCCGGGGGGAGCCGGGCGGCCAGCCGGCGTCGGACGGCGGGCGGGAGCTCGGGGATGGCCAGGCCCGCCGAGGCGCAGGCGTCGGCGGCCAGGATGAGGGGGCCCCCCGAGTTCCCCACCAGTCCGACCCGGCGGCCGGCCGGGAGGGGCACGGTGGCCAGCAGCCCCGACACGTCGAGCAGCTCGTCGAGCGTGGCCACCTCGATCGCCCCGCAGGCGGCCAGGAGGGCCTGGACGGCCACCTCGGACGTGGCGGCGGCGGCCGTGTGCGAGCGGGCCCCGCGGGCCCCGGCTGTCGAGCGGCCGGCTTTGAGGACCACGATGGGCTTCTCGCGCCCGACACGCCGGGCGATGCGCGAGAACTTCCGGGGGTTCCCGATCGACTCGAGGTAGAGGGCGATGACCGACGTCTCGGGGTCGTCCTCCCAGAAGCACAGCAGGTCGTTCCCGCTCACGTCGAGCTTGTTGCCGAGCGAGACGAAGCTCGAGATCCCCGCCCCCAGGTGCCGGGCCCGTTCGGAGAGGACGACCCCGACCGCCCCGGACTGCGACCCGAGGGCGATCCGTCCCCGGTGCGGGTTGGCCAGGGCGAAGGTGGCCTGGAGGCGGACCGCCGGGTCGGCGTTGTAGACGCCGAGGCAGTTGGGCCCCACCAGCCGCATCCCCGCCCGCCGCGCCACCTCGCCGATGGCGTGCTCGGTGTCGACCCCCTCGCCCCCCACCTCGGCGAAGCCCGAGGTCACGACGACGGCCGCCCGCACGCCGGCCACCGCGGCCTCCTCGACCACGCCCAGCACCCGGTCGGGCGGGACGGCGATGACCGCCAGGTCGACCGGGGTCGGCACCTGGGCGAGCGAGGGGACGGCGGGCACGCCGGCGATGGCGCCGGCGGCCGGGTTGACCGGATAGACGGCGCCGGCGAAGTCGGCGCGCAAGAGCGAGCGGACGACCTCGTGGCCGACCGCCCCCGGGCGCCGGCCGGCGCCGACCACGGCCACGGTGGCCGGGCGCAGGATGCGGGCCACGCTGGCCGCCTCGGCCGCCGCCTCCCGGGCGTCGCAGCGTGAGCGGTAGCGCTCGGTGGGCGTGAGGTCGAGCTCGGCGGCGACGCCGTCGCGGTGCCGGCGCTCGAGGAGACCCAGCCCCGAGTCGCGCAAGACGGCCAGGGCCGGCGACCGCCCCCGCAGCCCCCGGGCCACGAAGCGGTGGACCCCGGCCTGTCGGGCGCGGCAGGCCAGGGCCTCGAGGAGCAGGGCCCCCGCTCCCCGCCGGGCGGCGTCGTCGTCGAGGGCGAGGGCGAGGGCCGCGGCGTCGGGCTCGCCCTCGAGCCGGCAGGCGGCGACGCCGACCCCGGTACCCGAGCGCACAGCCACGAAGGCCATGGCGCCGCGGCCCCAGGGGCCGGTGACCAGCGGGTCGGGGCGGTCGCCCCCGCGCCCGGCCAGGGCGTCGATCCACTCGCGGTCAGCGCGCAGGGCCGGTCGGATCCGCACCGGGTGGCCGTCGGAGAGGAGGCCGTCGAGGACCCAGGCGTCGGGCTGGTCCCCCCGGGCGGGGCGGGTCCGCCCGCCGGTCGCTCGTTCCGTCATCTCGAGTGCGCCTCCCTGGACGGCATAGCCGGCAACGGTACCCGTCCATCATCGGGGAGGCCCGGGGGGCCCGCCAGGGGCGAAGGTCACGTGGCCCCGGGGCGCCGGGCGACGATGGGACGAATGGCCCTGGCCCGGGGGGCCACCGACGCGCCAGGATCGTGCCATGCCGCCCGCACCCGGCGGCCGAGGAGGCTCCCATGTCACGCCCAACCTACGTGCGGTTCTTCTCCGAGATCGGCATCGACGACGTGCCGGTGGTCGGGGGGAAGAACGCCTCGCTCGGCGAGATGTACCAGCACCTCACCAAGGAGGGCGTGCGGGTCCCCGACGGGTTCGCCATCACCGCCGGGGCCTACCGCGCCGTGCTGGAGCGGACCGGCGCGGTGGCCGCCCTGCACGAGGCGCTGGACGGCCTCGACCCGGCCGACGTCGAGGACCTGGCCCGCCGGGCCAAGGCGGCCCGGGAGATCGTCTACGGCGCCGGCATCCCCGACGACGTGGCGGCGGAGATCCTCGCCGCCTGCGCCCGGCTCCGAGAGGAGTACGGCGAGGAGGTGAGCCTGGCCGTGCGGTCCTCGGCCACCGCCGAGGACCTGCCCACCGCCAGCTTCGCCGGCCAGCAGGAGACCTTCTTGAACGTGCGGGGCGACCAGAGCCTGCTCGACGCCTGCCGCCGCTGCTTCGCCAGCCTGTTCACCGACCGCTCCATCCACTACCGCGTCGACCAGGGCTTCGACCACTTCAAGGTGGCGCTCTCGATCGGGGTCATGAAGATGGTGCGCTCCGACCTCGCCGCCTCGGGCGTCATGTTCACCCTGGACACCGAGTCGGGCTTCCGCGACGTGGTCTTCGTCACCGGCGCCTACGGCCTGGGGGAGAACGTCGTGCAGGGCGCGGTCGACCCCGACGAGTTCTACGTGCACAAGCCGACCCTGGCCAAGGGCCACCGGGCGGTCCTGCGCCGCCTCCTGGGCGACAAGGCGGTGAAGATGGTCTTCGCCGAGGGCGGGACCAAGGCGACGGTGCGCAACGTCCCCGCCCCCAAGGCCGACCGGGCCCGCTTCTGCCTGAGCGACCCCGAGGTGCTCGAGCTGGCCGACGCCGCGGTGGCCATCGAGGCCCACTACGGCCACCCGATGGACATCGAGTGGGCCAAGGACGGCGTCGACGGGAAGCTCTACATCGTCCAGGCCCGCCCCGAGACCGTCGCCTCGCAGCGCCAGGCGTCGGTCTTCGAGAGCTACGTCCTCGACGGCACGGGCGAGGTGGTGACCGAGGGGCGGTCGGTCGGGGAGATGATCGCCAGCGGGACGGCACGAGTGATCGAGAGCGTCGCCCACCTCTCCGAGTTCCGTCCCGGTGAGGTGCTGGTGGCCGACTCCACCACCCCGGACTGGGAGCCGGTGATGAAGACGGCGGCGGCCATCATCACCAACCGGGGCGGGCGCACCTGCCACGCGGCGATCATCGCCCGCGAGCTCGGCGTCCCGGCCGTGGTGGGGGCCGGCGACGCCACCACGGCGGTGGCCGCCGGCGAGGCGGTGACGGTCTCGTGCGCCGAGGGCGACTCCGGCCGGGTCTACCGGGGCGAGGTGCCCTTCCACGTCGAGCGCAGCGACGTCGGGGACCTGCCCCGCCCGCGCACCAAGATCATGGTCAACCTGGGCAACCCCGACATCGCCTTCAAGACCTCGTTCCTGCCCAACGACGGGGTCGGCCTGGCCCGCATGGAGTTCATCATCAGCGAGTCGATCCGGGCCCACCCCCTGGCCCTCCTGCACCCTGAGAAGGTCGCCGACCCCGCCGAGCGGGCGGCCCTGCACAAGCTCACCCAGAACCACGCCGACGGGGCCAGCTTCTTCGTCGAGCGGCTGTCGGAGGGCATCGGCACCATCGCCGCCGCCTTCTGGCCCAAGCCCGTGGTCGTGCGCATGTCGGACTTCAAGACCAACGAGTACGCCAGCCTGCTGGGCGGTGCCGCCTTCGAGCCGGCCGAGAGCAACCCCATGATCGGGTTCCGCGGCGCCTCCCGCTACGCCCACCCCGCCTACGAGGAGGGCTTCGCCCTCGAGTGCCGGGCCATGCTGCGGGTGCGCGAGGAGATGGGGCTCACCAACGTGGTGCTCATGCTCCCCTTCGTCCGCCGGGTGGCCGAGGCCGAGGGGGTGCTGGCCCGCATGGCCGAGCTCGGCCTGCGGCGCGAGGAGCACGGGCTCGAGGTCTACGCCATGTGCGAGATCCCCAACAACGTGATCCTGATCGACCGGTTCGCCGCCTGCTTCGACGGCTTCTCCATCGGCTCCAACGACCTCACCCAGCTCACCTTGGGCGTCGACCGGGACAGCGAGATCGTCGCCTTCGACTACGACGAGCGCGACGAGGGGGTGAAGGAGATGATCCGCCTGGCCGTCGAGGGCTGCCGGCGCAACGGCATCCACTCGGGGCTGTGCGGCCAGGCCCCCTCCGACTACCCCGACATGGCCGAGTACCTGGTCGAGCTGGGCATCGACTCGATGAGCCTCAACCCCGACACCGTCTTGAAGACCACCCAGCGCGTCCTCGACCTCGAGGCCCGCCTCGGGCGGTAGGGGGAACGGCGGGCGGGGGGCCCGGCAGATCTCGCTCGGTGCCGGCACCGGAATCGGGCATTTCGCCCCAGCGGGGTGCGACGCATACGAATATGCGCGCTCTGTGCGAAACGGGCCAGAAGTGCCCGCATAACGTAACCATTCACCAAGAAGATCCAGAGGCTGCCGCCTCACGCCCCCTGCCTGAACCTGAGCATTGCGTTAGCGGCGGAGCAACCTGGCAAGCACTTCGGCCTCGCTAATTTCTGCCTGCTTCGTCGCGGTCAGCAAGGTCAACGCTTGACCCTTCGCCAGCTCTCGCAAGTGGGCCAAGGCGAACGCTCGCTCCGGTTGTTTCAATTCCAAGTGGTATCGGCGGGTGAACTCCTTGAACCGTGCAGGATCGTGGCTGTACCACTTGCGCAATTCCGTCGACGGCGCGACCTCTTTGCACCACTCGTCGAGTTCGACCTTTGCCTTGGTGAGCCCCCGGGGCCAAATTCGGTCGACCAGCACCCGGGTGCCGTCGCCCCGTATGGGTGCGTCGTAGACCCGACGAACCTGTACTTCAGTCTTCTTCGCCACCATTCACCTCCCTAGCCGGAGTTCCGCAGCTGATAGCCACACGTGAAGCCTGAACAGGTGCGCTGAGCAGGAGAAATGGGCGCGACGGCCCGAATCGGCCGTGTGCCTATGCGACGCTGTGACCTGGGCCTACGCGC
>Ga0181536_10000072_pt1 | contig 105765 bp, 89 predicted proteins | sample PEATcosm2014_Bin_41_FD_121105 | JGI IMG/M metagenome (GOLD analysis project Ga0181536, IMG submission 121105) | Peatland microbial communities from MTU Mesocosm Facility, Houghton, MI, USA - PEATcosm2014_Bin17_60_metaG | ecosystem: Environmental > Terrestrial > Soil > Wetlands > Peat | place... | reverse complement strand
TCCGGTCCCGCTCTCGCCGGTGATCACAACGAAAGCGTTCAGGTTGGCCACGCGCCGGATCAAGTCGTAGACGATTTGAGACCGGCCGCTCGAACCAATCAGGCGATCGCACCCGCGGGTCGCGTTGAGGGCATCCTCCGCGGCCTGCACATCTTTTTTGAGCGACGCATGCTCGTGCGCACGCCGGACGACGATCCGGAGCTCCGGGAGCGACAGAGGCTTGCTGATATAGTCGTAGACGCCACGCTGCACCAGTTCGAGTGCGGTAGACCGTCCACTCGCGGTCACCACGATGACCGGTATCCGGGAATTCCGGATCTCGTCGAAGAAAGCCTGGTAATCGCGGGGCGCGTCAAAACAAGAGTCCAGATCGACGATTACGACATCCGTCAACGAATCCAGGATGGTTCTCTTGATGCGATCCCGATCGGACTCCGTGCGGATGCTGTAATCCGGGCCCAGCGAGCCGGCCAGAATTGGACCAAGCCTGTGATCCTCGGAATACAAAGTGACCCAAATCATGGGGGGAACCGCCATCTTTCATGCCAGAAGACGACCGTGATTACTGTCACAGTTTACTTCCACAGGCTCGATACTTGCAAGGTAACTCAGGTCCTACATGAACCAGTACGGGCATCGGGAATTGCCTTAGTCACATTCAAACGATGGCTTAAATCCTCGCAGTACCCTGAATCGCTTTTGCCCAGTGTGATCAGGCGTGGATGCGTAGATCGCGCCGCACGCCTTCGGCGCGGATGATTCCACCCGTCCTCTTCTTCCCTGTAGCACGTCGGGTTCTTCGTGTGGATCAAGTTCCCAGCCGGCGGTGGCGAGTTGCCGGTCCCATTCGGTCTCGCACCTATTGTGTAGCCTGTTTGCAGGACCAAGGCACAGCCTGAAGAGACGTTCCCGGCCGCGTCCCGCGCCTGGGCACTCTGGTTCCCTCACAGTACTGCCGTTACTGTTTTCGCGTTTTTGCTCCTTGTACAATCGAATCGTCAAGAGAAAGCGAGGAAAACTCGGCATGGGGAATACAAGGATCGAAACGTGGCAAATGCCATACACCCAGATGTTCCTGTACTTGCAGGTTCTAGACGTTTGTACGACCTTGATCGGTTTCAAGCTGGGCTTGACCGAAGCCAGTCCCTTCATCCGCTCGCTTCTGCGGTTCGGACCGGTGCTCGCCCTCCTGATATCGAAACTGGTCGCCCTGGTGCTAGCCGGGGTATGTATCGGGCTGCATAAGCATCACCTGATCCGCTGGATCAGTTACTGGTATGCGGGTTTAATCGCGTGGAATCTCTGCACGATTCTGGCTGGCGCGCATTGCATGTGATCGCTGTACGATGAAGCGGGGCCCGAAGATTACGGAGGCATAATTTCCAGGGGGTAAGTGGCAGGACCAGGCCAGGCACCTCCCGAGTTCGGGGCAAGATTATCGCCGAATTACGCCGGGAGCGCGCACAAATCGACTAAGCGATCTTCGTGTGGAACGGTTGACGGGCAGCCGTTCAGGGACTCGGGCAGCTTCCCGGTCAGATGTCCGAAATCGCGAAGAAGCGCCGGGGTCGTCCACCCCGGGAGTTAGAATCAGCCAAAAGCACTATGAAAAAGGACTGGAAGTCGTACCCCTGGTTGAGAATCAGCCTGTTGTTATACGTTATTGCCTGCTGCTCTCCCGCGTTGGAGTTGACGACCACGACCCGGGAACATCTTACACCGGTGACGCATGTGAGCATGTGGGGCTTCCAACTCCTGATGAGGGGCTTTATGGGCATCTTCTTTGGTATCATTGCCTGGTTTGCAAATCCGCTCTGGGTAGTAGCGCTGCTGCTGGTATCCTTTAAGTGGGTGAAAGCGGCTTTGGCCGTGAGCTTGGCATCCCTCGCGATCGCATTCACCACTTTCCTGGCTATTGGGAAAGATCTGGCGGTATGGGAGTCAGACATCTATCATCAGCACCCTAGCGCTTTGCTGCCGGGCTGTTTCCTGTGGATGGCCAGTCTGGCCGTCGTCCCTTTGGCCTGCTGGCTGAAAATAACCGGTCAAGGCGGGAAACTGCGATGACAAGCTGGCCGATGACGATCAGGCAGATCCCGATTTTACCGAACTCGGTTTAGAGTTCGCTCTGCTGGTTGCGCTGTCGGTTCGGCTGCTGTTGCGGTTGCCGCTGCTGGTTGGGCGCGATTTTTTCGCACGAAAACAATTCAGGATGGTCTGTAAGTTCTCTCGTGCAGGTGAACCCGGCCTCAGGGACCTGTTCCACCGGAATGCACCATGATTTTTCGCGCCCTGCCGGAATTTTAGGCGAAGCACAAGCTAAGATACTCTGCATGGAGCCGGACAGACACAGCACGATATTGGCCGAGTTGGACGCCTGGGCAGGGCCCCCGGGACACGGATTGCCGCACGAGCTTTTCGTTTTCCTGAGCCGGTTCACGCCCCTGGTGAATGTGGACCTCCTGATCCGCGACCCCGGCGCCGGCACGCTGCTCACGTGGCGGCACGACGAAACCTACGGTCCGGGCTGGCATGTTCCGGGCGGCATCATTCGCTACAAGGAAACCGCCGAGATGCGCATCCGGCTCACCGCACGGCGGGAGCTGGGCGCCGATGTCGAGTTCGATCGGGAGCCCATCGCGGTGGAACAGACCATCCACCCCGCGCGCCGCGAGCGCGGCCATTTCATCTCGCTGCTCTATCGCTGCCGCCTGCTCGGCGCGCCTGCGGAGCACCTCCGCCACGCCGGCGGCGAACCGGAGCATGGGCAATGGGCCTGGCACAGAGCTTGCCCGCCGGACCTGATTCCCGAACATGCGCCCTACCGGAGGTTCTTCTGACCGCCGACGGCGCGGCGCCGGAGCCCGGAGCGGTCCGCCGTTCCGCCTGGTCCTGGGTTTTCGCCGGTGCGCTGGCGGCGGTTCTGCTGTACCTCTCGCTGCGCGGCGTGGATTGGCGCCAGGTGTGGGCTGTCATGGAGGGCGCCCGATGGCGCTATCTTGCCATCGCTTGCCTCGTGTCCTCGGTTTCTTACTTCCTGCGCGCAGTCCGGTGGCGGATTCTTCTCAATGCCGAAGGCCATCTCAGCATCGGCACGACCTTCGCCGCCAACATGGCGGGATACCTCGGCAACAGTCTCCTGCCCGCCCGCGCCGGGGAACTCATCCGCACCTTCATCATCAGCAGCCGCTCTTCGCTCAGCAAGACGTATGTTTTGACCACGGCTCTTGCCGAGCGGATGACGGATGCCATCGCACTGGTGCTGTGGAGTTCCGTGGTGCTGCTGGGCATCCATCCCAAGCCGCGCTGGCTGGAGGACGCCTCGCGCGCCACCACGCTCATCGCTGCGGCGGGCGCGCTCGCCATTGTCATCCTGCCGCACACCGGCAGCCTGTGTGACACCATCATCGCGCGGATCCCGGTCTCGGCAGCGATGCGCGGCCGCTTGCTCCGCCTCGCCGATCAGATCCTTTCGGGCCTGCGGGCGTTTCACGACATCCGCCGCCTGGCCGGATTCGTCCTGCTGACGGTGGCCATCTGGGGCCTGGATGCCGGCGGTGTAATGATCGGCGCTCGCGCCTTGCGTTTGAACGTCACCTTTCCCATGGCCGCTTTGCTGATTTGCGGCCTGGGCCTGGGCAGTGCGCTGCCATCCACGCCAGGCTACGTCGGAATCTTCCAGTTCGTCGCCGTAACTGTGCTTGTGCCGTTCGGTATTCCCCGCGACTCGGCCCTTGCGTTCATCCTGGTGGCACAGGCGCTGGGATATGTGGTGGTACTTGTTTTGGGCCTTCCTGGGGTCATGCAGTACCGCGGCTGGCGCAGTACCGTCAGATCGACTCCTGCCAGCGGCTAAACGCCACGGTTGGGAAGCGCCAGCACCATCGCCGGCAAGCGGCCTGTGGTAGACGCGCATCGGCCGCAGGCACGCCTCGATGTTCGCGAAGGCTCGATCGTCAAGCGGCGCCCCCCCCCACGAGAAGGGAATAAATAAAACGCCATTGTGTCTGCCGTGGCTGTTTTTCAATTAGTTCCTGCAGCGGCGCACGCCGATTGCGCACTAACCGCGGGGCGATGTCATCACATAAGAGGCGATCCAAAGCTGGATCTAAGTGCGGCGAGGAGCGCGGTGACTAGGCGGCTGGGGGCGGAAGGGGCGCAGGTCTACGGGCCCGATGCGCAGCAGATTGCCTATCGCCCGTCGGCAAGCAGTCTGGTACCACTAGTCCCCTCGTTCTTACCGACGGACTATGGAATGGTTCTTGACACGTTGCACTCCTCGGGAGTAAAGTACACAAAAGGGAGAATTCTATGCCTGCTGTCGATCTTACTCCACTGCCACCGGGAGTGACTCGCGAAGTTCGGTTTCTAGGTGAACCTGTCCGCGTTCGCACCAGCAACGAGGGAGGCGCCGCGGTCGTTGAGTTCGCCCTCGTGGTGCCGATTCTATTGCTCATCGTGACGGGCATATTCAGGTTCGGGGTCGCCTTCAACCACGATCTGATGTTGACGGATGCCGTGGCTATCGGCGGGCGATATCTTTCGATTAGCCGAGGGGTGACTACCGACCCCTGCGCTACGGCTGTCACCACGGTTGCAAACGTAGCACCGAACCTCAATCCGACGAACCTTACGTTCACCTTTGGCTTTTACGGCGCCACTGGGGCCGCCCTGTACGGCCCCACGACCACGAAGACGTGCTCGGGCGCAACGGCGGATCTGGTGGCGTCCGGCACCGCCACGCTGAAGGTTACGTATCCTTGCAATCTCTCGGTCTTCGGGAAAAACCTTATACCCGGTTGCCTTCTCACTGCGACAAACACGGAGGTTATCCAATGAAATGGATTAGCGAGTCGTTTGTCAGCCGGGCGCGCAGAGGCCAGCGCGGCCAGGTGCTCCCTTTGGTGGCATTAATGCTACTCGCGCTTCTCGGCTTTGTCGGTTTGGTGACCGACGTCGGCCGTATCTATGTGAGCTTTCGCGAACTCCAGGCTTCAACAGATGCGGCGGCGTTGGCGGGAGCGGAGGCCCTGCCCGCTTCCAGTCCCACCGCGATAAGCCAGGCGACGCTGTACAGCGGCTTAACGGGAGACAAAAACGCCAATCCGAATCTACCAGGCGTTGCGATGGTTTCCGCGTACCCGGAGTTGCTGTGCCTGGAGAACACCCCGTTCAACTACGCCAGTGGTTGCACGAGCAAGGGATCGTGCCAGGGGACCCCTTGCGCTGGTCTCCCTCAAGGCGCAAACGCCATCCGCGTGAGCCAGAAGGTAACCGTGCCGTTGTATATCGCCGCGATTTTCGGCACCAAGTCGGTTAACCTCGTTGCGACCGCGACCGCGGCCATGAAGGGCGCACCGCTTGTCCCGTACAACGTGGCGATCGTCGTCGACACCACGGCTTCGATGAGTCAAACGGACAGTGGGACAACAGATTGCCATGGCTCCAGGATCAGTTGCGCGCTGCAAGGCGTCCAGGTTCTGCTGAGCGAACTATCGCCCTGCACCACGGGCCTATCGACCTGCGGCTCGGCTGCACCGGTCGATACGGTTAGCCTCTTCACGTTTCCAGCGGTGACATCGACTACGCCCGACACGTGCGGAGGCGGTTCGGTTTCGACACAGCCATACACCTACCCCGCAAGTCCAGGGACATACCAGATCGTGAACTTCTCGAACGGTTACCGCGCTGGCGACGGGTCCCTGTTGACCTCCAGCTCCCCCGTTGTGGGGGCGGTCGGGACAACCGCGTCCAATCCAACAACCGGGACGACAACCAAGGCCGGTTGTATGCAGAACCCAGGCGGCCAGGCAACCTACTATGCGCAAGTAATCTATCAGGCGCAAGCGGCGCTCCTCGCCCAACCGCAGACGGGCAGGCAGAACGCGCTTATCATCCTCAGCGACGGCGACGCGACTTCCACGTGCAGCGCGTACAACGCCACGACGGGGATCTGCACCTCAGGTCCCATGACGGGGGCCTGCACCGGATTTGGAACCAACCCGTCCTCGACAAACTGCCCGAGCTCCGCCACCGCGGGGAAGTACGAATCCTCGTATTATCAGTGCCAGCAGGCGATCACGGCGGCCAAGGCCGCTACTGCCGCGGGAACCACCGTGTACACAGTCGCCTACGGCGCGGAGTCGTCGGGATGCTTGAGTGACAACACGCAGTGCACCTCGACGACGGGTAGTGGGTCAAAGAACTGCGTTCCTCACGGGATACCGACGGTGTCCTCGATCAGCCCATGCTCCACAATGGAGAGTATGGCCTCCAATCCAACGACGTTCTTCTCCGACTACACGGCGACCGGCGGCACTAGTAGCTGCGTCTCCGCCTCTCAACCCGTCACTAGCCTGGACGACATCTTCACGCAGATCGCGGGGAGTCTCACAGTCTCCCGGTTAGTCCCCGACAGCGTGCAGTAGACGCTTGCCGGGGACACCGCCATACAGCCCTGGATGGCCCCAGCGGGCAAAAGGGAACCGGCGCTGCGATCATAGCCGGCCAGGTAAGAGATCGGGGTTCGATCATCAATCGACGCTGGCCCCAAGAGAAAGAATTGATACGAAACTGCTCAGCGATGGCGATGTGTTCGCCCAGTGGCCCTCCTTCGGCATAGGCTTCGATTACAGGGAAGGTTGGCCCAGTACCGGGCGATCTACGACGAGAAGAACCATCAAGCGCCGGCGCTACGGCCGGAATGCAACCGGGCGCCCGCAACGCGCGCCGTACGTTGGGGGGAGCCCCAGGTTAGGGTGCCCGTGGCCCCGAAGTTCCATACGGAAGCGATCGCCAGACCGCACAGACTGGCGATGGGCCACCAGATTCCCTTGGCCACCAGGAACTTGGCCACCGCGTAATTACTCAGGCTTCCTATCGAACAGGCGGCGCAAAACAACAGCAGGCCGCTGACGAGTCTTGCGCCGCGGCGGCGCCGGTCGCGGTAGGTGAGCATGTTATTCAGCGCGAAGTTTCCCACCATGGCGATTGCAATCGCCGCGATCAGCGCGGCGGAGAATGAAGATCCTAGCCGGCGGTAGAGCACCCAGAGCGCGCCCAGATGCACGGCAACGCCGGCTAATCCAACCAGGCAAAACACCACGAAGCGGGTGGGCAGCCAGGCGCCCACCAGCTTGTCGCAGATCAAATACAGGTACTCGACGCCCACGTTGATATCCAGCTTGCTCTCTCCATGCCGGCGCGCCTGGAAGACATAAGGCACTTCGACGATGCGCACCGGGCGCGGCGAGGAAGCCACCAGGTCCAGCAGGATCTTGAATCCCACGCCGGTGGTGTGCCGCACGACCTCGTCGAAGAAATCCCGCGTAAGCATGAAATACCCGCTCATGGGATCGCTGAGATCGTGCTTGCTGATGAGCTTACTGATCCGGCGGCCCAACTGACTCAGGGCCACCCGCTCGCGCGCGAACTCGCCCATTCCGCCGCCCTGGATGTTCCGGCTGCCCACGACCAGGTCGTACTTTCCGCTGCGGATCTTCTCCAGCATGATGGGCAGAACGGACTCGTCATGTTGCAGGTCGGCGTCCATGATGGCCAGATAAGGCGCGCCGCTGCTCAACATTCCTTCCAATCCAGCGGAGGCCAATCCGCGCCTGCCAATGCGCTGGATGATCCGCACTCGCGGGGCGGTGCGCGCGATTTGCCGGACCTGTTCCGCCGTGCCGTCCGGAGAGTCGTCGTCTACGAAGACGACTTCGAAGACGATGCCATTCAACGCAGTCCGCAGCCTCTGCAGCAGCGGCACGACGTTCTCGCGCTCGTTGAATGTGGGAACGATAATCGAAAGCTCCAGAGGGCGCGCGCCTTCTTCGCCGTCTGCGGAAGGCCGTCCGATCTCGACGGTTTCGTTTGCAGGGTCGCGCATCTCTGTAAAAGGGCGTCCTTATGCCTGATGTTATCCTAACGCCGGTTGGCTAGGGCGCGGGGCTCCGTATCCGGCCCATACTGCCGGATCGGTTCCAAGCATCGCGGCTTCGACGCAAGCTATCAGCCATCAGCTTTCAGCAATCAGCTTTCGGCAATCGGCGCTGCGGGCGAACGCGGCGACGAGCGTGATGCCGAGCACTGAAGCCCGTGTAGTGGGTCAATTTGCCTGCGCGGCAGGAATCGCTGGCAACGCTGCAGGCCGCCTGAAAGGCGGCTGCGGGCGAGATTGCCCGCCCTCCGAAGCCCGGCCGCAAGGCTGGTGAGCGGCGGACCGCCGGACTATGCGAGCACACCGCGGCAGGCACTCAGCCGGGCCGGCATTCCTTCCGCTCAGTGGGCGCCACGACCGGTCAGCACGCGGGGGATGGTGCGCAACAGGATCTTCCAGTCGAGTGCCAACGACCAGTTATCGATGTACTGCATGTCGAGCTTCATCCAACTGTCGAAATCCAGATTATCGCGTCCGCACAACGCCCACAGACAGGTGAGTCCCGGCCGGATGCGCAGGCGCCGGCGCTGCCATGCCTGATACAGATCGACTTCCTCGGGAACTGCCGGCCGCGGTCCCACCAGCGACATGTCGCCTTTGAGGACATTCCACAACTGCGGCCATTCATCGATCGAGAATTTGCGCAGGAACCGGCCCACACCCGTCAACCGCGGATCGTTCGCAATCTTGAAGGCGGTGGACTTCTGGTTCATGTGCATGAGGGAAGCTTTCAGATCCTCGGCGCCCTCGCACATGGAGCGAAACTTATAGAAAGTGAACCGCCGGCCGTTGAGCCCACAACGTTTGTGCCGGAAGATGACGGGGCCGGGCGAAGTCAGCCAAATTAACAGGGCGATCCCGGCCATAAAGGGAAGCAATAGAACCAGCGCCGCCGCTGCCAATAGGATATCTGTGGCGCGTTTGGCCAGCAACCGGATTTCGTCATGCGGAGCCGCGGAGAAGGTCAGCAGGGGCAGAGCGTCCAACTGGTCCAGATAGACCTTACTGTTCACGTGCGGGAAGAAGTTCAGAACCACGCGGGTGCGCACCCCCTGCTCATCACACAGCAGGAAAACGTCCTCCAGTTGACCCAGCTTGCTGCTATCCACGGCAAAGATGACTTCATCGATGACGTGCTGGCGGAGCAAACCGGGCAACCGGGGAAATGGGTACCGCTCGTAGGTCCGGTACAACTGGACCTGGCCGGGCTCGTCATCCAGGAACCCCAGCAGGCGGATGCCGTAGTCCGAGGATTTCTCGAGGGCCTCTCCCAACCGGCGGGCATGCTCACCGGAGCCGACCACCAGGATGAAGTGCGCTTTTCCGAACTCGGTGCGCAGCACGCCGATCACCCGCGCGGCATTCATTCGGAACAGGCACAGCAACACCCAGGCATAGGCGGCGAACAGAAGCACAAAAAAACGGCTCAGATCGAGGCGCAGCACGAATTCCCCGATCACCAGCGCCATGGCGCCCAGCGCGCACTGGCGGAACGTATCCCGCAGCACGGTGCGCGGGTGGGCGGAATCCAGTTTTTCGTACACGTTCAACCAGTAGCCGATGGCCACCCAGGACACTGCCGAGAGAATCAACAACAGAGCCGCAAAAGGAAAATCGATGTAAAAGACCCAGTGGAAAAGACCGGTGGAGTTCAACAGGAAGCGGGTCTGGTAGGCGGCTACGAATGCCAGGGAGGTGAGCAGCAGGTCGCTCAGCCCAAAGATGACCTTGACCCTTCGGTATTGGCGGCTGAACATTTTCCGCGACTCAGCATAGCATATCGGAGGCCCGATGAATCACTTATTCACCGCAGACCGCGGTTGGGAGACCTTGTCCAGGGCCGCTCGGGCACTGGCGGCATCGGGGAAGCGTGGATCGCTCGAGAGCGCTGCTTGCAAGGAGTGCCGGGCCAAATCGGGGTGGCCATCGGCCAGATAGGCCATCCCCAGGTGGTATTGATACTCGGAGTTGCGGGGAGCCTTTTTGGCGGACTCCGTCAACTGGGCCAGAGCCGCTTTCGTAGATCCTAATTTGTAGTAGGCCCATCCCAGGGCATCGGTGGTTACGGGAGAGTCCGGAGCCTTTTGCTTGGCAATCTGTGCCAGCGATACCGCGAGATTGACGTCGCCGCCGTGATCGAGGTAAAGATAGGCCAGATGGTTCGCCACCACCGGCGAGTTGGGGTCCACCTGGCGCGCTTTTTCACAGATCTTCTTCGCCTCCTCCCAGTTCCCGTCCTTCTCGTATAGGCTTGCCAGGGTCACGTAATCATTCAGGCCGCTCGGGTTGGCCTCGATGGCGGCGCGGAAGTGCGCCTTAGCCGGCTCGAATGCGCCCCGGCCCAGATCGATGTAGGCCAGCAGCATGTAGGCGTCCTTCGCTTTTGGATCCAGCGCGAGCGCCTGTTTCACGCTGGCTTCCGACTTATCGAAGTCCTTCAGGTTGAGGTAGGCCACTCCCAACAACACGTGCAGGCCCGCGTTTTGTGGGTTCTGCGCCACCAGTTTGGAGATCCGCGGCGCTACTGCCTGGGTTTTCCCCTGCCGCATGTAGAGACTCAAAAGCGTGGCCACGGCAGGGACATTAGCGCTATCGCGTTTGAGGGCCTCCTCCAGCCTTTCTTCCGCTTGGGGCAGGTCTCCCTTGCGAATCAAGGCGCGCGCTTCCGTCACATAGGCCGACACCAGATCCGGATTGGCCTGCAAGGCGCTGCCGGCCAGGTGCAGCGCTTGGTCGTAATCGCCGCCGGTCGCCTCGAGCTGGGCCAACACCGCTGTGGCGTCGGACATTTGTGGAGCCAGTTGACGGGCGCGAGCCAGGGACGCTTTGGCTAAGTCAGTTTGGCCAAGCGCCGCCTGGGCGGTCCCGAGAAAGTAATAGCAGCGGGCGCAGTTGGGCTCGGACTTGATGGCAGTCTGTAAGGCCGCCGTGGCTTCCCGGTATTTGCGTTCTGCCATGAGCAGCCGGCCATGAGACAAGAGCCCTTGCGGATCGTCCGGATTCTGGCGCAGGACTTCCCGATTGAGATCCCGCGCCTCCTGCATGCGGTTGAGGTCAATCAGGACGGTAATCAGATTCGCTTTGACCGCAGCGTCCTTGGGCTTCGACTTGAGCAGTGCCTGGAACTCGGCAACCGCTTTTTCCCTTTGTCCCCTCGATAAGTAGAACAATCCGAGGGACTGGTACGCCATGGGATCGTCCGGCGCCACCTTTTTCAGCTCGGTATACAGTTTTTCCGCATCGTTCAGCCGATCCGTCGCCAGGAGGATACGGGCCAGGAGAAGCCGGGGAAGCACTGCGTGGGGATCCAGCCCCGCTGCGGTACGCAGTTCCGCCTCAGCCTCCGCCACCTTGCGTTGCGAAAACCAGAACTGGCCCAACGACACGTGGGCCTGCATGGACCGGGGATTGACCTCCACGGCCTTTTTGTACGCCGCCTCTCCCTCGGCAGTCTGGCCTGCCGCCAGGCAGGCCGCTCCCAGGGCGGCGTAGCCTTCGACCCGCCGCGGATCGGCGTCCACGGCTTTCCGGAGCTCCTGAACGGCCTTTTCCCGGTCGTGCGTCAAAAGGTACTTCTCGCCCAGAATGGCGTGCGCCCGGGCGCTGTTGGGCGCCACCTGGAGAACCTCTTGGGCCGCCGCCTGGGCTTCGTTATACCGGCGGCTTGCCAGCAGCAAGGCTGCCAGTTCCAGTTGGGCGTCCGGGTTCTTGGGTTCCAGGCTCAGCGTCTCGGTCAACTCATGGTAGGCTGCTTCGGAGCTGCCCAGTTTAAGGTAGGCGAGGGCCAAATGCCAGTGGGCTGCGGCAAACCTGCGGTCGATCTGGATGGCGTTCCGGAATTGGATCACCGCCTCCTGGTACTTGCCAGCCTGATAGTACTTGTCGCCGCTATTCAGGTAGGCGCGCTTTTCTTTGTTTGGGTCGCTCGAACAGCCCGCCAGCAGCAGCACGATGACGATCAAATGCAATGCGTTAATTTTAAATGCCTTGTTCATGGAAATCGTGGGTCGGCGAGATATTGTTCTCGCTCTTTACGATATCATCAAAGCATAAACGCGTTCCATGGCTTCTAGTACTGCTGGTTTCATTGCAAAAAAATGGGACCACCTTGCCCTTTGGTCCCATTGACGTCTGGACGAAGCAGCACCATAATTGGAAAGTACGCGATGATCCAAGCGCTTTCATGGCAGGTGTTTCCATGGAAGGGGTGGCATCAGCAGCGGATTAGCTTTTCATCCATGCCTACGAATAGGCGCCGGCTGAAACGGCAAAGTTCGTAACGATTGGACAACGGAGACGGATATGATCAAACAGATTTGTTATTTGGGGATTGCAGGTCTTCTGATATTTGCTTCTGTCGGGTTCGCACAATACACGATGGAGCTCACGGGCGTAGGCGACGGAGCTTCTGCAGATGGCGTTTACGTCAGCCCGTACCAAGGCACCATCAGTGAGAATGGCGCCCAGATCTACTCCGGGTATATCATTTGCGACGATTTTAACGACGAGGCGTCTCTGGACAGTCCGTGGCAGGCGAGCGCGAGTAATGCGGGCAGCTTGAACGGAACTCAATTGTTCACGCAGGGGTACAACCCGTTTACCAGTACGACGTACACGGCTCAGCAGGCATACGATGCGGTCGCATGGCTGGCCAATCAACTGGTGCCCTCGAACGTCACCAATCCGACCGTCCAGACCAACATCTCGTTCGCAATCTGGGATATTACGGATGGCGCGACGACTGACCCGGACGGCGGGGCGGCGTCCCTGATAACAACAGCCTTCACTAACGTTACCGACGGCTACGTGGGAAGTAATGTGACTGTTTACACGCCTTCCCCGAGGAACGGGCCAGGGTACAATGCATCCCAGGAATTCCTGGTGGTTTCCACGCCGGAGCCTGCAGCCGCAGCTATTCTGGGCTTTGATCTTCTGTCTGCACTGGCTGGTGTATTTCTCTTGCGCCGCTACCGGGTCCGGGCTTAAGTTCCGCGTTCAGCCATTTAAGACTGCGAGTACTTTTCCTTCCGTTCCCGCAGATTTTCTCCACCGAGACGAGGAGTCGTCGGGTCGGAACTGATTGATTTATTCACAGTTCAGGTAATTGAAAAATAAGGCATAACTCGATAAATTGGCTTCGTTTCGTAAAAAGCCCTTGCTTTAATTGACGACAACTGGGTATCCACTTAACTCAGCCAGCCCAAGAGCCGACACCATAGGTAGTGGGAAAACAACGTCCCCCGCTACGATCCGTTGGGGTCAGCTGAGTCAAGTGGATACCCACTTGGCGACATTACAGGTCCCAATGCGCTCGCCACGCTGCGCCGCTATTGGACTTCCCTCCAAGACAGCTTTTATAAGGCAATGCACGAACTGGAGCGGCTCCAGGCACGCCGAAGAGACCTGCCCCTGACTCGCGAGATCCAAAAGGCTGCCTGAACTTTGCAGAGGCTCTCTTTGAATTGCCGCGGCTCGCCCACACGGACAGCCTGCTGGTCGGCAACCTGCCACCAAGCAAGGATCGGGTCGGCTCTGGCAACATTCTTTTGCTTTGCAATAAAGAGTACTCCATAATGAAAAGTAAAGGTTAGATGCTTGCCCGAAGTCCTCTACTGTGGCTCGGTAAACGTACACGTCTTCGGGATGCGCCTCAGACGCTGCTTGGGCGGCTGGTGGTTCCGCAAAGGCTGCAGGACCCCACGTTATCCGCTCGTAACGATACCCTTGTTGCCTCTCTTCTTCCATGCGCCGCGACGCGATGGCGAGGGTATTGTTCAGTTCGACGCCTAGCTCCGTACGCTGCAACCGCCGCATCCGCCACATGTCGGCCACCATACTTTCCACTATAGCCAGTTCCGTGAATCCACGCGGGTGCCAGTCCTCCATCATCTGTCGATGCAATTCTGCCAGCTCGCCGGGTGATTCCCAGGGAAGGCACCCCTCGGCGAGGGCTAAGATGCCGTGCCGAAATGTATTCCGCGATGCTGTGGCTTTCCCGGCTTCTGTTTTCGGACCGGTTGATTCTTTGGCGTTTCTGCGATTGGCTGCGATTTGTTTGAGGGTGGGCATGGTATTCGTACCTGCTTTCCTGGGGCTCTCAAGATGTTCACGGAGGCATACTACCCAGAGCTATTTTAAGAATACCAGCAGGACTGGGTTTCAGACCGACACTTTCGTGCTGTCTTTCTGTGAATTAAGTTAAGAAAACACGCCGGAAAATGCGCGCGTTCTGGTCTCGGTCGGCAGCGCGAGAGCGTCGATGAATAGATCTGCCTGCCATCGGCCCTGGCCGAGTGGAGCGCATCCTGCGCGGACCATCCGATTTCCGACACGCGGGGCGGCATCCGGTCCCCTTCGGAAAAACAGTCGCCTAAAATCATGAATTTTCAATAACTTGACCGATCCGCAGGGGCGCGGCGACTCAAACAAATGGCCACCAGGGCAACCACGCTGCCAGGATGGCCTATACGACAGAACACCAATATAGGCTCCATTGTCCAACTACAGATCCCGAAGTCTCGGTTTCACTACTTTGCCGGCGCTGTTCCTGGGGAGTTCTCTCAGGACAACGATTTCCCGGGGAACCAGTTGCGGAGGCATGTGCTTCTTACAGAAGAGGCGTACCTGCTCTTCCAATCCGCGGGTTTGAGGGTCGCGCGGGACCACAAAGGCCTTCACCGCCTCGCCCAGGGTCACGTCCGGAACGCCGATCACCGCCGCTTCCATTAGGCTGTCGCAGCCGAGCAACTGGTCCGTCAAGTAGCGGCAACTAATACGCGCTCCGCCGCATTTTATGAAGTCCTTGGCCCGATCCACGATGTAGATGAAACCGTCCTCATCGACCGTGGCGAGATCGCCGGTGTAGAGCTGGCCATCGCGAAATGACACCGCCGATTCTTCAGGAGCGCACCAATAGCCGCTCGCCACGTTCCTGCCTTCGGCGACGATCTCTCCTACCTCGCCGGCGCGCACCTGCTGTCCGCCCTCGTTTAGCACACGCAACAGCACACCGGGAATGCCCCGGCCGATCGAACCGAGCTTGGTCTCCAGGCACGCCGGCGGCAGATAGGAGAGCCGGGCCGTGGCCTCCGTCTGGCCGTACATGACGAAGACCTGCGCCCACGGGAGCACTTGCCGTAATTCCTGGATGAACGCCTTGGCCAGGCCGCCCCCCGCCTGCTGGACATACCGCAGGTGGGGGAAACTCTTCCGGCGAATGCTCGAGGAGCGCAGCAGGATCTGAAAATGACTGGGCACGCCCGCGAAACCCGTGCACTCGGTCTCGATCATCCGCTCCAGAATCACCTCAGGATACATGAATCGCGGATCGACCACCAGGCTCCCTCCAACCTTCAAGTGCGTGTGCAGCAGCGACGTGCCAAAGCAGTAGTAGAACGGCAGAACGGCCATGATGCGATCGTTTTCAGTCAGGCCGAGGTAGGCGATGATGGATTCAGTGTTGGCGACGATATTGCCATGCGAGATCATCACTCCACGGGGCCGGTCCGTGGACCCGGAAGTGAACATCAGCGCGGCGAGATCGCCGGCAGAGGCGCGGGGCGTCTCAATGGTTCCGGCGGTCAAGTCGCCGAGTTCGGAGAAACTGCGTTGCCCCGCGCCGGCCGGCAGACCTGCAGCCGGAGTGTTCGTCAACACGTGCATGCTCGCGAAGCAGTTTGCGTTTCGGACGGCCACCTCGGTCTGCACGAAGGCGATCCTTGCCGCGGTGGTCCGGCTGATGTAATCCAGCTCGCTGCTGGGAATCCCAGGGGGCAGCGGCACCGAGACCAACCCTGCCCGCATGGTACCGAGATAGGCTGCCACCCAAAACATGCTGTTGTCGGCGATCAGAAGGGCTCGGTCGCCCGTATGCCCGCCGACGGTTGACAGGTACCGCGCCACTTGTGTGGTCGCGCGTTGTAACTCGCCGTAGGTGTGGTCGCGGTCGAGGAGACGGAGCACAAGGCGGCCCGGATCTTTGCCTTCGAGCAAGAAGTCCGCTACATTGCATTCGCCAGCCATGGCTACACTGGAATAGCGGCTACTCCAGCAGCATCGGGGCCGCATGCAAATAGTGGGCCATCTTTCTTCGCGAATCGATCATGCGGTAAATACGCTCGATCTGCTGAACACCGAGATCGACTGCCGCAGACAGGTCCGTGGCCGGTATGCCGTTGTCTTTCCCATAAAGGCACAGGTCCATTTTCTCCAGCGGCAGCGAGAAATAGAATTCCTCCTGGGACTGCTCAAGCGAGTAAGTATCGGTGGTTGGAGGGCGGCGTTGAATCTCATCGGGCACTCCCAGATGGGCCGCCAGTTGAAAGACCTGCGACTTATAGAGATGCGCGATCGGCTTGAAATCGGCTGCTCCGTCACCATTCTTGACGAAGAAGCCTTGATCGTACTCCAGCCGGTTGGGCGTCCCTGCCACGGAGTACTGCAGGAGATCGGCGTAGTGATACTCCATCATCTTCCGCGCTCTCTGCTTGAAATTCGTGGCGGCCACGATGCCCAGATACGCCGCCGCGCTCAACCGCACCCTCCTGGTCTGCCCGCCGGGCGTCTGCACCACCACGTAGAAGATCGCATAACGGTCCGCGTCAAGAAGGTTGGGCAGCACGATCTTGCACTTGTACCCTGCGCCATACTCCGGGACCACCAGGCGGATGGCACCGTCTCTCCGCTCGTAGCAACGCGCCGCTTCCAGGATATGGCTGATGTCTTCGAGCACGGACCGGACCCCCAACGATTCGGCCACCATGCGCCCGAGACGCAGGCTGTCGGGAGAGGAGTCCGCTTCCGGTGTGAATAGCGCCAGAACGCGCTCGGGACCCAGGGCCCGCGCGCACAGGAATGCCACCACGCTGCTGTCGATTCCTCCTGAAACACCCACCACGGCGCCCTGCCGCTTGAGGCCGTGGAAGACGATGTCGCGAATGCCCGCGACAATGCGATCGGTCTCCCGGGCGGGGTCGATCCGAAGCAGATTCGCAAGCGGCGAGGCGGAGGTCATATCCTTCCACTCCCAGCGCCGCCCTCCGCGGAGTCCGACTTTCGGCGGAGGTAGACTACGATCCTGTCGATCGAATCCAGGTTATCGGGAATGGCTTCTTCGTCTTCCACGCGGACTCCGTAAGTGTCTTGGAGGAATGCCATCAGTTGCAGAATTCCGGTGGAGTCGATGATACCACTCTCCAGAAAGGAATCCCCGTCCCGCAAGTTATCGGTCTGGCCGAAGAGGAAACTCTCTTGGATGAAGCTTCGGATTTGCTGGGCAATCGTTGCTGTTTGCATGTGCTCCTGTTTCGCCGTTCAAAAGCCCTGCGTATCAAGTCACCCGCCGGCGTAGTTCTGCTGGAAGGTGTGCGACCGACCAGAGGGCGGCACGCTGCAGCGGACCGGGAATCCACCTTCTCATCAGTTGGTCAAAACGAGTGCGATGGCGATATCGAATGTGGGCATCCAGACGCGCCATCTGCTCCGCGGTCAACCGCCAATCTCCGGCCGCGCAATTGTCCAGGATGTGTTCCACGGAATTGCCCTTCGGGATTGCGACCACGCCGTCTTTCGACAGGCACCAGTTGATGGCGATCTGCGCAGCGGACCTGCCGGTGATCCCAACCAGTTCATCGATGACGCCGTGGGGGTCGCAGTCCCGTATGCGGCCAAGCCCGCGAGCCAGCGGACTGTACGCGATCACCGTGATGCGCTGGGCTTGGCAATATGGCAACAGATCGCCCTCGATAGTGCGATCGCAGATGTTGTAGCGCACCTGGTTGGACACGATCGGATACCTGGGAGACGCGGCCTGCGCCTCCCGGAGTTGGTGCAGGGTGAAGTTGCTCACCCCGATGAATCGGATCTTGCCGGCGTCTACCAGTTCCCCCAACGCGTCCATGGTTTCGTGAATCGGAGTGGCGGGATTGGGCGCGTGGAGTTGCAGGAGGTCGATGACGTCCACGCCGAGCCTCCGCAGGCTGCCATCGACGGATTTCCGCAAATCGGCGCGGTGGAAGTTCTCCGGCGATACTTTGGTCGCCACGAAGACGCGACCGCGCAGTCCCTTGATGACTTCGGCGATGAGCGGCTCGGTCCCGTAGGACGGCGCGGTGTCCAGGAACAATGCTCCCGCCTCCAGACCGCGCCGCAGAGGCGCAGGGCCAGCGTGGTAGTTCCATGTTCCGATTCCGACTTCCGGAATCCGCACGCCAGTTCGCGCCAGTTCCTTAAGGTTCATTGGCCTTGCTCACCTCACATAGTACCGGGCGTGGGCGCCCGTGCATGAACTGGTCCAGCAGGATTTCGGTCGAAACGACGCCGGCCATAGCCATATTGTCCGCCGTGCCGGCCGTACGTCCGGTCCGGAACTTCCGGAGCAGCAGGTGAACGGCCTGGGGATTGAAGATTCCATCCCGCCGGATGCGATCGGGTGACAGCAGTTCTTCGAGGTATTCCGAACCCGGCCCCACGAAGCACTTGCCCTCCGGTGCGCGATAGGGCTGTTTGTAGCGCCTGCGGATGGACTCGGGAATCAAGCCGCGCGCGGCCCGCTTCAACAGGTACTTCTGGTCCAAGACCTTCAACTTGAGATTGGGCGGGAGCTTCGCGGCGAACTCGACCACCCGGTGGTCCAGGAACGGGTAACGCCCCTCGACGCCGTGGGCCATCGCCATGCGGTCGCCTTGCGAAGAGAGGATGTAGCCGGGTAACAAGCAGGCCGCTTCCAGGTACTCCGCCTGATTGAATGGCGACCATCCGGCGTACCTTTCCGGCAGGGTCCGCTGCAGTTCGGTGAGCGCTGCATCGGGCTGCGTCTGGGATAGAACTTCCTCCGACAGCAAAAGCTTGAGCCTGGCGGTCAGGTTCCAGCGCGGCAGATGGGAAAAGAACGGACTCGCCAGATCTGCCGGCGTCACGGAAAAGAACCTTTGCAGGTAGGCAGGCGGCTGCCTGCGAATGCCGTCCAGATAAGGGTAGAGGCGCTGCAACAAGAGTGGCCGCATCGATGAGCCTGGATCGCGCGCCCAAAACCGGCGGATCTTGGCCTCTTTGAAAATGTCATACCCACCCAGGAACTCGTCGGCGCCTTCTCCAGTCAGCACCACTTTGAAGCCGCTGTCTTGAACAAGCTGCGAGAGCAGGAACAGGGGCGCTGGAGCTGTGCGCAGGATAGGCTGCTCGGCGTGCCAGACCACCTCCGGAAAGACCCGCGCAATATCTTCCGTTGAGCAATGCACACAACTGTGCTCGGTCTGGAGAAACGCGCTGGCTTGCTTTTGGTAAGGGCTCTCGTCAAACTCGCCGTCGCCGAAAGAAACTGAGAACGTGCGCAGCCTGTCTGCCACCAGCTTTTTGGTAAGCGCCGTGATGACGGTAGAGTCCAGCCCACCGCTCAGGTAGGCTCCCACGGGGACATCGGACCGCAGCCGAATGTTGGTAGCGTCCCACAACAAGGCAAGCAGTTCCTCGGCCAGCGCCTCTTCGGGGCGCGAAGGACTTCCGTCCTGAGGCGGGTATTCGAGATGCCAGTACGGCGATATCCGGATGCGTCCGCCTTCGAGAACCAGCGAGTGGCCGGGCGGAAGCTGGCGTATGTTACGGAAGGCGGTCCGCGGTGGCAGCGTGACCCAGAAGGTGAGGATCTGGTCGAGCGCTCGCGCATCGAGCGCACATTCGACGTCCGGACACGCAAGCAATGCTTTAATCTCGGAGGCGAAGAAGAACGCGCCCGCGGCCTGCGTGTATACAAGCGGCCGGACGCCGAAACGGTCGCGCGACAGAAACAGCTTCTCGCGGCGCGTGTCCCAGATGGCGAACGCCCACTGCCCGTTCAAGCGGGCGGTACACGTCTCACCTTCTTCCTCGTACAGATGCAGCAGCACTTCGGTATCGGAACGGGTGGCGAACCGATAGCCCTTGGCGATCAGCTCGTCGCGCAGTTCGATGTAGTTGAAGATTTCACCATTGAACGCGATCCAGAGGGACTGGTCTTCGTTGCACATTGGCTGGCGGCCCGTCGGGAGGTCGATGATGCTCAAGCGCGCATGCGCAAGCCCCGCCTGATGGTACGTGTAGAGCCCCGTGTCGTCCGGCCCGCGATGCCGGATGGTACTCACCATCTGCCGGAGCAGCTCGGGATCGGCGGCGCCACCCTTCAAGACCACCATCCCGCAGATCCCGCACATCAGCGTGGTTCCCTTCGCCCATGGGCCGGTTTACACCCGAGCTGGGGGTGCGCCGGCATGAACGTTTTCCGTTCGAACAGGGGGAACCCGTAAGCGGACGCCGCGCACGAACTCCTCATAGCTATGCTCAGCCGTCAGGGGGACCTCTGCAACGCCCAGGGCCTCAGCAGCAGGAGCGCCCCAGAAGGTGTGTGGCGGGACGTTCCTGCTGACCACGGTACCCGCGCGGATGACAGCGCCTTCACCGATCGTGACGTTTGGCAGGATAACACAGTGCGGGCCGACGAAGACGTCCTTCCCGATCACCACTTTTCCGTTGGCTTTCGGCCGTCTTGGCCCCCAGTAGAAGTGCGTGAAGATGGAGGTCCGGAGCCCGATGGTGCAGTTATCGCCAATCGTCACTGCCTCCGGATGCAATTCATCCATGTAGACCAGCAGGCCGATCCAGACATTCTGGCCAATGTTTGCGCCACGGAGGCGATGCAGCCAGGGACGCACGCTGTCTCCTCCCGGCATGAAGAATGCCACCTTCTGCAGGACCCGTCCAAGCGCGTTTGGCACCATGATGATCCGCCCACCTTCACCCATTTAGGACTTTATCACCTGTAGCAGCCGAAAATAAAGGCCCATTCCATTACATGGCTGGCCGAGCGCGGTTGGGAAAAGCAAAACAGGCAGGTGGCCCATTTCACCGATGGTGTGGGGAGGGAGGGGGATCATGGAGCTTTGTTCGGCTCGCGCTCGCTTATTTCGCTTTTTCCCTGTAGGTCGAACCTTCGATTTGTTCCACGCTTACCGAAAGCTCGCATTCCTGTATCGTCATGACTTCTTTTTTGCCTCGTCCGGGGAATTTGTGGGTGATTTGGGGGTTCAGCGGGGAGGCCGACCGAGGAATCGATGGAACTTACGGCATGTGGAATCAAAGGACCGCTGCTGTTGCTCTGAGCTGACGCCGTAGATCAGCGGGCCGCCATCGCCGTCAATCACATCGAAGAGAACCTGTTTGATGTTTTTCCTTCTCAGTTCAAAATGACGCAGTTGACAGAGCGGGTCCTGGAGGACCCTGGAGGACGGAGATCGTGCGCCACCGGACGATGTACTAGAATAGTGTTCATAACGCTTTGGCGAACCCCAGCCTGCATGAACAGTTCGACCGGATCGAGGAGCGGAAGCTGTCCGACCGGTCGGCTGGTATAGGGATAGCCTGCACTTTCGCGCTGCTGGCGTGCGCGCCGCTGTTGCGGGGGGGAACGATGCGCTGGTGGGCGCTGGGTGTTTCCGGCGTAATCCTGCTGGTGTCGCTGCAGTGGCCCCGGCTGCTCTATCCGGCGGCATGGCTCGGGCGGGAGCTAACGGATATCCTGGGCCGGGCGATCGGGCTGTTCTCGCTAGCCCTGCTGTTCTATCTGGTCATCACGCCGTTCGGCCTCGCCCGGCGCATTTTCCTGCGCGATCCGCTCGGATGCCGCATCGACAAGAGATCGAAGAGCTACTGGGTGGAGCGCCAGCCGCCCGGCCCTGCCCCCGAGAGCATGGCCCATCAGTTTTAGGAGGAAGAGATGTCGTTTGCCCGCGAGTTTTGGGCATTCTTGCGAGTCCGGAAGAAGTTCTGGCTGCTGCCGATTATCGTGATCGTCCTGATATTCGGGGCCTTGCTGGCGCTGGCCCAGAGTTCCGCGATTGCACCATTCATCTACACGCTGTTCTGAAGCATACGGCAGTCGATGCGCATTCTTGGAATCTCAGCGTTCTATCACGACAGTGCGGCAGCGCTAGTACGCGATGGACAGATCGTGGCGGCGGCGCAGGAAGAGCGTTTCTCCCGCCGGAAACACGATGCCCGCTTCCCCCGCCACGCCGTATCCTACTGCCTGGAGCGCGAGGGCGTGCCGCTGGAGGCGATCGATTACGTCGTCTTCTACGAGAAGCCGTTTCTGAAATTCGAGCGGTTGTTGGAGACATACCTGGCCTTCGCGCCGCACGGGCTGCGCTCCTTCGCGATGGCCCTCCCGCTCTGGATCCGCGAGAAGCTGTTTCAGAGGAAGCTGCTGCGGAACGCGTTGCGCGGCTTTGGGCCGGGGTTCGATTTTGAAGGGCGCTTGTTGTTCGCCGAGCATCATTTGAGCCACGCCGCCAGCGCTTATTATCCTTCGCCATTCGCGATGAATCAGGCCGCAGCCGTGCTGACGATGGACGGTGTCGGCGAATGGGCCACAACCTCGGCGGCGATGGGCCGCGGCAACCGCCTGGAGGTGCTGCGTGAAATCCACTTCCCCCATTCGCTGGGGCTGTTCTACTCGGCCTTCACCTACTATGCCGGTTTTCGGGTGAACTCGGGCGAATACAAGCTGATGGGACTGGCGCCTTATGGCGACCCCAAATACGCCGGGTTGATTCGCGACCGTCTGATCGACGTCAAGGAGGACGGCTCGTTCCATCTGGACCTGGATTACTTCGATTACTGCACCGGCTTGGCCATGACAAACCGCAGGTTCGAGGAATTGTTGGGAGCCCCGAGGCGGCCGGCCGAGGGGAAACTGACGCAGCACTATGCGGACGTGGCGGCATCGGCGCAGGCCGTGGTGGATGAGATTGTGGTGCGCCTCGCGCGGTCGCTGGCGGCCGAGACTGGAGCCGAGGCGTTGTGCATGGCCGGGGGCGTGGCGCTCAACTGCGTGGCGAATGCCAAGGTGCTGCGGGACGGGGCGTTCCGGCGGCTGTGGATTCAGCCGGCGGCGGGCGATGCCGGCGGCGCGCTGGGGGCGGCGCTGGCGGGGTTTCATCTCTATGCGGGCGGGCCGGACAGGCCAGGAGGCCTGTCCTACTGCGGATCGGACGGCATGCAGGGAGCCTTTCTAGGCCCAGACTTCGCGCAGCCCGAAATCGAGCAACGGCTGCGGAATGTGGGAGCCCGCTTCACTGTGCTGCCTGAAGAAGCGCTCCTGGATTCGTGCGCCGCAGCGCTGGACCGGCAACAGGTGCTGGGATGGTTTCAAGGACGCATGGAGTTCGGGCCGCGTGCGCTGGGCAACCGCTCCATTCTGGCCGACCCGCGCCAGGCGGCCATGCAATCCGAACTGAACCTGAAGGTCAAATTCCGGGAATCGTTTCGCCCGTTTGCGCCGGCCGTGCTGCGGGAGGACGTGAGCGACTGGTTCGAGTTCGAGGGCGACAGCCCCTACATGCTGCTGGTGGCCGGCGTCGCTGAGCGGAGGCGGCGCCCGCTGACCGAGGACGAGCGCGCGTTGAAGGGCTTCGACGCGCTGCGCGCGATGCGGTCGGAAGTGCCGGCCGTGACACATGTCGACTATTCCGCGCGCTTGCAGACTGTCGATCGGGAAACCAACCCGCGGTTCCACGCGTTGCTCTCGCGGTTCAAGCAACGCACGGGGTGCCCGGTGCTGGTCAACACCAGCTTTAACATCCGAGGCGAGCCGATCGTGTGCACGCCGGAAGACGCGTTTCGCTGTTTCATGGGCACGCGCATCGATTGGCTGGCGATCGGGGACTGCCTGCTGCGGAAGGAAGAGCAGGACGCATCGCTTCAAAGTAACTATGCCGCTACTGTGGCGCCCGACTGAGTCTGGACTTAGTGGGTCAATTTGAAAAGCCCTCGCCGTTTGCCGGGAGGTAAGACTTGGATCTGCCTGTGAATCCGGACCTCCATGGGACCCAACGCGGTTCGTCCGAGTAACCGGTGGCAGCGGAGCCGGGTACGAGTCCTCAACTCTTCGTAGGGGTCTCGAACTTCTGGCCACCAGGGCCTGCGATTCAGGCGGACGGTTTGGGCCGTAAACGGCCAAGCGGCGTTGGAGGCCCGGTCACCGGACGCTGGCCGACTTACGGGGAGTAATCCGCCCGAATCACTAGAACTCGCCCTCTATCACTCACTTGGCAAGCTGCCCGAGCCCGAGTCTACCCACGATTTCTTCTGACGAGTCTCTTTTTTCAACGGGCCGTGGCGGCTTGACGGGCGCGGTGCTTCTTGGCGAGGGAGGTTTCGCCGTCATTCTGGCGCCCTCGCGTCCGGTTTTGGAGAGTTGGTCGAGTCCGGACTCCGATCTGCTACGTAAATATGTCGGTGCAGTTCCCACTGCGCTCTCGCAGCGTGGTACAACATGACGCCAATCCAGGTTCCGAGCGTGTTGGTGATGAGGTCCGTGGTACCGGAGTCTCGGGTCGGAAGGAACGCCTGGAGCACTTCGATGGTGAGGCTGACCGCGAACCCGAGAATGACGGTGGAGAGCGCCGCTCGCTTGGTTTGACGCAGCGAGAAGTAAGCATAGAAGCAGAAACCGAAAGGAACGAAACCGACAATGTTCTTAACGATTGCACTCCAATAACCCTGGGACCGTCTAAATTCGCTCCAGGGGCTCTCCAGAAAGAGCTGTCCTAAGACCGTGTACCTTTTCGGAATAAACAAATAGGAACCTGACCCGATCGCACTATGAATGATCCTTCCCGAATGCTCGTCAAAGAGATATAGTGCAGTATTGCCCTCATCCCCAGCTATCTGAGGCCTTCCCGTGTGCGTCCAGGTTTCGTAATGCTCAAGAACCTGGGCTGCGTTGAGTTCTCGATTGTAAATCGAAACGCCCAGCAACTGACCCGACCAGCTATCTCCTTGCTCCGCTGAGTCCCCGAGGACAAGCCGACCGGTGAATGCCTGCGGGGAAGGCCGAATCTGGGGCGCCCGCTTGGCCATGACGCCGTCGATGTACACCGTAGTTCCTTGGGCGCCTGAGGTGACCGAGATGAATGCCGGACCGGTTTTGTGAAAGGCATCTTCCACGTAGAGCTTCTTTATTTCCGTACGATGCCGATCGTCCTGAATCGCAGTTTGCAGTAAGAGGCTGGTTTGCGCCTGGCGCAGCGAGAACGGTGTTGGATTCCCGGGAATGTAGAATGTCAGGAAAGTACTGAAGTCCCAAATACGACCAGGCTGCAGCCATATCTCCAGGCTGCCGGATGCCTCGTTCGGTGCAGCCGTCATTCGAAACTCGCTGGAGCTGAAGACGGTGCTGAACCTGCCGAAGTGCACTCCGTTCCGATTTCCCAGCCAAGAGACGTCGTTTCGGGGCGCATGGAAGGGCCAGAGACCTAACGTCAGAACGATGCACAAAACCGCTGCGCAGACTGCCATTAAGAGCCGCGTGCTCATTCCACACTGCTGGAGCGCACATGTCATTCTAGTTTGGCGGCCGGATGCGGCCGTCCTGACCCCTGGTTACTCCGCTGTAAACAAATAACGCCCAGCTCAAGGATGCCAATGGCGGCGTCCTGGGCTGGGCGCTTGTCCTCCAACAGAAAACCGAGGTGATCGTGATTAGGAGACGTGCGCCGTTACGCCGGAGTGCGCCGTTGCCGCGGGGTCTGCCTCCGAAACGGAGAGTGCCGGTTCACAATAAACGGTTCCGATCCCGGCCACGAAGGGGTCCCGACAGAAGCCCGGAGTACCTGGCTTGGATTCGGATGCTTCCATGCGCAGTCTGTTCGCGAGTGAGCGGCGGGGCGACCTTTCATCGAAGCTGTCCACCCGACCGCTTTGGGTCCCAGGGGATTGGGGCAGAAAACGTCCGGCTTCTCTGCAATACCCCTTTGTTCAGGCCATCACTGGACGGAGAACTCGTTGCAGCCCTTAACATTCGGTTCCTCCGGCAGGCCCCGGAATTGCCGATCACCCGGAATGAACCCTATTGAATTGATGGACGTGGACACCTATCGAACGCGGGATTTGCCACCTTGGTCCATTGCCTATTACACGGGCGCCGTAACGGGCGGGGCTGGCCACCTCACCGACGCTGAGTCGAACGGGTATTGAAATCCCGGACGCGATCTGTGCCGGCACCTGGCAGTTCACCCGAAAGAAGACGGGGAATTAGGTCGGGCGCCGCACCGGTGTACAGGTAGAGAATGTCCGCGGCCGCGCTTCCATTCCGGGCCGAAGCCTGGAGAATCGGTTTGGGCTGCGGACGAGCCGATCTCCGAGCCGATACTCGTTTTGCTCGACAGTCTTTGTAACTGCAAGAAGCGTCGCAAACGTCATGGACGGCAATTCGGCGAGACGGAGCATAGAGACGAGGAAATTCTCGTTCCTTAGCTGCTAGCTGCGTTGACCCGGACAGCCTCGCAATCATTCCGGCTAACACTACATGAGGAGGCGAGCAATGCTGGCAACGGTACGGCCGCTCTCCCAACCCCAGGTCTTCTCCGTGCCGTCTTCCGCCGAAACGGCGCGAAACCCCTCGGCGCTCAGCATCACATCATGCCATCTTCCGGCCGGATCGAGGAGGCGATATACGGCTTCCCGCAATTCCCATGACGTGGCCGGCTTCTTCAAGATGGCCGTCGCGCCAGCACTCAAAGCCATACTGGGCGAGCATCCAGACATATCCCCTGAAACAGCCAGGATCTTCATCCAGGGAAAATCGGAGCGGAAATTACGGATCGTTTCGATGCCGTCGATATCCGGCAAGTTCAGATCCACCAGGATCACATCAAACCTAGTCTTCAGAGCTGCCGCCAGGGACTGCCCGCACGTTTCCACCGACGTGACATGGTAGCCGTCTTCGGCCAGCTCGCGGTCAAACAAAGCGCGCACGGCGGGTTCGTCCTCCACGATCAGAACGCGAGGCGCGTACTCCGTACGTCTCTCCGGCACCCGGAGCCGGATTATGCCAGCTTCCACAATTCCGCCTAAGAAGAGGACTTCCCCGCCGCGCCTGAGGCAGGTGAGTTCAATCCGCTCTGAATCCGCAAGGCCTGCCCGAATCATAACGGAGTCAATCCCGAGTTCACGGTCGAGGAGACTGGCCGCGCTGGCTGCGTCGCTCGCCAGCAAGACCCGATACCCATTCCCCGTAAGGATCTGATGGAGTATGGCGAGCATGCCGGCATCATCGGCAACGACAAGAACCTTGCTCTGGTCTTGTTCGACAAGCTTAGATTCCATGGATTCTCCGAAAGTGGTCCGGGGCAGCAGCCCGGGCTTTTGCACGGCGATGGCTTCGCACCCTGCAAAAACGATATCTCAATGCGCCCCCAACAAATGTAGCACACGCCTACCGCTGCGCCTGGCCTGACACAATGGTTCCGGGGCAGAAGATTGGCTCCGTTCAGTTACGCCTTCGCGCACTACCGGAGTGTTGTCAGAAGAATCCCAACGTCAAAGTGCCGTTGAAAGTGGAGACAGGACGGGCTGTCCGGATCAGCGTGCGAGTGCAGTGACTCCGACCAGCCGGCGCGATATTCACGGACAGGTTCGCGATGGCGTCATCCGGAATCGGGCTCTGGTTCGATCCCCAGATCAAACACGCGTCCTACGGAGCGGTAGCACCGCGACCTAAACCGATTTCCTCTAAAAGCGTTCTGCCAGCGCTGCGCGGGATCGGCGAGATCCTTGCACATCGCTACCTTCCGGCATCTGACCATAGATCGGAAAACGTGTCGCTCGCGTCCGCCTGCGGCGCGTCCGAAGCCTCGACACTTACTGGCGGATAACCTCGTAGTACGAGGTACGCCGTTACCCATGCGAGATCCGCCTGGTCGACAATTACAACAGTCCCATCGCGGGTTCCGACCCTGAATGTCATCTGAATAGGTCCGCCGTTGGAAACCCCTTCAACGCCATAGAAGTGCCCGCCGCCTGCGCTGAAATCGACAACCTTCCACCTGGTGCGTGGCAGTCTCCGCCATCTCCAGACTCCTTGGACAACCCGCTAAACCAACTCAGCCCGCCCAGCGAATCGCCGGAATCGACCGCCCGGTTGCGGTCCTAACCATAAGAACAATCAGCCGCTACCGAATTTCCAAGCAACTTTGCCACCCGCAAAAGACATGGTCTTTTTGAAAGGCAGTCTCTTGGTAATGCATAGTGCTTTTGCCGCTAACGGCTCGCCCGCCCAACCTTCGGCTCAGCGGGGCAGCTCACTCCATCGCCGCCTAAGCCAGATTCCACAAGGCCAACCCGATCGCCACCCAGGTGCTGCTCCCACCTCCGCAGGAGCCAAACCAGAGGTATCAAGATGACGAACCCCACTAGAGAAAACGGGAGTCCGCCGTACCGGTGAAGGTTGCCGGAGAGAAAACCGCGATCCACATAGACTGCAAGCGACGAGATGCCGACAATTCGTACTGCATTTCTGAATATTCCGATGGGTCCGACGCACAGAATCGTAAGAATTCTCGCCCAGCTCGTTCGAAGCAGTACCCGGCTCAGCACCGCACCCGCGATGAACAAAGCCATAGTTGAACGTATGCCGCTACATTGTGGAGCAACCGCAATATCGACACCGGGTAACGACATCTGCATGCCGTGTCTGAAGACGGGAACACCCCCCAGCCGAAAAAGACGATAGGCCACTTCCGCCGATCCTGCCTGCAAAGCCACAATCACTTTATCGAGGACCACACTCGGAATTGGGACGATCAAAAGGAGAAACAATAGCGGAAAACTGGCATGTCGAAACGATGCACCACCATAGCAAAGAACAAACGACCCAATCCATAACAGCACCAAGGCCCCGGCGGCAAGGGTTGCGTCCAAGGCTACGGATCGCCGCAGAATGCCCACGCAGAAGAGCAGCAGGCCAAGCAGGATCAAAGGAACACCGATCACAGGGCAGTAGCGCGCGTCACGGAATATGCGTTCTCTCTCGAAGTACAGGAAAGCAGCACTGACGATCGGCACCACCAAGATGTGTGTATAACGCTCATCTTGCAGGGTCAATCCTAGGAGCGCCTTGAGCGGAGACCACAACATCAGGCTCGCCAGAACGCATAACGCTGCGAACAACTGTTGTCTGCGAGCGAATCTGGCGGGGGCTGTCGACGGATTCATTAGGATCAACCCATTGAAGACACGGCGGAGAGCGGCTTCCGCGGCCCCCGCCCGTCGGAATCAGCACTCGTCCTAGGGCCGAAGCTGGCCCGGCCTCCATTGACTGGCAGCCGATGCGTGACCGCAAAGTTCGCCACCTGCAATCGGCTGGAAAGTCCGAGCTTACCAAAAACGCTTGTGAGGTGATGTTTAACGGTGCGCTCACTAATAGCCAGATCCTGAGCTATTTGTTTGTTGGAATAACCATTAGCAATCCTCGCGACAATATTTTCTTCTCTTAAGGTAAGTCCATGCCGTTCGTAAGGGAATTCCACCCTGCGCTCAAGGAGAAGATCCCGCAGCATGTGAACAAGGATGGCGACGCTGTCTGCACCCAACCAGTACTGGTCCGCAAGCACGCTGCGGATGCTCCTGAGCAGCACCTGTGGCGGGGCATTTTTCGGCACAATGGCGCGGGCTGGAAGCCGGAGAGCTTGGATGACGTGAGCTTCGTCAATAGTGGCCGCCAGCAGAATGATGCGCGCTGCGGGCCAGGAATCTCCAACGTCATTGACCAGACCGGCCAACGCGGAGTCCAGGAGCAGGATGTCCGGCCGGAGTCGCCCTCGGAGTGCGAGAAATCCTTCCTCGTTAGACGCTTCCCCGACGACAGTAAATTCGGGCTCCGACCGCAGCACGGCCAGAAGACTGATCCGACATTCCAAATCTGTCGTGGCGATGACAATTCGAGTAGTAGACATATTGTGGCTCACAAATACTCACAAATTTAGGTTTAATAAGATTAAGATCAGGGCACCTACGACCGCGAGGATCGCGCCGAACTGCCAATAGAGTTCTTGAAAGTCGCGTGTACCGGTGGCGCTGCTTGGGCATCGGTTATGCGATAGATGGCCCTTGTCGATGTGGTTGTCGGTCGCTGTCGAAGGGCGGGAAATGCTGAGGAAATTCCAATTTCGCTACTGCCCGCAGGTGGCGTACTGGCCGATTTCGCCAAGCGAGTCGAAGAACCCCAAACTGGATGTTCCCGCCGAAGCGAGCCCGCGTGATTAGGCGGACTTACGGGGCGAAAAGCCTTTGTCCGCTCCGTACGGAGCTGGATGTCTTCCATTGCTTGATCTGCACCGCTCACACCGAATAACAGGCGGCAATCAGACGGCCTGGCCACCCCTGGAGGACGTTCGGCTCGCGCCGCTCTGCTCCCTGCGCTTGGCCCAGTACCTGCTCATGCGCTCGGAAACTTCCCGCCGTTCGGCGGGCGACATCGACTTTCGGCCCCTGGTTCTTTTTGCCGGCCTACTTTGCCTGGCGCCAGCCGTCCCGCTCTCAAGCGCCTTCAAACCCACTATGACTTGATCGAGTCGCCGTTTTTCCCCGTGTAGCTCCTCAAGTAATTGTTGAATCAGTTTGTTGGTATCCATTGGATTTAGTTTCCAGTTCCAGGCCTAAACCCACCGCCCTTGGGGCGGTCAGCTTCGAGCAGTTCTTTCCTCGCGCGCGCCCGAAGCTGCCGCCTTCTTGCGCCCAGGCGTCTGGTGCTGGTTGAACGCTGAGGTTACCGCGGTCAGGAGTCGCTCGAGACTTCGGACGTGCGGCGCAAGCAGGACGGAGTCAAACTTCAGGCGACTTTCAGTCGCTAGTCTTTTAGCGTGGCTCACAGTCTTGGGTCTCTTGCCGGTAAACATTCAGAATTTCGCGACAGTTCGCGCGGGATCACCGTTGCCGGCCGGATTCAAGGCTTCCTTCCGAGGTGCCGCTGCGCCCATTAGCACTTGTCGGAGTCGTGCCACCATAACGCCCATAGTACTTGCCATAAAGTCGATCGAGCCCCTCGACGCCGTTAAGAATAATGGCCATAATGTGTCTAGGGCCGAGAAGTTGACATGCTGACGTGACGGCCTCGTGAGGTGTTACTCCCGCGCGCACGACCAGCAAACTGGCGTCCGCGTGCTGTGCCAGAGATAGTGTGTCAGCTATAGGATTGACGGGCGGGGAGTCGATGACGATCCAGTCGAAGTACGGGGAAAGCGCCTCCAAGACGCCTGAAAGCTTCCCGGATTGCAACAGTTCCGTGGGGTGGCCATGTGCGTCACCGCCTGACAGGAAGTACCATCCCAGCGGCTCGAGCCGCCGGAGTGCCGACATCGAATCCAAGCCACCTTCCAGACACTCAGCCAGGCCAGGCCGAGCGGGAATGCCCAGGCGCTCAGCGAGGGTTGCGTGATACAGGTCGGCTTCCAGCAATAGAACCGTTCGCTTGCCGCGTTCCGCCAGTGTCGTCGCAAGGTTTAGGGCGATGGTAGACTTTCCGTCCTGGGGCAACGGGCTGGTTATCAGAAGTCTCTTCAGCTTGCCCGTGTCAGCGCGCTCTCGAAGCCGCAGCCGCAAAAGCCGGAAACGGTCGGCCGCCAGGCCTCGCGGATCGGTATGAAGGGGTATCCGGCTCCCGGGATGGATGTGAACCTGCTCGACCGGGATCTGCCCCAGTTCCAACGGAGTGGCGACCTTTTGTGAAGCCGTCCTGACTGGCAGTGGCGGCACATCGGGTCTCAACTCTTCTGGCTTCGGGGTAATACTAAGAAAGCGACTCATAAAGTTTTCTCGCGAAACATGCTTGGCTACGTGGTCGTGGCGCGATTGAGCGAAACGGCGCTGCCATATCTTCGGACGCAGAGGCTTAGGTACTTCCGCTAGCCATGCCGATAGACGTAAAACTCAGCTATGCAGACGGCCACTATCAGTATACAACCAGCCAGCGCCTCGAAAGCCCGCCTCCAAACTCGGTTTCGTAGTTGAGCTGGGGTGAGCAGCAACGGCACCCCCAACACCAGGGGTACCGGAAAGCTTCGGCTCAGCTCTTTCTCGGTCCGAAACGAGTGACTCGTGTTCTCGATCAGGAGAGCCAAGGCCAATCCCAGCAGAAGGCCCGCTGCCGCGCCGCCCAGGCTGATCTTGAGGCGTTTAGGGCTTGACGGTATCGTGGGGAGGCTCGGCGGATCGACCACACGGAACTGCTGACCTTCCTGGTGTTTCTCAAGACTCACTGCCAACCCCGACTCCTGTTGTTTTTTCAAGAGCTCGGCATAATTCAGCTTAAGCAGATCGTAGTCGCGGAGCATCCGCGCGAGCTGCTGCTCCCGAACCGGCGTGGCGTTCAAGCGTTCCTGGTATTGCGCAATCTTTTCCTTTAGGGCGCCGGCGTCTTTTGTCAAATTCGCCATCTCCACCCGGTTCGCTTCCAATTGACTCTTGACCTGAGCCGTAGGCGCATCCTCTCTCCTGCTCGACAACTTCTTTTGTGGCTCCGGAGCGCGCGGCAACGCTTGAGCCTTAGCCAGCAAGGCTTCTGTCCTCGCAATCTGGGCGTCTAACCCCAATACGTCAGGGTGTTCTGCAGTATACCGGGCCAACAATGCGCTCCTGTCGCTTTGCAGGCGGGCCAGCTCCTTTTCTATTGCCGCAGTCGGACTAGGCGTGGTATCAGCACTGGGACCCACCGCCGTAGCCGTGTCATGCGCCGAAAGATCTTGGTATCCGCGAAGCAACGACTCCAAATACACTTTCTGCTCCTGAGCCCGACCTAAGGCAGCCACCGTGTTTTGGAGTTGTGCCGACAAGCTTGCCAGGATCTGGACATTGCCCTGCTGTTGCTCTGGCAGATCACCAAGGTGCTGCATCTTAAAGCTCTGCACCACGGCCTCCTGGGCCTCAAGTTGTTTCTTGACTGTCTCGAGCTGTTCCTGCAAGAAATCGGTTGTCACGGTAGCTTGATGCTCCCGCATCTTGACATTCTCTTGGATGAAGAGCGAAGTCAGTCTCCCGGTGACTTCCTGGGCGCGCTGTGCGTTGTCGGCAACGAACGAAATCCTAAACGAATTCACATTTCTTTTTTCCGGGCCGGTTTCGAGCGGCTGGATATCAATGTCGTGCCGCATCCGTTCGAGCAGTTGTTCAGGCGCCAGGTGGTTCCTCTCCGTCGCGTAAAGGCCGACGGCATCGATGATGGCAAGCAATCGAGATCGAGACAGCACTTCTTGGGTCATGCCCTGGAGCGCCTGGCTGACGTCCGTAGTTGTTGTGGAGACGACATATCGCTCCGGAACCTGCTGTTGAATGACGAGGACCGTGGCGTCGGAGGTGTACCGATTGGGCAACAGGAACACGACGGCGATAGTGGCCAAGGTGGTCGCGCAGGCGGTCAATAGAATCCACCACCTTCGTCTGCGAAGCACCTGGAGGATTTGTGAGGGACTAAGAGGTTGCTCTTCTTCGGATTCTGGCATAGCGTTACCCAAAACTACATTCGAATTGCCGGGCACCGTCGGCGAATACGTGCGAAAGTCGACAGCCTCGAATTGTCAACTGTTGCCTGCTGGGAATATTATAGCGCGAGTGGACCATACCTCGCGGGTTTCGGAGACTGGCGCAAGGCTTCATCACATTCGAGCCTGGCATTCGGCCCGTGTCTTTACATTGCGCAATTGGTGGCACTCTACAATTTGTCCGGCGTTCCACCAAGCTTTCACCTTGCAATCAAATCGCTGGCGAGGCCGAACCGCCAGCATCCATCGCAGCGTCCAGACTGCAATGCGCCGAACCAGATACAATGGAATCCCCCAAAGACGGGGGCTACCCGGAATCTCACATTGTCGGACGTCGGCGCGGCCTTTATCGAACCACCACGCCAGAAAGTACTTCTTCTGGACCCGGTACTTTGGTACTGCATGATAGACTACCGCCGATGGTTCGTAGCGTAGCCGCTCGCCAGCGCTCAACAACCGTTGACCGAACTCGGTGTCCTCATTGCGCATCTCGCTGTCCGGCCGGGGACCCAGATCGGTTCGAAAACCACCGTACTTATCGAACATTGTCTTCCGAAATGCCATGTTTGTGCCGAATGGAGCCTCGGTGAGATCGCCAGCGTCGTTGCCGAGGTCGAACATGGCAAGCGGCGCCAACGCGTATCTACCCTTGATCGGCAACCACCGAGGGGGTGAGAGAGTCTGGTCGGGAAGGATGCGTCCCCCGGCACCGGCCCAGTCCCCGCTGTGCATAGATGCAACCAGATTCTGCAGCCAAGTTGGCTCGGCCGTTACGTCGTCATCTATGAAGGCAAGCACCTCACCGCGAGCCATGCGAAGCCCGGAGTTGAGGGCATGCGATTTACCCGGTTGTGGCTCAAACAGGTAGCAGAACCGACTGGGATACCGGCGGGAGAAGTCGACCACTACCTCGCGTGTTTGATCATCCGACTTGTTATCCACAACCAGAACCTCCCATTCGACATGGTCGGGAAGACTTTGGACAGCAACGCTTTCCAGAGCTCTTGCCAAGCTCTGACAACGGTTGTACGTGCAGAGAATTACGGTAATCTTCATTGTATACGTCACCGCGAACCGGGATATCGGCGACAATAGCCTTCGATCACGTCACAGGTTTAATCCCCGGAATTGTCATCCACAACAACGACCGTCCACTCCACCTGGTCAGAAAATATCGTCGCTGCGACGTTTTCTAATGCATTCGATAGACTCCGACAGCGGTTATGCACAGGGCGCCACACCGATCTCAGTTTCTCGGCCGGTACGTTCCCTGCCGCAACGGGATCGTCTCGGACGATTCGGAGAGCTGCGAGTGTTTGATTGTGCGTTATTTGCTCTCCTCATCATTCAGCGGAGATTGCAATCAATAGCTTTGTTGTGTTCTCCAGTGAAGGTGAACAGTTTCAGTGGGAGGAAGGCTGGGCGGTTGGTAATACGGAAAGATCTTTGCTCCGGCTCTGCCATCTCCAAGCCGTTTCCAAAATCGTCGGCAATTGGGAGTACCGCGGGAGCCACCCAAGCACATTGCGGGCCTTGGAAGGGTCTGCGACGAGCTTCGGCGGATCCCCAGAGCGGCGTGGCCGCTCCACCACCGGTATCGTGGTTCGGGTGACTGTTTCGGCTGCGGCCGCCACCTCGCGGACCGAATGCCCCATTCCAGTTCCCAGATTGAATGCGCTGCTGGTGCCGCCGGACAGAAGATATCCCATCGCCAGCACGTGTGCCTGTGCAAGATCGGTCACATGGATATAGTCGCGGATCGCGGTTCCGTCGGGAGTATCGTAATCCGTCCCGTATATCTCAACGCAAGGGAGAAGGCCGGCTGCCGTAGCCAACACTCGAGGCAGAAGATGGGGTTCGGGGTCATGATCCTCTCCAAGCTCGCAATCGGGATCCGCCCCCCCGGCATTGAAGTAACGCAGCGCAGACCAGGACAATCCATAGCTCAGGCCGTACCAATGGAGGAACTTCTCGACCATTAGTTTCGATTCGCCATAAGGATTCATCGGCGCCTGCGCATGGTCTTCCGTAATGGGTAGAACCACCGGAGCGCCATAAGTGGCACAGCTTGATGAAAACACGATGGTCGGAACTCCGTGGGTTCTCATCGCGTCCAGCAGGTTCACTGTGGCGACTACGTTATTCCGGAAGTACATGTGCGGAGACCGCATGGATTCCGCAACGTACGCATACGCGGCAAAATGGATCACGGCCTCGATGCGAAAGGTTCGGAACACATGGTCGAGGATGGCTGGGTCGCCGCAGTCGCCCTCTACGAGCGGACCCCATTGAACGGCCCAACGATGGCCGCGCCGAAGATCATCCAGGACCAGAGGCTGGAATCCCGCTGCCACGAGCATCTTACAGGTGTGACTGCCGATGTACCCAGCGCCACCGGTCACAAGAACGTGCATCAACGCCTCTTTCCGTCCGAAGATTCCGTTTTCAATGACATCGATGCTGCACTTCCGCCAGCTTGACACGGCGGACGCGATGGCTGCTTAGCCGGCAGTCGCTTCTCCGGACTTTGCTGCGGCGCACGCTTTCAGTCGTTCACAGAACAATGCAACCGGATCTTTCGGTATCTGGTTTTCAACTCGGGCACGCGCTGCCTTGCCCCGGTGCTGCCATTCCCTGCGCCGCTCCCAAGCTCGCTCCAGGGCGTAGGTGAAGGACCGCAGGGTGGCCGCTGGCGCGACAAACCCTGTTTCATCATCTACACATAGCTCCGCGTTGCCTCCAACATCCGTCACGACCGCCGGCCGCCCGCACCACATTGCCTCGACCAAGGCGAGCGGTAGACCTTCGTAGCGTGAGGGGAGGACCAGCAGATGGTTCTGCTCCCAGATCGCGCTGATGTCGTTCACGTGACCGCGAAAGTGCACGTTATTCAACTGAAGCATCCCGGCTAGGCGGCGCAACGCCAGTTCATCGGGACCCGCTCCGAACAGATTCAGTTCAACGGGACGCTCCCGCCATTCCGGGCTTGCCAGGATCTGCAGCAACAAATCCTGTCCTTTGGCTGCCAGATCCATTCGGGCTACGCACGCCAACCGCCATCCTCCACTTTCATCGGGCCAGGCTGGAACGCTCCCAGGCGAAACGTTGTAGGGATTCCACGCCACTTCCGCGTTTGGCAGCGGCTCGGCCACCTGCAGGCGGAGCAGTTCGAGATTGCTGCGGGAGACGCAGAAGATTCTGCGGGCGCCGGTGTAACTCGCCACGGCTTCACCGACGGACTGCTCCTGGAACCACCAGAACTCGCCGTTGCATTGGACGATGATCACGTAAGGTATCCCCGCCTCCCGGCAGATTTTCGCCCAATCAAATCCGCCTTGATTGTGGCCTTGGGAAATGACGACCAGATCGGGCTTGAATCGCTTCATCCGGCCATAGCTTCTCCGGCTGCTAAGCGAGAGGTCGTTCCAGATGCGCCGGGCCCGACCGGCTTGATACGTAGGGTGGATTTCGAGCCTGATGCCATGCTGCGCCAGCACGGTGACCTTGTGCGACCGTCGCGGCCAGTACCCGACCGACGCCAGCACCTCGTGCCCAGCCCGCCTGAGCTGAGTTGCGGCCTGGCTCCAGAGTTCCTCGCTTCCGCCCCAGGGCCAGCCTTGCATCGTACTGATAAAGGCGAATCTCATTGCAAATGATTCGGCGGACGGTTGCTCACAGACTCGACTCGAAGAAGGCGCTCAAAGAATGTGGCGCTGAGATCCAGATTCGTTCCGTTGGCATAATATTCGCGCGCATTCCGTAGCGCCTCAAACCGTGCTTCCGCGTACGCATGCCGATCAGTCAGGATTTTCCCAATTTCGCAAAATGCGGCGTCAGGCAACAAAGTTTGATGGGGGGAAAAGCAAGCCAGATCGGCGGTCGTGAAGCCCTGCTCGGTCTGCAGAAATATGGTCGGCAGACCACAGGCCGCGGCGACCGTAAGTACACCGCTGAATATGCCGACGACCACGGACGAGCGGCGCAAGTCGTCCTCCAGCGACCAGGCGGGATGTGACAGCTCGCAGCGCGTCCAATGTTCCCGAACGAGGCACTGACAAGCTTCGAGATCCAGATTGTTCCAGTAGGGATGCGGCCGAATCACCAAGCGGCGCAGCGGCAGGTCCGAGGCCAACAGTCTCTCGGCCAGTTGCAGCAGAGCCCGGGCCTGACTATCCGTGCCATGGAAGTCGCCCGGGCCGTTGGGCACGTCGACCATGAGCAATGTCTGGTGGGCAAATTGGTCGGGCAGAGCAATCACGGTGTCGAAAAGGCAGCCGCCGCTGACGTATTCGACCGGCGGCTCCGGCATTCCGGCCGCTTGAAAAAATCTCTGGTTCACTCGCGCCATAAGAGACGCGGAGGTCGGGCCGAAAGCGACATACTTTGAAGCTGCGACCGGGACGTCCAAGGTCGTGCCGATCACTCCCTGTTGAAAGATAATGACCGGTTTGCTTCGCTGCTGCCCCGTCCGGCAGACGGGACTGCAAAGCGCATGCCAGTTGCTGCGGGCGACCACAGCGTCAAATTCCACCCAGGGTGCCAGACGCTCCCATGCGTCAACGAAGTAAGCTATGCGTTCGAAACCGGCTTTGACTTCCTGGCCGGGGCTTAGTCCAAGCGGTTCTAGAATCCGGACCGTCTCTTCAAAAACCGAGCGCCCGCGCATCCGGGCGGCTATTGAGCGCAGGCGTGCTTCCATCGGATACAAAGGCTTGGCCGGATCGAGGAACGCGACCTGGCCGCTGCGCCCTGCGGCGGCCAATTGAGCATCCAATTCATCCCGGCAAGGGGCACCGGCCGGCAGTAAACAAAGGATTTTGGCATCCGTTTGCGCAAGCCCGAGAAGAGTGCGGATTAGAAATCGGGTCTCGGTTTTACGGCTAAAATACGGACTCGGGCAAAACAGCACGTCAGTCTTGATTTTTCGGCGAGGGCGGAACTGGCTGAACTTGTCGGCGCCGTGAATGGCCCAAGCGATGAGCCGGTTGGAAGCGCGTCGATCGCGGGAGCTGACGCGGGGGCTGGTCAGCGTGTCCAACTGAAGCGGCTCGAAATAATCCTGCAGACCTATGTCGTGTCGGTAAAGATGCAGTTGCATCTGTGAAAACGCCGCAATTCGGCCGACTGGCGAATGAAACAGATCATCGATATCCATGTGAATCGGACCTACGGGCGGGGTTGGCGACATCCGCAACGGGTCAGACCGGCCACCGTGGATCAACTTGACCTCGCCGACGGGTTCTGTTTGGCGACGAGACTCGCTATGATCTCGATTACGCGGTCTTGGGCAGAGCGAGTCAGTCCGACCGAGCACGGCAAGCTGATCGCCTGGGCGTGGAGCGCATCGGAATTCGGACAAGAAGGACTGCCGGAAAGGTTATGGGCCGGCGAGCGATGAATCGGCTGCCAGAGCGGCCGGGTCTGAATTTTCCTGGCGGCCAGTTCGCGGAGAAGTTCTCGCGAGTGGATGCGCGATTCTTTCTCATCGATCAACAGAGTGTACATCCAAAAAGTGCTAAACGCCCAGTCCGCCTCTTCCGGCAGGCGAATCGCCGGGAGAGAAAACAATGACTCCCGATAGCGTCTCGCGATCTGCCGCTTGGCTTCCACAAACGTGTCGAGTTGTTCCATCTGCGCGCAACCCATGGCCGCCAGGAGGTTCGTGAGGCGGTAATTGTAGCCAACGGCATTGTGCACATATTCGATCGGATCGTCTTTCGCCTGGGTAGTGAGGTATCTAGCGCGTGCGGCCCACTCGGAGTTGTTGGTGACGAGCATGCCCCCGCCGCCGGTGGTGACGATCTTGTTCCCGTTGAAGCTGAAGCAGCCCACGTGCCCGACGCCTCCCAGGCGCTTCCCGCGGTAGCGCGCGCCCAGTCCCTCGGTGGCGTCCTCGATCACCGGCAACGAGTATTTCGCCGCGACCGCCAGGATCGGATCCAGGTCGGCGGGATGGCCGAGGATGTGGACCGGCAGGATAGCCTTCACTCGCCGCTGGGTCCGCCGATTGCGCAATATGTGACCGTCCCAACGGCAGCGTTCTTCGAGGAAATCGGCCACTCCAGCCGGATCGATCTGCCAGTACCTGGGCTCCGCATCGATGAAGACCGGCCAGGCGCCAACGTAGCGGATGGCGTTGACCGGGGCGATGAAAGTAAGGGAGGAAACGACCACCTCGTCGTCCGCCTGCACGCCCGAGAGCAGCAGGGCAATGTGCAGGGCCGCGGTGCCGTTGACGGTGGCGATGGCGTATTGCGTGCCCGCCCGCTCTGCCGCCATCTTCTCGAACCGGTCGACGTAGCTGCCGACGGACGAAACCCAGTTCGTATCAAGGCATTCCTTGACGTACTTCCACTCGTTCCCGCGAATCTCGGGCACGATCAAGGGAATGAAATCCGCGGGCGACGGGGCGTCGGCGGCCGGCGTTTCCATCGGGTTCAATTGCGGTATCTCCCGTCGCCGAAGTTGTCGATGATGTTGCTGCGCACAAGATGCGCCACTTCCTGGATACCTTGGGCGACCGTGCGGGTGATCTTGAAACCGAGCTGGTCGGCAATGCGGGTGAATGACACACGGTAGTCCCGCGGATCTTCGGCCTTGTGCACGAACTCGACTACGGCACCGGGCGCATAGGGACGGATCATCTCGACGAGCTGCAGCTTTTGAAAGTTTTGATCGGTCGCCCCCACGTTGAATACGCCGCCTGCGACTTTCGCTGCCGGTGAGCCGAGGACGAGTTGAATGGCCCGGGCGGCATCCCGGACATGCACGTAAGGGCGCCAGAATTGCTCGCCGAAAACCTGGAGGCGCTTCTTTGTCAGCATCTCCATGGTGAATTCGTTCACCGTCAGATCGAATCGCATTCGCGGCGACACGCCAAAGATGGTCGCGAACCGCAGCGGTGTCGGACACCATCCCCCATCGCAGCCACTCTGTAATAAGGCATTCTCGACGGCCACCTTCGTCTCGGCATAGAGGGACACGGGGCTCAATTCGGATTCCTCGTCCACGTATTCGTTAGCGTCCTTCATTTTTCCATAGTTACTGCATGTTGAAGCAAAGAGGAACCGACAGACCCCAGCCCGCCGACTTTCCTTGATGAGAGCGAGCGAGCCTTGAAGATTGACGGCGCGCGCCAGATCCGGCTGTCGGGAACAGGCGGGGTCGCCGACCACGGCGGCAAGATGGACTACCGCCTCAATTCCAGCCACGGCGGCTTGCAGCGTTGCCAAGTCACACACGTCACCGCGAACGAATTCAAAGTCAGGGTGAGACCAAAAGCCCAGCAGCGATTCGCCGCCATGCAGGAGCGTGTCCAACACCCGGACCCGGTGTCCGCCGGTCAGAAGCAGAGGCACCAGAGTGGATCCAACATAGCCAGCGCCGCCAGTGACTAGTATGTGCATGGTGTCACCCTTAGCTCAATTCTATCCAGTGCAGCAATCCCGCCGGCCATGGCACTCAAAGCAGGTCAATCAACCCCTGGGCGGCCCATCGCTGAAGGTACTCAAAAGTCTCTTTCTCCGGCAGGCCGACGTGGTCGGCGACGGCCTTGACGCTGACCGGGCGATCCAAGGCCGGCACGAAGTCCATGAGGCACCGCATCCGCCGCCGGTGCTCGGAGAGAACGTCCCCCAGGGCGATCTGGCCATAGTCGACGTAGAGGTCGTATTTCGGATTGGACAGGCAGATGTTGCCCTCGAATTTCTTTATGACCATGGGCGACGCTTCCAGGCGATCCACCGCCCCGATCAGGGCGTCGACGGCTTCATTGAGAGAAGCCTCCCTGACGATCTCCACACTGTCGCGGCTGGAATGATACTCGGGATAGGGAAACCGTGAAAAAGAAAGCATGGGGATGCCGTAATTCTCCCAGACATACTCGTCGTTGACGATGATGGTTTCGAACGGGCCGGTCCGATAGGGCAGGCCCATCTGGTCGAGGCTGGCCTTCAGGGCATCGAGGGCGCTGACCATGCTCCGCCGGGATTCTTGAACCGCGAGCGGTGTGGCGGACCCGAGCATTTCCAGGAAGATGCCTTCGAGGATCCGGCTGCGTTCCGACTGGTTCAGGCCGGCGAGGTAAAGCTCCGACCCGATGATGCCCGGCGAGAGAACGAGGGAATACGTGAACTTGGTCTTTCGGCCCCGCAGGCGGCGCAGGACCTCCAGGCCCACGACGCAGCCGGCCAATCCATCGTTGGCCGCACCCGCATGATCCAGGTTGCCCCCAAGGACGATGGTGAAGTCGAGCGAGCCCTGGTGCTTGTATTCGAGAATCTTCACCGCGCCGGGAGCTTCCGTCGTGCGGATCACGACCTCATAATCGCCCGGGACGAGCTGGTCGAAGATTCGCTTCGGCACGCAGAATCCCCAATCCCGATTCCAGCTTCTGAATTGCTGGCGATAGTGGAATGGAATCGAGGCGTTATCGCGGTGGTCGTAGTAAAGGTGGCGCCTGAGTTCCTCCAGATTTACGGTTCCGGAAAAGCTTTTCGAGAGCACGATCACACCAAGTGGATGGACCGTGCCGTCATAAACCGTGTGGCCGTCTTTGACGATTCTGGCCTCCTCGACATCCCATGAGGGAGGAATCACCCATCCGTTGTGCTCGTGGGAACTCGGCACGGAGATCACCCGAAACGGAAGCACCTCACAAAGATAATCCACAGCCTGATCGTAACCGAGCGAACAGACAGCCCGATTGAGCGGCGCGAGGTGCTCCAAGATTTGCATCATGGTTGTCATGCAACGGCTAGCTGGGTAAATCGTTGGTGTCCACACGCGGCAGAGTCAACGGATCGTCAACGTCCAGATCCGCAACGCGGGCCTCCACAGTAAATCCCAGCCGACAATGACGGCTTCGCAGGATTTGGAGTAGCGAGTCATTGAAGCCACCATAGGGATAACACATGGTCCACTCGTCCTTTCCTATGCCCAGCTTCTGCAGGAACTCCAGAGATCGATCGATTTCAACAGCCTGCGCGTCCGGAGAAATATGGTCCAACCAGGCATGCGAATATCCATGACTGCCGATGTGCATTCCATGGCGCCGCAGACAGGCGATCTGGTCAACCGACATATACAACTCGGAGGCGAAAGCCGTCTCGTCGGCGGTCACATGTTCGGCGAATAGCCGCCGAACGATTTCCGTCCGGACCCGCTCGGGCAGCTCACGTTGGAGGAGGCGTTTAAGCACGGTCACCTCGCGAGTATCGTAGCGATTCTGCCCCGTCACGGCCAGAAGGTAGGCTTCTCTGGTCTCGAGCTCATATTCCGAACGAAACTCGGCCAGGGACGAGAAAACCTGTTCGAGCAGAGTCCCGGCGTCGGGGACGGTCGCGAGGACAAACTGGATTTTGTTGACGTCCAATACCTTGTGCTTGAGGACCGCCTGAGCGGGGGAAAAAAAGCAGCCTTGGATACCTCGGGCGTTCAGGACGGGAAGCACGTTTGCAAAGTGGTCGCTATAGCCATCGTCGAAAGTCAATAAGATGGCGTTCGGCGGCAGATCCTTTTTAGGGGATGACAACGCTTCCAACAGATCCTCGGCTGCAATGGGCACGTAGCAGGCCTGGATGTAATCAAGCTGCCTGCAGAACCGCTCGACGGAGAGGCCTTTGATCCCGGGGAACTGGGAACGCTCCAGATCGCGTACATAGTGGTACATGACGATAGTAACCCGTCGACTTCTACTCATGATATTTATCGGCGTTTAAAAGGCGACGTAGCGCTATTCATCTTAAGGGTCAAACTACAAACAGTCCCACATCGAACGCAGTTGTGCAGACACCGATGAGTCCAAAGCGGGGCAACTGGGGAACTAAAGGCAGCCGGACCGCGGCGATTTCCGATCTGTTTTGCATCTCAGCGACCCCATAGCAAGCGCGCGCGGAACCCCAACAGTTGGCGGAGGCACCCTGACCCGACCTTGACCCATTTGCACAATCCGCTGAGCGACTGTTCGCCGCCATGCCGCGGCAGGTGCTGTACAACGACCTCGCTGACACGATACTTCATCTTTCGGCAAAGGATGGATAGCATGACCATGGGGATGAACGAATCACGGGGGATGCGCGCCAGTACCTTCTCCATGGGTTGGCGTCGCATCAGCTTGAAAGGGCAGTTCGCGTCCCGAATCCATAGTCCCCAAACGACGAAGTTCGTCAGCCGCAAGACGGTGCTTATGAAGACGCGCAGCGGTCCGTCGGCGCGAGTAGAACGCACACCCAGCAGAAAGTCGGTCGTCTCCCGCTGTTCCCAAAGGATCCAGAAGTCCGAAGGGATGTGCTGCTGGTCGCTGTCGGTTTGGAACACCCAGTCCTGAGTGACTTGGTCAAATCCATACCGCAAAGCTTTTCCATGGCCGCCGTTACGCTCTGGAGTCAGCGGACGAAGCGCCGGGATTTCCCGGGCCAGCCGCGCTAGCACCCCACCGGTCATGTCCTTGCTGCAGTCATTGACCACGATCAATTCGGCGCCCGGTAAGCGAGAGATCACTTCCCCGAGCCACTCCCGCACCGTTTTTTCAATGATTTCCTCCTCGTTGTAGGCAGGCATGACGATCGAAACCATAAAGCGCACCTCCCGATCAGTACCGGCTCCGATTGGCAACCGCTGGGAACCAATAGGTCACCTCCGGGGTCCCTAAGGCCAGACGATTCACCAGTTCGACTCCCTGCATTAAGGAGTGGTCTTGATTGGACACTTCGTATTTCCATCCGCCGAAGCGTCCCCGGCTGTAGATGTTGATGTTCTCCAGTTCAGCCAGAATCGGCTCCACGAGGCAGTCGCGGCCCAAAAAGGGAGTCGGGTACCCATGGCACGCGGAATGCATCCAGACGCTGGCGACGTCGTTTGGCGACTCGATGAGCCTCGTGGCCAAGAGTCCCGCAATTACGGAATCGAGCAGGCCGGTGCGGTCCACGGGCTTGTAGGGCGACTCGGAAACCTCGACCATCAGGGACCAGAACCGAGTGATGTCGGGCACATTGTTTGGCGAGTAGTTTGAAAAGACCGTGGCTCGGTAGAAAGGGCAATTATCTTCCGGAAAGTACATCCAGCACTTGGTTTTCAAGTGCGGCGGCGGTGCCCCTTTCAGGCCGATACCCACTACATGCACGGTGGAGTAACGGAACTGTTCGATGCAAGGTTTCAGCGATTCGATATCGGCCAGAGAAATGAGAACGTCCAGCGGAATGGTTGAAATCAGCCGATCGTACTTTTCCTGGGACCCATCTTCGAAATGGACCGTCCGCTGCGCTGTCTCGAGGCGCACGCAACGACGGTTCGGCTGGAAAACATCTTTCGGCAGCCGGCCGGCGAGAGCCCTCCAGATCTGTCCCGTTCCGCCGCGCAGCGGAAAACGAAAGCGGTTGTTGGGTCCCCAACTCTTCTCTTCCTTTCCGTCGAGCGCGTTGGAAATGACGCGTACCAGATCGACGGTGGCTACCCGCTCTCCCACCCAATGGTAGGACATCGAGGCGGGCTGATGCGCCCAGACCTTGAAGTTATACGGCAGCAGGAAGATCTCGGCCAGGCCCGCGCCGAAACTGGCCTCAATCCAGTCGTGGAAGTTCTCCAAGGCCGCAGTTCCGCGCTTCATCGCGTCGATCAAGCCGCGAAGGCATTGCTGGAACTCATCGCGCGGAAGCAGGTGAATATTGTTTTGCAGCGGATAAGGAATGAACCGCTCGCGCATCCATACCCAGGATTCCCGCATATGTTCCAGCCACTCATCACCGAGCAAATCGTTCATCAAGTCGTCAAAGTAGCGGTAATGCGAGAACTGGACGTGTCCACCAATATCCCAAGTGAAGCCATGGTTATCCACGAATGAAGAAGCGAGGCCGCCAGCATGCGGATTCTCGTCGAATACCCGAACTCCTACCTCGCCGATCTCCATCAGACGGCGGGCCGCACCCAAACCGGTGGGTCCCCCACCTAGAATCACCACAGATTGATTGGTAAGGTCGTGCATGGCTCTCAGTCAAGGTCGCACGTTTCAGGTCGCACACATAGTTCCGCATCACTGTGGCGACCGTTCGGCTCATCTGGAAAACGGCCGGCTAATCGATCCGGTAAATTTTGAGGGTGCCGCAGCCTTGTTGCTCAACCAGCCATGCGGGCAATGGTTTGGGCAGGGCGATGTCGGTACCGGGACGGGCGACAAGCCATCTGACGCGCCAGGTCCTGGCGATGTTGCGCACCGTTTCCGGGTCGGCGGCACTAAAGATTAAGTCGTTGTCGCGAAGCAGAGTCTTGAAATCCGGGAGCGCGCTCACACCCTGATACGAGTATCCCTCGATAAGCACGGGACGCTCGGACAGGGCAGCGTAGGCGTAGGATCGCTCGGGGAGGGCATCAAAACCTTCCACCGAATGTTTGTTGGTCGCAAACCGCTCGTCCGTCGCCGCGAGGAAGCCGAGACGATTCAGGCCCCGAACTTCGCCGGGCGTAAGAGTTACGTCCATCTTCATTCGTCCCAGACCGAAATTGAGCCACGGCGTAATCCAAGCCAGAAAGCCGATCAGCAGCAAACTCATGAGAATCGCGGAACCGGCCGTCGAAAAGCGGCGGATCCGCTTCATCAGTACCGACGTGCCGGCCAGGAGTGATAGCAATAGGAGGAATAGGAAGATCTTGAGGCGATAGGATGTTATCCCTGCGTGGCCATGAGTCGTATAGCTGACGATGCCGATTAAGGCCCCGCAGGCGGCCAGGAGGATCATGCCCTTTTTCGCCAGTCTGAGCCACTCGGCGACCCATTGGGAGCGCTCGACGCCGCGCCAACATCCGGACGTCAGGCGAGAGAACGCGAATATGCTGAACATGGCTTGCAGAAAATATATGCCGTAACGCTGCTGGCCGTGTTCAAATTGGAGCACGATGCTAAACGCCAGCAGGCCCAGAACAGTGGCCAGGACCAGGGCGGAAAGAGGATCCCTCAAGGGCTGCGAGATCCAGCGGAAGCCCACGATTCGGAGTCCCAAGCCAACCATGAACCAGACCGCAAGCATCCACCATTGTGGCCACGGCCAGGCCAAGCCCTTATTGACCGTCGCCAGCGCTGCGTCCGGGGCGTGGCCATAACCCATAATCTTCCAAGCTGCAAGAAAGAGGCAGAACAACAGCATGATCGGCAGCCAGAAACGCGCCGCCCCGAGCCGTCCCCAAAACAAGAGAATGCCCACTACGCCGACGCAATATACGGCAGCCACTGAGTGCACGGCGACGGCAAGGGCTGGTAGCGCCAGTAGAATTAGCCACCGAGACGTCGGGACCGCTTCTCTTTCCCTTTGAACCAGGCATAGGCCCATGATCGCCGTGATGGCACCCAGGCCGTGAAGCACCGAATGCCCGAGGATCAGATGGCTGAAAGGACCCCCTTGGCCGAGTACCTCCACCCCGGGTATCTTGAAAAGGATGGCTCCAGTCACATGGCTGGAGCTATTCCGCTCGTCGGTGAACAGGGACAGCAGTGAACCGTAGAAGAAAAGTCCGGCCACGGACATGATTCCCCCGAATTTTTCGCCGGTAGCCCTGAGTGACAGGAGCGTGCCCAGTCCGAAGGAAGAAAGCACCAGCGCCCAGAGCGATCCTCCGCGCGTCACGCGAGCGTAGGCGTCGCCCAAGCCGAGTCCATCAAGCCGGGAAATAGCCGCAGCCGGTGCATAGGGTCCAAAATGATAGAGAAGTTCCGCCGTCGCCGTTCCGGGTTCTTTGGGCGGCCTATCGCCGTTCTTGATGGCCGCCGCCAGCGAGTGGTTGTATTGCGTATCAACGTAGATCCAATTGAAGCTCCCATCGTGCCGCAGAACGGCGTCTTTGCGAGCCCCTGGAAGGAGGTACACCGCGCAGATCAGCGCCGAAAGGACGACGAGCGCCCCGCCGTAGGCGACGGTGCTTTTCGCCCACAGGGCACTGTCGGTCCAGAGACCCAGTGCCCCGGCCGCCATCAGTCCGAGCCAAAGAGCCGGGGCCCAAATAAGCGGAAGCCCCAGCCTCACCCAGAATGCGGTCAGAGCCGAGATCGCCAGGATGCCGACTGCGGGAGCGAGCACGATGGCTTGGGTTCGGGAAGGGGCAGGCAGTGCCACACTGATAATAGCGTAACCGGCCGCAAAGACCGTAATCGCGTACCCGAAAAAGTTAAGGGCAGCCCAGCCCCCCCCGGTAAGAAGCACCACCGCTATCCACGGCAGGAATACGAGTGACATAACGACGGGCAGCCGGCGTTCGAAGCGCAAGAAAACGTTTGGACGGGGATTAGTGGTGACCATTTGCTCAGGCTCTACTTCCAGGCCGCAAAACGATAGTTCTCATGCAGGCTTAACTTGATATGGCTAAAGCATTCTTCAAGCTGCCGCTTTGGTATCAATCGAACCTTCTCGTGTTCGTCGCGAGAGGAACTTGCCATAACGCATCGCCGGCTTCTCTATCAAAAAATATGACAGCGGCACAATCAGGCACAGGAGTGGCAAAAGCAGCGTAATGATCTGACCAGCGGCAGAAAAGTAGGGAATGATCTGACCACCGGCGGACAAGTATGTTTTGGGCGCAGTAAAAGGCTGCTGCCATAGATAGATTCCGTAGGATGTTAGACCGATAGCTTGCAGGGGTTTGCTACGCAGAAAAGCTCGAAGCCATGGTCCGCGTCCCATGCTGAACAACAACACAAGACCAATTGCCGGTGGTACGAGCAGACTTTCATACAGCCCCGCTTGCCAACCGTCTGAGCCTAAAGGATGCAGCAGCAGCGCAAGTGCAACTAGCGCTACGATCAGGGCCGGAACACCATTTGCCATCGAACGGGCACGTCTTTCATGGATAGCCATCAACACGCCGCACGCGATGCACGCGAACCCCGTTCGCGTGTTGCTGGATGTGAGCGCGTCCCAGCTTGTATAGTCCGCAGACAGATTCCATGCTGCACACAACAAGAAGGCTCCAAGAAAGACCAGGCTTCTCCACCGCTTTGGCGTCAAGACCCAGATGCCGGGAAAGATTAGGTAAAACTGCTCTTCCACAGCTAGGCTCCAGGTATGGCCTACAAACCAACTGTGAGAAGTGACGTTAAGGTCGAATAAGAACAAGCCGCTGCCTACAATCGATCTCCAATCCTCATGGATTAGTCCTATGCATAGCAAGACAGACAATGTCGCCAAATAGACGTAGAATGGCGGAAGGATGCGAAACATCCTCCGGTAATAAAACGCTTTGAGGGAGACTGAGCCGTAGCGCGACTCCTCTGAAATCAGCAGCCGGCAAATCACAAAGCCGCTGATCACAAAAAAGGTCTTCACCCCTAGGAGGCCGCAGTATAAGACCACATGGTCTGTACCGGCAAAGTGCGACAATAAGCGATGATGCTGGTACGAGCAGATGTGATGCAGGATGACGAGGAGCACGCTCACAGCCCGCCAACCATCCAGTTCGCGCAAACGCCTCTCACGGCCATTATCCAAGGCAAGGCTCACGGTTTCCTCACGCTCCGCCTGGCGTCACTCGGTCTTACCAACATGGCACGCTCTTGGCACGATCAGGCACTTCCAACGTCGAGGAGCACATTCCGAACGGATGTTCGAGCGAAAGACTCCCCGAGAAATGCGCTAGACGAGTCACGTAGTGGAACAAGAAACACGCGTTTACCAAGCGCTGAGGCCTCCGTCGACCACAAGACAATGACCGGTGACATAACTGGAGGCTTCGGAGGCGAGATAAACCAGTGCGCCGACCATCTCATCCGGCTGGGCCATGCGGGCCAGCGGGACGCGGGCAGAATACCGCGCCTTGAAAGTGTCGTTTTGCCCACTTTCCACGCCACCCGGCACCAGAGCGTTGACCCGAATCCGCGCATCGCCCCAATTCGCCGCCAAGTAACGGGTCAACCCGACGACGGCGGCCTTGGATGTCGAATAGACCGCTGGGTTGCTGATCTGGCGACCGAGGTAGAACGACCCCTCGTAGATCCGCTTGTCCGACGACACGAGGCCGTAAATGGAAGCCGTCTGGATGATGCTGCCGCCCGTTCCCTGCTTTTGCATTTGGCCGCCCACGGCTTGGGCGACCAAGAATAAACCATCCACATTGACGGACATGATTTTCCGCCATTCGGACAGTGAATACTGTTCCGTGCTGGCAAAAAACGCGTCCAGGTCGGCCGACTTCGAAGCGGCGTTGTTGTGGAGAACATGGATGGCGCCAAAGCGTCTGACCACTTGATCCACCATGTTCGCCACCGAGGCTGGATCAGACACATCGCAGGCGACCCCGAGGGCCGGCGTACCGTAGTCGCGCTCCAACTCCCCGGCGAAGGTGGCACATCGGTCGAGGTCCAGGTCCACCACGGCTACCTGCGCCCCGAATTCAGCAAGGCCCCGGCAAAACCGCTGGCCGAGGATGCCCACGGCGCCGGTGACAACGGCTGTCTTTCCCTTTAATTCAAAAAGACTTTTATAGTGGGAGTTCATTGAGAAGGACTTCCCGATTTTCCTTGCGGGCCATGCGACCGGCAATCAGCACGCGCATAATTTCGAGGGTCCGGTCAGACGGGATGGCCGGCCGGCCCGTCCTAATGGACTCGGCAAACTGCCAGAGCATACGACGGAACATTGAGAAATTGTCGGTGATGTCGAACGCCCCGGTGCGCTCGGTGCCAAACAGCTCAAGGTGAAACGTCCGCGCGCATTCGCCCAGGGCGTCGATCTGAATCAGGACCCCGTCATCCAGGCGCACAACCGCCGAGGCATGCTCGGCCGGCAGCATCCGCACAGAGACAGGATGCGCCGAAGTGATTGCCAAGGCCGCCTCAAGCAAATGGACACCGTATTTCTCCCACGACAAGACAATCGCACCCCGGATCAACTTTAACCGGCCGTAAGCGGCCAGATCGGCGCGGGGTTCGTCCAATTCGCGGGAGTAGCGCATGCCGGAACAGGACATCAACTGGCCTTTCTCCAGATACGGCTTGAAGGCGCGCAATTCGGAGATTTCCAGGCTTAGGGGCTTGTCGACGAACACCGGCAGGCCGGCTTCGAGAAAAGGCCGGGCCATCTGAAAATGGGTTTCGTAGTCATCACGGGCGATGATGACGGCATCCACTTTGCCCAGAAATTCCCGGTACTCACCTACGCCGTGGGGAATGCGGCAGGCGGCGCACAACTTCCTCGTGGATTCAGGATCCTGGGTCCAGGCGTGCGTGATCGTCCAGCCCTCCAGCCCGAATTCCGACGCATGGCGGCGCCGGACGTATTCGTAGATCCCCGGCCACCCGGAGGCCGCCAGCCCTTCCGGGGAGTACCCGTTGATGATGGACCCATAAGAAAACGGATGCCCGTTCCCTTCGCTCAGCCCGATGATCCCGATGGACTTCACCATATTGCCCAGCCGCCATCGACACAGAGGTTTTGCCCGGTGATGTAACTCCCGGCATCGGAGCAAAGCAAAGCAACGGCACCCTTGAGGTCATCGGGCTGGCCGATGCGGTTCATCGGATTCTTCGAGGCTAGCCGTTGCATAAACTCTGCGTGCTTCTGAGTCGGCGGGTGCGGAAAGGCGCCGGGGCTGAGAGCGTTCACGCGAATGCCATGGGGCGACAGGAAGCTGGCAAGGTATTTGGTAAACTGAATGACCCCGGCTTTGGCCGCACCGTAACTCGGTGGATTCGCGAACTCTTTGCCGTCGTAAATCCGGTAGTCGGGTCCGATGTGGCCGTACATCGAAGCGATGTTGAGGACCACCCCCCGAGTGGCCTTCAAATCAGGGAAAGCCGCCTTGGTCAGACGGAAGACCGAGTTCAAACTCATGTCGATATCATGCTCCCAATCCTCGTCAGTGATGGACTCCCAAGTGTTCTTGTTCCCGGACCACGCGTTATTCACGAGGATGTCGACGGTTTTAAAGTGCTCGTGCACCTGGGCAAAGAACTCCCGGGCAGAACCCTTCTTTAACACGTCGAGTTCCAAGGCCACTGCCTGGACTGAGCCCCCGGTGAGCCCGAGGATTTCCTCACACTTTTTCTCGCATTTCGCTTGGTCCCGGCTGGCGAGAACCAAATTAGCTCCCAATTCGGCGAGCGTCTCGCTGATGGCGGTGCCCAGATAACCGGCGCCGCCAGTGACGACCGCCGTTCTGCCTTTCAAGGAGAGCAACTGTTGCAATGTTTTGTTCATGGGTTGGTTTTTTTCAGTAAAGCCTCAACGATAGTAAAGTCGACCCAATCGTCGATGTCTTGGGAGCGGTCCCGGGGCATCAGCACCGCACCGAGCTTTCCCACCAATAGGGACGTAGCTTCCTGCGCAAGTAAATTTGCACGGACCACATAGACCGCGCCGTTCAACTGGTAAGCCTTCGGCAGCCTCTGCCGGGGCAGCCATGGAATGGCGCCGGAAATGAACACTTCCGGGACGCCATCGATCAGCCGCCACGCCCGATGCGGATTCAATTCGGCATCCTTGAAGGTGGCGACCGAATCGTAGCCGCCTTGGGCGACAAGCTTCAGGCAGTCGCGCACATCATCCGCCGTGCGCAGAGGACAGGTCGGTTCAAGCAGGATGATCCATTCGGGCGTTTCGCGCTCCGCCTGGAGAGTTTGGAGGAGATCCTGGAGGGCGTCGATCACCAGGGCCTCGTCAGTCGCAAGATGCGGCGGGCGCGCGTACACTTCCGCGCCATGGACCCGGGCGGCCGATGCAATTTGGGCGTCGTCGGTCGAAACAATGATGCGGTCGATCTCGCCCACCTGCCGGGCAACTTCAATCGACCAAGCCAGCAACGGTTTTCCTCCCAGCGACCGGATGTTCTTTCCGGGCACCGATTTGCTGCCGCCCCGTGCGGGGATTACGGCAACGACTCGTTTTCCGTTCAGCATTAGATGCGTTGTGGCGGATTCGTCATTCAACGGTCGCCCGTGCCTAGCCGGCCGAGGCTGTCGAGCGCCTTGCGGTATTCGGCCCATTCCCCAGTGTCGACCCAGGCATTCTCGCCGATCGGGAAGACGCCGACGCGCCCGCCGGCCTTTTTGATCTGCTCGATGAAATCGGTCATGTCGCACCGGGTTTGCTCCGGAATCAAATCAAGCCGGTCGCGGCGCACAACATACATACCGGTGTTCACGAGGAAGCTGTATTGCGGCTTTTCCGTGATGCGGGCGAGACTGCCGCCGTTTTCCAGCTCGCACACTCCGTACGGAATGTGATAGTCCTTGAGGGACGCGACCAAGGTGAGGTCGTAGTTGTTGTCCGTATGAAATGACACCAGGTCGGCGAAGTCCGCCTGGATCACGATATCGCAATTCGTGACGATTAAGGGTTCCAGCGTAGGTGCATAAAGCGCCCGGAGACTGCCGGCCGTGCCGCGCGGCTCTTTCTCCTCCAAGTACGCCACGGAATAGCTTGGGGCCAACTCTTCAAAAAAGGATTTGAGGATCTTGGACTTGTAGTTGACCGAGAGGTGGAACCGATCCAGCCCGTAGGGCAGAAACTGATCGATGATGATTTCGATGACCGTCCGGTCACCCACAGGAATGAGCGGCTTGGGGAGAACATTGGTGAAAGGCGCGAGTCGGGTCCCTTGCCCCCCAGCCATGATGACGACCGGAAGATTGAGGCACCGCTTCGGTTTGACTGCTGCCACGCCTTGAAGCAGCTCCTTCCAGAACAACAGCCGCACTATTTCCCGGGACGGATTGACCACAGGAACGCAGCCGAGATTGGAGTTCAGCATTTCTGCGCGGACCTGCTCAGTCTCAAAGCCCTCGTTTGCTACATAGGGTTTACGATTACAGACGCGAAACACCTCCGCCTTCAGGTCACCATCGGACAAGATCCAACGCCGGATGTCACCATCCGTCAGCGAGCCGATCAGCCGTGACGCCGCATCGACCACGAAGACAATTTTTTCCTCTGTTTTCTCGATCTGCTCCATCGCCTGCCGGATGGTATGCGTCTGGGGCACGAGAAACGGCTTAACGTCGTCACTCACGGGTATCGTCTCGGGGGGTCTTGTCCGATTTGACTGGTCTGGTGCGGGCAGAATCTCTGTATTTTCTGCTACAGCAAATCGTGAAAGACCTTCTTTTGCAAATCGTCGGAAAGACATACGTGTTTTAGCACATCCTTGATTCTTTCACTGGCGCGCCCGTCGTGAAAGCGGTCGTACGGATTGCGCATCCTGCGCAGCGATGCCCGAAAACGCGAGGAAGTTGCCCGCCTGATACCCCGCAGAATTGCAGCCTGGGAGCATGGAACATCAATCACGTTTGCCGCCCGGACCCGGCCCCTCTGTCGATCACCGATATTTACCACGGGTAGTCGAAAGGAAGGGGCTTCGGTCAATCCGCTTGAGGAGTTTCCCACCATGACCGCACAATGCTGCAGGCAGCTAAGGTAGCGGCGGTGGCCCAGATGGGGGATCCATTTAAATCTTCCGGGAGTTTGCGCGCACAGGGCGCGCAACCGTGCATTGATGCGGGCACCCTGGGCGTCTGCATTAGCCATGGTGAAGACGGCATTGAGATTGCTCGCCTTGATCGCTCCCGCGAGATCACGCACCTGGGTGTCGACGGCGCCACGATCCAACGTTGCAGGATGATAAGTGACCAGGGCAACCGGATACTGCAGCGACAGTCCGAGATCCTGTTCGAGTTGCGCGCGGGTCAGCAGCGGCGTCCCGTGAATTTGATCCAGCCCCGGGGCGCCGAAATTGAAGACACGCTTAGGCGATTCCCCCATTTGGATGATGCGCCGGCGGTATAATTCGGTCGCGGGAAAATGAAGTGAAGCCATCTTCGTGATGGCGTGGCGCACTGATTCGTCAATAGCGCCTTCGCTGCGCTCGCCTCCGTGAATATGCGCGATCGGAATCCGAAGCATCAGCGCGGCAATCGCGGGCGCGAACAGTTCGAACCGGTCGCCCAGCAGGACGACTATGGCGGGCTGCAACTCCGCCAGGGCATCGGCGAAGCCGGCCAGTCCCAGCCCGATGGATTTCGCGTTGGCCAGGCCGGACTCGCCGGTGAGTCGCAAGTCGATTTTCCGGTCGAGCTTAACGCCTTCGGCCTCGATCTCCCGCACCGTCAGCCCGAACTCCGGGGCCAAATGCATGCCGGAGGCGATCACCTGGAGCCGGAGCGCCTGGTCAGCCCGGATGCATTTCAGGAGTCCGTTGAGCAGCCCGAATTCGGCCCTGCTCGTCGTCACCACACAGATTTTACGGCGGCTCACGCTAATCGATCTTTGCACGTTGTGCCGGTTGGCCGGATCGTATCCTCACGCCAAGTGCGTCGGGCGGTGATGCCACAGGTTCACGCCAGATCCGGTCTCGCCCCATTTGCGCGATAATCCGCCCTATCCCTGTGGCAGTGGTGCCGTAGCGCTGGATCTGCGCTGCCATCTCCGCCTTCTTGGCATCCGAAAAGCAGAAGTGATACAATACCGGGCTACTGAATTTGTACTGCGAGAGAGGCATGGAAAGCGGGCTCCGCATCCAGCTTGCGATATCGTAACGCAATAAGACGCAGGGACTATCCTCGTTGCGGTCATCGCCCCAAGTATTGTGCGCACGTCCTAAGCAGAAGGCCTGTATATCGGCGAGAATTGCCGGCCCTTCGATGCCACCGCGGAGGTCGTCGCCTAGCATGATGTCGGCCATCTGGAAGACGTATTTGACCCAATCATCCATCACCGCCAGGCTCATGGCCGTGTGGGTTTGAATCAGGTTGATGCCTATTTCCCCTCTTAGCAACTTCTCGTAATTGTTTTCCGCGTACACATATGCCCGAAGCGCCTCTTCAGAGTCCCACAGCTCTTCTTTTGTCAGCCGGATGAACGAGTTGAAAATTGCCTGCACGGAGGCTGGTGCGCCTTCAATGCCCGCTACCAGTCTTTGAAATAACGCGATGATAGGAACCTTCTTTTGCCGCAGTAACCTTAGCAATGAACCGAAGGCGCCGCCGTTATAGACAACCGCGACCATCAAATGCAGTTTTCTGGCCTCTTGGTAGTCCTCAAATGACATTGTGCTCGTGGAACTGACGACCTCTTCGATCTCGACTGCGATGCGCCCGTTCCGGAGCTTTGCGAAGTCGCGCGGCAAGATCCGGAAATGCGAGCCAATCTTGTGGGTCGCCCGGCTGAAGGCCGTATTGAGCTCCGTGCCGTTCAGCAACATGCATGAGTAGGTCTCGATGACGTCGATTCCCGCCTCTACGACCTCCGAGAGCGACTTGACGTGCCGTTCGTAGGAATCGCCAGGAAGGCCCAGAATGAGTTCCGAAAAGGTCGGCAGGCCGAGTTCCTGATACACGCTCGCCAGAGCCATCATCTGCGAAGTGCTTATGTTATCGCGCTGAATCTCCTGGAGGACAACAGCGTCCATCGACTGGACAGACATCCACATCGACATGGAGCCATTCAGTTTTCGAAGCGCTTTGGCAATGCGCTCCTTCTTGTTCTTGCCGGTCGAGGCGAAAATCGAGCGCGGCCAGTTCTGCTTTTGTTGAATGCTTTCGATGTGTTCGACGATTTCGTAGTCCCGCTCGTACATCGCAAAATTCGGGTCGGCGAACGTCAGATTCGAGATAAGGATTGGAGCTCTCTGTACAGCGGCTGCGATGTAGTCCAGTTCTGCCTTCACGCGTTCAACGCTGAAGTGGTTTACCTTTGAAATAAGCTGGTTTCCCTCGTGACAGAAAGTGCACGAGAACGGACATCCGCGGTTAGTTTCGATCATCGGGGAAAGCTTACCGTCGAAAAACTTGTCCATGTGGCCAGTGAGGTACGGAGACGGGATTTCGTCGAGGTTTCGCCGCCGGGCAAGCATGGTCCCCTTCATGACCTCCGTATCACTCATGCGGTGAATGAACCCGTCGATCGGGGTCGACTTCATCTTTTTGCGGTCGGGACCGGTCTCAATGGCGCGAGCCACCAGCGCGGCGAATGCTTCTTCGCCTTCCAGGTAGGCGTAGAAGTCAATCAGTGGATTGCGTTTGACAAACTGGCTGCGCGCGTCATCTTCAAGAGGTATGTTCGGACCGCCCATCACACAGATCGTCTGGGGCGAAACCGCCCGGGTCATCCTAAAAAACTCCAATCCCAAACGAAAATTCCATGGGTAGTTGCTCAGGCCCAGGATGTCGGGTGGCTTCTCATGGATCGCTTGTTCCAGATCCTCGACGTATTTGAACAGCCTTAGATCGATCTGCTTGCCGAAGGTTTTCTCTGCGTAAGCTGCGATGAATCCAATGTTGAGAGGAAACGCATCGGTGGCAAGGGACAGTGTGGTGTATGTTAGGTCGCCTAAATAGATGCTAAGGGGCCGCAGTACTCGTAAGCGGTTCTCATTGGCCATAAGCGTCTCCATGTTTCAACGGCAATGGGGAGCGGAGTCAACCCGAATGGCTTTTAATACGTCGAGGAGTCCGAAGTCAGCCGGGTTGTCACGATGCAGGTCTTACGCCGCCTCACGCCAAATGATTCCAGTTGATGATTTCGTCTTTGGCGACACCGGTGCGGAGAGTGCGCCCGATCAACGCTGGCAGCAACTTCGGGGCTAGCCCATTACCCGGGCGCTTGATGTCTAAGTCCCCGGTCGCAAGCCGGTGTCCCGCGGGCAGCGAGCGGGCGGCCACCACGCTCTTGCGGGCAACCGATAGGTTGAGCAGTTCACAAGGGGCTGGAGCCTTGATGCCGGTGCCAAGCGCCGCCTCAACATGGCGGATGGCCGCCACCATCTGTTGGAGCTCGACCGGTTCGAGCGAAGCAGGATGGTCCGGGCCCGGGAGCGAACGATCCAGTGTAAAATGCTTTTCGATGACCTCGGCGCCCAAGGCCACCGCAGCGATCGCAATATCGATGCCCGGGGTGTGGTCCGAGTAGCCCACGGGCAGGCCAAAGGCAGACTTGAGTGTCTGCATGGCGCGGAGGTTAACCTCGGCATACGGCGCGGGGTACTCGGTTACGCAGTGCAACAGCGTCAACTGCGTGGCTCCCGCGGCCTGCAGGACATGCACGGCCTCTTCCACCTCGCCCAACGTCGACATGCCGGTCGACAGAATCAATGGCCTGTTCTTGCGGGCCAGGTGCTGAAGGAAAGGCAGGTTGGTGATCTCACCCGAAGGCACCTTGTACAGCGGTACGTTCATCGTGGCGAGCAAGTCCGCGCTTTGCGCGTCGAATGGGCTGGACAGGAACTGGATTCCGATCTGCCGGCAATGGTCGATCAGGCGCTGGTGGGCCGCGGCGTCCAATTCTAGCCGCTGCAACATCTCAAATTGGGATTCCGCGTTTGCCGTCGTACGCTCCTGATAAGGCGCCTTGTGAGCGGAACGAGTTGTGAGCAGATCCGCCCGGAATGTCTGGAACTTGACTGCATCGGCGCCACTGGCCTTGGCCGCGTCAACCAGCCGCAAGGCAAGATCAAGCGATCCGTTGTGGTTTACCCCTGCCTCGGCAATGATGAATACGTGAGACATAAGATTGCTATTTGATCCGGCGGGCCGGGCTGCCGACATAAACTCCCGGTTCCGGAAGATCATGCACGACGGTCGCTCCCGCTCCGATCATGCAACCGGCCGCGATCTTTATTCCTTCAATTACCGTTGCTCCGGCGCCGATCATCGAGAAACGTCCGACCGTGACGCCTCCGGAAATCGTAGCCCCCGGGGCGACATGCACCCAATCATCTAGTACGACATCGTGTTCAACGGTGCAGTTCGTATTCACGATCGCACCCCGGCCAATGGTCGCCCCAGTGTTAATGACCGCACCGTCCATCACCACGGCGCCCTCACCGCCCGATACCCCTTCGTTGACGATTGCATCCGGCGAAACGATCAGGGGAAAGGACAGGGCGGGCGAATGCAATCGCGTCCAGAGTTGGTACCGCGGTTCCCCCAGACCGACCTGGCCCAAGGCGAGCACCGCATTGAGCTTTTTCGGCCCGACGGCCAGCGCGGCCAGTTCACCATCAGATCCGAGATAAGGAGCTCCAACCACCGCGCCATTATCTTTCAGGTCAGTGTAACCGAGAATGCGGTGGTGCTTCAGCTTGCGAAGAATACTGATCACGACCTTTGCGTGGCCACCACCGCCAATCACAACGATTACGTCCGTGTTTTGCTCGACTTGCAGAAAAGTCCCCGTGATCCGGCTCGCTAGCCATCCATGTGCCGTTGCAGAAAGGCCGGTAACCCCATTGCCTCATCGCAACGCAACTTCGCTGCTTGCCTAATGCTGGCCCGCAGAGCTTCTCCCTGATCAAGGTACTTCCGCGCTGTCGCCACAATGTCCGCTATGTCGGAATCGCCCGGGAAAGCATTAAATTCCTGGTGGTCGTCATATTCCAAAACCCGGGAGAGGCTGCCCATCTTGTGAGCGTGAGAGGCCAGAAAAATGCATGGAGTACCGCCGAGCGAGGCAAAGATCGAAGGGTGATATCGCCCGGAGATGAACAGCCGGGCATGGGCCAGAACGGCGCCGCACAAGAGGATGGGTGCATCCACTGGAACTATGCCAACATCTTTCTCTCTGGCAACTCGTTGCAGAAATGCATCCGGCAAATCATTTTCCGTCAAGTAGACGCGATATCCAAGCTGTCTTATCGCATCAACGAGCCGGGTATAGCATTCGACCGACCTTTCCGGCTGGCTGGCGGCCAAAGCACCTCCTCCGACGCATATGTACGGCTGAGAAAAATCAAGTTTGCCCCAGTATTCATCTTTCTCGGGATGAGGCAGCAAAAAGTCGCCGTTCAATGGTGGATAGGAACTGCCACTTCCGTAGAGGGGAAACCAGGCAAAGAGGGAATCGGGAATCAAGCTGCAGTTCGTCTCCGGCATTTCCTTTTGGACGTAGTCCAAAGATTCAGGGTCGCGCAACGACACGGCACTGCATTGCGCAAACAACCGCCTGGCCGCCGCGAGCGTTGTCTTATTCCTTCCGGTCAACGGACAATCGGAAATCATCGAATTCACGAGGAAGACCGGCTTTTCCAGACGAATGCCCAATTCGATCATCGCAAGCAGGAAAAGAGTTGTCCGGCGGGGCGGAGTTGAAAAAATGATGTCGCCATCTCCGTCGAGGACCAGGAGTTCGGCTTCCGTGGCTTGATCGTAGATCCGGGCGAGCGCGGGATGCCGGTGCTTGTGAGCCAGCAGGTTGTCGATGCTGACAGCAGGATCTTCAGCAATGAAATCCTGGGCGCCAAGCAACCGTTCCAGTTTGATGTACCAGGCAAACGGGCGCCGCCTGCGACGAAGCAGCAGATACCGAAAGAGGGGGTAGTATTTTGGCGGCATGAAAGTGCCCACGTAGCCAGCCTCGGCTGTGGACAAGTCGAAGAAGTCGCAGGTGACTCGGCCGGTGATGTCGAATGAGCCGGATAGGATCTGACTTAGCGCAATACTGGCGCCGCGGCCCCAATTCACGCTGGTTCGATTGTCAGCGACGAACAGCACCTTCATGCGGGCGGGTCTCGCCAATAAAGACGGCAATTCGCCGGGTGTGTTGGCTGCCGTCGAAACATTGTCTAGGTTATGCAAGGTTAATGCATCAACGGTCGACCCGGTCCATGATTGAAGGAGAGGGGAACGGCGATCCATGATAAGGACCGGTGCGCTCGGCCATTAAGGGTCGCGTCCGCTGGTCGGCCGCAAGCCGGCCCACGCAGACCGAGCGTTTGCACTCAGGGATGGCCGACGACCTCAGGCGAAAGACAATCCGCGCAATCAAGATGCCGGCCGGTTTAGGGTAACGGCCACCGTTGTCCCATCAGGTAGCCGCCATGCATAAGGCACAACAACGGGTGTCGAGTGGCTTGCGTACGTCAGAAAGTCCCCCTTGTAACCATATTCGGCAAGATCTCCGACCACTGTAAAATAAGCCACTTCCTGATAGGTAACTATCTTGTCTACTACGTTTGCCGCTCGGACCATCATTTTAACTGTATAGCTTTGTGGCAGCAAGGGAATGGATCTGAAGGTGCATGTTATCTGACCGGGGCCTTTCAGGGAATCAGGCCTGTGCCCATCTAGTAACATATTGGAAGTGAAACAGGAGCCGTTGATTCCCAACACCCCCAGCGCTATAATTGGCTTCTCAATGCGCCGTTGTGCGTCATACGATATTTCCACGGCCAAATCGTCACCGGGGCGAAACTGGCTGCTTTCCTGCCCCCGGTCATTTTTTAACACGACCTTCCGAATGACCAGTCCGTAGTCCGGATTCACGCAGGAAAAGGAAACCTCGTTGGAGATGCTGTTGAAATAGGCCTCGATGATTTCATCCGCCTTTCCGTCTTTATGCAGCCGGCCATCCTTCAGCCAGACACCCCTTTGGCATAGGCTCCTGACGGCTTCCAAATTGTGGCTGACGAACAGGACCGTTCTTCCGCTTTGGGCAAAGCTGCCCATCTTTCCGAGACATTTCTTTTGGAAGGCGGCGTCGCCGACTGCGAGCACCTCGTCGACGATGAGGATTTCGGGTTCAAGGTGGGCGGCCACCGCAAAGGCCAGGCGGACATACATGCCGGAGGAGTAGCGTTTAACGGGCGTGTCGAGAAACTCTTCAATTTCTGAGAACTCGACGATTTCGTCAAACTTGCGGATGATCTCGGTGCGGGTCATGCCCAGGATGGCACCGTTCAGGAAGATGTTCTCCCGTCCAGTGAGTTCCTGATGAAACCCCGTGCCGACCTCGAGGAGGCTGGCGGTTCGGCTATCGATGCGGATTCGTCCCTCGGTCGGAACGGTAATCCGGCTCAGGATTTTCAACAGGGTGCTCTTGCCCGCACCGTTGCGGCCGACGATGCCGACCACTTCACCCTGGTTGATCTGAAAGGAAACATCCTTTAACGCCCAGAAATCCACCTGCTGCAGCTTTCTCTGCCGGTGGGACCGAAGCCAGGCCAGTGGCGCACGCATGGCGCCCTCGATGGCATGGCGCATGCCGTCACCTTGGGCCCGTTGATGGCCGATAGTGTACCGTTTGCCGAGATTTTCGATGGTGATGGCGGAATCGGGCATGGCAGGGGTCGCGGAAGGTGCCTCCAGCGTCGCTCAAATCACATCGGCAAAGGTTTGCTCGGTCTTTCTGAAATACCAGATACCCGACGCCACGAGAACGATCACGTCAATCACCGCGACTGCGAGCCCCGGCCAGTAAATGCTCTGTTGTGCGCCTAGCAGGCACCAGCGGAAGCCATCTATGACTCCCACCATCGGATTGAGCGCGTAGAGGAGGCGAAACCGCTCCGGAACGACGCTGCTCTGGAAGCCGACTGGCGAGATATAAAGGCCAAACTGAACCATGAACGGGACAATGAAACGGAAATCACGATACTGGACCATGAGGGCGGCAATCCACAAACCGACGCCGAGCGAGGCACCGAACGCCAGCAGCACAAAAAACGGCAGAAATAACACGGCGGCAGGAGGCGCAAAGCGGTACCAGATCATCAGGACAACGAGGAAGACGGCGGATATTAGAAAATCCACAAAACTGGTGATGACGCTGCTGGCAGTGATGATGAGCCGCGGGAAATACACTTTGGAAATCAGGTTGGAGTTCATTACGAGGCTGTTCCCGCTCTCGGCCATCGCGGTCGAAAAAAACTGCCAGGGCAGCGTGCCGCAAAGAACCAGCAGCGGATACGGCACCCCTCCGGAAGGCATTTTGCCGAGCTTCCCAAAAACCACCGTAAGCACAATCATAGTTAGGAGCGGCCGGATGAGCGACCAGCCTACCCCTACTAGGGTTTGCTTGTAGCGCACGAGCAGATCGCGCCACGCGAGGAAGTAAAACAATTCCCGGTAGCGCCAAAGATCCCGCCAATACTGCCGTTCGGTGCGGCCGGCTTCGATCAGCAATTGAGTCGTGCGCGGCGCATCCGGTGCCCCAATGCCGGTTTCGTGCTGGTTGGGGCTCGTGGGTTTGGCTGGGAGATTTATCATGACGGGCGCAAGAGTGGAGTTTAGAGTTGTCTTGACGTGGGTTCGTTGAATTTCACGTGGACTCAGCATACTGTCGAACCATCAGTCAATGTGAGAATAGCAGAAAGTCCCCAGCGCAATGAAACATCTATTTGGCATATGTCGGCAGGCTGCTCCAGTTAGACGGCGTCCCCACAAGTTGGCGTGAACCGGCTGCGCGCCATCTGGAGATGTTAAATACTGCAAGCTGGAGCGCACGGCGTTCCAGCGTTCTTTGAAGGTAACAAGCCCAATGTTATCACACTCGGAGCGTCCAAAATCGAACTCCTCGAATCCACTCTCAATCGCATCTTGTATAGCATGCCAGAATAAATAAGGCATTGGTCCGAATTTATGGAAACAAGCCACCGACGCGCCGTACTTGTAGTAAACAGATTTACCGTACTGGAGCGTCAGGATGCCGGCAACTGGTTGGCCTCCTTTCCAAGCGAGGCGAATCTTGGTGGAGTCGCCCAGGCAGTCCACCACATTGCTGAACCATGCCATTGGCTGAGGTGGCAGTCCATGCCGGCGGCGGGTCTGCAAAACCAGGTTGTAAAACCTTGTCAGGCAGTCGCGGTCTTTTCCTTCGGTGATCTGGATTCCCTCTCTCCCGGCGCGCCGAATTTTTCTTCGAATGCAGTCTCGATGAAAATGGCTGAAAAGTGCAGTTGCTCCAGGACGAAGATCCAGTCGATGGAGATAAAAGTCCTGGCTGGTTCGCCAACCCGTTTGAATCCCGAGAAGAGTGGATGTGGGCCGAAGCTCAACGTACTTACAGCCCTCCGCCATCGCCCGTTCCCCAATTCCGGCAAGGAGGAACAGGAGGTCCTCCGGATTTGCGACAAGCGGTTCGCAATGATCCGAAAATGGAACAGACACCAAGCGCCGGCCTGTCAACCAACTCTGGACACGGCACAAGACCAGGCCGTTAGCCAGTTTGCTGTCGTCCGGTCCCGAAGTCGTAAAGACTGCTGGTCTGTAGCCGTAGGTCCGATACACCGCTTCGAGCCATCCACGCGTGTGAAACACCGATGCATCCGGATGTTGGCGCAGGAACTCAGGCCACCGGGGATCGTTCAACGGATCAATTTCGTGGACCATAGCGGTGTTATGCTTAACCACTCGGTCAAAGCATCTCTTGCGAGGAGCTGAATCTGCTGAAAGTTGCAGATCCGCGGCAATTGAACTGTTAGCCAAGACTGCCAAAGTCTACCTCAAAAACCGCGCTTGGCGCACAAATACGGCAACAGGACGAGTTCCGCAAGGCCGGGCAGGAGATCCTCACCGGTGAACACGGATTCGACATGAAAACCCATTAGAGATCTGAGATAGGCAAGCCAATCTTGCCGGCCTTTGAGGATTTCCAGCACGCCCGTTGGGATGTCAGTGATCAATCGAATCCAACTCATTCCGGCCTTGCCCCGGCAAGGCTGAACACATTCGCCCGTTTGGTCGGCGAACAATAAATACGGGAAGTCCACACCCGCACTACATCCAAGGCTATGATAACCCCAAGTTCGTCCATTGAAATCTAGTAACCGGTACTCGCCATCGCGCGGATCCAACTTGTATTCAAGCTCGACTAAGCCGTAATAGTCTATGGCACGCAAGAAGCGCTCGGACAACGCTTCCAGTATTGGCAGCTCAACGGTTTCCACAAAGGTGCTGGCTCGACCAAATTCCGCCGGATGCTGACGGCGCCGGCGCACGACCATGCTGCCAATCGCCCGGCCCTCTTTGAAAAAGGCGCAATAGGCGAACTGTTGACGGCCGTCCCCCGGAATCAGGTCCTGAATCATCACTTCGCCTGGCCCAACTTGTGCCGCAGCCCTCAGGAACAGCCCCTGCAGCTCGAGTCGGTTGTTCGCGCGCCAGGCTTTGGCCTTGGTGGCGTAGAAAAAGTGCTCTTTAATAGCGGGCTTGATGGTATAGGGCGGATCTATGCTGATCTCATCAAGATCCTCGACACTGCGAGGATACCATGTCCGCGGTGTAGGAATGTCGAGCTCATGGGCGAGCCGATACGTATTGCGCTTGTCCCACGCCCACTTGATCGTATCCCAGTGGGGGGTCGGCACGCGGAACTTCTCGGTCAACACCGAGTGGTGGCGCGCGAAGGCCGCCACTGTCTCGTCCCTCGTCGGATAGAGCACCCAGCCCTCAAGACCCAAGCGACGGCCTATCGCCATGACGGCATCCACAGTTTGCCTCTCTTGGCGCAGACTGGGCACGGCTATCGTGTGCGTCGCGTAGCGCGAGAAGCGGGCGATAGAAGGCTCATCGTCGATAACGCAGACGGGCACCTTCCGCCGTCCGAGGCTGCGGACGATGCCAAGGCCCTGATAGTCGCCGCCGACCACGACAGCGCCGATGGGTTTCTGCCGAGAGTCAAGTGCAGGCCGGGTCGCTCTGTCGGAAGTCGGCGCGTTAACGATCATGAAAGCCCAATCACCATCCGAGCTGGTTAATTCTCCCGGCGATGGCGCACATCAATGCCTGAGAAGCATACCGCGCCCCGCAAGCGAATTGCAACAGGGGGCCGAGATTCCAGGCCGTCTGCGCGTCGTTAATGTGCCAACCCGTCACAGAAGTCTCTCGAGCCCTTCTTTGACCCAAGGGCAGCCCTCGGAGCGCTAGATCCACTGCGGAGGCTGCGGAGCGAAGAATTCGTATTTGCAAAAATGTCGACGCGGTACCGCCAAGCCTGTCAAGGTAAAAAGCACGAGCTCAATCTCACAATGTTTCCTTCGGCGCATCCAGAAGGTCTTTTCAAGTGCGGAGGGTTTTAAAGCATGGGAAGCTATTGGCCAGTATATACTTGAACGAAGTAACGAACTAGATCGCCGTGCGCTGGAATAACACGTGGGTCAATCCCTGGCTAGCTGCGACTGCTTGGAATTTCCACCCTGTCTCCGAGCAGAACTCATCGAATGCCTTCGATTCGTGCTCTCGTGCCTGGAATTCATCGAAATACAGATACGTCCCGATGGAGATGTGGGGCTTGAGGAAATCAAGCACCGTCTTGGTCGAGGAATACAGATCCGCATCGAGATTTACAAAGAGCCGCTCATGGGGAGGCAAGTCGTACGGCGGAAGCGTTTCACTGAACCAACCCTTGAAGAAAGACACGCGGGAATCCTCGATGACCGGAACCGCGCCGTCCATCCCAAAGTACCCCTTCTCAGCACTGAGATCCCAGGACTCGGGAAGACCCTCGAAGCTGTCGAAGCCGTGCAGGTTGCTTCGCGGATTGCGTAGCAGATGAGACCAGATCCTCATGGACCGGCCGCGATAAACCCCGAATTCAAGGTACAGTACTTCGCGATCGCGAATCTCCTCTGCCGCAACTCCGAAAACCTGTTCTCGCGAATCGACGCGCTGGAGCACCCGAAAGCCCCTGGACTTCATCCAATGGCCGACCCACAAGTAGTTCAACACGCTATTGAGCTTCAGCAGTGTGGAGAGCGAGCATGCCGCGCCAGCGCCTGTGAGGCCGCGCTTCGCTGCTTCGAACACTCTATTCACCGTCCAGCCCAGACCTGCTTTCGCAAATGCGCACTACATGGCGTCGCCCAGTTCGGGAAACGGTTTCCAAGGCCATCATAATCACCACCGGCCACGACAGCGCCGTCGGTTTTTCCTGAGAGCTAACCGCTCACTGAGCCCCTCCATGCGAATTGGGCTCGTTAACGACCATAGAGCTTTTCACTCTCTTGGAGCCGGTTAGTTCCTTTCCGTTATGGCGCGCATCAATGCCTGAGAAGCATACCGCGCGCCGGAAACGAATTGCAGCAGCGGGCCAAAGGTCCAGGCCGCCGGCGCACCGATGATGTGCAAACCCCGTACAGAAGTCTCGAGTCCTTCCTTGAGCCAAGGGTAACCGTTGGAGCGCTGGATCAAGTTCAAGAGTTCGGGTGCCAGAAACTCGTATTTGGAGATATCCACGCGGTATCCGGTGCCGAGAAGAATGTGGTCCACGGTTCGTTCGCTTCCGTCATGCAGCCGGACTTTCACTCGCTCGCCAAGCGGAGCGACCGAAACAACCGAAGATCTGAACCGGATTGGCACATCGCGGAGCCGCTCCACCAACCAGCGCGCGCCAGCCGGCCGGACTGCTCGCTTCCAGAGCTTGTCCTGGAGCCCGCGCGGAAGCCGCCTGAGCAAATCCGGACGCGCCATGAGCTGGCTGAGGCCCGCGGGCCCAACATCTGTGGGCGCGTAGAGCAGCCCCCTGGTGGATTTGCCCAGTTTATGGTGAAGCGCCCTGGAGAGACGTCCTTGAAGCCAGTGAATCCGGTGCGCCCGTGCGATGATCTCGACCACGGCGCCACCCTCGTGCAGCAATGCGCCCGATTCGAGTGCGCTCTGCCCGCTACCGACCACGAGGACCTGCTTGCCTGCAAACTGCATCAAGTCGCGGTGCAATGAAGTGTGGGACGCGAGCGAAGCCGGCAGGCCCTGAAACTCCGCAGGACGCCAGGCAAATGCACCTATGCCAACAGCCACAATCACGCGGCGCGAACGGAAAACTTCGCCGTCATCGAGAGTGATCTGGAACGCCGCCTGATCGCGCTCCACTCGCACCACCTTCCGCCGATCGAGATCGGACACAGCCCGACACTGATACCAAAGTCCATAGCGCACGAACCGATCAAGTGGCACCGGAGTTGAAAAACGATCGCCCGTCGCGTTCTGAAACGTTTCGAGCGTCAAAGCTCCGTGCGGGCAAGCGATCTGTGTCGCGGTCCAATTCGAGCGCAAGTACATGCCTGCCGGCATGTTGCGCTGCCAAAAGGCCATAGGGTCGCCAAACACACGGACCTCCAAGCCCTTCACCGTGCGTAAATGCGCGGCCGCGGACAATCCGTAAGGGCCGGCTCCGATGATTGTTACGTCGGAGGTGACCATATTCAGCCGTCCTTGGCGAGACTCCTGCCTTGAACCAGAATCCGCGTCTCACGAGCTGCGTTCAACAGCGACTGGAGCAAGTTCGTAGGAAAGTCGATCATCATCCAGAACTGCGTAAGCCAGTCTGGCTCGCTCGCTGCCCTTACCCTGGATCTGCCAGAAACCGCCTGCATCGACAAGACTCAGTTCGCTTCTGAGTCGCCACCAGGCGGCTATTTCCGCTGGCAAGGCAATCCAGGTCTCTCCCTGTGACCGCAACTCACAGAGGTGATGAAGCAACTCGGCGTAGATACGGCGGGCCGCCTGGTTGATGATGTAATCGGGATGGACAATGAAGCTGATGAGGCCAAATTTCCGCCGAATGAGGGAAATCTGTTCCTTCCAGAGCCGGATCGAGTAGTCGTCCAGAATATTGAAAAGCGAGTAGTCCTGGATTGTCGTGAGCGGGAGCTCGAGGATCTTGCCGATAAAGAAAGGCAGAACCGTACAACAACCGCCCTGCTGGGGCTCCAGATGGGCCACATTCGGAACGGACATGTCATACGAGAAGTCGAGCGCGTCATACCAGTCCGTATTCCGATACATAACAGCCGACCGAAATCCCTGCGCGCCAAATTGGCGCCCGTAATCGTTGATGCGCTGCACGCGGCGTAAGAACTCGTCCCGGTTGTTCATCAGACGTCCATCGTGGTTCAAGTCATGCACGTTGACCTCAAAGCCTCGAGACTTAATGTTCTCCAGCGTAAACCGTGACACCGCGTATCGCTTTTCCGGTATGATCTGGAATGAGCTCTTCACCCAGAATGAGTCGTCTACGTCCATCAGCCGGGAACAAAAGTTCAGTCCTTCGCTTGTTTCGACATCGTGCGTGACCATTGTGCAGCTGGGAGCACCGTCCGGCCAGAACCAGATAAAAGGAACTTTGACAATTGCTCTCGACTTCATCGAGAGAACCAGGAGTTGCTCGAAAATGCTCTCGACGGTATGGTCGACAGGCCACTTTGGAAACGCGATTTTGTCCCAACCCCGGAAGTAGAGCTTTTGAAACTGCCTCCTTATGGAGACGCCCAGGATCGGACGCACGGCGTAATATAGACCCTGCAGAACCTGGCTAGATGGGAGCTTTTTGAGCGTCGTTGCGGCGCCGTGGTATCGTTCGCCGCGAAGATTATCGATGACCTGCGCAGGATCGAATGGAAGGTGAACCCTCGATCCGTTCAGGACCACACCCAGCAGAGCATCGTACAGGCTGCCGGTCGGGAACCTGGCAGGCCGCGCGGAAGAGCATTGTCCATAACAGATAATCTCGCGGCCAAGCTGAAAATAGCCGGAGTCCTTAAACAGATCGCCGTCCACCGTCCAGTCCGCGACGTTGTCAGGACAACGAAAGCGCTTGCCGAGGATCTGGGCTGCATTCGTTCCTGGATTTGCTGAGTCCGAGGTGCTCGGCACGTCCGCTCTTTCCGGTCCAGAATGTTCAATACCTGTCAACGCGCGTATCTCAATGCCAAGTTCAGGCGCCTAAAACCAGACTTGTACCGACTTCCTTACTGACCGTAACCTCTGGTTGACTCAATGGCAGTCTTGGATGGCCCTTTCTTACTAAAAACCCGCCGATAAGCTGCAAGCAAGTTCTCGACCGAGTATTCCCACGCCAGCTCCTGTACTACCCTTCGACGTCCGAAATCCCCCATCTTCTTTCGATCGTCCGGATGGTCAAGCAACCAGAGAATCTTCGCGGCGAAATCACTCACCCCAATTCGCTTGTCGGCGTACAGCGAAGCTTCTTCGGCACTAGACCTGCCTTCCTTCAAATCAAATTGAACGATCGGTTTGCCCAAGGCCATGTATTCCATGATCTTGATCATGGTCGAGATATCGTTCATTTCGCAGGGCTTATCCGGATTGACGCAGACGTCGGCTGTTGAAAGAATCTCCAACAACTGGTTCTCTGGGATCCTTCCAGTAGAATTGAAGATGTCTTCTACGTCTTTGTCCCTTATCAGCTTTTGCAAATGCGCCAGCCCTGGACCGCCACCGACACAGGTGAAGTGGACATCGCGGCGCCCCGACCGCTTGATGTGGGCTGCCACATCCACAAGGATGTCTAAGCCGTCCTGCTCTCCCATGTTTCCGACGTAGCCGATCAGATAAGCTTTGCCGTACTTCAGAGCTCCGTTCGGAGGGGCGGCCTTAAAACTCTCAAGGTCTGGTCCGTTGCGGACGATGAAAGTGTCTTCCGGATCAACGCCTCCTCTGGTCACGGCCAGATCTCTATAACTGCTGTTCGTGCAAATGACGACATCGCTGAACCAGTAAGTCAACTTTTCCAGTCCGAGCAAGACCTTGTACAACGCACCGGTTTTGGCAAATTTCGCTATGTATAGCTCCGGATTCGCATCGTGATGATCGAAAATGTATTTGACTCCCAAAAGCTTGTACGGCAGGGCGACGAGGAAAATATTGTCCGGGGGATTACAACCCTGAATGACAGTGAATCCTCGGCGTACATAGATCCACCATGCGTACAGGAACTGCCAGAACAACGCGCAAGCGTATTCGAACAGATACCCAAACAACCCGCTCCCCTCTCTGGGCATGGGATGACGGTAGATATGAATCCCATCGAGCACTTCGTGCCTTCGCTCATAGCCTTTATCCCGCGGGCACAATACGGTTACCTCATAGGCGTTCTGGCTGAGAGAGACGGCTTCTTTCCAAACCCGCGGGTCGAAGGGGACCGGCGCGTTTTCGACGATGATAAGGACTTTCTTTTTCACAACGAAAGCTCTTTGTCTTACAGGGCCTTGTAGAGTCCAGCGAGCGCGGAGAGCATGGTCGCCTGTCCCCAGTGCAATGTGGGCGTTCTGTTAACCAGCCACCGCGAATACCGGCGATAGTAAAAATAGCCGGTTCGATCCTGCATATGGTTGATGGTCCATTCGGCAACACGCAACGCTAGCGGCAGACCCTCCGAGTCGCGATCGCGAAAGAACACCAGAGTATCGATCGCCTGCGAACAACACTGGATGTCGATCGGCAGTGTTTTGTAGTCGTAGTATCTCGGCGTCCCGTCCGGCAAAAAGAACGTGCCTTTCCAATATTTGTACCCTGCGTATAGGTTCTGGTCGAACCGGTGATCCCCAGTGCCTTCGGCGTAATACTTGAAAGAATCTAGAACATATGCCGTATGAAAATTATCGACCCAGTGCAGGGTCGGAGCTTCGCCGTAATACCAGGAGGAATCAGGTCTTTGGTGCCGGGCGGTGTATAAAAGGGCCTTTTGCGCCAAGACCCGGTACGACTCATTCCGTGTGTAAGCGTACGTGCGCGCCAGGAGGCTGGCCCCGAGAGTGTTGGCGTTATGAACTTGCACGTGCTGTGTCGGGAAATAGCTGATGCACAGAGAGTCTCCTTCCGTGAAGGTGCTCAGGTCGTGCAGGATGTGCTCGCATGCATTGATACCGACCTGCAGGAAGCGCTCGTCTTGAAAACGGTCATGGGCATCGAGGAAAGCGTGACCGATGAGGGAGGTCCATACTATGGATGGCAAGCCTCTGGGCACATAAGAAACGCGCGATTGATAATCGAAATGGTTCCCCCAAGACGCCCCGGTATAACCGATAGCCTGGTTATTGACAAGCCATTCGAGGGCACACTTCGCTTTATCCCGCCACGCAGCATCGCCTGTGGTCTCGTAAAGCCGGATGAAGCCTCTTGCCAGAAAGCCCATGCCCTTCGTGGAATGATCTTTGGCTACTCCAATTAGAGGACGCAGGTTAATGGGAAACCGGCGTACCCCCTGCTGAAGCGCCATTCGCAGGAATTTGTTGTTGAAGGTCAACGGACGCAGAAGCCTTGCATTCAGACCATCAAAGGTATCATAGCCGCGATAGTCATTCTTTTCCAGCCAACCCGATAACCGGCGTATGGATTCATAGATGCCCGCCTTCGCATCTCCGCCAAGAACGGCGGACGTCTTACCAGCAAATGCCGTCATAATGGCCATTGTGGCTCTTGCGATCGGTAATTCGGACAAAATCTAACAGGATCTGATCGGCGCGCAGCTGCTGCGGCACGTTTTGAAAGTCGGGATCGTTGTTGCCGACCACGACTGTTTGCGCGTGATCCAGAACCGCGTCGATGTTACCAACCATTAGCCTGGAGATGTGGGGAATCCGGTTGAGGATAAAGTCCCGATTCGCGCCCACCAGCCTCGCTATGTTCACGTTCTTGTCGTAGATCCGAAGGTCATATCCCTTGCTGATAAGACGTTCGATGACTTCGATCATGGGACTCTCCCGCAGATCATCGGTTCCCGCCTTGAAGCTGAAGCCCAGGACACCGACGCGATTGTGTCCTTTTTCCATGATGAGCCGCACGCCTCTGGCAACCTGCATTTCGTTGCTCGTCAGAATGGAACTAAGGATCGGCAGATCCAGATCGTGCATCTTGGCTTGATACGCCAGCGCCCGAAGATCCTTGGGCAGACATGAGCCGCCGAATGCAAAGCCAGGCGCAAGGTAGGCCGGCGAGATATTTAGCTTTTCATCCTGGCAGAAGATCTTCATGACCTCATGGGCGTCGATGGCGAAGGATTTGCAGAGGTTGCCGATTTCATTGGCGAAGCCGATTTTGAGCGCATGCCAACTGTTGTCAATGTATTTCACCATTTCGGCCGTTTCCAAGTCGGTCCGGATCAGCGGTGCATCTAGTTTCCCGTAGAGCGTCGCCAGAATGTCGCCACTGTTTTGGTCTAACTGACCGATAACGGTCTTGGGCGGGGCATAGAAGTCCTTCACAGCCGACCCTTCGCGTAGGAACTCGGGATTGTGACAGACGCCGAAATCCACTGCCGCTTTCTTGCCGGAGAGTTCCTCCAGGATCGGGATCACGACCTTGCGCATAGTTCCCGGGACGATCGTACTGCGGATGACGACGGTGTGTCGCGTGTTCTTGCTTTTGAGCGCCTGGCCGATCTGTTCACAAATACGTCGGATATACCTGAGTTCGAGGTTGCCGTTAGCCTGGCTCGGGGTACCCACGCAGACGAACGACAACTCCGTTTCCTGGATCGCTCCGGTTGCGTCGTCGGTGGCGCGCAAGCGGCCTGCAGCGACAGTGGAAGCGATCATCTCAGCGAGATCCGCTTCAATGATCGGGCATTGGCCTTGGTTTATCAAGCTGACTTTTGTCTGAACTGGATCGATACCTAGGACTTCATGTCCTTCATTGGCGAAGCATCCCGCCGAGACCGTACCGACATAACCCAGTCCAAAGACGCTGATTTTCACGAGGAGACCCTTTCTAAGGCGGTCCGCGCCGGGCGCAAACCAACTGTACGATCGCGCTGCATGTACTCTCCTGGATTGCCCGGCCGATTGCGCCGGGATACTGACGTCGCCACCGTTAATCACGCCAACGTCACGCTGAGGGCCCACCGACTCCGGACCAAGTCGGCTCCTGGAGCAATACCGTGCGTTAGTGGTTCCCCCCGGGGATACCCCTGTCACCACCTGAAAGTCGACCGCAGAGGAACCACCCGGCATCACTTGCAAGCGCCTACGAGCCGTGGAAAACTGGCATAACCGCTTGATTTTATGATGGTTATCCTTCTCGGGAGTTTTACTAACCATTGCCAACCTTGGAGGCTGTCTCGGTGCGTGATATGTTGGAAGCGTGATACGCACAAAACCGCTCCTGTCTTCCGTGATCTTGCTTTGCTGCATTTCCGGACATTTGGCTGCCCAACCCTGGTCCGGAATCATCTCCTCTACCCGAGCCATCAACTGGTCAAATGCTGGCGTGGTCGGAGGCATTCCGAACCGCACGACGATCTGCGCCACTTTGGGAACGGCGGGGCGAGCGCCAACTTATGTCCAGAGCGTGACCGGCCTCCAAATATCCAACGCCATTGCTGCGTGTGGGGCTGGCCAAGTTGTGTACTTGAATCCAGGAACCTACAACATCACAGACCAAGCCATCATTATGGCCTCTAATGTTACATTGCGTGGTGCCGGTGCCAACCAAACTTTGCTGACGTTCAATCTCGGCGCTTACTATTACACCTGGGCGTGTAACGGAGGGTACGCTAACATTTGCTTTAATGGCGGCGCGGAGTATTATGGCAGCGCCGACGTACAGCCGGGGCAGAGCAACGCAGCCACCTGGACCTCCGGGTATGCTCAGGGCGCCACGAGCATCACGCTTACAAACGTCGGGAGCAATGGCATTCTCAACGGACAATACATCTTCCTCGATCAAGCCGACGATTTGGCCGATACGGGAAACTTCTTCGTCTGCGACCAGGATACCTCGACCAACACCTGTTCACTCCAGGCCGGATCGCCTGGCCGGACAATCAACGGCGTGGATTACAACCAGATCCAGATGGCACAGGTGACGGCTGGATGCAGTTCGTTATGTACTGGGGCCGGGCCGTTTACCATCACGATCTCTCCAGGGCTATACTCCCCAAACTGGCGCAGCGGGCAGACCCCCGGAGCTTGGTGGGCTGGCTCTTACATCCACGATGCCGGAGTCGAAAACTTATCGGACGACGCTACGCTCGATACAACTGCAGGCGTCAGCAATGTGCAGATGTCCAATGCCTATAACACCTGGGCGACTGGGTGTCGCCTTATCCGCCAGAGCCATCGCGCCCAAGTGCGTCTGGTCCCGTGCGCTCATTGCACTGTACAGAACAACTATCTCTTTGGCGCGAACGCCACAGACCAAGCATACGGGATAGAAACCTTCATTGCGGCCGACGACCTGATGGTCAACAATATCATGCAACAGGTTACTTCTCCGCACATCATTGGTCCTGAGCTTGGCAATGTATTCGCCTATAACTTCAGCGTCAATGACCTTTACGCGCAATCTACCGGAAACTATCAGTGGATGATCCCCATGGGCGGGGCGCACGACGCGGGTACGGAGTATTTCCTGACGGAAGGAAATATCGGCCCAGGCTGGGCCTCAGATGTATTTCACGGGACCGGAGGTTTCGGGACCATTTTCCGTAATCGATTCTGGGGATGGGGAACCAATGGCTCTAGTGCGGCGGCCACAACCCAGAATACCGTGGCGATAGAATATTTATCTTTTAATCGCTACTCAAACACGGTTGGAAACGTACTAGGACTTGAGGGCTATAGCACCACTTATCAACAACAAGCTACCAGCGGCACCGCCGCAATCTACTCTCTGGGGGCGGGAAATACATCTGGAGTGACAGTCCCAAGCGATCCTCTGGTGGCCTCCACAATGTTGCGCTGGGGCAACTACGACAACGTGACCGCAGCCGTGCGCTGGTGCGGAAGCTCCTCGGATACGGGATGGTCTAAGACGTGCGCCAGCACATCCGAGGTGCCAACTGGAGCGCCTGCCTATCCAAACGCGGTACCAACTTATGGTGATACGGGCGCAGGACAAAGCGCAATGCCAGCGTCTTTCTACTATTCCAGCACGCCGTCTTGGTGGCCTTCCGGCAAGCCCTGGCCCATTATCGGACCAGATGTGACCGGCGGGAACCTGGGCATTTGCTCGGGTGGGACGTATGCGAACAGCGGCGCGACGTCGAGTGCTCAATGCTCGGGCGGCACATTGGCTGCGTCGGGAGGCGGTCATGCAAACAGCAACCCGGCAATGGATTGCTACCTGAATGTAATGGGTGGGCCTCCGGATGGAAGTGGCAGCGTCCTGACGTTTAACGCAAATACGTGCTATGGACAACAGGCCGCCCTCCCGTCCGCCCCCCTCCCTGGGACGAATTTCAATGCGGTTGCTCATTGATCTCGCCGTTACGCTGGGACACAGGAGACAACACAAGTCCCGGCTCTCCCAGGTCGAGAAGAGCCGGGGCAGGCGAGCTGCCCCCATTTTGGAGTTGTTTCGTGGTTAACGAGGTCGCCGTGACGCTTCTCTTCTCGATGCGAAAAATGGCTGCGTCCCAGGTTTTTTGAATCGACCACCTGATTCTCGGCAACAATTGTTGGCAATGCTTGGCTGCACGCCAGCCAAAGAACGTCTTGATCCAGGTGTACATCAAAGGCATGTCCGGCAGCGCCAGTTGTCTTGCCAGGTCCTTGGCCGTCTGTTCTGCCTGTTGAACAATATCGGGCCGCTCCGGGTAGAAGTAAATTAGGCAGGCCTGCAGGTACCTCAGGCAAGCAACTCGAACCCTTTCGCTGTCTTCCAACGAACGCAGATAGCCTATATGCAACCTCATGGAGAGCCAGTGGGCATCGATTTTCCTGTCTGATCGCCCAATGTAGCTCAGGCTACGGAACGCCAAGCCGGGACCGCGGTAGTATACCTTTGCGTCCGGCACGAAGCGGACGCCGTCGCTTGCGAGAAGTACCCGAGAGAAGTACTCGCCATCGTCATCTGACAGGAGCCTTGTGTCCCAGGGGCCGGCGGCTTTGGTCAACTCGCGACTGATGAGCCAAGTGGCGGTCTGCATGTAGAGGTTTTCTCCCATCTTGTGCAGCAGCCATTCGACGGGAGGCAGATCACGCCACAGCGGAGTCGGAACGAATTCAGCCCGATGGAGTCGGTGCATGAATAGTCCCCAGGGCGAAGAAAAAAGCGTCTGTTTGCTGTGGCACTGGACCGCCGCTTCCATCTGCCTGGCAATCTTGTCCGGAGCTAAAACGTCGTCCGCATCCAGCCACTGAATGTAGTCTCCCCGGCTCAGCGAGAACGCTTTGTTTCTGGCTGCGGCCGCACCCTGATTCTTCTGCTTGATAACGCGGACACCGTCCAACTCAAACTGCCGTGCAATCTCCGGAGTCTGGTCCGTGGAACCATCATCAACTACGATAATCTCCTTTGGCTCCCACGTCTGTGCAATCGCCGAGCGGAGCGTTTGGGCGATCCACTTCTGTGCGTTGTACGCAGGAATGAGAATTGACACCAAAGGTTTCATACTGTCGCTCTTTGAGATGGATGCACCGGGCGTGTCATTGTCACAGGTCGCGGCCACAGCCTGCGCCAGCCCTGAGACGCTGTCCCATGGGAGCATCTCGCGCAGGAGGCGCGCCACCTGATAGATAGGCGCCCATCCTCGGTGCAACAGCATCACCGTGCCGAGATACAGCGCACCGAACAACAAAGAGATCACTGCGATGTGGGCAAACATCGCTGCCGCGCCTGGCGTTTGGCCGGAGGTTGGGAGGCCTCGCATAATTCCGGCGGTTGCGCAGCCGGCCAACAGGGAAGCGACGACGTACCTCCAGACCACAGCCAGTACTGGCGTAACCTTAAGCCCTATTGGCCGCCCCGCATACGAAATGGCGGGGACAGTCAAAATCCAAAAAGATACCGTCCACGCTGCGGCGATTCCCACAGGACCCCACGGGAGCCCAATAAGAAACAAGAGGCACGTCACAGAGGCCTCCACGAGCCCCCAGCGGAACCAGCGGTCAGGCCTCCCAATAGAAAGGTGGATCCAACCGTTGGTGTAGTAGAGAAGCATGACCCCGATTCCGGGCCCGAAGAAGACGAAGATCCGGCCCGCCGGAGCCCACTTCGGTCCTAACACCAGGCGAATCAGGTCATTGCCGACGAGTGTGAAATTCGCACCCAACCCCATGCCTATAAACGCCAGCACCGCTAGCGCACCCAACAATAACCGTCTGTATTCGATCGACCGCGGTTCGAACCGGCTGAGAGCCGACACAGCGACGTTAGTGAGGGGGGCCGTGAGTTGGGCTGTCGGGAGTGCGAAAAGGTCGTATGCCTTCTTATAAAGGCCCATCGAATGCGCCCCAAAGCGCCACCCCACTAGGAGGTTATCCACGTTCCAGGTGAAGTAGTTGACGCCGAAGCGCCCATAAACGCGGATCGCAAACAGAATCATCGACCCCGTGCCGGCTACCCGCCGGGGGAGCCCCGGGATCCATCGGCACATCAGCCAAGCCCCAATCGATTGAGCAAGTACCTGCGCGAGCAGCCCTGCCACGAGCGCCCAATACCCTCGCCCGGCCCAGGCGACGACGATTGACACCAACACCGAAAAAAGGCGGGAGGCGACGTCATTGGCGGAGGTTACTGAAAAGCGCATGCCGCGCTTAAGCAGGGCCAAGTGCATAACCAAAGTGCTGGTGACGAAGATCGTCGGGGAAACGCCGATGGCGACGTGCGCCACGACCGGGTCGTGGTAAAATCGCGCCAGTAGCGACCCCGCCGCGGCGAATCCAATCGTGAGAAAAAGGCCAACACCTAAGTTAATCCAGAACAAGTTACTGGCCAAAGCATGATCCATCTCTTGGCGCTGGAGGACAGCCTCCGTGAAACCGTTTAGCCCGAAGTTCGCAAGGACCAGGCTGATAGTAGTGACCATAGCTACCACCCCAAAGTCCGCCGGGCTCAGCAGCCGAGCTAGGACCACGGTGGCGACGATCTGGATGGCCAACCCCATGCCTCCGGAAAGCATCGTCGCCCCTGCGCCCTGGACGGCAAGATGGCGAAGCACCCCCTCGTCTGCAATGGGCTGGAACGCGCCGCTTGCATCGAATGGCGTCCAACGGATTTCTGGAGCCACCCAACGCCCGGCAGGTTTGTCAATCTGAGAGCTCATCGCGTTAATCCGGCGGCCGGTTTATCTGGCCTCAGGCGGAGACACACACTTTACTCCACGAACCGCTAAACTAGTCTATTAGTAGATCAGATCGGACCAGCAAGAAAAAGTTCAGAACTTCTCCTTTCGCGCTATCATGTCATCGATTCGTTGCACCAACTCCAGGCTATCATCAGAAAACTTCCGTGCAAACAAGACCTCTCCAGAACCCCAGACATCGCTAAGGCACACCTTGTCCTGCGTCTCAAAAAGCGCTAGGTGACGGTCATTGATCATGGCAGGGTGGGCTCCCCCGGTTGACCAATCTTCATAGAGCAAGTTTCTCCCGATCCGGGCGCTGAAAGACGAATTTCCCAAAATGGTGTGAAAGAACATCTCCTCAGGCGCAAATGTGTATTGGAAATACTCCCCCACCAACCGATTACGCTCCACGAACTCCAAGATGTATTGGCACGCGTCTCTCGTCAAAGCCCACCAGGTGCTGCCAGAGTAGGGTTCCAAGCTCCCAAGGTATTTTCGATAGTCACGTTCAGCCAGACCCAGCCTTGCTAGTACCCTTACAACGAATCGACGAACCGGCGCGGTAGACTGAAACCTCAGTGTGTTAATCCGAGAGATCGGCTTGCCTGCTGCCTCACTGGGCATTCTTACTGTACTAATGAATTCGATGCCACGCTTCTCTTCCAGGAATGTGTGAATGTATTTAGCGCTCCTTAGCGGGTAATCGCTGCCGCTGAGAAGAACACAGTAATCATAGTTCTCAGGGCTCCGTAGTGCTTGCCTCATCAACAAAAGTATGGCTTGGACTCCAGAGAATTCAGCCCAATATACGCGTATGCGCTTCTCGCTAAAAAACACGTTGTCTCCCTGAATCTGGAAAAACTCATCGATGCTGCTTTTTTGATCTATATGAATGAAGAATGCGCAATCCCGAGCTGAAAGCTTTGCTATCGCTCTCCTGAGAACCTGTGGATTCTTGTAGGCAAACACCAGATAGGCGATTTTCATTTGTTCTCGTCTTCTCCCTTGCCTGTGAGCTACACAACAGGTCTGTAGCCACTACGCCCCATATTCCCAAGTCCCATGCACGCGAATCTCCGAACAAAAAAGACGTTGATTTGGCCGGTCGCCGGGAAACCTTCCCTAAAATCGCCGGAATACTTTGAGAATATTCACACGCAGGCCTGCAAGAAATAATAGTGAATCGCTTTGTCACGCCAGGATATGATCTTGTACTTGAAACTTGGCGTCAGTTTGCGTCAGATGAAACAAAATCGCGAGCGATCCCCCTGAGAGCTGAAGCAGAACAGCCTCCACATACGGGATTAAGCATAGAGGTTTGGGATTCAACAATGGCATCGCCGATTTCTAGCCTCGGATGGGGCACAATCACAACGTTTGTTTCAACTGGCACTTGCCAGGTATAAGTCAAAATGTTGTTGAAATAGCTGCCCTTGACAGCTCGGCGGTGGAACTGTGGGGAGTTGTCTCAAGTCCTTCAAGTTGGAGGGAGGCCTCGGCGTCAGTTGACCTAGACTTTGCGAAGCGGTAGGATTTCGGAACAGCGGTTATCGCCAGGAGGAAGAGAATCCACACTGGGAACATCGTGCTAAACCCGGATTCTGTGAAGTTATAGACAATCCCAGTTACGAAGAATGCCAGCCTCACCCCACCCGTACCGGGGTCCTGGCGGAACGCACGGACGACGTTGCGATATCCCGTTGCTATGAGGAACGCCAGCAGAATCACCCCAATCCATCCCAAGTTCAAGTAGACGTCGAGGTAGCCGTTGTGCGCTTCTAGGATGTGGAGGCCGTAGCTATCCCATATGCTCTGGAGTCGCCCCCCGAGCCAGAAGCTCTCGAACCCAGTCCCTACGAAAGGGTTCCCGGCCAAACCGAGGACTATATTCCAGATTGTAGTCCGACCTGTCAGCGTCGCGTCCCTTCCGATCATCCCTAATGCTCCCGCGCCAACATCGAGGGTCAGGGCAGCGAGGGAGACGAGCACAACGGCCGCCACCAGGAGGTGCACCACTAGTGGTTTTCGCGCCAGCCGGACCAGGCTCGTGATCGCCATTAAGCCGCCTGTCATGATGAAGATAGATAAGGAGGTCATTGAATCGGCGAGGTGGAGGAGCCACACCACCATTGCCAGAACGGTGCCGTGAGCGAGCAGCCAGCGCGTCCGGTGGGCGCCCTCTGAGTCTCGATAATGAACAAGAAAACGCGAGAGGGAGCCCAGTCCGAAAATCAGGCAAATCATCCCGAGCATGTTCTTGTTCATTGTGACGCCGCCGTAACTCGGAGCCCCGGTCCAAGGGTTGTAGGCTCGTCCCAAGGCTGGATAGTACTTGATGAATAGGATAGAGAGGGGCAAGAGCAGAAAAGCTGGCCACGCCAGTAGCCGCTTGACTGCGGAGGCCCGGTCGGGGTCGGTCAGGACGACCCAGACCATCACGAGATCGCCCACGGCCTTGGTCCAGCGCTTGAAGGCGACGAAGGTGTAGTCGGACCAGAAAGTGCTAAGGGCGCAGTATGAGAAAAACAGGAGAATCGGTCCATTCGCCCGCAGGAAAGCCCCTACCTGCCGCCTTCTGCCGATAAGAACTATCAAACCGGCGGCCAGCAGGATTGCGAACACGAGCCGGTCGACGGGGCTTCCGTCAAGGTATTGCTCAGGAGAGGCGAGCGACACCGCATTTCCAAATCCAGCTATTGCCAGCCACAGGGACACCGGTCGTGACCCGCTGATGAGCAACCACAGTACCGGAATCCATAGAGCCTTGGATGTTCGGGCCTCCGGATCACGGCCGAACATAAAAAGCGTCAGGATCCCGAGGAGGCACACGACAGTGGCAATCTGCGGGGGCATTTAGGGGCGCGCCGGTTGAGTTTTTGACAAACAGTACTGCGTCATCTCAGTCCAGGAAAAGGCGGTGCAGGAGTTCAAGTGTCAAGACCTTGTGAATCTCGGCGGTGTAATTCCGGCTGCCTTTAAGGTGGCCCCGCACGATGGCTTCGAGGCCACGTCGTTCCAGGTAAGGCCGGGAAAGAGTCCGTGAGTCGAGCAGCATTTCTCGCACGTACGCGGCGAGGTCGTCCCGATACCAGACACGGAAGTGGCAGAACTTGTGCCGGCCGACGTACAGGCGCTCGAGATGGAACGGAGAGAGTACATGATCGACTCTGGCCAACCACTGTGGCATCCCATAGTCGTAAGCGTATTCTGCCCGGAACGTGAACTCGAGCAGGCTGCGAGTAATCGGTCTGGACCACTTCCCTCCTGCGCCACCCAGGCCCCGGTCCGTTCGAATCCCCTGGAGCATCGCATCTCCTTCGGCGATCAGACGGGAGCAATCGTCGTTATCCTCGAAAATGTCGCTCTTTGCAATAGCTGAATTCGGGGCCCGGAAGGCCACCCGCACAAGATCGTTGTCCAGATACGGGGACCGTATCGTAAGCTGGGTCTGTTCCAGCGCTAGGAGACCATATTGGTACCAAGGTGCCTGTCGGAAGGCGGTAAACGAAACGGCGTGCCCTCCAAGCAGTGCCGCGTAAGTCTCTTTAGCCGCATCGACCTGCGCAAGAAACTCTGGATTGAACAGCCCCGGTCCGGGCGTCGCCGCCTTGAACGCGCGCAGCCGGCGGAGTATCTCACTGCCATAGTTCCCCGTCATCCTGACGGGCGCGATCCCCGCGGCGATTTCATTCGCATAGAGATCAGCCGCACGGTTCACCGTGGCACATCCGTCGCTGAGGTACACCGTACGTTCCGCATAACTCGCAAAGCGCGACAGGAAATCGTTCCCAATCTGGATCACCTGGTAGGGCTGTTTGCAGATCTTGGCAATTCGCCGCGCGATGATCACGTCCTGACAGTCGCGGTAAGGGCCGCCAAACGTATAGCATGGCAGGGACTCCGGCGCAGCCTTCCACCAAGCCATGATCATCCGAGTGTCCAGCCCTCCCGTCAGAGAAATCCCTACTCGCTCCCGGCCGTTGAAGTACCGCGGAAGGTTCCTGGAGAACACATCTCGAAGCTGCTGATAGTAGGCTTCAGGCTCCAGGGATCCCTGGTTCTCCCACTCAGTCGGGTCGAAGTACTTATCTTTGCGCTCCAGCTTGCCGTTCTGGAATACCCAGGCTGCACCCGGCGGCAGCACGCGGACACCTTCGAAGATTGTCCGATTCTCCAACACGCAACCGCATGCTACGAACTCTCCCATGCCCCGCATGTCCGCTGCCCGCAGTTCAGGACGCACCGCCAGGATCGCTTTGGCCTCCGCGGCAAAATAGAAAGCCTCCTTGGACTCGCTATAGTACATTCGCTGCATTCCGTACCGATCATTGAACAGTTTCGCGGCGCCGAGTCTCCGGTCCACCAGAAGTCCGTGGAACCTTCCGTTGAGCCCAGCCGGAAACGCCAGGTCTTCTTCACTTAGATGCACCAGGTACGACGGCCCACTTGCGTCGAGCGTATGCCCTCGCTTCTTCAGATCGCGCGCAGTGTCCGGCTCCGGATATTCCTCACCCGCAAAGACAAGCACCATATCCCCGCGTTCATTACACAAGGGCATCCCGTCGGCGAAAGAATGCTTGCGTACGGTCCATCCGACATAGACTCCTAACTGCTCGTCAACCCATGTTCCTGTCTCATAGAAGGACTCGTGGCGAAGGGCCTCAACCATTTGGTGCAGCTCAGACTCGGCCCGACCGCGGGGCATTGTGGTTACCAGACCAACGATTCCTGGCATATTAAGACGTACTGGAGAACATTTCGCGCGAATGCCCATCGGCGGATCTCGTGTCCGCCTTCATTCCGCGCAAATTCTAGGTATTGGAGCCGGCGGGAGGTTTCGAACGCCCCATCTGCCGATTACGATTCGGCCGCTCTACCATTGAGCTACACCGGCCCATCGATTCCAAGCATGGTGGCACCTCGCTCGTGCTTTGAGGCCCATCTCGATGATACTGGGAGGAAGCATCCCGACAAAGCCGCGGTGAAGCTTCAGTTTCACGCACAACGCTCCCCATCCTGTCAGAGAAACATAATATCGCGGTATTAGTATCTCGCGAAAACCATGGCGGATCTTGAAGTCCAGTAACGGGCTGTGTCGCTTGTTGCCATAATGATATTTTCCGTAAATCAGGTGCGACAGGCCTTTTGCCTCGCACAGCTCCATCGCTTTTGCCAGCAGTGCATTGGAGGGCCTTTTGTCGTGATGACACGTCTTCGCAACGATATTTAGAATCGATGCCACACCGCCCCTGTACACTATCTTCAAGTACCCAATCAACTCACGGTCAAGGTACGCGCATACAAAGTCACTCCGGCCCGCAAACGATTCGTGGTCTTTGCGTACCAGATCCAGACTTTTCCCGCAGTGTTTGTTTGCTCGCCCCTGCCGCAAGGGCGATTCGTTGTTCACTTCGGCGATTCCCTGAACGAGCTCGTCGTTGAACGGTTTGACGGCGACTACTACGCCGCGCTTTTGGGATCGTCTCACGTTCTTGCGGGTCTCCTGGGGGAGACTTTCCCACCACTCCTTGAAACTCGTGGTACGTGCGGCAGCAATGCTATCCAGCTCGCTCGGATAGCCGTAGCGCGGTGTGGTAGCGGGCGGCTTTTGCGTAAAAGTGAATATGTCGGCAAAAACTCCATGCCTATCTCGCCTCTTCAGTTCTTTCACGCACGCTTCGGGGTCGGCCACTTCCGTTTCTAGCCACTCCTCATCATGGATGATGGCCATCCGGACTATTTTGCCGACAGTGATGATGTTCTGCCCCTGAGCGGGCAACGCGGGCACCCTCACCCACTTGCCGCCCACGCTGATTTCAATACTATAGTCTCCCATAGGGCTAATCTTGTCTGGCCCCACCAACTGGTTATACGCTCCGGCGACTCGTATTTCCTTGGCAGCCTGCGACATTTGGTTTGGACGGCGTCGACGTCTATCGTCGACAGGACCTTCCGGGATAACTCCTCATGCGGGCCCGGCTCGTACCGTATCCAAGGCCATCTGGCCCAGTGCTTGTCGCTGCGCGTCGAGTTGAGCAAAAATCGTGTCCATGATTCTTGCGGTTAGAACGATCTCGCGGTAGGAAATCGGCACAGGGGTTCCTTCGAGGATGGACCGATAAAATGACTCGATCAAATGTTTCATCCCGGACTTCATGTGGAAGTCCATTGCCAAAAACCTACGCAGGTTCGTCGCGACATTTCCGATATGCTGCTTTGCAAGCGTCATGGGCGGAACGAATGTTTCTAGGTAGCTCTTGTACCTGGCGCCCCGAAGCCGTATCAGCGTCTCCTGATCTTGGTCTAGAACAAGACCGTTCTTGTCGCCATAGATACGGAACTGATGCAGCGAGGGACGCATCTGCGAGGAGAAGGTAAAGTACGCCGTGGTCCGCTCCTCCTCAGAGATAATCACCCTCAGTTCGTCGACGATGTCTCGCTCGCCCAAGCTTCGCAGGAATGGGCTCGTGAACCCATACGCCCTGACCTGAGGTGAGTCGCTGGTCAAGAACTCCGCAATGCGTGCGATGCCATGGCTGATCACGTTGTGCAGCAGCTTCCCGGGCAATCTGCGCACCCAATGCCGCGCGTCTCCAAGCAGCGCCCGTGCATAGGCTTGCCCAAGTTCATAGCTGTAATAGCTCTCCATATGAACCGGCGCGGTGCCCAAGAAGCCGCTCTGGACGAGAGCTCGCATGCGCCGTGCCACGTGGCTGAACTGATCATCATGCCCCGCCGTTATCCTGAGAGCCTTTTCGTTGGCGAGCGCAATCAGAGCTCGCGCTTCTGCTTCGCAAAGGGTGAATGGCTTTTCCACATAGACGTTGCATCCCCGCTCGAGGCAGAGCTTCGCGAGGTCGAAATGGCTTTCCGGCGGCGTCGTGATGTGCACAACGTCCGGCTTGGCTTCGTTCAGAAGTTTTCGCAGATCGCTGAAATGCCGTTTGACCGGAAACCGCTCGTATAGCTGCCGTGCCATCAGCGGCTCCCGGTCGCACACTCCTACGATTTCACATCCTTTGATCCTCTGGATCTGCGCCACATGCGAATCTGCAATCTTCCCGCATCCCACAATGGAGACCTTAAGCATTAAGGCCTCTGTTCCGGCAGCTCTCGAAATAGCGCTTTAAGCCCTCCTGCGTGGGCACTCCCTGTGCCCACGCCAATCGCTTTTTCAGTTTTTCATTGCTGTAATACGTTTTCTTCCAATTGGCGTGCCACCGTCTGCGGTTGAAAACGGGCGGCAATTGTCCCTCGGACCAGCTCGCATAGCGTTCCCATAAATAGCACAGCAGGAAGCTCAAGCAGTGCGGCACATAAATAGACCTGAACCGCCTCACGTTCTTCTTGTATAGGCGCAAGAATTCCCGGCCGGAGGGCAGTTCGTTGTCCACCACGTTGAAGACCTCGCAATCGACCCCGTTCTTCAATCCGCTCAGTACAATCGCGTCTGCACAGTTATCAACGTATGTCAACGGTATCACATTTGAACCGCCGAGATGCAGAAAAAGCCCGAAAGTGTCGACTCCAACCCGTCCGGTGATTGATTCGTTTCCTGGACCATAAACCACACCAGGTCTAACAATAACGTAAGGAATTCCGAATTTCGCGCCGTATCCGATAACGATTTCCTCCTGCTTGACCTTTGCGAAGGTATAGGCCTCACCGCGTAACTCGGGATGGTTATCAACCGGGCATGACTCATCCAACAGCCTCCACCGAGGCTTTTTCTCATTGGTGTAGACAGTAAATGAACTGACGTTAACGAATCGCAGCAAGCATTGGTTGCGGCGGGATGCCTCAAGAAGATTCCGAGTGGCGACGACCGAATTCATGAATGCATCGGGAAAGGACTTCTCCCCTCTGCCCGCTGCCAAGTGGAAGATTACGGCCACATTCTCAGTCGCCCTCGCACAATCCTCCGGCGAGAGAAGGTTGCCCGTCACCACTTCCACTCGCCGCCCGGCTCGGCGGTGACCCCAGAGGTTCTCTAATCCAGCCATTCCACTGGAGGGTCTGGTAAAACAACGCAAGTTACGGAAGCCGCGATCCAACAAATTCCAGACCAGCCTAGACCCAATGAACCCCGTCGCTCCCGTTACGAGGATCAGATCGTCTTTATCGATGATGAAGCCATCGCCCACTGCGTTACCCATATCTCGGCTACTCCGAGGAGTATGACTCTCCGACCGGATTGATCCCCAGCAACGCGAGGAGCCGCCCTATATGATCAAACAGTTTAACTAGCCACCTCATGAATTTTCCGTGCCCCAGTACCAGCGCAAACGGCAGCACAACGATGTAAGCCGGAACAGCGACCAGTGATTCTGCGATCTCACGGAACCCAAAGGTCGGGTGCACAATGGAAATCTTCCCTCGGAGCAAGGCTCTCCTCAAGATATACGTGCGTTTCCATCGGATCGGGGGTTCGATTTCATATGCCAAGGCCTCATTGCACCAGATAAATACATGCCCCTTGTCGATCATCCGTCTGAAGAAATCTTGATCCTCCCCCGTCAGAAACTCTGGTGCGAAGTGCTGTTCTCCAGCGGTGAAAATTTGCCTTCTCAGCAGCACGTTGCCGGTCCGTCCTTTCCTCCAGTCGATCACCAATCCAGTGGCGTAGGTTGGCCGATCATACAGCCTGCTCTGAAGAACCCACCGCGGGGGCTCTACGTCGAAGTACGGCTTGACAGGTCCCAGTACACCGTCCACCTGGTACTTGTGTAATGCTTCAAACAAGGTCAGCAGCCAGCGTCTGGCCGGGAATTCGTCATCGTCAATGAAAGCCACAAAGTCACATTCGGCATTCTCGATGGCCCTGTTACGTGCCATCGAGATGTTCTGCCGAGGTTCCACATAGTATTTGATTGGAATAGGCGATCCGCTGGCGATGTCTGTCACCACGGCCTTCGCAGATTGAATCTTATCGTTGTCGACAACCACAATCGAATATGTAAACAGGCCGTCTGTCTCCTGATCGGCGAGTTCCTTTAATAGGCGTTTGACAAGGTCTGGACGCTTGTACGTGCAAGCACACACGCAAATATGCGGCATCCCGCTGGTCATGGTGTCCGGCACCTGGCCCGGAGAATCAGAAGTATTCAAAAGCAAAGAAGAATCAATGCTACCGGTCCCATTCGCCCCCCCCCACGCGAACCGTTGCGCTTTCGGGTGCCCGTCAGCCCGGGAAAGATCGCCGTCGGTCCGAAACCGATACTCCTTTTCCTGAATAGATGCATCTCCCCATAGCTGGCACAGTCGCACGCAGGTTGGAAGATTCCACGGCACGCGATTCGGAGGTTCATCGCACACCGATAAAGTCACTGAAGTCTGCCCTAATCTGGTTAGCGTAAATAGTAACGCCTTGATGGTGGCGGTGAAGCCGGGCGCGGCAAAAGCCCGGCTCGTCAGAGGCAGGAAAACTCGGCCGCAGGTCCTCGGACGGAGCGCTGTACTGCGAAGAAGTATTCGGGGTCAGCGGGATAAGGGGCCAGCCCTGATTGCCAGTTCACATCGCTGACCTGCTGGTCCCGAGAGCATGGGAGATCTACATCGAGCGCCCAAGTATGACAGCTCTTATCGTTCTGGATTTCGAAGTGACTCAATGCTGGCGCACTGCTTGCCTTGTCCGAAAAACGATTACTGTCGCTCCGGATTTGGCGTCTTGAGCCTTCTCTATTACGTCGAAATGTTCTTCGATAATGTCGAACATCTTCATCGGCCGATGCTTATCCTTACCGTTGGCGGAGGTATACATCCTGACGATGAAGACGCCTTGAGCTGTCAGATAGGATGAGTATTTGTCCAGTATCGGTTTGATTTTACCCGGCGGGATATGGTACATGGACTCTCGAAAAAGGACCACGTCGAACCGTTCCGTTGGTTGGTAGCTGAGAAAATCCGACTGTGCGAAGCGGTTTTTGGAGGTTCGACCGCTGGCCTCTGTTCGCCTCGCCGCTTTGGCTAGGGCTGCCTCGGATATGTCGACCCCAATGTAGGTCCGGTATGCGGTCGCAGCCAATTCGTTCGCTGTGTTACCTGGACCACATCCGAGATCTAGGATGCTGCCGTTTCTGGCATATTTTTCCAGGTATGGGTACACGCAGTCGCCGACCGTGTTATCGATGAAGTTCCACTTGTCCCCGGAGAATTCTTCATCCCAGAGGCGTTTCTTGATGGCTGATGGGCCATAGCTCATTAGAAACCCGCGCATGAGGCTTATGGTCCGCTGCACAATATACATGCTGTAATCTCCGTGAGTTTTGCCGTATAGGATCGGGGCGTTTGATCAGAGGGCACTTGCACGATTCTCGAAGACTGCGCTTGCGCTAAGAGCAGCCGACGGCGAGTATCAGATACCTCTGTGTTGTCGGAGCAACGGCACCGGCAAGATGCAGCGAAAATGGCTAGAGGGAAGGGGTTCGAACCCTTCGGGTGCTTGGCGTCCACCGGGGCCAGGAAGCTGGGCGCTGCTTTGGGCAACAGCGACCTACAGAGATGCGTTTAACAAAATAGGTCATGCTGCAGTTCGGAGGCTGAGGCCCGAGTGGCTACGCGCAGAGCATCGGCATCGCTGCTACGCACCGCGGAAGCCATTTTGGACGAGCCGAGTCAGAGTTTTGCCGGCCAGAAACCTGCTCAGCCGCTGCATCTGCTCGCGCCTGGTAAACGTCACCAGTTCCCTGGACACCGGCCTTTTCACCCGCCGCACCAGCGACCAGGTATAGCCGGAACCCAGAGCCAGTCCCCCCAGAACGAATGGCCGCCGGGTTATCTGGTATAACATCCTAAACAGCTCCCAGACCGGATGGTTTCCCACCGAGTAGTCCTTCACCCCGGTTCTGAACCTGGCTGCTAACCCGCCATGCTGGGCCGTTCCCATTTCCCGATGGTGCAAGCAGACCTTCTCAGTAAAGGTCCTGGTTCTCCAACCCTTCATCCTCGCCGAGACGACTGCAATGTGGTCGATGCAACCGCCTTTCGCGGGGACGTACCCGCCAATGTCTTCATAGCATTCCCGTCTGAACAATTGGCAGCCCCCCCAAACGTTCTCAATGTTGCTGAAGCGGTAATCGTATTGGTATGTTCCCTCTCGGAAAGGAGCCCCCGCCACACCCAGTTGCGAGTCCTCGCCGAATTTTCCTACCAAAAACTGGAAATGCTCTGCCCCAAACGAAACATCGGCGTCCAGGTTGCCAATCACGTCGAAGTCCAAATCTGCCACCCTGGCCCAGCCGGCGTTGAATGCATGCACCTTCCCGGCAAAATGGCGCTCGCGACGTTCCGCTATGCGGACCAGCTCCATCCAGGGGAGTTCAGCCATGTACCGAGCCACGATGTCGTCCGTGCCATCGGTTGAGCCATCGCTGACGATTACCCACTTGACCGGTCGAGCCGTCTGCGCCACCACGGACTTGATGGTCAACTCGATATACCGAGCCTCGTTTCGCGCCGGTGTGATCAGGACGTACTTTGGTAATGTCGCCATGCCGTCGGCAACTTAGTAGCTGACGCTCCCCATCTGTGCCACCAGAACACCCGCGGACACGTGGCTCACGAACGATTGCACGCATTCCGCCACGCGTCTCTGCTCCCCGTCCCGCAGCCCCGGAAAGATCGGCAACGAGACGATCTGCGTCGTGCAGCGCTCCTCGATCGGAAAATCTTCCGCTTGATAGCCAAATCTTAAGTACGCGTTCTGCAGATGCAGCGGAACCGGGTAATGAATGGCCGTCCCGATGTTTGCGGCTGCCAGGTGCTGCTGAAACCGCGTTCGCTCTTCGACTCGGACCACATACAGATGGTAGACTGCCGCACTCCACGCCGGCTGTACGGGAAGCACTACGCTGTCGGTCAAACGAAGTAGTTCCCGGTGACGCTTTGCACACTCCCGGCGCTGTTCGTTCACTTCGGCAAGTGTCTGAGCTTCACCTGTAGGATGCCCGCCTGAATCGCGTCCAGCCTTCCGTTACATTGCTCCATGTCGCGATAGTACTTGCGACCCTACGCGACGGCCGCCACGTGCTTCGCCTCTTGCGACAGAGCGCTCGCTTTCGCCGGTGCCATGACCCTCTCTATCTCATCAATCACCCGCGCCTGCTGCTCGGCGGTCAACTGCGGGAACATCGGCAGCGACAGGATCTCGGGCGCTACCATTTCGCTGACCGGGAAGTCCCCGGCCTTGTACCCGAGGTATTCGTACGCTTTCTGGAGATGCAAGGGCACCGGATAATGGATTCCCGCGCCGATGTGCGCTTCTGTCAGATGACGGATGACACCCTCGCGCTCCGGCACGCGGGTTACGTAGAGGTGGTAAACGCTCTTTGCCCACTCGGGCTCGTAGGGCGCAAGTTCCGCCGCATCCGCTTCTGTCAGCAATTCGCGATAATGATCGGCGGCCTGACGCCGGCTTTCATTCCATGCGTCCAGGCGCCCGAGTTTGACGCGCAGGATCCCGGCCTGAATGGCATCCAGCCTGCCGTTATAGCCTTCCATGTCGTGGTAGTACTTGCGAGCCTGACCGTGGTCGCGCAGCATGCGGATCTTTTGGGCGAGGTCTACGTCGTCCGTTGTAACAGCGCCGGCCTCGCCGCAGGCCCCCAGGTTCTTGCCCGGATAGAAGCTGAATGCGGCGGCGCGTCCCATCGACCCGGCCTCCCGCCAGCGGTTCTCTTTCGCGGAAAAGTACTCCGCCCCGTGCGCCTGGCAGGCATCTTCGATCACCGTGAGGTTGTATAGTCCGGCCAGTTCCAGAATAGGATCCATGTCGCACATCTGCCCGTACAAGTGTACCGGCACAACAGCGGCCACACGGCTCCCTGTGGCGCTATCGATCGGCCGTCCGCGGTCGTCGATCGTGCACTCGAGCTCCAGGTACTCGCGGAGCTTTTCCGGATCCATGTTGTAAGTACGCTCATCGATGTCCACGAAGGCCGGACGCGCCCCGGCCTGAGTGATGGCCTCGGCGGTGGCAATGAACGTGTTTGGAACCGTAATAACCATCTCGCCGGGATTGATCCCGGCCGCGATCAAAGCGAATCGCAGCGCATCCGTGCCGCTCCCGACCCCGACGCAATGGCGGGAATCGCAGAAATCGGCGAAGTCCCGCTCAAACGCTTCGACCATCGGGCCGCCGATGAACCCGCCGGTTTTCAGGGCGGTCTCAAAGACGGCGCATAACTCCTCTTTCAGCTCCTCATGAGGAGCGACCAGGTCCAGAAACGGAATTCGATTCGTTGTATTCATTTTGCTGCCTCGCATGCCTCCGCGATCATCATGCGCAAGACCCGAGCCGGATTCCCCGCCACGATCGCGTTGGCGGGGACATCCCGGGTCACCACGCTCCCGGCGCCCACAATGGCCTTCTCGCCCACGGTCACTTTCGACAGGACGGTGGAACCCGACCCTATCGACGCGCCCTTTTTGATCAGGGTAGTTTCGACGTGCCATTCCGCTTCGGTCTGCAACTGCCCGTCAGTAGTGGCTCTCGGATAGCTGTCATTGATGAAGGTCACGCCATGCCCGATGAACACTTCGTCCTCGATGGTGACCCCTTCACAGATGAACGCATGGCTGGAGATCTTGCATCTCCTGCCGACTTTCGCGTTTTTTTGAATCTCGACGAACGCCCCGATCTTCGTCTCATCCCCGATTTCGCAGCCGTACAGGTTGATGAACTGGGAAAGCTTGACATTCGCGCCAAGCTTCACGTCGGGAGCGATTGCCAGATGGCTGTTCATAGCGACACCGGCTTTCCGCGTTCTTTCAAAGACTTGTCCGCCGCTTCCAGGATCTCCACCACTCGCAGGCCGGCCATCCCGTCGTTGAATGGCCTCTGGTTCTTTGAGACGCACTCGACAAAGTATCGCGCCTCCGTCGCCAGGGCCTCCGTTTGCTCCAGCCGCGGCGCCCACATGTCGCCCGAACGATAGCTCACCAGCAGATCGTAGACGCCTTCCGGTTTCGTGATGGCGACGCCCTTGTCATACACCTTGACCTTTTCGTCCGCCTCCAAATCATTCCACACCAGCATCTTCTTCTCGCCGCCAATCAGCGTGGTTCGCACTTTGACCGGCGAAAGCCAGTTCACATTGACATGTGCGATGACCTTGTTTCCAAAATAGACTGTAATGTACGCGACGTCCTCCAGTCCGTTAAAATGCGACTGGCCCGTGGCGGTCACGAACTCCGGCGTGTCGTCGATCAGATGGTCCATGATCGACAAGTCGTGCGGCGCCAGGTCCCAGATGACATTGACGTCATGCTGGAACAGTCCCAGATTCACACGCGTCGAGTCATAGTAATAGAGCGAGCCAAGAATGCCGTCCTGTATGAGTTGCCGCATTTTCTTGACCGCTCCGGTAAACAGGAAGGTGTGGTCCACCATGATCTGAAGGTGCTTCCTGTCCGCCAGGTCGATCAGTTCTTTCGCCTGCGCCGCGGTTGACGTGAAGGGCTTCTCCACGAAAACGTGCTTCCCGTTTTCGAGGGCTGCCTTGGCAAGTTCGTAGTGCGTCCAAACGGGTGTGACCACGGCCACCGCATCTACATTGGGCGACGTTATGACGTCGGAAGCATCCTGGGTAACTTGCACATCCGGGTATGCTTGCTTGGCGCGCCGCAGCGCGTCGGTACACCGATCAGAGATTACGGCGAGTTCACAATCGTCCAGACTGTGAAAGTTGCGAGCCACTGGCGGTCCCCAGTAGCCGTAACCGACAACAGCAACTCGAATCATCGTGCGTTTCTCCTGCTCGAAAACCTGCCACTCGACTTCCCGATCAATAGGCGCCGTCGGAACTCAACACCGCCCGCGGGGTTTTCACGAGGATTTTGATATCCATCCACAGCGACCACGAATCGGCGTATTTCAGGTCCAAGCGAACCATCTGGTCGAACGGAACTTTGCTTCGCCCCGCGACTTGCCACAAGCCCGTGATCCCTGGTTTGACAGCCAGCAATCGCCGTTTATGCCATACGCCGTAGCGCGCGAACTCGTACGGAAGAGGCGGACGCGGCCCCACCAGCGACATCTCCCCAAGCAATACGTTGAAGAATTGCGGGAATTCGTCCAGACTCGTGCGCCGCAGAAACTTACCGACGCGCGTGATCCGCGAATCGTTGGTCATTTTGTACACTGGCCTATGATGATCTTGTCCTTCCGTGGCCAGAGTCCCGGCGATATAGTTGCCCACATATTGCTCGTGGATGGCGTGATCGGTCCCTGTGTACATGGACCGAAACTTGAAAAACGTAAACTTCTGGCCGTACTGGCCCAATCTCTTCTGCCGGAAGAACACCGGGCCCTTAGAGGTAAGCTTGATTGCGGCGGCGATGATCAAAAACAGAGGCAATGAGAGAACCAGAGCAGACAGGCTCCCGAGGACGTCAATCGACCTCTTCAACACGGAGGACACTCTCTTCCCCTCCATATTTCGCATCAGATCCAAATACAAGCGCGAGCCGCCTGGATCTTTAGGCCCCCCCTCGTCCCAATCCTCAGGATAGATATGGAAGAAAAGACGAATTTCATTAATATCCTCGATCGTCAAAGCGCGGCACAGAGCACCAGTCACCTTGCTCAAGAGGGCTTTGGCGACGTCGGTTCCATCCCCCATGCCAATGTCCGTGAAAATCACCCCGATGGTAGATTCTGCGTACCATCCCTTGATGTCAGTTTCTCGGACGGAGTGCACCAGTGCCGAAACAATTCGCTCGAGTGCTTCCCCCCTCGATTTGCCTCGAACCAGCCTGGCGGCGTCGAGAAGCATCAGCACAAAACGCCGGCCCGAGCGTTCTGCTCGCTTACGCTCTAATCCAAGCTGTTTGATGAAGAGTTCTTCGGGTAGCATCGCCGAAGCCAACGATCCTTCCGAAATGGCATGACGGTTTGAACCGTGTCGAAGCCCGGATGCGAGCATTGTATTCCTCACGAGCGTCACTTCACCTTTCTGCGTTTGTTGTTTTTGGGGTGGTTCCGAGGTTATTTGTTCAATCGCCGAGGGCAACCATGGCAGTGAGAACTGCTATTGGAAATAGCGGTAAGTCGCCACAGCCGTATGACGGACCGTCCTTGATCTGCCCTAGCTAGCTAGCGCCGCGCGGCAAAGCGGAATCTGGCGGCACGCCTAAAGGTGAGTTGCCGGTTCGTGGTGCGAGGGTGCCGATCTGTGGGTCGTTTTCGTTGGAAATCGTGCCCTCACAGCTCTGTGTCGCTACGCTTTTGTTCACGATCTGAGACAACTCCTCGACTTTCCGCTTGAGCTCGTCGATCTGTGCAGCGACCTCTCGACTCTTTCCTTTGGCCCCGGAAACGAAAGGCTCGGAGTTTATAATCCGTTGTCTGAGAAACTCCGACACACTATTCGCCCCGTGCCGCCGGCTGATTTGGTCGAGAGTCCGATACTCGTCCTGTGAAACACGGACGCTAACGATACGACTGCGCTTGACAAAGCTCATTGGGATCTCCAGCTAAGGAATTGCGAGCGCTTCCGAGTTAATCTGTTTGAAGGGGGAAGATAACGCTATCGCAGCCTTGCGGAAGGACGTGCAGCAGGTGCGATTTGAACTTCGCTAATACGCCGACCGGCATACGAACTTGGTTTCGCCTTCTTACGCCACAGAAGAATTTGCCGATAGGGATGGCTGGGACTGGACCAGACAGACTATTCTGGCCCAGTTGGGCGGCATGAAATGCACCCCATTCGGACGTGTCGATTTGACCCAAGCGACTAAGCTACCGCCCTGTTGGGGTCTGTTGGCGGTCGTTTTAGATTCGCTTGTATACCGCGCGGATGTTTCTATTTGAATTAGCAGAGGGGGCACTTGTCAACGTTTAAAAGGTTCGTTGTGGGTACTGTTCGTCCCAGCAGCACCATCTTGTGAAGCTGGATTTGTGGCCGTGCCGATGTGCACGGCTCATGATAAAGGTCGCTTGTCGTCAATGACATGCTGCAGAATGCGGATCTATGGTGCTTTTTGCCGGAGATCGCGACCTGGTGGGTCCGTGTGGCTATATTTCGCTTCAACAATCTGAGACAACCGGTCCACTTCGCGTTTCAGGTGTTTGAGCTCTTCAGAAACCCCCCGATTCCCCCGTCTGGTTGCCGAAACGACAGGCATGGCATTCATGATCAGTTGCCTGAGGAACTCGGACACGCTATTTGCTCCCTGCCGCCGGCTAACGCGATCGAGAGTCTGGTACTCGTCCTGCGTAACACGGATGCTAACGATACGGCTGCGTTTGACAAAGCTCAATAGGATTTCAGCCCGGGAATTCGAGCCACCTCGGTTTTGGTCTATTTGGAGAAAAGCAGCGATCTCGCAGCCCTTTGGAAGTAATGCGCGCCAGACTGCGAATTGAGCTTGCGTTTTGTGCGCCGGCTGCCATTCGGACTTAGTGCTGGGTTCTCACGCCACGGAACAGGAAGGATAAGGTATGGCCGGGCTATCGGAACCGAGCAGCTTCTTGGCTCCCACTGTGGAAAAGGGCGCATCGCGCCGCGGGGCGACGGGCCGTACCCAATCCCGGTTCAGCTCCACAGCGACCGAGCGCCTGAGGATCTCAACGGAAACAACGAGACGGCAGGCATTCTTTTCGTTGACAAATATGCCTTCGACGCCTTGCAGGGGACCGCACTCCACCCGCACCAGATCGCCGCGCTCCAGGTAAGGCCATGGTGTGAGAGGCAAGCCTGAAGCGCATGAGGCTTGAATTCGCACAATGTCCTCGGTTGGAATCGGCTCCGGCTCCCTTCCTCTCCCCACAATCATCGACACGCCGGGAGTCGTGAGGATTGGAAGCCGGCGCGAGGGATCAAAGCGGCAAAAAAGATAACCTTTGAACAGCGGCAGGAGCACGCCCTGAACGCGCCCGGAGTGGCGATGCCAGCTTTGGTATAAGGGAAGAAGTTGCTCGTATCCTTTGCCTTCCAGGAATCCGGATACCGATTTTTCGTGCTTCGGCCGAGTCTGCACGGCGTACCATTTGGCTGAGTTGGGGTTCTGTCCCTCGATTGACAAGTACACGTCCTTCCTCCAGACACCACCGAATTGGCAATTTGGGCGAAATCGACAGGCTACCGCCCTCTTGGGGTCCTTTTGGACCTGCCTTGAATCCGTTTCCGGCGCCTGTCTTCACTTGTATTACTAAACGCAACATTTGTCAACGTACAATCTGCATTTCTTTGGTACTAGACGGGTACTAGAATAACTATGTTTTCAAACACAACAAGCCGAGCATATTCATTTGAATCTCAGGGGGGCCCTTATCTGATAAGCCGCGGCATCGTGGCAAACCGAGCGCGTTGCAGTTCTAAGCAAACCGTCATGTTTGGGTCAGCCGAAATACTGGATCTCTCGTACTGTAAGTTCCATTGCAAGCGCGTTTTGCTCCGTTGCACTGCAAGGCTGTAGAGCGGTGCCCAAGGCCCATGCGGGTGGGACGAAAAAAATGCCGGAGTTTTGAAATAGACTTTTGTGGGACGGCGTTGATGCGAGTTTTAAAGAAGCAGCATTTTTGCCCGGTTCTGATGCTCCAGGAAGCGCTGATTTTGGCGTTTGAACACGCGAGCGTATTGGACGCCGGCCAAGGAGCCGTCGGTGAGCAGGACGCGCATCAGGGGAACACCGCATCGGCGATGAGCGCACGGTCGAACTTCTAGCACCGTCGGCAGGAATCGGAGTTGTGGAAGCCCGGCGTTGTTGCGTATCAAGGCGCACCGATTCGACGGCGCGGTAGAATCTACCGGCGCTCTTGACCGGGCCCGCTACGCAGTAAGCCACATTGGACCATTCAGAGCTCAAAGGCGATCAGAAGGGCCCTTATCACCTAACTCGGCGTGTCATCAGCATTCTGATTTAGCTCATCCTTAGTACCACCAAAGGTCCGCAATGGTATTCGCCCAGGACTGTCCTTTCAGAATTCACCAGAAATCTACGGTTCCTAGTACTTTAGTACTTTGCAAACAAGACCCCTCTAGAACTTTGATGGTTTGAGTACTACTTTTCTGCGAATGATCGTCCAGGAATGCGGAAGACAGCGGGAGGGTCCGTCCTTTGCTGCTAAGGACCATTACGCGCCCAGATGCCTTACGCGTCGCCTCGTGCGCGACCGCCTCCATGGGCTATACCCGAATTTCACCTCGACCCGCCAGCCGAGCCGGTTGAGAATTGACATCAGACGATCGACGATGAACCGACCGAAGTCCGCATTGCGGATGCCGCGAAGTCGGCCGCCGCCATGCCCGCGCAGTCATGAGCGGCGCGCACGGTCAGGCGCTCTCGGTCGAGCGCCGATGATCTGGCCAGGATGGCCTTCCACTGCTCCGCGTCCGCGTTGTCCTGCCCCAGATCGCGCAAAACATTCCCGCCTCCCCGCACCAGGTCTCGCGATTCCCTTTTCATCGCAACATCACTCTCTTTCAAAAGGGTCCGTAATCCGGTCACTCTCGCGTTTCGGCGCCTTGATGCCTGGCATTGATTTCTTCTGGAAAGCGTGGATGCCCACAGATTTCGTCGGCTAGTGGCCTTCGGCCGCAATCGTCAGCGCGGCCCGGCAGATGGACCTGGCTCCCTCCAGGAGCGTCTCGAATTCCTTCCGTGCCGCCCTGATCCAGGAGACGGGGCGTGTTGTTGGGCCCATCACCTATTGTTGTCTCTACCTAATATAATGTTGTTTGACAACAGGTGCAGAAAGCCCGCTTACTTTGCGGTCCCAGACTGGAACAAAGTCGATCCGGGAGATGGTGAAGGTGCTCGTGTAACGCCTGGTGACGTTGCAGCGGCCGGTTCCGAAGTGGCGACGTCGTTAGCACCGAAAGTTTTGGAATAGCCGCTTCTGCCGGCCGGTCCCCAATCAAGCGCTCCAGCCATTAGTAGATGGGTGCGTCCTGGGGCTACGAAGTGGGCACCACCGCTTGTACGATATTTGACGGCCCGCTCTCAGTGCTTGAGGTATTGACGGCCGTCGAATAATACCAATAGCTCTGCCCGGCCGTGACGGCAGTGTCTGTGTACGCACATACCGTGGAACTGCACGTGGTCGCCGCTATCGAACCCAGATTCGTATAGGGTGTAGAGGGCGCGGTCGAGCTCGATGAGGCGATCCGGTAAATGTTATAGCTGGCGATACTCGAAGAAGTGCTGGGGGTCCAGCTTAGGGATACGCTGTGGGCTACTGCAGTGACTCCAGTCCCCGATAGGGTTTGATTAACCGGCGCATCCAGCGCGTTACTCACAAAAGCGATGTTGCCGCTCGCACTCCCGGTCGCCGCAGGGGTAAACGTCACAGTGAAACTGGCCGTCTGTCCCACCGGCAGGGTCAGCGGGAGCGACGGCCCGCTGATGCTGAACCCGGTACCGGAGACGGTTGTCTGGGAAATCGTGGTGCTGGATGTCCCGCCTCCGGTCAGCGTCATGGTTTGGGTACTGCTGCTGCCCACCGCGACGTTGCCGAAGCTCATGCTGGAGGGGGCCGCACCAAGTTCCGGCAGGGCACATGCTCCGCCCATGGCGTTAGTCAGCACTGCTTGCACCAGTGCAAGGTTGCATGGTCCGTACTGGGCTGTGCAGCTAATGGTTCCAAGAGCCATATTGATCCCCAACTCCACATCTAGAATGTTGACCATTCCGTCCTGGTTGAGATCACACGCACTGTATGCAGGAGCTGCCATGAAGGACGCTGTCGTACTAGTGTAGTTATCAGCCCCGGTATTCCAGGCTGCAGAGTAGGTGCCGGTTGATGAGGTAATCAGATGCGCCCATCCAATTGCATAATAAGACAAGTTCAGATAAGAATCTTGGGTAAAGTTGCTACCGTTCGCGAGACCAGTCATCCACCATTGCGGAGCGATCACCGTGACAACTGCCTCAACCGGCGCCGTCGTCGTGACCGAAGCCCCTGAGGGCGTGCTTGTCACTGGCTGGCTATTCAAAACGGCCACTTGGTCTAAAGGCGATACGGTGGCGACGCCGGAGAATTCCCAGATGACGGCCGCGCCACTGTTCCCGCTCGGGTTTGGCGTGATGCTCACGCTCGTAGCCCCCGACGTGCTGTTCGGGGCATACCAGATGTCGACCATATTGGCCGAGGAGTCAACCGCCCTTGCATTGCTGGCTTCGACGTAAGCATTGCTCGCGTTGTCTGTGATTGTAGCGATTGTCGGAGCGGTCCCTTCGGCGGACGACCAGCCCACAACGATCAGGTGTCCACTGCCAGTGGACGGGATTGTGCAGACCGTGGCCGGAAATGCGCCCGGCCCGCACGTGGTTACGTTCACCAAACTGATCTGCGCCCAGGCGGAAGGAGCGGCCACAAAAAGCCCAGCCACTAGCAGGGCAAGAGCAATTCTGCGCATGACCACCATGCTGCCATGCGACCCATGGCTGGCGGAAAAGCCAGACTCGCCGGCCCTCGTCGGCGGGCGATTCTCATCGCCAGGAATTGAACGTTGTGAGCCGCCGCTCCTCGAAAGGTGTCGGCACCAAAAGCTGAGGTGCCGCCAAGAAAGTCGACAAAAGGACTGTCCGAACCCGCCTCGCTGCGACATTTGTTTTCGTCTCTTCAGCACTGAGCGTTGCATTCAGTTTGCCTTCAAGATACCCGCTTTCGATAGCCGCCGCAAGTTGCTTTTGGTTAGGGAAACCCCGGACACGGGCTGGCCTCCCGCGGAATCTATCGTCTGCAGCTCCTTGCTAACAGGCAGCTTGCGTTTCTCGGAGCACCCCCCTGCCTGCCGTCTTGCCCCCTTCTGCCGGGCGGCATCCCCGCTCCCAGGGCCCGTACCGGTGAGCGTCACCACGGCCGCCGGTGCGGGATTCTAGCACCTTCAACGCCAGGCTTGTCACTCAATACCTGCCTGACAGCGGCCGTTCCCGAAGCATCCAACACATCTGTTTTTATATGCGGTGCGCGCCATCCGCCGATCGCTATCAGGTAAAACCTTAGCAGTTTTACCTAGTCGATATGAACTTCTTACACTTTTCGCGTATTGGCCCATAATCGAAATCAAGGACTGCCGGGGTTCAGCAGCAAACAAAGGGGAAGCCGTGCCGCCCGGGTCGGCAACGCTCCAAAGCGATCCCCCCAAAAGCAATTAAGATATTCACCCCCTAATAAGATATTCACCCCCTATTCGGCATAGCGCCCCCCCTCAAACAGGGGATCCACTTCGATGCCGGGGTGTCCATTTGTCCAAGCAAGAAGTGTAAAATCTACCTACGTAGAAACATAGTGTTGGTTTCGCCAAAAGAGGCCGGGCACTCCCTCTCATGGAATAGCGCCACAACCAAAGCTTGGCAATCCGCTTGCTCGGGTTTTTCCTCACAGATCAGGACTTTCCCGTAGGCCGACCGGCAACTCCGGAGAGTTAACTTCATCTTCGGAGAAACCTGGGGGGAGTCCTGTCCGATGAGAGCTGGATTTCGATAATAACGAATTCACGACGAATCACAATTTCATGACGAAATACAACATAGCAGTTTTACCACCACCCCCAACGCGAAGCTGCGCCCGTTGCGGAAAGCGATTTCCCGCCGCCGGACGGGAGTATAGTTGCCCGGCTTGCCGCAAACCCACAGTAGCGGTTCCCGAGCCGGCCAGACACGCCGAACTCTCGTTCCGCGAGCGGCAAATCGTGGCGCTAATCCGCCAGGCGAAAACCAACAAGGAGATCGCCTATGAGCTATGCCTGGCCGAGGGAACGATAAAAGAATATCTTTATCGTATATTCCGAAAAATGGCGGTGACCAATCGAACCGAGTTGGCGTTGCGCTCGCCGCGCGAGGTTTTGCCGTTGCAAGGCCGGCCCGTGCAAGAGCAACGCTGTTTTGAACCAACCGGTTGAAGGGGCGCAGACGCTTGACCCGTCAGATCAGTCTCAGTCTCTAGGGTGTCCTGGGTGCGTGAACACAACGCCAGACCCAAGGAAGGCGCCGCGGTCACAGAACCAGGCCTCGGGCTCCGTTCTCGGCCGGAGGCAGCCGCTTCATCAATTTGCTGGGGCTGAAATCCTGAACACCAGCATGCAATCCGGTTGCACACTATCCACAGTTAAACACAATCTTGAGCGAGGAAAAAGTGAGAGGTCACCATTTAGCCACGATGTGCTCCACGATTCTGAGGTATGCAACTGTCTTGATTGCATTCTTCATGGCAGGCGCGGCGGCCTTCGGTCAATCAGATTCCCTAGCCTTGTCGTCAGGTGTGGCAACGCCCGGCGGCACCGTCTCCCTCAATCTTTCACTCAGTTCTCCGTCCGGCAGCGAGCCGGCCGGTATCGAGTGGACTTTTGCTTATTCAGCATCCGATATCGTCGCCATTTCAGCCAGCCCCGGTGCAGCCGCCACGGCTGCCGGCGCGTCCCTTTCCTGTGCGGGAAGCTCCGGCTCGTACCTGTGTTTCCTGACCGGGGTGAGCTCCAGCGGGCTGGATGCGAACCTTATCCAGAACGGCGTGGTAGCGGTCCTCGCAGTGACGCTTTCGCCTGCTTCGCCCGGTACCACCATCAGCGTCGCCAATGCGCTGAGCAGCTCGGCAAAGGGAAACGCGATTCAAACCACCGCGACCGGCGGTACGATCACCGTTGTACCGGGCGGTGTACCGGTCGGTTTGACATCCTTGAGTTGCAATCCGGCCTATTTGGCTTCCGGCGCGTCCTCCACCTGCACGGCAACCTTGAACCAGGCCGCTTCCGCTGGCGCCACCATCACGCTGTCGGATAATAATGCCCCGGTTTCGATCCCCGCGTCGGTGACCGTATTGGCGGGAGCCAGCTCTGCCAGCTTCACTGCCACCGCTGGCGCCCTCTCCACCACCCAGTCGGCCACCATCACCGCCACCCTGAATGGCTCCTCCCAAGCTGCCAGCTTAACCCTGCTGCCCTACAAGTCTCGCGCCATTGTCCACAATGTACCAGTCACTGCCCTGTTCTGCAGTCCCACCAGCGTGAACTCCGGCGCCTCTACCACCTGCACCGTCACCCTGAGCCAAGCCGCCCCCACCGGCGGTAGCGTCGTCGCTCTCTCCGATAACAGCACTGCGCTGATTGTCCCCAGCTCAGCTACGGTGCCGGCCGGATCCCCTTCCGTCGCCTTCACCGCTACCGCCGGCGCCATCGCCACGAGCGTGACGGTGATTCTAACCGCCAATCTGAATGGCGTTTCCCAAAGTGTTTCTTTGCTCCTGCTCCCCACGCAGGCGGTGTCCTCCCTCAGTTGCAACCCTACATCATTGATCTCGCGCGGTTCCAGCACTTGCACGGTCACGTTGAACAGCGAGGGGGTCAATCCGCAAACTGTGGCCTTGACCTCTAGCAGCTCGCTGTTGACTATCCCGACGTCCGTGCCGGTGCCTGCCGAGGCCACGTCGGCCACCTTCACAGCGACCGCTGGCGGCGTGACGAAAAACCAAAGCGGTACCATTACCGCCAGCTTGAATGGCTCTGCCACCGCCACTTTGGAGCTGGAAGCATCCGTCGCCGCAGTAGCCTGCGATTCCACCAGCCTCAACGCAGGCGCGACCACCACCTGCACCATCACGCTTTCCAGTCCAGCCCCAGACGGCGGCGTCGCCGTAGCGGTTTCCAGTGACGGTCCAGCCCTCACGGTACCGGCTTCAGTGAGTATCTCCACCTCCTCCTCGACGGCCACGTTTCCGGTTACGGCCGCCATGGCACCGCCCAGCGGACAATCCAATGTGATCGTTACTGCCGCACTGTACGGCGCGTCCCTGTCGGTGCCCTTCACCGTGACGATTTGCCCGTGCTCGGTTTGGTCCACGTCCGCCCAGCCGGCTAACCCGGATGCCAACGATAATCAGGCCACCGAAGTGGGCATGCAGTTCGTGCCCGAGGTTTCCGGCTACGCGACCGGAGTCCGGTTCTTCAAAGCCCTCAAAAACACCGGAACGCATGTGGGCAATCTCTGGTCCGTCGAGGGCAGGCTGCTCGCCACAGTGACATTTACCACGGAGACCCCATCGGGCTGGCAGTTGGCGTATTTCCCGTCGCCGGTAGCCGTCATCGCGAGCACTCCCTATGTGATTTCTTACAACGCCCCGCAGGGACACTACGCAGCGGATAACGGCTTTTTCACAAATGCACTGAGCAACCCTCCGCTCCTTGCACCGGCCGATGGAGCAAACGGGCCCAATGGTGTCTACCAATACGGCTCCGGCGGATTCCCCGCTGCCGGCGCTGCGGCCACCAACTTCTGGGTCGATCCGGTCTTCAATACGTCCCCCACGATCGGTACGGCCATCCCGGTCTCGCTGTGGACTCCGGAGGCGGTTCCCAACACGGCTGCTGCGCCGACTTCGCAAGCCGCACAACTCGGAGTGACTTTCATCTCCGATGTCCCCGGCTACGTCACCGGCTTACGGTTTTATAAAAGTTCCGCCAACATCGGCCAGCATCTTGGATACCTCTGGACCAGCACCGGCACCCTGCTGGCCTCCGTCACGTTCACGAACGAATCGGCCTCCGGCTGGCAGCAGGCAAACTTCGCGACCCCCGTCGCAATCAGCGCGAATACCCCGTATGTCGTTTCGTACTGGTCACCCCAAGGCTACTACGCCGACGATGCCGGATACTTCGCCACCTCCGGCGTCACGCACCAGATGCTGTACGCCCCGCCGAACGGTCAATACGGCCCGAACGGCTCCTACGCGACCAGCAACGAATTTCCGGCCAGCTCATCGAGCTCGAGCAACTATTGGGTTGACGTGGTCTTCACCACCGCCATTCAGTAGCCCCCGCGAGGTGCCGCGGAACGCCTGCCCGGCACCTGAGTGCGAGCGATCTGGGACGGTCGTCATCAGAACCATAGTATCGGCCATTGGCGCAACTGACACTCGCCCAACTTGATGAAGATCGCCTGTGCTTCGCGGTCCTGGTGGGTCGATTTCGATCCGTCGCTTGGCCGTGAAATCCTCCAACCCTGCCCCGGCGGCCTCCGCCCGGTTCTTTTGCCGCAGGCAGCAGTTTAACGAATTTGGTGATGTTGGAGTCTTCAGGGCCGGCATGCAAGCAGCTTGCATGTTATCCATAGTTAGTATGTTTTGAACTTTGCGTCAGTTCATAACTTCCACCAAAATCGATTTTAAGGACCTGTTTAACCGATAGATGAACCAACTGCCCGGTTCTCTTGCCGCAGGCAGCAGCTTAACGAAGTTGGTGACGTTGGAGTCTTCAGGGCCGGCATGCAAGCAGCTTGCATGTTATCCATAGTTAGTATGTTTTGAACTTTGCGTCAGCTCATAACTTCCATCAAAATCGATTTAAAGACCTGTTTAACCTATAAATTAACCAATCTCAGTACCGATTGTTAACTAATCTAACTAAACTCAACGTTGAGCAAAGGCGACGCGAGAAGCTACTATCTAGCCACGATGTGCTTCCTAACGACGAGGCGTGCAATCGGCGTTTTTGCATTCTTCATGTCAGGCGCGGCGGCCTTCGGTCAATCGGATTCCCTGTCCTTGTCTTCGGGCGTGGTAACTCCGGGCGGCACGGTCTCTCTCAATCTTTCGCTCAACTCCTCGTCCGGAAGCCAGCCGGCCGGCCTCGAGTGGACTTTTGCTTATTCGACGACCGACATTGCCGCCATTTCAGCCAGCGCCGGCGCGGCCGCCACCGCCGTCGGCAAGTCCCTTTCCTGTGCCGGAAGCCCCGGCTCGTACATGTGCTTCCTGACTGGGTTGAGCTCAAGCGGGCTGGATGCGAACCTCATCCAGAACGGCGTGGTAGCGGTCCTCACAGTGACGCTCTCCGCTGCTTCGCCCGGTACTGCCATCAGTGTCACCAATGCGTTGGGCGCTTCGGCAACTGGGGGCGCGATTCAAAGCACCGCGACCGGCGGCACGATCACCGTTGTGCCGCTCAGTTTGACGTCCTTGAGCTGCAATCCGGGAACTGTCGCCTCCGGCGCCTCCATTACTTGCACGGCAAGCTTGAACGAGGCGGTTTCCGCCGGCAGCACTGTCACGCTGTCGGATAACAACGCTCTGCTTACGATCCCCGCATCCGTGACCGTACCGGCGGGAGCGACTTCTGCTACCTTCACCGCCACTGCGGGCGCCTTCACGACCAGCCAGAGTGCCACCGTCAGCGCTACCTTGAATGGCTCCTCCCAGACCACCACCGTGAGCCTGGTCGCTTCAACCCTGGTGTCCGCGCTGGCCTGCAGTCCCACCAGCGTCAACTCCGGCGCGTCTGCCACCTGCACCGTGACCCTGAATCAAGCCGCGCCCACTGGCGGCAGTGCGGTCGCACTTTCCAGCAATAATACGGCGCTCACCGTGCCCGCCTCAGTGACCGTGCCCGCCGGCGGCACTTCCACGACTTTCACCGCGAGCCTCGGCACCATCACCACCAACCAGACCGCCACCATTACCGCGACCCTGAGCGGCTCCTCCCAGACCACCACCGTGAGCCTGGCCGCTTCAACCCTGGTGTCCGCGCTGGCCTGCAGTCCCACCAGCGTCAACTCCGGCGCGTCTGCCGCCTGCACCGTCACCCTGAGTCAAGCTGCTGCTTCTGGTGGCAGCACGGTAGGAGTTTCCAGCAATAATACGGCGCTCACGGTTCCGGCATCGGTCACGGTACGGGCCACCAGCACATCCACAACTTTCAAAGCGAGCCTCGGCACAATCACGACCAACCAGACCGCGACAGTTACCGCCACCTTGAATGGTGTTTCCCAGACGGCCAGCTTGAGCCTGGTGGCCTCAACTCTGGTCTCCGCCTTGGCCTGCAGTCCCACCAGCGTGAACTCCGGCGCGTCCACCACCTGCACCGTCACCTTGAATCAAGCCGCCCCCACCGGCGGCAGTGCGCTCGCACTGTCCAGCAATAATGCGGCGCTCACGGTTCCGGCATCGGTCACCGTTCCGGCCACCACCACTTCCACGACTTTCACCGCGAGCCTCGGCACCATCACCACCAACCAGACCGCCACCATTACCGCGACCCTGAGCGGCGCCTCCCAGACCACCACCGTG